>Ga0156246_1007_pt1 | contig 74401 bp, 76 predicted proteins | sample RifCSPlowO2_12_FD_107893 | JGI IMG/M metagenome (GOLD analysis project Ga0156246, IMG submission 107893) | Candidatus Rokubacteria bacterium RIFCSPLOWO2_12_FULL_73_47 | reverse complement strand
GCGCGCGTTCGGCGTGTGCGGGAACGGGTTGCGGCCGCCGATCTGGAACTTGGGGCCGCGGTACGCGAGCGCCATGTCCACGGCGTTGTTGACGCCGAACTCGAGCTCGCCGCTGTCGAGCAGCGGCAGGAACGTGCTCGAGCCCGAGTAGGGCTGCACGGCCATCCTGACCGCGCCGGCGTCGCTCACCACCTTGGCGACGCCGCTGCCCACCGAGTAGAACGCCGTGCCGGGCGGGTTGGTACCGATGTTGACCGGCTTCTGCGCGAGTGCCGGCGACGCCGCCAGCAGGCCGGCGGCGAGGGCCAGGGGGACGACGCGCGTGACGCGGGAGCGTGGCCTCATGGGTTCATCCTCCGCGAGTGTCCGGATCAGGTTGAGCGATGGTAGCCGACTTCCGCCTCAGTCGTCGAGCGCCCAGAGCGTCGGCGGCGTGCCGGGCAGGCCCAGCTCGCCCCACCGGGCGGCGACGGCCTCGTAGGTCGCGCGGCTCACTTTGGTGCGCCGCGAGAAGTCCTTCAGGTACCGGTGCTCCATGCACGCGTTGATGAGCGCCTTCGAGCCGTACGGGCGCTCCTCGGGCGGGTTCTGGGTCGGGTCGAGCCACGTGGACCACGTCTGGCGCAGGACGTCGATGTCCTCGGCCGGGTTGCAGCGGGTCGCCATGGCCCAGATGACCTGGTTCGTGTTCGACGGGTCCACGTCGTGGTCCACCGCGACGATCCACTTGGCGTAGTAGGCGCCGCCCGGTACCTGCGCGGCGAGCGCGAGCGCCTGCGGGGCGTGGCCGGCGTAGCGCTGCTCGAGCGCGACGACGGTCATCCCGAAGCCGCCGGCGGCCGCCGGGTGGGCGTACACGCCCTTGATCCCGGGCACGCCGACGCGGTCGAGGTCGTTCCAGATCCGCGCCGAGCGCGCGATCGCGTAGAGGAGCGCGCACTCGTTGGCCGGATAGTCCGCCATCAGCGCGTTGGTGTGGATGGGGTTGTCGCGGTAGTGGACGGCCTTGACGTCGATGAGGAAGGCCAGGTCCTCGGGCCGGCCGTAGTAGCCCGTGAACTCGCCGAACGGGCCCTCCATCTTCTGCGAGCCGGGCGGGATCACGCCCTCGACGACGATCTCGGCGCGCGCGGGGTAGTAGAGGCTCGTGGCCTGCCCCTTCACCAGCTCGACCGGACGCCCCAGGAGGCCGCCGAGGTAGTCGAGCTCGGAGACGGTCTTGGGGAACGTCTGCGAGGCGACGATGAAGGTCGCCGGGTCGATCCCCCAGCAGCAGACGACCTCGGCGGGCTGGTTGCGGCTCCAGTAGCGCTCGATGTGCAGGCGCGCGTCCTTGCCGGGGGAGAGGTAGAGTCCCACCTGGTTCTTGCCCTGGACCATCTGCCGGTACGTGCCGACGTTCAGCCAGCCGCCGTCCGGGTCGCGCGTGATGATCGCATCGCACGTGCCGACGTACTCGCCGCCGTCGCGCGGCCAGTGGCGGGAGGCGGGGAACCCGCGGACGTCCACCTTGTCGTCGCGCAGGTGGTTCTCGTTGACCGGCTGCCCCTCGCCCTCGACGACCACCGGCGGGATCGGCGTCGTGAACTTCGTCTTGCAGCGCTGGATGATGTCCATGATGCCGAGGCCGGTCGGCTCGCCGATCGCGAGCGCGAACCGGTCCACCCTCGAGCCGATCGGGTTCCACAGCGCGCTGAAGCCGCGCGGCGAGCCCTTGACGTTCTCGAACAGGAGCGCCGGCGCGCCGATCTCCTGGTGCGCCAGGTACGTGATCGCGCCCATCTCCTCGCGGCGGCCCACCTCCGCCTTGATCCGGCGGAGCTGCCCGATGCGCTCGACCCGGGCGAGCCAGTCGCGCAGGTCGCGCGGCCCCTGCGTCGCGCCCGCGGCGGCGGGCTCGGCCCCGCGCCCCGGCGTCACGCCTCCGACTGCCATCTCTTCCATCGTCGTCTCCTCGCGGCCGCGGCGCGCGGCCGTCAGATCAGCTTCGTCAGCCTGGCGGACGCCGCCTGGAGCAGGCGCGCCCAGTCGCGGACCCGGTCCCGGCGGAGCCGGAAGAGCGGCCCGGCGACGCCGAGCGAGCCCACGCAGGCGCCCGGCGCGTCGCGGATCGGGACGGCGAGCGCCCAGGCGCCGGGCGACACCTCCTCCTCGCTCCACGCCCAGCCCGCGCGCCGGATGCGCCCGAGCTCCGCCTCGAGCGGCTCGGCGCGCGTGATCGTGCCGGGCGCGAAGCGGCGCAGCACGCGCGTGCGCACGAGCCGGGCGCGCTCGGCGTCGGGCAGGAACGCGAGGATCGCCTTGCCCGAGGCGCCCGCATGGAGGGGAAACACGCTGCCCGGCTGCATCGCGTGCTTGATCGGCCCGTTGCCCGACTCGGCGGCCTCCACGCAGACGCGGTTGGCGCCGTCCCGCGCGTAGAGGTACACCGACTCGCCGATCTGGCGGGCCAGCGCCGGCATCGCCGCGCGCGCCGCCTGCCGCAGCTCGTGCAGCCACGCGTTCGCGCCCCCGAGCCGGTAGAGGAGCACGCCCGGGGCGTACTCGCCGGTCGCCGGGTCGTGCCGGACGAAGCCGCGCTCCTCGAGCGCCGCGAGGAAGCGGTAGAGGGAGCTCCGCGGGAGCTTGGTGGCCGCGGCGAGCTCGGCGAAGTCCTGCCGGGGCCGCTCGGCGAACAGGCCGAGGATGTCGAGGCCGCGGCGCAGCGACTTCATGTCTCGCATTGTGAGATCACTGTCCCGCCCCTGCAACGCGCGCGGATTATGGCGACGCCCGGCGCCCCCTGTCAACCCGAATCGCGCGCTTCGGGTACAGTAGGGGGCACGATGGGCGACGGGCGCGTCCGGGGCGGGCAGAACCAGTACGGATTCAGCATCGGCATCCTCGTGCTCGACACCCGGTTCCCGCGGATCCCGGGGGACATGGGCAACGCCGCGACCTTCCCGTTCCCCGTGCGCTACCAGCGCGTGGCCGGCGCCGGCCCCGACCTCGTGGTGCGACGCGGCGCGGAGGGGCTCCTGCCCGCCTTCGTCGAGGGGGCGCGGGCGCTCGAGCGCGAGGGCGTCGGTGCGATCACGACCAACTGCGGCTTCCTCGTGAAGTTCCAGGCCGAGCTGGCGGCCGCCGTGAGCGTGCCGGTCTTCACCTCGAGCCTCCTGCTCGTGCCGCTCGTCCACCGGCTGCTGCCGCCGGGCCGGCGCGTCGGGATCCTGAGCGTGAGCGGCGCCACGCTCACGCCCGAGCACCTGCGCGGCGCCGGCATCGGCGTCGAGGTGCCGCTGGCGGTCGCGGGGCTGGAGACCGAGAAGGAGTTCACGCGGGTGCTGCTTGGTGACGAGCTCGAGCTCGACGTCGACCTGGCGCGCGCGGAGCACGTGCGCGTCGCGCGCCGGCTCTGCGCGGCGCACCCCGACCTCGGCGCGATCGTGCTCGAGTGCACGAACATGCCGCCCTACGCCGCCGACGTCCGGCGGGCGACGGGGCTGCCCGTCTTCGACATCGTCTCGCTCGTGACGCTGCTCCACACGGCGCTCGCCGCGGGCTTGCCGCCGCGCCCCGCCTGACGCCGGCCCCGCGCCGACCGCGCCTCAGCCGCCCGGCGCCGGGACGGCGCGCCGGGCTCGGCCGTCCCGCCGCTCGGCGCGCCAGTCCCACGCCCCCAGCAGGACGAGCGCGACGCTCGTCGCCACCGAGATCGCCAGGTGCGGGCCGACCGCGGCGAGCGCCACCGCGGTGAGCAGCAGCCGCCGCCCCCAGCCGAGTGGGCGGAACATGTGGCCGGCGACGACGGCCGAGAGCGCGGCGATGCCGATGGCCGCCGAGACGGCGGCGACCACGATCTCGCCCGGCGTGCCGCGCATGAGGAGCGGCGGCTGGTAGACGAACAGGAACGGCGCGAGGAAGCCGCCGATCGCGATCCGGAACGCCTGCCAGCCGGTCCGCATCGGGTTGGCGCCGGCGATCTGCGCGCCGGCGAAGGCCGTGACGGCCACCGGCGGCGTGACGTCGGCGAGCACGGCGTAGTAGAAGACGAAGAGGTGGGCGGCCAGGATGTCCACGCCGAGCTTCTGGAGCGCCGCGCCGCCGACGGTGACGGCCAGGATGTAGGCGGGCGTCGTCGGGATGCCCGTACCGAGCACGGAGACGACCGCGAAGATCAGCGCCAGCGCGACGAGCAGGTAGCCGGCCGAGAAATTGATGATCGCGCTCGAGAACGCGAGCGCGAAGCCAGTGCGGCTCATCGCCGCCACGATCAGGCCCGACGCGGCCAGGACCGCGGCGACGATCACGCCGGACTTCATGGCCTCGCCCATCGTCTCGAAGATGCGGCGGGGCGTCATCGGCTGCTCGCCCGCGAACCACGAGACACCGACCGCCACGAGCAGGCTGTAGAGGGCCGACTTCGACGGCGAATAGCCGGCCTCGAGGAAGCCGATCACCACGACGAACGGCAGGAACAGGATCGCGCGCCGGGTGAGCCGCGCGAGCGACGGCAGATCCGCGGTCATCGCGCCGATGCCGTGCTTGAGCGCTTCCCAGTGCACCGTGGCGAGGAGCCCGGTGTAGTAGAGGACGGCGGGCAGCGCCGCGGCGACGATGATCGTGGAGTACGGGATCGCGGTCAGCTCCGCCATGATGAAGGCGCCCGCCCCCATGATCGGCGGCATCAGCGGGCCTCCGCACGAGGCCGTCGCCTCGATCGCGCCCGCGATCTCGGCCCGGTAGCCGATCTTCTTCATCAGCGGGATCGTGAAGCTGCCGGTCGCGTAGCAGTCGGCGACCGAGGAGCCGCTGATCGTGCCGTAGAGCCCCGAGGAGACGACGGCGACCTTCGCCGGCCCGCCCCGGAAGCGGCCGGCGAGCGCGACCGAGATGTCCATGAAGAACTGGCCGACGCCCGAGTGGAGCATGAACGACGCGAACAGGATGAAGATCATCAGCAGGTTGGACGAGATGCCCGTGAGCGTGCCGAGCACGCCCTCGTCCGCGTAGAGGTAGAACATCTCGATCAGGCGCGGGTAGCTGTACGCGCGCGGCGAGCGCAGGAAGCCGGGCAGCCAGGGGGCCAGGACCAGGAACGCGATGAACACGAGCGTGGTGACGAAGAACCAGAAGCCGACCGCACGCCGCGCGGCCTCGAGCACCGCGAGGACCAGGCAGGTGCCCACGACGACCTGGAGCGTGCTGACGGGGTGCACGCCCTCCCAGCGTTCGGTCAGGGCGTTCGCGTTGGCGATCACGTAGAGCGTGGGCCCGATCGCCGCCGCGCACCACGCCGCGTCCCACGCGGTCGGCCGCCGAGCGGGCGAGCGCGCGCTCGCCGGGAAGAGCAGGAACGCGAGCGGCAACAGGAACATCAGGTGGATCGCGCGCATCGGGCGTGGCTCGAGCGCGCCCGCGTACGCGGTCCAGATGTGGAAGCAGGCGGCGGCGGCGGCCCAGCCGCCGACCGCCCACCCCACGGGCCCCGTCAGTCGGCGCACGGCGCTCCCGGCGCTACTTCAGGAGGCCGGCCTCCCTGTACGCGCGCTCGGCGCCCGGGTGGAGCGGCACGTTGGCGAGCCGCACCGCGTCCTTCGGGTCGAAGTGCTTGAACGCGGGGTGGACCTTGCGGACGGCCTCCACGTTCGACACCAGGATCTTGGTGAACTCGTAGACTTCCTGCGCCGGGGTCTTGGCGTTGGCGACGATCGTGTTGGCCATCGCGATCGTGGGGATGTCCTGGTCGTTGTTGACGACGTCCTTGTACGTCCCCTTCGGGATCACGCCGCGCGAGAGGCCGAGGGCCTCGAGGAACTTGAGGAGGTCGTCCTCCATCGGCAGGATCTTCATCTTCCGCGCGAGCGAGGCCTCCTGGATCGCGGCGCCGGGCACGGCGAGGTTGGCGAACAGGACGTCCATGTTGCGGTCGCGGTACTGGGTCACCAGGTCGCTGTACGAGACGAGGACGACCTTGCCGCCGCGGCCACGCACATCGGCATAGGTCGTCTTGTAGAACTCGAACACCTTCCGCATCACCCACTCGTCGGAGCCGCCCGGCGGCGTGGTGCCGATCGTGAGCGGCCCCTTGCGGGCGAACACCTCGCGGATCGACTTGGCCGGGTAGTCCGCGGGTACGCAGAACTGGATGTGCACGTACCCGAGGCCGTTCATGACCAGGCGCATGTCGCCGTGCTTGTCCTTGTACGGGTCCGCGCCGTTGTAGGAGGCGGCGACGAACGGCGGCAGCCCCCAGGCGATCTCGGTCTCGCCCTGCTGGAGCTTGGTCATGTTCTGGATGCCGGCGCCGGGCACGACCTTGATGTTGAACTTCGGGGCCTTGCTCTTGATCAGCTCGGCGAAGCCGCCGGCCTGGGCGTACCAGCCGCCGCCGAGCTGGCCGGCCGTCCAGGTGAGGTTGTACTGCTGGGCCAGCGCCGGCACTGTGGCCAGCGCGAGCGCGAGCACGAGGGCGGTCAGAGAAGCGCGTCGCATGAGCTGTCCTCCTCCTTGATGTGCGGTGCGCCTCACGCGCGCCGCGTCCACTCCTTCACGAACGTCTCGTCCACCTCGACGCCGAGGCCGGGCCCGTCGAGCGCGAGGATCGCGCCGTCGGCGTAGCGTACCGGCTGCCGCACGACGTCGCCACGGAGCAGGAGCGGGCCGAACAGCTCGCAGCCCCAGGTGACGGGCGCGGCCGCGAGCGCCACCTGCAGGTACGCCGCGGTGCCGAGCGAGGTCTCGATCATGCAGCCGACGTAGCAGCCGAGGCCCGCGGCCTCGGCGACGCGCGCGACCGCGAGCGCGCCGAGGATCCCGGCCGACTTCGTGAGCTTGAGCGCCAGGATGCTGACGCCGCCTGCGCGCGCGATGGCGAGCGCGTCCTGGGGCGTGAAGCACGACTCGTCGGCCATGATCGGCACCGCGACGCTCCGGCCGATGTGCGCCAGGCCCTCGAGGTCCCAGCGCGCCACCGGCTGCTCCACGAAGTCGAGGCCGTAGGGCTCGAGCGCGCGGATGGCGCGGAGCGCGGTCGGGCGGTCCCATCCCTGGTTGGCGTCCACGCGGAGCGCGACGTCGGGGCCGACCGCCTCGCGGATGCGCCGCACGCGCTCGACGTCCCGGGCGACCGGGTGCGCGGCGGTCTTGAGCTTGAAGATCCGGTGGCCGAGGGCGACGCGCGCGCGCGCCTCGGCGACCTCGGCGTCCGGGCTCGCCACCGCGAGCGACCAGGAGAGCGGCACGCGATCGCGCACGCGCCCGCCCAGCAGGCGGTGCACGGGCACGCCGAGCGCGCGGCCGGCGAGGTCCCAGAGCGCCATCTCGACCGCGGCGCGCGCGAACGGGTTGCCCTGCACGCGACGGGCCATCTCGATCCGCAGGGCCTCGATGCCGGTCGCGTCGCGCCCGCGGAGCCAGGGCGCCACGTAGCGCTCGAGCGTCGCCGCCACGGACTCGGCCGACTCCTCGCTCCATGTCGGGCCGCCGAGGCACGCGGCCTCGCCCCAGCCGACCAGCCCGTCGCGCGTCTCCAGGCGCACGAAGACGAAGTTGACGGCCTCGAGCGTGGTGAACGACATCGCGTGGGGGCGCGCGACGGGGATGTCCGCGCGGATGACCCGGACGTCGCCGATGATCATGACGGCCCCGCGGGCTACTCGGCGTCGGCGGCGTCGTGGTGCACGGCGGCGCCGGTCCGGAAGCGGCCCGGGTCGAAGAGCGACAGGTCGAGCGAGGGCCGGCCGGCGGTCAGCCACTCGGCGACGTGGTGTCCGGTCGCGGGCGAGTGCTGGAAGCCGTGGCCGCCGAAGCCGACGGCCAGGAAGAAGCCCTCGACGCCGGGCGCCCAGCCGATGATCGCGTGGTCGTCGGGCGTGAGCGGCCGCAGGCCCGCCCAGCCCCCCGCGATCCGCGCCTGCTCCAGGATCGGCAGCCGGTGGACCGCCTTCTGGACCGTCTCCTCGACCTTGCCCCAGTCCATCGGCACCCGCGTGTCCTCGCCGATGTCCTCGACGTCGCCCGGGCTCAGGAGGACCTGCTCCAGCTCCTTCCTGAAGTAGAAGCCGCTGCTCACGTCGCTCGTGAGCGGCACCGGCCCCGGGATCTCGGGGAAGGGCTCGGTGAAGAAGATGTGGCGCCGGCGCGGCAGCACCGGCAGCTCGAGCCCGGCGAGGCGGCCGACACGCGCGGCGGCGGGGCCGGCGGCGTTGACCGCGAGCGGCGTCAGGACATCACCCTGCGAGGTGCGGACGCCGGTGAGGCGCCCGCGCTCGAGCACGAGGGCGGTGACCTCCACGCCCTCGGCGATCCGCGCGCCGCACTCGCGCGCGCGCCGGGCGAAGGCGTTCGTGACCTCGGTGGGGCCCGCCATCCCGTCACTGGGACCCCAGACCGCCGCGCAGAGGTCGTCCACGCGGAGCGCGGGCACGAGCTTGCGCGCGTCGTCCGGCCCGAGGACGCGGACGTCGCAGCCGAGCTTCGTCTGGAGCGCGACCCGCGGCTCGAAGGCGCGGAGCTGGCGCTCCTCGGCGAGGAGGTAGAGGTAGCCGATCCGCGTGTAGCCGGGGTCGACGTCGAACTCCTCGCGGAAGCGCGCGAAGACGGCGATCGACTCGAGCGAGAAGCGGATCTCGGTCTCGGTGGCGAACTGGACGCGGATGCCGCCGGCGGCCTTGCTCGTCGTACCTGCGCCGACCGCGTCGCGCTCGACGACGAGCACGTCGCGCACGCCGCGGCGGGCCAGGTGGTAGGCGATGCTGCACCCGACCACGCCGCCGCCGATCACGACCGCGCTCGCCGTCCTCGGCAGGTCCATGGGGGCTCCGATTGTACCGCGGCGCACGCGCGTCGGTGATAGGGTGCGCACATGAGGCTCGCGTGGACTCTCACCCTGGCCGTGCCCGTCCTCTTCGCCGTCCCCGCCGCCGCGGAGCTGCCGGAGGGCGCCGAGGCCCTCCACGCGCGGCTCGCGTCGCGGCTCGCGCCCTCCGTGCGGAGCTGGGTGGGCGGCGAAGCGCGCACGCTCGCCCGCGCGGGAGGCGACGCCGGCGCGCTCCGCGCCGCGGCCCAGGCGCGCTTCGCCGGGCAGCTCGGCGCCGCCGGCGGCGCCGACATCGAGGCCCTCGCGTTCCTTGTGCTGATGCAGGCGACGCGGGACGCGGAAGCGGACCTCAAGGCGATCATGGCCCAGGTGAAGGCCGCCAACGCCGCCAAGCAGAAGCTGCGCGACCTCGCCGACAAGGTGCGGCGCGACGTCGCGCAGAACGCCGGCAAGCGCGACAACGCCCCGTGCCGGCCGCCTCAGTGCGGGGTGGGCCGTGCGGCGCTGGCCGAGGTGGCGGCGCCGCTTGCCGCGGCGCGCGCGCCCGCCGGCTTCGCCCAGCGGGAGGTCGCCACCCTCCGGGACCTGCGGGCGCTCCACGACGAGCTCAAGGGCAAGCTCGACTCGCTCAACCAGACGAGCGAGATGACCTCGCTCCGGCTCCAGATGCTGATGGACCGGCGCTCCAAGTTCATCAGCACGCTCAGCAACATCATGAAGAAGCTCGCCACCACGCAGGACGCGATCGTCCAGAACCTCAAGTAGCCGCGCGCGTCAGCCCTCGAGGATCGCCGCGATCAGGCCCTCGTAGTCGGGGTCGCCGAGCGGGTCCCAGCCCGGCAGCGCGAAGCGCCGGAGCACCAGGTCCGCCGCGGCGCCGAGCCAGGGGCACGTGCCGTCGTCCGCCTGGGCGTCGTCCAGCAGCAGCGCCACCTGGGTGAGGCGCGCCATGCGCGTGACCAGGCCGCGCATGTGGAGCGCCGCGGCGTCGGGCCCGCGCCGGAGCAGGCCGGCGAGGCTCCCGCGGAGCTCGTCGAGCGCGCCGAGCGCGCGCTCGCGCGTGGCGGCCAGCGCGGGCCGCCGCACGCCGAGCAGCAGGTCCTGCGCGCGCGCGAGCAGCGGGTCGTGGAGCTTGGCGCGGAGCCCGTCGCGCAGGACCTGGGCGACGAGCGTGTTGTGCGGCCCCTCCCAGCTCTCCTGCACGGGCACCTCGCGCCAGAGGCGCGGCAGCGGGCTGAAGTCCTCGATCGTGCCGTTGCCGCCCAGGATCTCGATCGCGTGGTGCACGACGAGCCCGGCGTCGGTCGAGCAGGTGAACTTGGCGAGGTTCACCGCGGTGCGGAACAGCGGGTCGTCCTCGGGAGGCGCGCCCGCGAGCAGGAGCCGGTCCTCCGCGGCGGCGGCGAAGAGCGTGAGGGCGAGGCCCGCCGCGCCCAGCGCGCGCATCTCGGCGAGCTGCGCGCGCACGGCGGGGAACTCGACGAGCCGCCGGCCGAAGGCCTCGCGCAGCCGCGCGTAGTGCCACGCCTCGACCCACGCGCGCCGCATCATCGCGCTCGTGCCGATCGCGACGTGCAGGCGCGAGGTGTTGATGACGATGCCGATCAGGAGCCGGAAGCCCTCGTCGAGCTCGCCGAGCTGCCAGGCGAGCGCGTCGGCGAAGTCGAGCTCGGCCGTCGGCAGCGTGCGGGTGCCGAGCTTGTTCTTGAGCCGGCGGATCAGGACGCCGTTCGACCGGCCGTCCTCGAGCCGGCGCGGGACCACGAAGAGCGCGACGCCGGCGGTGCCGTCGCGCGCGCCCTCGGGGCGGGCGCTCACCGCGTAGAGGTCGGCGGCGACGTTCGAGCAGAACCACTTCTCGCCGCTGAGCCGCCACAGGCCGGGCCGGCCGGCCACGGGGCGCGCCACGCACGCATTGGCGCCGACGTCCGAGCCCCCCTGGATCTCGGTGACGAACTGGGCGCCGTGCCAGCGGCGGTCGTAGTCGGCGTCGAGGAGGCGCGGCAGCCACTCGCGCCGCATGAAGTCCGAGCCGGCGCGCTGGATGGCCTTGACGAGGCCCGCGGTGCAGGCGACCGAGCAGAGGTGGGGCGCCTCGCCGTTGAGCCCGAACAGGTACGTGAGCGCGGCGTGCACGCTCACGCTCCCCGGCTCGCCGAGCGCCGCGAGGATGCCCGAGCGCCAGACCAGCCGGCCGACCTCGTGGTGGACGGGGTGGACGACGACCTCGTCGGTCCGCTCCCCGACGCGGCTCCAGGGCTCGACGCGGGGCAGGTGCTCGGGGCGGTCGAGCGTGAACGCCGCGCGGCTCACCGGCCCCGCCGAGTCGGCGCCCGCCTGGCGGAGCGAGGGCAGCGCGCGCGCCAGCCGGTCGCCCGCGACGTGGCGGGCGAGGAGGCGCTGCAGGTAGCGGTCGTCGTCGTAGAAGTTGGCGGGCTTCGCCGCCTCCCACGCACCGAGGAGCGAGCGTCCGTGCTCATGGCGTTCCATGGCGGTCCCTCCGCGGCGATAATAGCGTGTCGCCCGACCGGCCGCCCGGGGCGAACGGAGGAAGGGACTGGTGCAAACGGCGCTCGCGATCCGCCACGTCGCATTCGAGGACCTCGGCACGCTCGGCGAGGTGCTCGCGCGCCGGGGCGTGGCGGTCGCGTACGCCGAGGCGCCGCTCGACGACCTCGCGGCGCTCGATCCGCTCGCCCCCGACCTGCTCGTGGTCCTCGGGGGGCCGATCGGCGCCTACGAGGAGGAGGCGTATCCCGTCGTCCGCGACGAGCTGCGCCTGCTCGACAAGCGCCTGGCCGCGGGTCGACCGACGCTCGGGATCTGCCTGGGGAGCCAGCTGATGGCCCGGGCCCTCGGCGCGCGCGTCCACCCCGGCGCGCGCAAGGAGATCGGCTGGGCGCCCCTCGAGCTGACCGCGGCCGGGGCGCGCTCCTGCCTCGCCGAGCTCGGCGGGGCGCCGGTCCTCCACTGGCACGGCGACACGTTCGAGCTGCCGGACGGCGCCGTGCGCCTGGCCTCGACCGCGCCGTGCGCCAACCAGGCGTTCGCCTGGGGCCGGTGCGCGCTCGGGCTGCAGTTCCACGTGGAGGTGACGGCGCGGGGGCTCGAGCGCTGGCTGGTCGGCCACGCGTGCGAGATCGCGGCGACGCCCGGCGTGACGGTCGCCGGGCTGCGGGCCGACACGGCGCGCTGGGGCCCCGCGCTCGAGCAGGCCGGGCACCGGGTCCTCGCGCGCTGGCTCGACGAGGCGGAGGCCGCGTGACGTGGGCGCCTTCAACCTCGCCGCCGTGCTCGCGCACCACGCCGATCGCTTCCCCGACCGCGCGTGCCTGGTCTGGGGCGACGCGACGCTCACGTACGCGGACCTCGCGGCGCGCGCGGGGCGGACCGCCACCGGGCTCGCGCGCCTGGGCCTCGGGCGCGGCGACGTCGTCGCGGTCCTCCTCTACAACTGCCCGGAGTTCCTCGAGGCGATGTTCGCGGTCGCCCGGCTGGGCGCCGTGTTCATGCCGATCAACTGGCGCCTGGCCGGCGAGGAGATCGCTTACATCGTCGGCCACGCGGGCGCCCGCCTGGTGATCACCGAGCCGGAGCTGGCGGCCCGCGCCGGGCCCGCGCGCCCGCTGGTGCCCGCCGCGGGCTGGGTCACGGTCGGCGGCGCGCCGGCGGGCTTCGCGCCCTTCGAGGCGCTGCGCGACGCCGGCCCGGCGCCGCCGCTCGCGGACGTCGCGCCGGACGACGTCCACCGGCTCATGTACACGTCGGGGACCACCGGGCGGCCGAAGGGCGTGATGATCACGTACGCGAACCTCTACTGGAAGAACCTCGCGCACGTGATCGAGTTCTCGGTGACCGGGGCGGACCGCGGGCTCGCGTGCGGGCCGCTCTATCACGTCGGGGCGCTCGATCTCACGACGACCACCGTGCTCCACGCGGGCGGCACGGTCGAGGTCCACCGGACGTTCGAGGCCGCCGCGGTGCTCGACGCCTTCGAGCGCCACGGCGTGACCAGCGCGTGGCTCGCGCCGTCGATGGTGAACCAGCTCCTCGCGCACCCGACGCTCGAGCGGCGGGACCTGTCGCGCGTGCGCCTCTTGATCGACGGCGGGGAGAAGATGCCGGTGCCGCTCATCGAGCGGCTGCTGGGCGCGTTCCCGAACGCGTGGTTCGCCGACGCCTACGGCCTCACCGAGACGGTCTCGGGTGACACCTTCCTCGACAAGCGCGCGACGCTCGCCAAGCTCGGCTCGGTGGGCAAGCCCTGCCTCCACCTCGACGTCGCGATCTGGGACGACGCCGACCGGCCCGTCGCGCCGGGGGCGCTCGGCGAGATCGTGCTGCGCGGCCCGAAGGTCTTCAAGGGCTACTGGCGGGACCCCGAGGCGACGGCGGCGGCGTTCCGGGGCGGATGGTTCCACACCGGGGACATCGGCGTCCTCGACGCCGACGGCTTCCTCTACATCGTGGACCGCAAGAAGGACATGATCGTCTCGGGCGGCGAGAACATCGCCTCGCCGGAGGTCGAGCGCGTCCTCTACGAGCACCCCGCGGTCCTCGAGGCCGCGGTCGTGGGTTGCCCCGATGCGCGCTGGGGCGAGGTGCCGGTGGCCTTCGTCGTCCTCCGCGAGGGGGCGCGCGCCGCGGCCACGGAGCTGGAGGCGCACTGCCGGGCGCGGCTCGCGAGGTTCAAGGTGCCGCGCGCCGTCCACTTCGTCGAGGCGCTCCCGCGCAACCCGTCGGGCAAGGTGCTCAAGCGCGTGCTGCGCGGCCGCCTGGAGGCCTGAGGGTGCGGCGGGCGCGGCTCACGGGTGTGGCCGCCACGGCGTTCGGCGCGCTGCCGGGCTCGAGCGCGCTCGGGCTCCACGCCGAGGCGGCCCACGCGGCGCTCGCCGACGCCGGACTCGGGCCGCGCGACGTGGACGGGCTCCTCTGCGCCTACTCGCTGGTGGAGCCCCACATGATGCTCAGCTCGGTCGTCGCCGAGTACCTCGGCGTGCGCCCCGCCTACACGACCGCGCTGCAGCTCGGCGGCGCCACCGGCTGCGCCGCGGTCATGCACGCGGCGATGCTCATCGAGGCGGGGCGCTGCCGCCACGTGCTCGTGGTCATGGGCGACAACCGGCTGACCGGCATGTCGCGCGACGACACGGTCGCGCTGCTCTCGGCGGTCGGTCACGCGCAGTTCGAGGTGCCGTACGGGCCGACGATCCCCGCGCTCTACGCGCTCGTCGCCAACCGCTACATGCACGAGCACGGCGCCACGCCCGAGCACCTGGCCCACATCGCGGTCACGATGCGACGGCACGCCGGGCTCCACCCGGGCGCCCACATGCGCGCGCCGGTCAGCGTGGCCGACGTGCTCGCCTCGCGGCTCATCGCGGCGCCGCTGCACCTGCTCGACTGCTGTCTCGTCTCCGACGGCGCGTGCGCGGTCGTGGTGAGCGCCGCCGACGCCGCGCGCGACACGCGGCCGCCCGGCGTGGCGCTGATCGGCAGCGGCCAGGGCCACACCCACGAGCACCTGAGCCAGGCGCCGAGCCTCACGGACTTCGGCTGCCACGACGCGGCCGGCCGGGCGCTCGGCGAGGCGGGGGTGCGCCCGGCCGACGTGGACGTGGCCGAGATCTACGACTCGTTCACGATCACGCTCCTGGTCGAGCTCGAGTCCATGGGCTTCTTCGAGCGCGGCGCGGCGGGTCCCGCCGCGGCCGCGGGCGCCCTCGCGCTGGGCGGCAGCCTGCCGACGAACACCCACGGCGGCCTCCTGTCCTTCGGCCACTCGGGCGCCGCCGGCGGGCTCGCCCACGTCGTCGAGGGCGTGCGCCAGCTGCGGGGCGAGGGCGGGCCCCGCCAGGTCCCGGAGGCGCGGCTGGCCTTCGTCCACGGCGACGGCGGGATCCTCTCCGCCCACTGCTCGCTGGTCCTGGCCCGCACGTGAGGAAATACCGATGAGCGCCAAGCCCTTGCCACGGATCACCGCCGAGACGCGGCCGTACTGGGAGGCGTGCGCGGCGGGCGAGCTCCGCTACCAGTGGTGCCCCGCGTGCCGCCAGCCGCAGTTCTACCCGCGGGTGGCCTGCGCGCGCTGCGGCGGGCGGGCGCTCGACTGGCGTCGCTCGGCCGGGCGTGGCGTCGTGCACGCCGTCACCGTCGTCCACCGCGCCCCGTCGGCCGCCTTCAAGGCCGACGTGCCCTACGCGATCGCGCTGGTGGACCTCGACGAGGGCTTCCGGATGCTGGCCAACGTGGTGGGCACGGCCCCGGAGACGGTCCGGATCGGCGACCGGGTGCGCCTGGTCTTCGAGCCTCGCGGCGAGGTCGCGCTACCCCAGTTCACGCCCGCGGCGCGGGCGTGAGCGCGCCGGCGCGCCTCGCTTCCTCGTGTTCCGTCCACGAACTCATGTTGCGCGCCGTGGCACGTGGAGTCCGGGCCGCCAGGCGCGGGCGGTAGGGGTCGACGGGACCACGCGGCACGCGTCCGCTTGACCCGTTGCGGCTGGGCTCCATCCGGGCGCTTGAGGCCCGCCGTCCACGTGGCGGGAACGGGTCCCGTCGACCCCTACCGCCCGCGCCTGGCGGCTCGTCGCGCGGCGACCGTGAACACGAGTTCGTGGACGGAACACTAGCGCCCGGGGGCGGCGCGCAGGCGGCGGATCAGCTCGCGGTCGGCGGGCGGGAACTCGAACTCCTGGAGCCGCTCGGGCGCGACCCACGCCATGGACTGGCCCTCGCGCGGCGCGATCTCCCCCGAGACGTGGCGGCAGCGGTAGAAGTGGAGGACCACGACGCGGTCGGGGTACTCCCAGCGCACGGTCTCCGCCCGCTCGCCGACGCTGAACGTCGCCGACAGCTCCTCGGTCAGCTCGCGCGCGAGCGCGGCCTCGTGCGACTCGCCGGCCTCGCGCTTGCCGCCGGGGAACTCCCAGAGCCCTTCCAGGTGCGAGCCGCGGCGCCGCTGCGTGATCAGGTAGCGGCCCGCGTCGTCCTGGATGAGCGCCGCGGTGACCTCGATGACGAGCGGCATCGCTAGGGCGCCCGCCGCGCGCCGTTCGCCGCGGGCGCGGGGAACGGATAGCTCCGGCAGTCGGGCTTCATCACGCAGTCGCCGCAGCGCGGCCGGCGCGGCGTGCACCAGGTGGCGCCGAAGTCCATCAGCGCCTGGTTGAAGTCGTAGGCGCGCCCGCGGGGCACGAGCGCCCCGGCGAGGTCCCACCACGCCTTCTCGCCGCGCACGCGCGCGAGGCGGCGGGGCCCGAGGAAGACGCGGCCGAGCACGCGGCGCACGTTCGTGTCGAGCACCGCGGCGTCGTGGCCGTACGCGAACGCGCGGATCGCCCCGGCGGTGTAGCGGCCGACCCCGGGCAGGCGCCGGAGCGCCCGCTCGTCCTCGGGCAGGCGGCCGCGGTAGCGCGCGAGCGTCTCACGCGCGATCGCGTGCAGGCGCAGCGGGCGGACGTTGTAGCCGAGCGGATACCAGAGGCGGCGCACCTCGCCCACGTCCGCGGCGGCGAGGCGGCGCACCGTCGGGTAGCGGCGGAGGAACTCGCGGTACTTCGGCACCACCCGGTCCACCTGCGTCTGCTGGAGCATGACCTCGGAGACGAGGATCCGGTAGGCGTCGCGCGTGCGCCGCCAGGGCAGGTCGCGGCCGTGCCGCCTGTACCAGGCCAGGAGCCGCTGCTGGAACCGGCGGACGGCGCGCGCGGCGGGCCAGCGCATGTTGGCGCGCAGTCTAGCACGGGGCGGCGGCGCCCCGGCGCGCCCCAGCCGCCGGGCATCCTGCGACAGATCCTCGGGGCGGGTTTAGAATGACCGCATGCCGGCGGACTTCCCGAACGACTACGGCGACGCCGCGGCGGAGTACGCGGCCGTCCGCACGCACGCGGGGCTCGTGGACCGCGGCGACTGGGGCGTCGTCGAGCTGACGGGCCGCGACCGCGTCGGCTTCCTGCACGCGCTCCTGTCCAACGACGTGAAGTCGCTCGCGCCGGGGCAGGGGTGCGCGGCGACCCTGCTCGACGTGCACGGCAAGGTCCAGGTGCTGCTCGACATCCTCGTGCTCGAGGACCGCCTGCTGCTCCTGCTCCCGCCGGGGACGGCGCACAAGACGCTCGAGGCCCTCGACCACTACCTCTTCTCCGAGAAGGTCGCGCTCACCGACGTCTCCGCCGGGACGCGGCTCTGGCTCGTCGCGGGGCCCGAGGCGCCCGCCCTCGTCGAGCGCGTCGCCGGTGCGCGGCCGTCCGACGCCGCGTGGGCGCACGTGGCCGGTGCCCTCGACGGCGTCGCGCTCAGGCTCGTGCGCGGGGCGCGTGAGACGGGCGAGGCCGAGGTGTGGGTGCTGGCGCCGGCCGCGGAGGCCGGGCGCGCGCGCGAGGCGCTCGTCGCCGCGGGCGCGCGTCCGGTGGGCGCGACCGCGCTCGAGTCGCTCCGCATCGAGGCCGGCACGCCCGTGCTCGGCCGCGACGTGGACGACACCGTCCTGCTCCCCGAGATCCCCTCGGCCGGCCTCGTCTCGCACACGAAGGGCTGCTACCCGGGCCAGGAGGTGGTCGTCCGCATCCGCGACCGCGGTCACGTGAACCGCCTGCTGACGGGCCTCGTGCTCGACGGCGACGCGGTGCCGGAGCCCGGCGCCGAGCTGCTCGCCGAGGGCGCCGCCGCCGGGCGCGTCACGAGCGCGACGCGCTCGCTCGGCCTCGGGCGCCCGATCGCGCTCGCCTTCGTGCGCCGCGAGCACGCCGAGCCGGGGACCGCGGTCGGCGTGCGCGTCGGCGCGGCCACCGTTCCCGCGCGGGTCGCCGCGCTGCCCTTCACCCGGTAGGCGCGGAGGTCGCGTGGCGAACCGCCTGGCGCGCGAGACGAGCCCCTATCTGCTCCAGCACAAGGACAACCCGGTCGACTGGTACCCGTGGGGCGAGGAGGCGCTCGCCCGCGCGCGCGCCGAGGACAAGCCCGTGCTCCTGTCCGTGGGCTACTCGGCGTGCCACTGGTGCCACGTGATGGAGCACGAGTCGTTCGAGGACCCGGACATCGCCGCGCTGATGAACCGGCACTTCGTCTGCATCAAGGTGGACCGCGAGGAGCGGCCCGACGTGGATCAGATCTACATGCAGGCCGTGCAGTCCATGACGGGCCACGGCGGCTGGCCACTGACGTGCTTCCTCACGCCCGAGGGCGCACCGTTCTACGGCGGCACCTACTTCCCGCCGACTGAACGCCACGGGCTGCCCGCGTTCCCACGGCTGCTCCAGGCGCTCGCCGACGCGTGGGCGAACCGCCGTGGCGAAGTCACGGAATCGTCCCGCCAGATCCGGGAGACGCTCGCGCAGGGCGAGCGCCTGCGCGCCTCGACCACGCTCCTGACCGACGAGATCCTGTTCGGCGCCTTCCAGGCCGTCTCGGCGCAGTTCGACGAGCGCGACGGCGGCCTCGGCGGCGCGCCGAAGTTCCCGCAGCCGATGCTCTGGGAGTTCGTCCTGCGCTTCGCCCGGCGGAGCGACAACGCGCGCGCCCGCCAGATGGCCCACACGACGCTCAGCACGATGGCGCGCGGCGGGATGTACGACCAGGTCGGCGGCGGCTTCCACCGCTACGCGGTGGACGCGCAGTGGCTCGTGCCGCACTTCGAGAAGATGCTGTACGACAACGCCCAGCTCGCCTCGCTGTACCTGCACGGCTGGCTCGCCTTCGGCGACCCCGAGTGCCGGCGCGTCTGCGAGGAGACGCTCGACTACCTCCTGCGCGAGATGGCCGACCCGGCGGGCGGCTTCTACTCGGCGACCGACGCCGACAGCGAGGGCCACGAGGGCAAGTTCTTCGTCTGGACGCCCGAGGAGCTGCGCGCGGTGCTGGGCCCGGCCGACGCCGAGTGGGCCGGGCGCTACTGGGGCGTGGACCGCGGGGCGAACTTCGAGGGCCAGAGCATCCTCTGGGTGCCCGGCGAGCCCGACGCCGCGCGCGTCGCGCCGCTCCGCGCGAAGCTCTACGAGGCGCGGCGACGCCGGGTGCCGCCGGGGCTCGACGACAAGGTGCTCGCCGCCTGGAACGGCCTGGCGTGCCGCGCCCTGGCCGAGGCCGGGCGCGCGCTCGGCCGGGCCGACTACGTGGCCGCCGCCGTCAGGAACGCGGACTTCCTGCTGCGCGAGCTGCGGGGCAACGGGCGGCTGCTGCGCACCTGGAAGGCGGGGCAGGCGAAGCTCAAGGGCTACCTCGAGGACCACGCGATGGTCGCCGCGGCGCTCCTCGAGGTGTACGAGGCGACGTTCGAGCGCCGCTGGCTCGACGCGGCGCGCGGCCTCGCGGACGAGCTGCTGCGCCTGTTCTGGGACGAGAAGCTCGAAGGCTTCTGGGACACCGGGAGCGACCACGAGCCGCTCATCGTCCGCCCGCGCAACCTGTTCGACAACGCGGTGCCGTGCGGCAGCTCGGTCGCGATCGAAACGCTGCTGCGCCTGGCGGTGCTCACGGGCGAGCGGCGGTACGAGACGCTGGCGATGGGCGCCCTGCGGCCGATGGCCGATCTGATGACGCGCCACGCGACGGGCTTCGGTCGCTTCCTCTGCGCGCTCGACTTCCACCTGGGGCCCGTGGTCGAGGTCGCGCTGGTGGCGCCGCGCGCGGGCGACGGCCTCGAGCCGCTCGTCGCCGAGGTCTTCGGGCGCTTCCTGCCGAACCGCGTCGTCGCGGGGATGGTCGCGGGCGACGCCGCGGCGGCCGCGGGCGTGCCGCTCCTGCAGGGGCGGAGCGCGGTGGACGGCAGGGCGACGGCCTACGTCTGCCGCGACTACGCGTGCGAGCTGCCCGTCACCGACCGCGCCGCGCTCGCCCGCCAGCTCGACGCCGTCTAGTCAATCAGCGCTCGAGATCGACGGCGAGCGCGCCGTTGATCCGGTTGGTGAAGTTAGCCGTCGCGACGGTCGCGGCCAGCTCGACGATCCCGCGATCCGACAGATGCCGCCGGAGCTCGGCGTGGAGCGCCTCGTCCACCGCGGCGAGCGTCGTGAGCTGCTCGGCGTAGCGCAGCACGAGCCGCTCGACCGGCGCGAAGGCGGCGCTCGTCCCCCACGTGGCGAGCCCGGCGACCTGCGCGTCCGTGAGCCCCGCCCTCAGCCCGAGGGCCGTGTGGTGCGCGAGTCAGTAGGCGCAGCCGTTGACCTGCGAGGTCTTGAGGTACGCCAGCTCGCGGAGCTTCGCGTCGAGCGTCGCCGTCCTGAGCGCGCCCAGGAGTGTCTCGGCGGCGGCGGCCGCGGCGGGGAAATGGGCGAGCGCTTTGAAGAAGTTGAGCACGCGGCCGGCGCGCTGGCGCACGCCCGCGAACACGCGCGCGACGTCCTCGGGCGCGCCCTCGGGCTCGACGTACGGGACGCGGGCCATGGCGCCCCATCCTAGGCGACGCCCGGCCGGACCGCAAGGCGGCGGCGCGAGCCTCCTCGATACTCCCGTTGACCGGCTCCACGCGTGACGATAGTCTCGCGGGACGGAGGGCGTTGCCATGATCATCAGGAGCACCAGTCCTGACGTCACCGTTCCCGAGGTCTCCATCACCGAGTACGTGCTCCGTCACGCGGAGCGGCTCGGCGACAAGCCCGCGATGGTGGACGGGCCGAGCGGCCGCACGCTGACGTACCGGCAGCTCGCCGACGGCGTCCGCCGCGCGGCCACGGGCCTGGCCCGCCGCGGGTTCAAGAAGGGCGACGTCTTCGCGATCTACAGCCCGAACCTCCCGGAGTACGCGGTGGCCTTCAACGCGGTCGCGTCCCTCGGCGGCGTCAACACGACCGTCAACCCGCTCTACACCGCCGACGAGCTGGTCAAGCAGCTCGAGGACTCGGGGGCGCGCTTCCTGGTGACGGTCGGGCCCTTCCTGGACAAGGCGCGGGAGGCGGCCGCCAGGGCGCGTGTCGAGGAGGTGTTCGTGTTCGGGACGGCGGAGGGCGCGCGCCCGTTCGCCGAGCTGCTCGCGGCGCCGCCGAGTCCGCCGTCGGTGGCCATCGACGCCCGGCGCGACGTGGTCGTGCTGCCGTACTCGAGCGGCACGACCGGCCTGCCCAAGGGCGTCATGCTCACGCACCACAACCTCGTCGCCAACCTCTGCCAGTGCCTCGGCATGCAGAACTTCGACGGCTTCACCGAGCAGGACACCATCCTGGCCGTGCTGCCGTACTTCCACATCTACGGCATGGTGGTCATCATGATGTTCGGCCTCTGCCAGGGGGCCACCGTCGTCAGCATGCCGCGCTTCGACATGCAGGAGTTCCTCGGGATCGTCCAGAAGTACCGGGTGACGGTCGCGCCCATCGTGCCGCCGATCGTGCTCGGCATGGTCAAGCACCCGGCCGTGAGCCAGTTCGACCTCTCCAGCCTGCGGCTGATCTTCTCCGGCGCGGCGCCGCTCGGCGAGGAGATCGCGCGGGCGCTGAGCAAGCGGCTCGGCTGTCCCGTCGTGCAGGGCTACGGCATGACCGAGGCGAGCCCCGTCACGCATTTGAGCCCCACGCGGAACGCGCCGGTCAAGCCGGGCTCGATCGGCATGGTCGTGCCGAGCACCGAGGTGAAGCTCGTGGACGTCGTCACCGGTGCCGAGCTGGGCAAGAAGCAGGAGGGCGAGCTGCTGATCCGCGGGCCCCAGATCATGAAGGGCTACCTCGGCCGGCCCGAGGACACCGCGCAGGCGATCGACACGGAGGGCTGGTACCACTCGGGCGACGTCGGCTACGTGGACGACGAGGGCTGGTTCTACATCGTCGACCGCACCAAGGAGCTGATCAAGTACAAGGGGATGCAGGTCGCGCCGGCGGAGCTCGAGGCCCTGCTGGCGACCCACCCGGCCGTGCTCGACGCCGCGGTCATCCGCAAGGCGGACGAGGAGGCGGGCGAGGTGCCCAAGGCCTTCGTGGTCCTCAAGCCTGACGCGGCCGCGCGCGCGACGACGGCCGAGGCGCTCATGGCCTGGGTCGCCGAGCGCGTCGCGCCGCACAAGCGCGTGCGCCACGTCGAGTTCATCGACCAGATCCCCAAATCGGCCTCGGGCAAGATCCTGCGCCGCATGCTGGTCGAGCGCGAGAAAGCGGCGGGCTAGCGCTCCCGCCCGGCGGCCCGGCTGCCGGGGAACGGCAAGAACATCCGCGTGTCCTTCATGTACGCGGCGTACGCGTCCCCGAACTTGGCGAGGTTCTCCGCCTCCTCCGCCCGCGCCGTGGCGATCAGGGCGCCCACCATGACCAGCGCCACCCCGCCCGAGACGAGGGACGGGCCCTTCAGGAGCGCGCCCAGGCCGAGGAGGATCAGCGCGCAGTACAGGGGATGGCGGATGTGCCTGTACGCTCCGACACGGACCAGTCGCGTGGTGTTCTCGACGCGCCCCTCGGGTTTGCCGACCACGCGGAGCAGGTGGAAGCCGTGCGCCGCGAGCGCCGCCGACGCAGCGAGCAGCATCCACGACAGGATCTGCCGGACCGCGAAGGGATGGCTGAACCACTGCCGCGCGTTGAGCACGACCAGGGCCAGGATCGATTCGAACGCGAAGAACCGGTAGAAGCCGTGCGCGCGCGGGTTCGCCAGGGACGTCCAGGAGATGGCGACGATCCCCGCGGACGCGACGGCGAAGACGCTCAGCTCGAGCATGGCACGATCGGCGGCAGGTCGCTGGTCGGCCCGTGCGCCAGTCGGGCAGGGGGCGAGTCAGGGCGCAACGGCGTAGGCCAGCCAGAGGCCCAGCACGAGCGCAAAGCCCGCCCAGACCCGCATGAAGATCGGCCCGCGCGCCGACCACCACTCGCGAAGCCGGCGAAAGCGCGCGACCCCGACGAGAGGCGTGACGAGCCCCGCCACGACGATGACGGCGCCGAGGAGGCGGACGACCTCGGGTGCGCGCGAGGTGGGTGCGGTGAGGACGAGCGCCACGCCCAGGACGACGCGGAGAGCCGCCGCGGCGTAGAGCCCGCCCGGGCTCTCGAGACGCCGCACGACGCCCACGAGTCTCGCCGGCGCGACGACGCCCAGCGCGCCCAGGGCGGCGACGAGGAGGCTCAGGACGAGGGCGACGCGCCACATGCGACCACTCGGTGCGCTCCCTGGCCCTCGTGCCACAGGTCCCAACGCGCTCTTATGGCCTTCGCGATGATGCTCTTGGTTCTTTCCACGGCATCAGGGTTGGGCTCAACGCGGGCTATCCGGGCCCTTCCGTATGTGAAAGTGTAGGAGAAGACGTCGTCGTAACCGTGAGTTGCGCCCTTCAACTCATGGAACTCCACGGGGTCCCGGCCTCGTGCCAGGCCCGAACAGGCGTGGCTGTAACCCTCGTCCCTGCCGACGTCGTCGAGGTCGCCAAAGAAGATATGCACCTGGGTTGGCCTCCCGTATGTGCTCCGGCACCTATCAGGGCCCCAGCCGCCAGGGTAGAGGGCGAAAACAAAGGTTGGCGCCGCACGCTCGCCCGTGAAATGGGGTCCAGCCTCAAGCGCCTGTTGGCCTCCGCGCGAGAATCCCATGAGCGCGAAGCGGCTCGTATCGATCCTGGGATGAGTTTTGAGGAGATCCCAGGCTATGGCCGCGTCTTCGGTGTACATGGATCGCGCGGGGTTGGTCGTGCGATTCCGAATCCCCGCGTTGTCAACGATCGCTGACGCGACTCCCAGGGTCTTGAACCAAGAGGCCCATTTCTCGGCGCGTCTGTTGCCGCCCCCGGTTCCTTGATAGAAGATGACGACGGGAAACTTCCCATCTCTCTCCGGGATCGCAACAGTAAGATTCTTCTGCACCATGTGCACCATGTCCGGCGTGATGGTCGTGGTTGCACATGAGAGCACACCGAAACAAAGAGCAACAACCAGAAGGGCAATGCCTTTGTGCGTCAGCGGGTTCACTGGTGGGGGCGGAATCGTCGATCCGGGTCTATAGGCCTATCCGGATACGACTGCGGATTCCGGACCCAGCCACCAGGTCCTTCACGGTGCCCGACACGAGCACCTCGCCTGCGCCGGCCAGTGATGCGACGCGCGCCCCCGTGTGGACCGCAATGCCGCTGAGCTTGTCCCCCAGGATCTCGCACTCTCCCGTGTGGAGCCCGGCACGGATCTCCAGACCCAGGCGGCGCATCTCCCGCACGATCGCGCCAGCTGCATGGAAATTCTTGCCGCTCGACCCCTGGCATCCACTGCCAGACCCTTCGCGCTGGATTCCACGTCCCGCCGGCCTGCTTCACCCGGTCGCGCACTGCCACGTCGGCAAAGGCGACGCGTAACCCGACGATCTGGTCGTGGGCGAAGCGAGGCGGTGGCGGTCGCCAATCGCGTTCGGCGACGAGGAGTTCGAGGGTTTTGAACCGCTTCTTCCGCTGCGCGAGGAGCTGCTCCGTACCCGCGCGGGGGGACTCGCGCGCGCGGCGGGGTGGCGCGACCCGGGCGGAGGGTTCGGCCGGTGCGATCGATGAGGCGCGGGAAGGGGGGCCGGCGGGGCTCGGCTCGTGGACGGCGGCCGGCGATCCGCACCGGCGGCCCTCCGGCAGCACCGCGTACGAGAGCGGAAGCTCCCTGAGAACGCTGGTCATGCCACGGTTCGCCCTCTGTCAGCAAACAGGATAGACGACGCGCCCGGGTCGCGCAATGTCCGTGTTCCACCACGTCGGACGTGCCGGGCGAGCACCAGGAGTCGGGCGCGCCCGATCGACCCGCTTAACGAAGTCGTCGGGAAGCGATATCATCACCTGCGCCACGGAACTCTCGTGAGGAGGCGCCAAGGATGAGCCAGCCCGGCAAGAGCGAGATCGTCTGGCGGCCCAGCAAGGAGTACCTCGAGCGCTCGCGCATCGCGCGGTTCATGAAGGCGCAGGGTGTGCCCGATCTGGCGACGCTCCAGCGGCGCTCGATCACGGAGCCGGAGTGGTACTGGGACGCCGTGGTGAAGGACCTCGGCATTCGCTGGTCCCGGCCGTACGCGCGCGTGCTCGACGTCTCGCGCGGGATCGAGTGGCCGCAGTGGTTTCCGGGCGGACTCCTGAACTTCGCCGACAACTGCGTGGACCGCCACGTGGACGCCGGCCGCGGCGCCAAGCCCGCCATCATCTGGGAGGGCGACGACGGCCAGTCGCGCACGCTCAGCTACGCGGAGCTCCTGGGCGAGGTCGGCAAGCTCGCCAACGCCCTCACGCGCCTGGGCGTGGGCGAGGGCGACCGCGTGGGCGTGTTCCTGCCGATGTCGCCCGAGGCCGCGATCGCGACGCTCGCCGTCGTGCGCATCGGCGCGATCTACACGCCGTGCTTCTCGGGCTACGGCGCCGGCGCCGTGGCGTCACGCCTGCAAGATTGCGAGGCGAAGGCGCTGATCACCGCCGACGGCTTCTACCGCCGCGGCCAGGTCGTGACGATGAAGGAGACGGCCGACGAGGCCGTGGCCGCGTGCCCGTCGGTGGAGCACGTGCTCGTCTACCGCCGCCTCGGCCGCGAGATCCCCTGGGCGCAGGGCCGCGACCTCTGGTGGCAGGACCTGACGGACAAGGAGAGCGGCCGGTGCCCGGCGCTCCCGGTGCCGGCCGACCACCCGTGTCTCATCATCTATACGTCGGGCACGACGGGACGGCCGAAGGGCGCGGTGCTCACGCAAGGCGGGTTCCTGCTCAAGTGCGCCCACGACTTCGCCTATCTGATGGACGTGGGCGAGGGCGACCGCCTGTTCTGGCTCACCGACCTCGGCTGGCTCATGGGCCCGATGCTGCTGACGGCGGCGCTCTCGGCCGGGGGCACGGCCATCGTCTTCGAGGGCGTGCCCGATTATCCGAAGCCCGACCGGCTCTGGGGGATCGTCGAGCGCCACAGGGTGACGGTGGCGGGGCTCTCGCCGACGGCGGTGCGCGCGCTCATGCCCCACGGCCCCGAGCACGTTCACGCCCACGATCTGTCCACGCTGCGGATCATCGGCTCCACCGGCGAGCCGTGGAACCCCGAGCCCTACCGGTGGCTCTTCGAGAACGCGGGCAAGGCGCGCCTGCCCATCATCAACTACACGGGTGGCACCGAGATCTCGGGCGGGATCCTCGGCTGCTTTCCGATCGCGCCGATCAAGCCGTGCTCGTTCGCGGGGCCGATCCCGGGGATGGCGGCCGACTGCTACGGGGAGGACGGCCGGCCGGTGCGCGGGCAGGTGGGCGAGCTGGTCGTCACGCGCCCCTGGCCGGGGATGACGCAGGGCTTCTGGAAGGACCCCAAGCGCTACGAGGAGACGTACTGGGCGCGCTGGCCCGGCGTCTGGGTGCATGGCGACTGGACCTTCATCGACGAGGACGGCTTCTGGTATATCCAGGGGCGCTCGGACGACACGCTCAAGATCGCGGGCAAGCGCCTCGGGCCCGCCGAGGTCGAGTCGGTGCTGGTCTCGCACGAGGCCGTCGCCGAGTCCGCGGCGATCGGCGTACCGCACGCCGTCAAGGGCGAGGCGATCGTCTGCTTCGCGGTGCTGCGCCCGGGCACGGCGGCGTCGGAGCCGCTGCGCGCCGAGCTGACCGCGCTCGTCGCCCGGAAGATGGGCAAGGCGCTCAAGCCCGAGCGCGTGCTCTTCGTGCGCGACCTGCCGAAGACCCGGAGCGCCAAGATCATGCGGCGGGTGATCCGCGCCACCTACCTCGGCCGTGAGCCCGGCGACCTCTCCTCGCTCGAGAACCCCGCGGCCGTCGAGGCCGTGCGCCACGCGACCTAGGTCGCGTGGGGGGCCCCGACATGGCCCCGGGCTCGCCGCGGGCGGAGTCGACGAGGTGGTATACTCCCAGTGGCGTCGTGGGGGGAGGGATTCCTGAGAACCGGGTGCGGCCCGGGACCCCTCGAACCTGACCTGGATAATCCCAGCGAAGGGAACACGGCGGGCCCGACGACACCTACGGCCGCACCCGAGAGGGCGCGGCCGTTTCGTTTATGCGGATCTCGGTCAACGGCAAGGAGCTGGAGGTCACCGACGGGCTCAGCGTGGAGGGCCTGCTCGCGCACCTCGGCGTCAGGCGCGAGTACACGGCCGTCGCCGTGAACCGCGAGGTGACGCCGAAGAGCGCGTACACGGCGACCACGCTCCACGACGGCGACCGGGTGGAGATCGTCAGACCCATGGGGGGCGGCTAGCATGGCGGACACGGATCTGGTCCTGGGCGGCAAGGAGTTCTCGTCGCGGCTCATCGTCGGCACGGGCAAGTACGCGACGATGGAGATCATGAAGCAGGCGCACGAGGCGTCGGGCGCGGAGATCGTCACGGTCGCGCTCCGGCGCGTGAGCCTGCCGTCGGGCGAGTCCCTCCTGGACCACCTCGACACCACGCGCTACACGCTGCTGCCGAACACGGCGGGCTGCTACACGGCCGACGAGGCGGTGCGCACGGCGTACCTGGCGCGCGAGGCGGGGCTGGGCGAGATGGTCAAGCTCGAGGTCATCGGCGACTCGCGCACGCTCTTCCCGGACGTGGAGGGCCTGCTCGAGGCGACGCGCACGCTCGCGCGCGACGGCTTCGTCGTCATGCCGTACACGAACGACGACCCGGTGACGGCCAAGAAGCTCGAGGACGCGGGCGCGGCGTGCGTGATGCCGCTCGGCGCGCCGATCGGCTCGGGCCTCGGCATCCGCAACCCGTACAACATCAAGATCATCCTCGAGACGGTGTCGGTGCCGGTCATCGTGGACGCGGGCGTGGGCACCGCCTCGGACGCGGCGATCGCGATGGAGCTCGGCTGCGACGGCGTGCTGATGAACACGGCCATCGCGGGCGCCCAGGACGCGGTCGCGATGGCGCGCGCGATGCGCCTGGCCGTCGAGGCCGGGCGGCTCGCGTACCGCGCGGGCCGGATCGGCAAGAAGCTCTACGCGACCGCCTCCTCGCCGCTCGAGGGCGTCCCGGATTGGACGAGCTGAGGCTCACCCTCGTCAGCGATCGCACGCAGACGCGGGGCCGTGAGCTGGTCACGGTCGTCGGCGACTGCCTCGGGGCGGGGCTCCGGGCCGTGCAGGTGCGCGAGAAGGACCTCGGCGCCGCGGACCTGGCGTTCCTCTGCCGGCGCATCCGCGTGCTCACGCTCGACGCGCAGGCGCTCCTGATCGTCAACGACCGCCTGGACGTGGCGCTCGCCGTCGGTGCCGACGGCGTGCAGCGCACGTCCACCTCGCTCGACGTGGAGGACATCCGACGGGTCGCCGGCCCGGCCCTCCGCGTCGGCGCCTCGGTCCATTCGCTGCCCGAGGCGCTCGACGCCGAGGCGAAGGGCGCCGACTTCCTCGTGTTCGGGCCGATCTACGAGACGCCGTCCAAGCGCCCTTACGGCCCGCCCCAGGGGCTCGACCGCCTCGCGAAGCTCGCCGCCGGCGTGCGCCGGCCCGTCGTCGCGATCGGCGGGATCACGCCCGCGCGCGTGCGCGACGTGCGCCTGGCCGGCGCCTTCGGCGTCGCCGCGATCTCCGCGATCCTCGACACCGACGCGCCGGCCGACGCCACGCGGCGGTTCCTCGACGCGCTCGCCGCCGCGTGAAGCTCCGCGTGGTCGCGTGAGCGGCTCAGCGCGCGGTGTCCGACGCGTGCCCGCCGCTCGACTTCCGGCTCGACTTCCGGAGGTCGAGCATCGGCGGCAGGGAGCCCTGCGGGGGCACCTCCTCGACGCGCGTGATCTCGTTCATGCGCCCGACGATGTCCCGGATGCGGCCGGCGCCCTCGCGCGCGCGCTCGGCCCACTGGGCCTCCTCGCTGCCGGCCGGGAGGCGCTTGACGAGGATCGAGAGCCCGCCCGTGACGATCATGAGCGGGTTGTTGATCTCGTGCGCCGCGGCGCGCGCGAGCAGCGTGATGGCGCGCAGCTCGGCCGTCTCGCGAAGCGCCGCGTCGGCGGCCCGGCTGTCGACGACGTCCCGGAACAGGTGGGCGCCGAGCCCGATGCCGACCAGGTTCATGACGAGGAACGGCACCGCGAGGGGCTGGAACATGGCGAAGCCGCGCGCGCCCAGGACGGCGAACGAGACGGCGGCGACGACCCAGGCGGCGGCGGCGAGCGCCAGGGCGTGGCGGGCCGTCACCCGGCCGTCCCGCTGCGCCCAGACGTGGGCGAGGGCGCCCACGAGCGCCGTGCCCAGCAGACCGACCACGCCCGCGAGGGCGCCGGGGCCCCCGAGCCAGAGCCGGTAGGCGATCGCGACGAGCCCGGCGACGAGCCCCGCCGGCCAGCCCTCGACCAGCGCGACGAGCGCCACCGGAACCGCGCGCGCGTCGATGAAGACGCCCTTGGCCACCTCGATGCGCGAGATCATCAGGACGACCGCGAGCGCGCCGAAGGCGAGGCCGTTCGTCGCGTGGCGCCAGCGCGGGCCGGGCCAGGCGCCGGGCGCGAACCACCTCGAGCTGTACGAGTAGAAGACGAGGCCGAGCACGACGACGCCCGCGGCCTCCATGACGTGGTGAAATTCCATCTATCCCTCCCGGGCTCCACGCACTATGGTATGCCCGGAAGGTACTTTTCCGACGCGAGGCGCGAGATGACCAGGGACGAGCTGAAGCAGCGGGTGTGGCAGGCGATCGAGCGGCGCGGCGAGGAGATCATCGGGCTCGGCGAGCAGATCCGGCGCCACCCGGAGCTCGGCTTCAAGGAGGTCAAGACGGCGCGGCTGGTGGAGGACACCCTCGCCAGGCTCGGGCTCGCGCCGCGGGCGGGCCTCGCGCTCACCGGCGTGCGCGCGGACGTGGCCGGGCGGGCGGGGGACGGGCCGACGTTCGCCGTCCTCGGCGAGCTGGACGCGCTCGTCGTCGCCGGCCACCCGGAGGGCGACCCGCAGACGGGCGCCGCGCACGCCTGCGGCCACAACGCGCAGATCGCCGGGCTGCTCGGGGCCGCGATGGGGCTGCTCGACGCCAAGGCATTCGAGCAGCTCGCCGGCCGGGCCGTGTTCTTCGCGGTGCCCGCCGAGGAGTACGGCGATATCGAATGGCGCGTCGCGCAGGCGCGGGCGGGCAAGCTCGAGTTCCTCGGCGGCAAGCCCGAGCTGCTGCGGCTCGGCCACTTCGACGACGTGGACCTCGCGATGATGATCCACGCGACCCCGCGCCCGGAGGACGGCAAGACCGGCATCCCCGCCTCGAACAACGGCTGCATCGTCAAGACGATCCGGTACGTCGGGCGGGCCGCGCACGCGGGCGGCGCGCCGCACATGGGGATCAACGCGCTCTACGCCGCGCAGATCGGGCTCGCGGCGATCAACGCGATCCGCGAGACCTTCCGCGACGAGGACACGATCCGCGTCCACCCGATCATCACCCACGGCGGCTCGCAGGTGAACGTGATCCCGGGCGAGGTGCGGCTCGAGACCTACGTGCGCGGCCGGACGGTGGAGGCGATCCTGGACGCGAACAAGAAGGTGGACCGGGCGCTGCGCGCCGGCGCGCTCGCGCTCGGCGCCACGGTCGAGATCGAGACCCTGCCGGGCTACATGCCGATGACGTGCGACCCGCTCATGGCGAAGCAGTACAGGGACAACGCCGTCCGGCTCGTCGGCGAGGAGCACTACCGGCAGATCGGCCACCGCACGGGCTCGACCGACATGGGCGACCTCTCGATGGTGATGCCGGTGCTCCACCCCTACGTGGGCGGCGCCGCGGGCACCGGCCACGGCGCCGACTACCGGATCGTGGACAAGCCGCTCGCGTACCTCGTCACGGCCAAGGCCCTCGCCGCGATGGTCGTGGACCTGCTCGCCGACGGCGCGGCGGGCGCGAAGGCGGTGCTCGCCGCGGCCCGGCCGCCGATGACGCGCGAGGAGTACCTGGCCTTCCAGCGCGGCATCGCCCGGCGCGAGGTCTACGCGGGCGCGTAGCGTGTACGGCAAGGCGAGCGCCGAGTTCCCGGCGCGGATCGTCTGCCTGACGGCCGAGACCGCCGAGATCGCCTACGCGGTCGGCGCGGGCGCGCGCGTGGTCGGCGTGCCCGGCACGGCGCGCCGGCCCGAGGCGGCGCGCGAGAAGGCGCGCGTCGGCGGCTTCACGACGTTCCGGGTGGAGCGGATCGTCGCGCTCGCGCCCGACCTGGTGCTGGCGTTCTCCGACCTCCAGAAGGACGTCGTGCGCGAGCTGATCGGCGCGGGCGTCGCCGTGCTCTGCACGAACCAGCGCTCGCTCGACGAGGTGCTCCGGGCCGTCCTGGTGATCGGCGGCGCGCTCGGCTGCGAGCCCGCCGCGCGCGCGCTCGTGCAGGACATGCGCGACGAGATCAAGCAGGTGCGCGAGTACTCGTCGGTCTGGCCCGACCGGCCGCGCGTCTGGTTCGAGGAGTGGCCCGAGCCGCTGATCGCGGGCATCCGCTGGGTGTCCGAGCTGATCGAGGTCGCCGGTGGGCGCGACGTCTTCGCCGAGCTGCGCGCGCAGAAGGGCGCCGCGGGGAGGATCGTCGCGCCCGAGGCGGTGATCGCGCGAGACCCCGAGATCATCCTGGCCTCGTGGTGCGGCAAGCCGGTGGACACGGCGCAGATCGCGGCGCGGCCGGGCTGGGAGGGGGTCAGCGCGGTGAAGGCGGGGCAGATCCACGCGCTCGACGGCGCCGACGTCCTCGTGCCGGGCCCCTCGCTCATGCTCGGGCTGCGGCGCATCCACGAGATCGTCCAGGCTCACCAGGCACGGGCCTGAGCCGAGGCATCACGAGCCGATCCACGGAACTCCTTGAAAGGCATGCCGTATCTTACCGTCCGCCGGCCGGTACAATGAGAGCGTCAAAAAGTTTGGGGCCCGGCAATCGCCGGGATAGGATTGGAGCCCTCCGACAGCCATGGATGATCTCGCTCGCACGCGTCCCGAGAGCTTCTTCTCCGATCGCTTCAACGTCACGGCGTCGCTGCTGGATCGGGTCCTCGGCTCGAGTCTGCTCGGCAAGGTCGACGATGCCGACATCTACCTCGAGTATCGTATCAACGAAGAGCTGCAACTCGAGGAGGAGTCGGTCAAAAAGGCCTCGCGCCATGTGAGCCAGGGGGCCGGGGTCCGCGCCCAGGCCGGCACGCGGACCGGCTACGCCCACACCGACGACATCTCGATCACGAACCTCGAGGAGGCCGCGCGCCAGGCCCGCGCCATCGCCGACCGCGCCGCGACCTCCGCCACGGTCGCGGTGGTCTCGCGCGGCCGCCCGCACGACCTCTATGCGCTGGCCGAGCCGCCCGTGGCGGCCGACCTGGGGCGCAAGCTCGACCTGCTGCGCCGGCTGGACGCGGCGGCGCGCGCCGCCGACCCGCGCGTGCGCCAGGTGATCGTCTCGCTCACGAGCGAGGAGATCGTGATGCTCATCGCGACCGCCTCGGGCCTGACGGTCGGCGACGTGCGCCCGCTCACGCGGCTCAGCGTCACGGTGATCGCCGAGGACAGGGGGCGCCGCGAGATCGGCTCGCACGGCGGCGGCGGCCGCGTGCCGCTCGACTGGTTCCTCGAGGGCGAGCGCTGGCGGCGCTACGCCGCCGAGGCCGCGCGCCAGGCGACGCTCAAGCTCTCCGCGGTGGACGCGCCCGCGGGCGCGATGACGGTCGTGCTCGCGCCGGGCTGGCCGGGCATCCTGCTCCACGAGGCCGTGGGCCACGGGCTCGAGGGCGACTTCAACCGCAAGGGGACCTCCGCGTTCGCCGGACGCCTGGGCCAGAAGGTCGCCTCCGAGCTGGTCACGGTGGTGGACGACGGCACGATCCCGAACCGGCGCGGCTCGCTCAACGTGGACGACGAGGGCACGCCGACCGGCCGCACCGTGCTGATCGAGCGGGGCGTGCTCGTCGGCTACATGCAGGACCGGCTCAACGCGCGGCTCATGGGCATGCAGCCGACGGGCAACGGCCGGCGCGAGTCGTACGCGCACCCGGCGCTGCCGCGCATGACCAACACGTTCATGCTGGCCGGCGAGGACGACCCGGCGGACATCCTGAGCTCGGTCAAGCGCGGGCTCTACGCGGTCACGTTCGGCGGCGGCCAGGTGGACATCACGAACGGCAAGTTCGTCTTCTCGGCGAACGAGGCCTGGCTGATCGAGGACGGGCGGCTGACCGCGCCGGTCAAGGGCGCCTCGCTCATCGGCGCGGGGCCCGAGGCCCTCACGCGCGTGACCCGCGTCGGGCGCGACCTCGCCTTCGACGAGGGCGTGGGGACGTGCGGCAAGGACGGCCAGTCCGTGCCGGTGGGCGTCGGGCTGCCCACCATCCGCCTCGACGACATGACCGTCGGCGGCACCGCGGTATGAAGCCGGACGTCCTGGTCGCGGTGCTCGCGCGCGCGACCGCGCGCGGCGCCACCGCGGCCGACGGCTACCTGGTCGAGGACCGCCACGGCGGCGCCTCGGTGCGCCTCGGCGAGGTCGAGACCGTGACCCACGCGCGGCAGCAGCGCCTGTCGCTCCGCGTCTTCGTGGGCCGCGCCTCCGCCGCGGCGTCCACCTCGGACTTCTCGCGCGGGTCGCTCGAGCGCGTGGTGGACGAGGCGACGCGCCTGGCGCGCGCGACGGCCGAGGACCCGCACGCGGGCCTGGCGGACGCCGCCGAGCTGATCGGGGAGCCGCCCGACCTCGACCTGGAGGACCGGGGCGCGGAGGCCACGCCCGAGGCGCGGATCCAGGTCGCGCGCGCCTGCGAGGCCGCCGCGCTCGCCGCCGACCCGCGCATCCGCAACTCCGAGGGCGCCGAGTGCTCGGACCGGCGCGCGCGCTACGCCTACGCGACCTCGCACGGCTTCGTGCGGAGCTACGCGAGCACGGGGTTCAGCGTGAGCGTGTCGCCGATCGCCGCGCAGAACGGCGAGATGCAGCGCGACTACTGGTACTCGTCGGCGCGCAAGCGCACCGGGCTCGAGGACCCGGCGGCGGTCGGCCGCACCGCGGCGGCCCGCGCGCTCCGGCGCCTCGGCGCGCGGAAGGTGAAGACCGCCGAGGTGCCCGTGATCTTCGACCCCGAGACCGCGGCGAGCCTGGTGCGCTCGCTCGCGGGCGCCGCCAGCGGGCCGAGCCTCTACCGCCGCGCCTCGTTCCTGCTCGACCGGCTCGGCACGACGGTCGCCGCCCCGGGGGTGACGATCGTGGACGACGGCACGATCCCCGGCGCGCTCGGCTCGCGCCCGTTCGACGGCGAGGGGCTCGCGACGCGGCGGACCGCGCTCGTGCAGGACGGCGTGCTCGTCTCCTACCTCCTGGACACGTACAGCGCGCGGAAGCTCGGGCTCGCCTCGACGCACCACGCCGCGCGCGACGGCGCCGGCGTGACGGTCGGGACGACCAACCTCATGCTGCTGCCGGGATCCGCGGCGCCGGAGGAGCTGATCGGCGCGGTGCGGCGCGGCTTCTACGTCACCGAGCTGATCGGCTTCGGCGTCAACGGCGTGACCGGCGACTACTCGCGCGGCGCCTCCGGCCTCTGGATCGAGGACGGCGAGCTCGCGTACCCGGTCGAGGAGGTCACGGTGGCGGGCAACCTGCTGGAGATGTTCGCGGCCATCGACGGCGTCGGCAAGGACCTGACGCTGCGCGATCGCACCGCGTCGCCCACGCTCAGGGTCGGCCGCATGGTGGTGGCAGGGCACTAGCACGGACGGGAGACGGCCCGCGATGATCATCGACAGCCACTGTCACCTGCACGACCCGGCCTTCGCCGACCTGCGCGAGACGCTCCGGCTCGCGCTCGCCCACGACGTCTGGGGTGTCGTCGGCGTCGGCTGCGACGCGGACACCAACGCGGCGACGCTCGCCGCGGCGGCGGCCGCGCCGAAGTCGGTCTGGGCGTGCCTCGGCTTCCACCCGGACCGCGAAGGGCTCGCCGACGCCGACCTCGAGCGCGTCGAGGCGCAGCTCGCGCAGCACCACGCGCGCATCGTCGGCCTCGGCGAGGTCGGCCTGCCGTGGTACTCGCTCGAGGGTGCGCCGGACGCCGCCGCGCGCATGGCCGCCGGCCGCGCGCGGCTCGACCGGCTGCTCGGCCTGGCGGCGCGCTGGGACCTGCCCGTGGTGCTCCACGCGCCTCACGGCGCCGCCGTCGGCGCCCTCGCGCTGCTGCAGAAGCACGGGCTCGAGCGCGCCGTGTTCCACTGGCACAAGGCGCCCGCCGAGGTGACGCGCGCGATCGTGGACGCGGGCTATCTGGTCTCGGTCACCCCGGAGGTCGTCTATCGCGAGCGCGACCGCGAGCTGGTGGCGGCGGTGCCGCTCGAGTCGCTGCTGGTCGAGAGCGACGGGCCGTGGGGCTACCGCGGCGAGTTCGAGGGGCTCGCCTCCGGGCCGTGGTTCGCGAGCCGTGTCGCCGAGGAGGTCGCGAAGCTCAAGCAGCTCCCCGCCGAGGACGTCCGCCACCAGCTCTCGACCAACGCCTGCCGGCTCTTCGAGCTGATGTGGGTGTGAGCGAGCGCCACACGGTCCCGGTCGGCGGCGGGACGCTCGCGCTGGTGCTCGACCTGCCCGCCGCGCCGGCCCGTGTGCCGTGCGTCGTCGCCTGCCACGGGCTCGGCGCCTCGAAGGACAGCGACAAGTACCTCCTGCTCGGCGAGGAGCTGCCGCGCGCCGGCCTGGCGCTCGCCCGCTTCGACTTCCGCGGCTGCGGCGAGTCGAGCGGGCGCGAGGACGAGACGACGATCGCCACCCGGCTCGCGGACGCGCACGCGGTCCTCGCGCACCTCGCCGGCCACCCGCGACTCGACGGGCGCTTCGGCCTGCTCGGCTCGAGCCTCGGCGGCTTCGTCGCGCTGCACCTGGCCGCCGCGCGCGGCGACGGGCTGCCGGTGGTGACGTGGAACGCGCCGGCGACCCTCGAGGACCTCGCCGAGCGCGAGGACGCGCAGGGAATCGGCCAGCCGTTCCTCCTCGAGTTCGCCCAGCACCGCTACGCGCACGCGCCCGAGGGCGTCGGGCGCCACCTCGCCGTCCAGGGCGAGGCCGACGACGTGGTCCCGCTCGAGCACGCCACCGTCCTCCACGCGCAGGCGGCCGCGCCGTGCGACCTCGTCGTCATCGAGGGCGGCGACCACCGGCTCAGCGACCCGGCGCACCGCCGGCGGGCCGTCGCGCTCAGCCTCGAGTGGTTCCGGCGGTTCTTCGCGGAGCGCGCGTGATCGACCGGCAGCGGCTCGAGGCCGAGTTCCTCGACCTCGTCCGGATCTCGAGCCCGTCCCGGCGTGAGGGGCGGATGGCCGAGCGGCTGCGGGCGACGCTCGCGGGCTTCGGCGTCCCGGTCGAGGAGGACGACGCGGGGCGGCGGGTCGGCGGCGAGGTCGGCAACCTGCTGGCGCAGCTCCCGGGCACCGCGGACGGCGCCCCGCCGCTCCTGCTGTGCGCGCACATGGACACGGTCGTGCCGTGCGAGGACGTCAGGCCCGTGGTGCGCGGCGACGTGGTCCGGACCGACGGCACCACGGTCCTGGGCGGCGACGACAAGGCGGGGATCGTCGCGATCCTGGAGGCGCTGCGCGTGGTCCGCGAGCGGGGGATCCCGCACGGCCCGGTGGACGTGCTGTTCACGATCTGCGAGGAGTTCGGGCTCCTCGGCGCCAAGCACTTCGACGTCGCGCGCCTGCGCGCCCGGAGCGGCCTCGTGCTCGACGTGGACGGCGTCGCCGAGCTCGTGACGCGGGCGCCCGCCGCGAACCGGATGGAATTCACCGTGCACGGCCTCGAGGCGCACGCGGGCGTCTGCCCGGAGCAGGGGATCAGCGCGATCCGGGTCGCGGCGGAGGCGATCGCCGCGATGCGGCTCGGGCGGATCGACGGGGAGACCACCGCGAACATCGGCCTGATCGAGGGCGGGCTCGCGGCCAACATCGTCCCGAACCGCGTGCGGCTCCGCGCCGAGGCGCGCAGCCTGAGCCTCGCGAAGCTCGACGCCCAGAGCCGCCACATGCGCGAGTGCCTCGAGCAGGCGGCCGGCCGGCACCGCGTCGCGCTGGACGGGCGCGAGCGCACCGCGCGGGTCGAGGCGCGGGTCGACCGGGACTACGACCGGCTCGCGCTCGGGGACGACGCGCGGATCGTCCGGCTCCTGCACCGCGCGGCGGCCGGGCTCGCCACGCCCTTCCGGACGCGCGCGACGGGCGGGGGCTCGGACGCCAACGTGCTCACCGGGCGCGGGCTCGAGGTCGCGAACCTCGCGTGCGGCATGCGCGCGATCCACACCGTCAACGAGTGGGTGGACGTCCGGGACATCGTCGCCACGGCGGCGCTGCTCGTCGAGACGCTCCGCCTCAACGCGACGACGTGAGGGGGCCATGGGACTGCTGCTGAAGGGCGGCGAGGTGCTGGATCCGGGGGCGGGGCTTGGCGGAAGGCTCGACGTGCGGGTGCGCGACGGGCTGGTCACGGAGGTCGCCGCCGGGCTCGCGCCCGACGGCGACACGGTGCTCGACGTCACCGGGAGCCTCGTGCTCCCGGGGCTCATGGACCTGCACGCCCACTGCTTCATCGGCGGCTCGGACTTCGGCCCCCGCACGGACGACGTCGCACGCGCGACCGGCGTCACGACGTGGGTGGACGGCGGCTCGACGGGCGCCGGCACCTTCGAGGGCATGCGCGAGTGGGTGCTCTCGCGCTCGCGCGTGCGCATGCTCGCCTTCCTGAACATCTCGGCGATCGGCCTCATGTACCTCAAGATCGGCGAGCTGAACCACCTCGCGTACGCCGACGTCGACGCCGCGATCGGCGCGGGGCGCGACCACCGCGATCTGATCGTCGGCGTCAAGGTGCGCAACCAGCTCGAGGTCGTGGGCGACGCCGGCGTGGAGCCGCTCCGCCGTGCCGTGCGCGCCGCGGACGCGCTGGGCGGCCGCGTCATGATCCACTGCACGAATCCGCCCGTGCCGATGGGCGAGCTGCTCGCGCTCCTCCGGCCGGGCGACATCGTCAGCCACTTCCTGCACGGGCGCGGCCACGGGATCCTCGACGAGAAGGGGCAGGTGCGACGCGAGGTGCGGCAGGCGCGCGAGCGCGGGGTGCTCTTCGACGTGGCGCACGGCCGGATGCACGTGAAGTTCCCGGTCGCGCGCGCGGCGATCGCGCAGGGTTTCGCCCCCGACACGATCTCGTCCGACCTGACGATGGGCGGCGCCGCGGGCTGCGTGAAGGACCTGCCGACGACGATGGCGAAGTTCCTCGGCCTCGGCATGCCGCTCGCCGAGGTGGTGCGCGCCGTGACCGCGACGCCCGCGAAGGCGGTCGGCCGCGCCGGCATGCTCGGCACGCTGGCCCCGGGGGCCGTGGCGGACGTCGCGGTGTTCCGGCTCGAGACGGGCGCCTTCGACTTCGAGGACGCGCACGGCGAGCGGATGACGGGCCCGCAGCGCTTCGTCCCGCAGCTCACGCTGCGCGCGGGCGAGATCTGGTGGCGCCGCCCGCCCGGTCGCGCCATCGTCGTTCCCGAATAGTGCGGACGCGCGACGTATCTCAGCGGAGCGCGACGAGGACGATCACGAGCGCCAGCACCAGGCGGTAGACGACGAAGGGCGTGAGCGAGCGCGTCTTGAGGTAGCCCACCAGGAACCACACCGCGAGCCAGCCCGAGAGGAACGAGGCGAGAATCGCGGCCAGGAGCGGCCCGCCCTCGCCGGCCGGCAGCCCGCCCCGCAGCAGGTGCAGGAGCTCGAGCCCGCCCGCGCCCGCGGTGATCGGGATCCCGAGCAGGAACGAGAAGCGCGCCGCCGTCGCACGGTCGAGCCCGCCCAGGAGCCCGGTCGTGATCGTGATCCCGGAGCGGGACGTGCCCGGGATCAGGGCAACCGCCTGCGCGCAGCCGACCGCGAGGCCCTGCGCCCAGGTGAGCCGCTCGAGCGGGTCGCGCGGCCCGGCCGGCGCCCGGGCCGCGCGGCGATCCGCGGCCCACATGACCAGCGCCCACGCGGCGGTGGACCCGGCGAGCAGGAGCGTCGAGCGCAGGCGCGCCTCGATGAGCCGGCCCAGGAGCACGCCCGCGAGCCCGCCCGGCACCGTCGCGACCACGACGATCAGGGCGAGCCGGCGCGAGAGCGCGCCCGTCGCGAGCGCCCGGAGCTCGCGCCGGAAGTAGGCGAGCAGCGCCGCGAACGTGCCGAGGTGGAGCGCCGCGTCCACGGCGAGGCCCTGGTCGGGCCAGCCGAAGACGTACGGGACGAGGATCAGGTGGCCGGAGGAGGAGACGGGCAGGAACTCGGTGAGGCCCTGGACGAGGCCCAGGACCACGCCCTGGAGGTAGGTCACCCGACGACGTCTTCGCCGCCGTCCACGCCGATCACGTTGCCGGTGATCCAGTACGTGTCGGGATGCGCGAGCACGACGATCGCCCGCGCCACGTCCTCGGTCGCCGTCAGGCGCCCGCTCGGGTTGCGGCGGTGCGCCTGGAACTTGATGTCGTCGTGGCCCGGGATCTTCTGGAGCGCGGGCGTGTCCGTCACGCCCGCGCGGATCGCGTTGGCGGTGATCCCCCGCGGCGCCAGCTCCGAGGCGAGCTGGCGGATGTGCGACTCGAGCGCCGCCTTGGCGGCGGAGACGGGGCCGTAGTGGGGCAGCACGCGCGCGCCGCCGGAGGACGTCATCGCGTAGATGCGGCCGCCGCGGCCCATGAGGCCGCGCCCGACGACCTCCTGCGTCCAGTAGACGAGGCTGTGCGCCATCACGTCGAGCGTCATGTCCATCTGGGCCTGGGTCACCGCGTCCTTCATCGGCTCGGCGACGTAGAGCTTGAGCGTGCCGAACGCGAGCGAGTGGAGGAGGACGCGGAGCGTCCCCGGCTCGCCGCGCTCGGCCAGCACGCGCTGCATCTCGGCCGCGACCTCGGCGCGCCGCTCGGCGTCGGCCGCGTTGACGTTGAAGAAGCGCGCCTCGCGGCCGAGCGCCTGGATCTGGCCGGTGATGCGCTCGACGTTCGGCAGCGTGGCCTTGCGGTCGAGGTGGACGCCGAAGATGTGGAGGCCCGCGCGCGCCAGCGCGAGGCTCGTGGCCTCGCCGAACCCCGACGACGCGCCCAGCACGAGCGCCCAGCCGTGGAGCCGGATCGATTCCGCGTCCGCCATGCGCGCAATTCTAGCATCATGGCGCGTTTCGAGGCACACTGACGAGGATGGCTCGGGCACCGGGGTCTCCTCCATCGTCGCGTTCGTGATGGTGGGCCACCGGAGCGTCTATCCGGGCCAGCTCATCGGGATCGCCAAGGCGGGTGCGGTGCGGGTCCGCCGCGGCGAGGCGGTGCGGCACGCGGGCATCGAGGTCGTCACGCCGCGCTTCCGGCGCGTGCGCGTGCTCTGGCGGGCGCTCGGGCGGCTCGGCCGGCGGCCGCCCGAGTGATAGAATCCGGGCGCATGCCGAAGACCGCGGGCATCGTCCTCGTCGGCAACGAGATCCTCTCCGGCAAGATCGCGGATGCCAACGCCGCCTTTCTGTGCCGCGAGCTGCGCGCCCTCGGGGTGGAGGTGCGGCGGATCAGCGTGATCCCCGACGAGGTGGACCTGATCGCGGAGGAGGTCGTGACGCAGAGCACGATTTACGACCTCGTCTTCACCTCGGGCGGCGTCGGGCCGACGCACGACGACGTGACCATCGAGGGCGTCGCGCGCGCGATGGCGGTGGGCGTCGTGCGGCACCCGCGGCTGGTGGCGATCCTCGAGGGCTACTACGGCGCCCGCCTGAACGACACGCACCTCAAGATGGCGGAGATCCCGGATGGCGCCGAGCTGGTCGGCGGCGAGCCCGTGCGCTTCCCGACCATCCTCATGCGGAACGTCTACATCCTGCCGGGCGTCCCCGAGATCTTCCGCCAGAAGTTCGAGGCCCTCCGCGAGCGGTTTCGCGACGCGCCGATTCACTTGAAGAGCGTCTTCGTGCGGATCGGGGAGGGGTCGCTCGCCGACCACCTGAACGGCCTGCTCGCCGACTTCCCGCGGCTGATGCTCGGCTCGTACCCCGAGTTCGCCAACCCCGAGTACAAGGTGAAGGTGACCCTCGAGTCCCGGGACGGCGCGTACCTCGAGGACGCGCTGGCGGCATTCCTCCGGCGGCTGCCCGCCGGGGCGCTCGTGAGGGTGGCGTGATGCGCGACCGCACGGCCGGGTCGCGCGGGTAGCCGCTCGCGTGCGCGGAGTCGCGCTCGGCGTCGCCCTGGTGGTGATGGGCCTGTACTTCGTGGGGCTCGGGGCGTCGCCGTTCATCGACCCGCCGGAGGGCTTCCACGCCGAGGTCGCCCAGTCGATGCGCGCCACGGGCGACCTCGTCACGCCCCGGGCCGGCGGCGTGCGCTACTTCGACAAGCCGCCGGTCCTCTACTGGCTGATGGCGGTCTCGTTCGGCGTCGAGGGGCCCACGCCGTTCGCGGCGCGCCTCTGGTCCGCGCTCGCCGCCGTCGGCGTCGCCGCGGTGACCGCGCACCTGGGCGTGCTGCTCGGCGGGCCGCGCCTGGGCCTGCTCGCCGGGCTCATGGTCGCCGCCAACCTCGGCATGTTCCTCTACGGCCGCATCGTGAAGCCCGACATGCTCTTCATCTTCTGGATCCTGCTCGCCTACGCGGGCTTCGTGGTCGCGTACCAGGGACGCGGCCGCTGGGGCCTGAGCCTCTTCTACGCGAGCCTGGGGCTCGCGACGCTCAGCAAGGACCTGCTGGGCGCGCTCGGCCCGCTGCTCGTGATCGCCGCCTTCTTCTGGCTCACGCGCGAGCGGCCGCTCGCGCCGTGGATCCCGTGGTGGGGCGTGGCGCTCGCCGCGGGCATCGCGCTGCCGTGGTACCTCCTGGTCGAGGCGCGCAACCACGGCTTCCTCTGGTACACGATCGTGGACAACCACGTGCTGAACTTCGTCCGCCAGCGCGTGTTCCCCGACGAGGACGTGCCGCTCGGGTCGGTGGAGTTCCTGGTGGTCACGCTGCTGGCCTTCCTGCCGTGGACGCTCGCGCTGCCCTGGGCGCTCCGGCGCGCGTTCCGCCGCCCGTGGGAGGACGCCACCGCCCGCCTCTGGCTCCTGTTCGCGCTCTGGGGGGTGCTCGTCGTCGGCTTCTTCACGGTGTCGCCGTTCAAGCTGCCGCACTACGGGCTGGCGGCCTTCCCGGCGCTCGCGCTGCTCGCGGCGCGCGCGTGGGACGAGACGCTGGACGGCGTGCCCGGCTCGGCGCGCCCGCGGGCCCTGACGGCGCCCCTGCTCGTGCTCTTCGCGTGCGCGACGGCGGCGCTCTGGCTGGTGTGGTCGGGCGTGGTGCGCGTCCCGCCCGAGGCGCTCGCGAGCCTCGACATGGCGACGCGCAACCAGGCGGCGCGGGGACAGGCGGGGCCCCAGCCGCCGCTCGGCCCGTGGCTGCCGATCCTGCTGCGCGGCGCGCTGATCATGAGCGCCGCGACGGTGGCGATGGCGGTCGCCGTGTGGCGCCGCGCGGCGGCGCTCGGCGTCGGCATCGCGCTCGCGACCACGATCGCCTTCCTGCCGGCGGTCGCGGGCGAGGGGATGGCCCAGTTCGTGCGCGCGCGTTCGGTCGCGCCGCTCGCCGAGGCGCTCGTGCGGCGCCTGGCGCCCGGCGACGTCGTGGCGCACGAGGGCCCGATCGAGAACGGCGCCACGCTGCTGCTCCGCGTCGCCGAGCCGGTCAAGATCGTCAACGGGCTGCAGTCCAACCTGGCGTTCGGTGCGACGTTCGCCGACGCGCACGAGACGTTCTGGGACTCGCCGCGGCTCGAGGCGGCGTGGGCGGGGCCGCGCCGCGTCTTCCTCGTGAGCGGGGTCGGACCCGGGCGGAGCGTCGTGCGCGCGCTGCCGCCCGCGCGCGTCCACCTGCTCGCGCAGGGCGGCGGGCGCCGGCTCTACTCCAACCGGGCCGACTGACGTGCCGGACGAGGCGCGCGGGCCGAAGGTCGTCGTGGTGATGCCCGCCTACAACGCCGGGCGCACGCTCCGGATGACCTACGAGGAGCTGCCCAAGGACGCCGTCAGCCTCGTGATCCTCGTGGACGACGGCTCGACCGACGCGACGCTCGACGTCGCCCGGCAGCTCGGCCTCGAGATCTTCGTCCACAACCGCAACTACGGCTACGGCGCGAACCAGAAGACCTGCTACACGGAGGCGCTGCGCGCCGGCGCGGACGTCGTCGTGATGGTCCACCCCGACTACCAGTACGACCCGGCGCTGGTGCCCCGGATCATCGAGCCGCTGGTCCGCGGCGAGGCCGACGTCGTGCTGGGCTCGCGCCTCAAGGAGGGCTCGGCGCTCCAGCAGGGGATGCCCTGGTGGAAGTACGTCGCGAACCGGTTCCTCACGGGGCTCGAGAACCGGGTCTTCGGACTCCGGCTGTCGGAGTACCACACCGGCTACCGGGCGTTCCGCCGCGAGGTGCTCGAGACGGTCAACTTCGGCGCGAACTCGGACGGCTTCGTCTTCGACCAGGAGATCGTCGCGCAGGCGGTGGCCGCGCGATTCCGCATCGCGGAGATCGCGGTGCCGACACGCTACTTCCCGGAGGCCTCGTCGGCCAGCTTCCTGGCGTCCTCCGTCTACGGCCTGCGGATCCTCGCGGTGTGCTTCTGGTATCTGCTCCACAAGCACGGCCTCAGGCGCTCGCGCCGCTTCGACAGCCTCCGGGCTCGGTACACGCGGCTCTCGTGACCGCCCTCGCGCGCGCCCTCGACGCGCTCGCCGCCGCGCTCGCCGCCGCGGCCGTCCTGGTGTCGGCGACGGGCGGCGCCACGCTGGGCGGCCTGGCGCTCACGCGCGCCGAGGACTTCGTCGTCGCGCTCGCGGCGGTGGCGGGCCTGCGCTGGCTCGTACGGCCGTGGCCGCGGCCGGCGGTGCGCCCGGCGCGGGCCGTCGCCGCGGGCGTCGTCGTCTACGCCGTCGGGATGTCGTTCATCACGGTCACCCGCCACTGGGCGCTCCGCACGCACGCGCTCGACCTCGGCCAGTACCTCCAGGTGATCTGGAGCCTCGCGGCGGGGCACGGGGCCCGCACGACGATGCCGACGACGCCGAACCCGATCAGCTTCTGGGGCGAGCACTTCTCGCCGGTGTTCTACCTGCTGGCGCCGCTGGAGTGGCTCGCGCCGGGCGCCGAGGTCCTGCTCGTGGCCCAGACGCTCATCCTGGCGGCCGGCGGCGTCGCGGTGTTCGGGTTCGCCCGGCGGCGCCTGGGCGCGCCGGCGGCGGCGGTCTTCGCCCTCCTCTACCTGCTGAACCCCTCGCTCCACGGCATCAACATCCGCGACATCCACCCCCAGGCCTTCGCGATCCCGCTCCTCGTGGCCGCCGCGTGGGCGTTCGACGCAGGCCGGCCCGCGTGGTGCGCCGCGGCCCTGGTGCTGACGCTGGCGTGCCGCGAGGACGCGGCCGTCGCCGTCGTCGGCTTCGGCCTCTGGCTCGCGGTCGCGCGGCGGCGGCGCGCGCTCGGCGCGGCGGTCGCCGCCGCCGCCCTCGCGGTGCTCGTCGTGGACCTCCAGGTCCTCATGCCGCCGCTCCGCGGCGCGCCGTACTCGCACCTGCACCGCTGGGCGTACCTGGGCGCGTCGGTCGGCGAGATCCTGACGAACGCGGTGCTGCGTCCCTGGCGCTGGCTCGCCGTGGGGCTCGCCCCCGCGAAGCTGTTCTACCTCGCGAAGGTCCTGGCGCCGCTCGGCTTCCTGCCGCTCCTGGCGCCGCGCGCGCTGCTCGCCGCGGCCCCGACGCTCGCGATGAACCTGCTGAGCGTCGACCCGATCCTCATCAACCACCGCGCGCAGTACCAGTCCTTCGTCCTGCCGTTCCTCGTGCTCGCCGCGGTCGAGGGCTGGGGCGCGCTGCGGGCCCGGGCGGTGGCCGGGCGCCGGCCGGCGCCGGCGGGCGTGCTCGCGTTCGCGCTCGTCGCCAGCGTGGCGATGACCGCGCGGACGGTGAACGACTTCACGGTCACGCGCTGGTGGCCCGGCGCCGAGCAGCGGGCCGCCTGGGCCCTGATGACGCGCGTGCCGCCGGAGGCGTCGGTCACCGCGAACGACCGGATCGTGGCGCACCTGGCGACGCGCCGCGAGATCTACCTCACGCCGACGAACGTGGGGAAGAGCGAGTACGTCTTCGAGCGCGTGTCGGAGGTCCCGGCGCCGCCCGAGGGCTACCGGCTCGTCGCGCGGGAAGGAAACTGGGTGCTCTACCGCCGTGGGGAGCCCGGCGCGCGCCGGGAGCGCCGGCCGTCGTCCTGACGGAAGCGCCCGGCCCCCGGCGGGTCACGGGGCGGTCTCCGGCGCCGCCTCGTCGGGACCGGCGCCCAGGCTGTGCGAGGCGTGGTGGTGGCAGAGCTTCCAGCCCTCGGCCCCGCGCTCGAAGACGTTGGTCGCGAGCACCGCCGTGACCGAGAGCCGGCCGCCGGCCTCGGACAGGATGTTCTCGGTGCACGTGAGCCAGGCGAGGTCCTCGCCGGCGACGACGCGCACGTCGGTGATCGTGAAGCGCATCTCCGCGGTGTTGGCAAAGATCGTCTCCCAGGCGGCGCGCACCGCCTCCCAGCCGCAGAGCAGGGGCCAGCCCGGGTGCACGCACCTGACGTGCTCGCCGTGGGCCCACACGGCGTCCATCTGGACGATGTCGAGCGCCTCGATCGCCCGGTAGAAGTGGGCGTTGGCCTCCTCGACGTCGTCGGTCATCTCACCGCCCGCCTCGTCGCAGGCACCGCCTCGACTCGCCCTGCCGGCCGCCGGTCATTCACCCACACAGCGGACGACGACGGTGTCGCCTTCGAGCGTGAGCGGCAGTGGTGTCAGGCGGTCGCCCGCGCAGGGGCCGGCCGTGCAGCGCCCGGTGGCCGGCTCGAAGAGCGCGCCGTGGGTGGAGCAGACGAGCGCGCGCCCGTCCTCGGCGAGGAGCTCGTTGGGCCAGAGGTCGAGCGGCGTGCCGACGTGCGGGCAGCGGTTCACGTACGCGCGATAGCCGGCGCCGTCGTTGACGACGAAGCCGTTCACCGTGCGGTTGCCGCAGTCGAGCCGGAACGTCGCGGTGCGGCCGGCGGGCACGATCGCGGCGGCGCAGCGCCACTCGCCGGGGGGCGGCATGGCCCGATGGTATCATTCACCGGGATGCTCGCGATCGACGCGCGCGACGTGGTGAAGACGTTCCGCTCGGGCTGGCCCCGCCGGCGCGAGACGCCCGCCCTGCGCGGCGTCTCGCTCGCGGTCCCGCGCGGCGCGATCTTCGGCCTCCTCGGCCCGAACGGCGCGGGCAAGACGACGTTCCTGTCCATCCTGGCGACGCTCCTCGTGCCCGACGGCGGCAGCGTGCGCGTGCTCGGCCACGACGTGGTGCGGGAGGCGGGGGCGCTCCGCCGGCGCCTCAACATGGCGAGCGGCCGCCCGTCGTTCCTCTGGAGCCTGCGCGTCGGCGAGATCCTCGCGTTCTACGGGCGCCTCTACGGGCTCGCCGGCGCGCCGCTCGGGCGGCGCGTGGACGAGCTGATCGAGCTCTGCGAGCTCGGGCCGCACCGCCGCGTGCCGTACAGCGAGCTGTCCACGGGGCTCAAGCAGCGCGTGGCGCTCGCGAAGTCGCTCGTCAACGACCCGGAGCTGCTGTTCCTGGACGAGCCCACGCTCGGGCTGGACCCCGACGTGTCGGTGCGCGTGCGCCGGCACATCGCCGAGCTCCGGCGCGACCGCGCGATGACGATCGTGCTGACGACGCACTACATGCGCGAGGCCGAGGAGCTGTGCGACGAGGTCGCCTTCATCAAGGAGGGGCGGATCCTCGCGCGCGGCACGTGCGCCGAGCTCAAGCGCCGGATCCGCCTGGGCGACGTCATCGCGCTCCGCCTCGACCCGCCGGCCGTGGGCTGGCTCGCGGAGGCGCCCGGCGTGCTCCGCTGCGCCGCGGCGGACGGCTGGACGGTGTGCACCGTGGACGAGGCCGAGAAGCGCCTGCCGGAGCTGTTGCGCGCGCTCCACGTCGACGGCGTGGTCGTGCGGAACGTCCAGGTCCGCGAGCCTGAGCTGGAGGAGGTCTTCGTTGAGCTGGCGCGCTGAGCTTCTCGCTGTGGAGGCGGTGCTGGTGCGGAACGCGCTCATGGCCTCGCGCAACGTGTTCTTCTTCTTCGAGCTCCTGTTCTGGCCGATCGTCGGCGTGCTCTCCATCGGGCTCATGACCCGGTTCCTGCGGCTCACCCCGGAGCAGGCCTCGTTCGTGCTGGTCGGGACGATCGCGCTGTCGGTCGTCAACGTCTGCCAGCTCGAGGTCGCGTACGCGGTGCTGCTGGACGTGTGGTCGAAGTCCATGAAGCACCAGTTCATGGCGCCGATCGGCATCCGCCACCTGACGCTCGGCTCGTGGCTGGTCGGGATGGTGCGCGGGACCGCGATCTTCGCGCTCCTGGCCCTCCTCGGCTGGTGGGCGTTCGGCTTCGACGTGCTCCGGCCGGGCTGGCTCGCGCTCGCCGCGTTCCTCCTCGGCTGCTTCCTGAACGCCTGGGTGGTCGGCGTCGGGGTCTGCGCGCTCATCACGCTCTTCGGCAACCGCGCCGAGGCGTTCGCCTGGGCGAGCGTGAACCTCGTGCTGGTGCTCGCGGGCATCTACTATCCGGTCTCGGTGCTGCCCGAGCCGGTGGCCGCCGTCGCGCGGGCGATCCCGCTCACGTACTTCCTGGACGCCTACCGCGCGCACTACGGGTTCGCGTCGGAGTTCGCGGCGCCGGTCGCGACGGGCCTCGCGCTCTCGGCGCTCTACGCGGCGCTCGCCCACTGGGCCTTCCTGGCCGCCGTCGGGCGCGCGCGCCGCACGGGGCTGCTCCTCAAAATGTCGGAGTGACCGCATGGACACGACCGCCTTCGCCAGGCTCTCCCCCACGACGTACGCGGACGTGCTCAGCCGCGACCGGGTCATGGACCCGGCCGTCCGCCCGCTCTGGGCGCCGATGCCGCGCCTCGCCGGCCCGGCGTATCCCGTCGCGTGCCCCGCGGGCGACAACCTGATGCTGCACGTCGCGATCCACCGGGCGCCCGCCGGCGCCGTGATCGTCTGCGCGGCGGGCGACTCGAACTGGGCGATGGCGGGCGGCAACGTGTGCGCCTACGCCCAGCAGCGCGGCATCGCCGGCTTCGTCGTGGACGGCGTGATCCGTGACCTCGCGGAGACGCGGGAGCGGCGCTTCCCGGTCTTCGCGCGCGGCGTGATCCCGATCCCCGGGGTCCGGAAGACGGCCGGGCTCATCGACGTCCCCGTGGTCTGCGGCGGCGTCACGGTCGCGCCCGGCGACGTCGTCGTCGCGGACGAGGAGGGGATCGTCGTCCTGCCGGGGGCGCAGGCGGCGGCGATCCTCGCGCGGGCGACCGAGCGGGCGGACAGGGACGCCCGGACCCCGCTCGAGGACTGGGTGAGGGCGCACAAGGCGCGCATCGACGAGGTCACGCGGAGCCTCGGCATCTGATGGACCAGCTCGTCTCGGCGGTGCTCCTCGGCTTCGTGCTCGGGCTCCAGCACGCGACGGATCCCGACCACCTCGTCGCCGTGGCGACGATCGTGACGCGCGAGCGGCGCTTCGCCGACGGCGCGCTCGTCGGCCTGCTCTGGGGGCTCGGTCACATGGCGACGCTCGGGCTCGCGGGGACGGCGATCGTGGCCTGGCGGCTCACGCTCGGCGCCGGGCTCGCGAGCGGCCTCGAGCTGGCCGTGGCGGCGATGCTGATCCTGCTCGGCGCGCAACGCCTGCGCGACGCCGCGCGCGGCGTCGCGGCGGTCCCGCGCCGTCACCTGGTCGCCGCCCACGACCACGGCCACCTCGAGGCGCTGCACAGCCACCCGCACGCCCACGGCGCCCACGTCCACGCCCACCCGCACCTGCACCCCTCGCGGCGCCTGCTGGCGGCGCTCGCCGCGCACCGCGGGCGGCTGCCGCTTCGCGCGCTGCTGGTCGGCGCCGTGCACGGCATGGCGGGGAGCGCGGCCGCCTCGCTCCTGGTACTCGCGGCGCTCCCGACGCCGCGCGGCGCGCTCCTCTACCTCGCGGTCTTCGGCCTGGGCACCGTCGGCGGCATGGCCGCGCTCACGGCGCTGATGGCGTACCCGGTCGCGCTCGCGCACCGCGTGGGCGGCGCCCGCCGCGCCCTCGCCGCATGCGCCGGCCTCGGCTCGATCGCGTTCGGGATCGTCTACGGCCTGCGCGTGCTCTGAGTCCAATGGGGGGCTCCGGGCGCCCCCCAGGCCCCCCGGGCGCTCGGGGCGCCGCGGCGTAGCCGTGGCGCCCCTCGACAGCGCGATTCGTTCACAGGCTCTGAGTCGACGTCGGGGGGAGCGCGCGCGTTGACAGCCTTCGACGCCGGGGACTAGACTCGGCGCACAGCCATGATGTCCCCGCCGCGGCGCGCGCTCGTGCCGGTCCTCGTGCTGCTCGGCCTGCTCGGCGCCGCGCACGTCGAGCACGGCCTCGCGCGGCTCGGCGTGCTGTGGCGGCAGAGCGTCCTGTCGTGGGACAACCCGGCGACCCAGGTCCTCGAGGAGCTCGCCTCCCAGGCGGTGCCGCACGCGGACGGCGCGCGTCAGGCCCGCGACCGGGTCGCCGCGGGCCGCGGTGACGGCGCGCGCCTCGGCGTGGCGGGCGACCCGGACGGCCTGCCGGACGCCGCCTCCTGCCCCTGCGTCAGCCGCGCCCCTCCAGTCGCGTAGCGCACGCACGGATCGTCCCGACACCGGTCGCGGGCCGTGGAGCCACGGCGCTCCGCCCGCACCGCACCCCGCTGCGACTGGAGGGCGTCATGACCACGTTCTGGTATGTCGTCGCGATCGTGCTGCTGGCGGGCACGTTCTTCGGCCTCGTCATCTATCGCACCTGGCAGGACCGGCGCGAGGAGAGGCGGACGTCCGCCGAGCCGGGCGCCTCCCGTGAGGCGCCGGGCCGCAAGACCGCCTGACCGGACGGCGGGCGCTCCCCCCGCCGTCGATGCAGAGCGCGTGAGGGAACGGGGGACGCGGGATCCCGGTGCGGGGAGTCGGCCGGGGGAGCGCGAGAGGGGCGTCAGCCCCCTTCGCACTTCAGGAGCGGCGGGCGCCCCCCGACGTCGATTGACTTCAGTGCGGGTGGTGGCCGACGAGCCCGGCCTGAAGCGAGCGCCGGTCCACCCGCGTGAGCGCGCGCACCTGCGCCGGCGTCACGAGCGGCGTGTGCGGGATCGCGAGCAGGTGCTCGGGGATGAACCAGAGGTCGTCCTCGGCGGTCATCCAGCCGGGGCGCCGGCGGTCGAACCGCGCGAGGTCGACCGGGCGCGAGCAGGCGCGGAGCGTCCGGTCGCCGCGCAGGTTGATGTAGTCGTCGAAGTAGCTCATCGCCAGCTCGCGCAGCGTGCGGTAGACCGGCTCGCGGTAGCGGAGCCCGGAGAAGTTCGACTTGGCGATCGCCCCCCAGTGCCCGCGCACGCGGTAGACCGCGAGGACGTGGTCCGTGTCCTGGACGGCCTCGAGGTCGAGCAGGAGCGGCGGGAAGCCGAGCACGCGCAGCGCGGCGGCCGCGAACACGGCGCCCTCGAGGCAGTGCGCGGTGCCCTCGCGGAGCACGCGCCGCGGCGACCATGCCGTGTCGGCGACGTGGTAGGGCATGTGGTCGAGCGCGCGCTGGATGCCCCGCGGCGTGCGGAGCGCGCGCAGGCGGCGCCACTCGCGGGCGGTCAGGCCGCGGCGGCTCAGCGGCCGAGGAGCTTCCGCACGCCGCCGGCGATGCCGGCCGGGTCCAGGCCGTGCTTGGCGTAGAGGCCCTTCGCGTCGCCCGACTCGCCGAAGCCCTGGACGCCGAGCCGCCGCATCGGCGTCGGCAGCGCCTCGGCGAGCGCCTCGGCGACGGCGCCGCCGAGGCCGCCCGCGATCGAGTGGTCCTCGGCCGTGACGACGTGGCCGGTCTTGCCCGCCGAGGCGAGCAGCAGCTCCTCGTCGAGCGGCTTGATGCACGCCGCGTCGACGACCTCGGCGGAGACGCCGTCGGCCGCGAGCCGCGTCGCCGCCTCGAGGCAGTTGAACACGGTGCCGCCGGTGCCGATCAGCGTGACGTCGGTGCCGGGGCGGAGCACGAGCCAGCGGCCGAGGCGGAAGCGGTAGCCGGGCGGGCAGACGGGCTCGAGGCTCTGGCGCGTGAGCCGGAGGTAGACCGGCCCCTGGTGCTCGACCGCCCAGGCGACGGCCTGCCGGGTCTCGAGCTCGTCCGCGGGCTGGATCACCGGGACGTTCGGCAGCGCCCGGATGCACGCGATGTCCTCGAGCCCCATCTGGCTGTAGCCGTCCTCGCCGATCGCGATCCCGGCGTGGGTGCCGACGATCTTCACGTTGGCGTTCGTGTAGGCGACCGAGATGCGGATCGTCTCGAAGCGGCCGACGACGAAGCACGCGAACGAGCAGACGAACGGGATCTTGCCGGTGAGCGCCAGGCCCGCCCCGATGCCGAGCATGTTCGACTCGGCGATGCCGAGGTTGAACGCGCGATCGGGGTAGGTCCTGGCGAACGCCGCCGTCATCGTGGACTTCGAGAGGTCGGCGTCCACGGTGACGATCCGGTCGTCCGTGGCCCCGAGCTCGAGGAGCGCTTCGCCGAACGCGGCGCGACTGGCCTTGGCGGGCATCACTGCTTGTCCAGGGCGGCGAGCTCGTCCACGATCGCGCGCTGCGCCGGATGGCGGGCCAGGTGGTCGCTCCACGCCGCCTCGGGGACGCCGAGGATGTCGCGGAGCGCGCGGATCGCCTCCGCGGGCTTCGGCGCCTTGCCGTGCCACTCGGGGTCGTTCTCCATGAACGACACGCCCTTGCCCTTGACGGTGTGCGCCACGACGATGACCGGGCCCGTGGTCGCCTCGGCCTGGTCGAGGGCTTTCTGGACCTGGTCGAAGTCGTGCCCGTCGATCTCGAGCACGGTCCAGCCGAACGCCTGCCACTTGGCGAGCACCGGCTCGAGGTCCAGGATCTTCGCCACGAAGCCGTCGAGCTGGATCCGGTTGTAGTCGAGGATGACGCTGAGGTTGTCGAGGCCGTGTCCCGGCAGGCCGAGCTTCGGCGCCGCCATCGCCGCCTCCCACACCTGGCCCTCCTGGATCTCGCCGTCGCCGAGGATGCAGTAGACGCGCGCGGGCGAGCGCCGCATCCGGAGCCCGAGCGCCAGGCCGAGCGAGATCGAGAGGCCCTGGCCGAGCGAGCCCGTCGCCGCCTCGATCCCCGGCAGCGCGGTGCGGTCGGGGTGGCCCTGGAGCGGCGAGCCGAGCTTGCGCAGCGTGATCAGCTCCTCCACGGGGAAGTAGCCGGCCTCGGCCATGACCGTGTAGAGGGCGGGCACCGCGTGGCCCTTGGAGAGCACGACGCGGTCGCGCTCGGGCCAGTCCGGGCGCTTCGGGTCGTGGCGCAGGCGGCCGAAGTAGAGCGCGACGAGGAGGTCGATCACCGAGAGCGAGCCGCCCGGATGGCCGGAACCGGCGTGGGTGAGCATCCGGATGATCTGCACGCGGCACTCGCGGGCGATCGCTTCGAGACGCGCGTCTGCCATCAGTCGAGGCTCCTTGCGATCGCGTCGACGCGGACGCCCCGGACGGCGATCTCCGGGGCGTAGACGACCTCGTCCGCGGCCCAGACGATCGTGCCCCGCACGTCCTTCGTGACGCCGACGACGTTGTTGAGGACCGTGGCGATGTTGTCGTTGATCCGGATCGCGTTGGCCCGGATGGGCGCCGCGAGCCGTCCGTCGCGAATGATATAGGAATCCGCGACGACCGTACAGGTGAAATCGCCCGCGCGCAGGCCGTTGATCGGGTACGTGTACCAGATGCGGCCGACGTAGAGGCCGTCCCGCACGGTGCCGAGCAGCTCGTCGAGCGTGACCGGCCCGGCACCCTCCACGACGACGTTCGAGGCGGCGACACCGGGCGGCGTATCGAACTGGCGGCCGCCGCCGGCGCCGAAGCGGAAGCCGTTGCGGGGCACGAGCGCCGCGGCGGCCTCGGGCCCGGCCGCCCCGAGCCTGGCGCCGAGGTCGGGGAGGCGCAGGAGCCGCTGGGTCTCGTACCAGCTCGACAGGCACCCGACGAGGACGCCGTTCTCGATCAGGTCGGTGCGGCCCGTGGGGAGGCCCTCGCAGGTGATGCCCTTGGCGCCCATGAGCGCCGGCCGCGCGCCGTCGTCGTAGAGCGACAGGCGCGGCGAGGCGACCGGGCGGCCGAGCCGCCCGAGGAAGGGGGTGCTCGAGGCGTAGAAGGCCCCCGCGGTGCACGCCGGCACGACGATGTTGCTCAGCAGGTCGGCGACGGGCTGGCGGCCGAACACGACCGTGTACTCGCCCGAGGCGACGCGCTCGCCGCCGATCGCGCCGATCGCGCGCTGCGCGGCCTCGACCCCCGCCTCGTCGGTGAAGTCGTCGAGCCGGGTGCCGGTGAACTCGCCGGAGCCCTTGGCGTCGCGCGCCTCGACCATCGCGGTGACGAACGCCGTGAGCAGCGAGGACTCGTCGGTCTGCGGCTCCGGCATCGCGGTCGAGGCGATCGCGATCCGCTCCTGGAGAATCCTCACGTCCCCGCCGACGAGGAGGCCGAGGCGGCGGAGCGCCGCGTCGTCCGGGGCGAGCTCGCCGAGCCGGCCCGACCCGAGGAAGGTGCGGAGCGCGCCGTGGACGATCCTCCAGCCGGTGTCGACGAGGGCCGCGTCGTCGAGGGTCATGAGCCGCGGGTCGTGGTAGTCGGCGAGCGCCCGGACCGCGCGCCCCGGGCGCGGCAGGGAGACGAACTCCGGGTCGGCCACCGCGGCCTCGCGCGCCTTCGCCAGCGCGCGCTCGACGCCCGCGCGCCCGAGGTCGCTCGGCTCGCTGCCGAAGCCGATCCGCGGGCCGTCGGGCCCGTCGAACACCGCCTGGATGCCGAGCCCGTGCGCCTCGGTGGACTTGGGCTCCTCGACGCCGTTGCACGGGATGTGCGAGGTGTAGTTGAGCCGGGTGAGGAGGGCGCCGTTCGCCGCCGCGAACACCTCCGCCTCGCGCACGCCGGGGGCTTCGCGGGCCAGCGCGAGCCCCTCGCGGACGGCGCGGGCCAGCTCGGCGGCGGCCTTCACGCTCGGCTTCGAACGCGCCGAGGAGTCGGGCTCATGGCATCCCGTCCGGGGCCGCCGGTCTAGTGCCGCGGCGTCATGGTCGGCATCGTGCCGGCCACGGGGTAGCCCTTGCCGGCCCAGCCGGGGAGCCCCTCGTCGAGGACCCGGTGGTTGCGCCACCCCAGCGCGTAGAGGATGTTGCTGGCCCCACGGGACAGCGCGTGCGGGCACGTTCAGTAGAAGACGACGAGCCCGGTCTTCGAGATCTCGTGCGCGCGCCCCGGCACGCTCCGGAGCGGCATCGAGCGCGCGCCCTTGATGTGCTGCTCGACGTACTGGGGCCACCGGCGCACGTCGATGATGTCGGCGCGCGCGCCGCGGTCCAGCGCGGCCTTGAGCTCGTCCACCTTGATGTAGGCGACCGGGTACTCCGGCGGCGCCGCGGGGGCGGCGCCGGCCAGCAGGACCGTGGCGGTGCCGAGGCCGATCAGTGTCGCGCGCATCAGGCGCCTCCCACGACGCGGGCGCGGCTGCGCATCGTCGGCCCGCCGTTGCCGAGCTTCTTGGTCTGCATCGGCTGGCCCTTGCCGCAGTTCGGGATCGGGTAGAGCCGGAAGTCCGTGCCGACCGCGTCCACGTTCAGCAGGTACTCGCGCGAGTCCGCCGCGATGCCGCCGTCGCGGTAGAGGCGGCCGAGCTCGCCCTTCTCGATCTCGTAGACCATGCGCGCGGAGATGCGGAAGTTCTCGCGGCTCTCGGCGATCGACGGGATCCGGTGGCCGACGACGTAGAAGCCGCGGTCCACCTCCTCGAGGATGTCCGCGGGCGGCCGCGTGCCGGCGGCGAACACGGTGGTCGACATGCGGACGAGCGGGACGAGCGAGGCGTCCGTCGCCGTCCAGTGGCCGTTCGGCGCGCCGCCGAAGATCGCGGCGGTCTGCCGGCTGTTCATGAAGCCGAGGAAGATCCCCCGGTCGATGTGGACGACGCGCCGGGCGGGCGTGCCCTCGTGGTCGTAGGCGTAGTGGCCGTAGCCGGGCAGCGCCGGGTCGGAGTAGGCGCTGACGAGCGGCGAGGCGACGCGCCGGCCGACCTGGTGCGCGTCGAGGCCGCCCAGGAGCCACGAGCGCCCCGCGTACGCCGTCTCCAGCTTGAGCGCGCGGTCGAGCTCGCCCGGGTGGCCGACGATCTCGTGCGCGACGAGCGTGTTGTAGTGCGGGTCGGTCACCACGACGACCTCGCCCGCGGAGGTCGGCAGCGGGGGCGCCGCCGCGACGCGCGCGGCCTCGCGCGCCATCTGGAGCGCGAAGTCCACGAAGCGCGGGAAGGGGAGCAGCGGGTCGTCCACGCCCTCGAGCAGGATCTCCCAGCCCCGCTGGTGGCCCAGCGCGTCGTGGAGCTCGTGGCTCGTCTCGCCGGCGACCGCGACGACCGCGCAGACGCCCTGCGTGAGCGCGAACGTCTGGTCGAGCGCGGCGCCCTCGCTCGACACGAACAGCTCGCGGGTGAGGCCGGTCGTGGTGCCGACGTGGTTGTACCGGATCGCCGGGTCGGCCGCCGCGACCCGCCGCGAGACGTCCACGGTGTAGCGGACCATCTCGTCGAGCGCCACGGCGCGCGGGTCGATGCGGTAGACGGCCGCGACCGTGTCCTGCCGGACCTCGACCGGATGCAGGCGCGTGTCGGCGAGCGCCGCGCCGAGCGGGCCGAACTTGTCGCGGGCCTCCGCCTTGTGCTCGGCGTTCGCCACGGCCCGCCGGTACGCGCGCTCGAGCGCCTCGCGCAGGACGCGCGGCAGGTCGGCGGCGTCGGCGGCGCCGAGCGTGAGGCCGGCGTAGCCGGGCGCGACCATCCGGTCGCCGGCCAGGACGCGGACGCCGAGGGCGAACGCGTAGTCGTCGCCCGAGGACTTCGGCGCGCCGTTCTCGGCGGCGACGCCCTTGGCCTCGCCGACCTCGAGCCGGAGGTCGGCGTAGCGCAGGTGGGGCAAGCGCCGCGCGCCCTCGCGCACGAGCTCCTGCGCGGCGGGCTTCGCCGCGTCGATCAGGCCGATCGTGAGCTTCGCCGCCACGCTCAGAACGGCTCGACCAGGACGGTCTCGCCGGGCGCCACGTCGCCCCGCGCCTCCTCGAGGATGACCAGGCAGTTGCCCGCGACCATCGAGGAGAGGATCCCCGAGCCCTGCGGCCCGGTCGTGCGCACCTCCCAGCGGCCGTCGCGCACCTGCAGGACGCCGCGCTTGAACTCGCGCCGGCCCTTCTTCTTCGGCATCGGCTCGAGCGCCTGCGCCTCGTACACCTCGTGGAAGAGGCGCCGGCGCCCGCCGAGCTTGTAGAGGGCGGGGCGGACGAAGAGCATGAAGGCGAGCATCGAGGCCACCGGGTTGCCGGGCAGGCCGAAAAAGCGCGCGCCGCCGACGTGGCCGAACGCGAGCGGCCGGCCCGGCTGCATCGCCACCTGCCAGAACTCGATGGCGCCGACCTCCTCGAGCACCGCCTTGACGAGATCGTAGACGCCGACCGACACGCCGCCCGAGGTGACGACGACGTCGGCCGCGGCGCTCGCCTCGAGCAGGCGCGCGCGCAGCTCGTCGCGCACGTCGGGCACGATGCCGAGGTCGAGCACGGCGCCGCCGCACTGCTCGATCGCCCCGCGCAGCGTGAACCGGTTGGCGTCGTAGATCTGGCCGGGCTGCCGCGGCGTGCCGGGCTCGACGACCTCGTCGCCGGTGGAGAGGAGGGCCACGCGGGGGCGCTGGTGCACCGCGAGCTGGCACAACCCGAGCGAGGCGGCGAGCCCGACCTCCTGTGGCCGGAGCGCCGTGCCGCGCTCGACCACGATCGTGCCCGCCTGGATGTCCTCGCCGCGCAGGCGCACGTTCGCGCCCTTCGCGATCGGCGGTACGCGCACGCGGCCGCCGAGCCGCTCGACGATCTCCTGGGGATACACGGTGTCGGCGCCGCGCGGCATCGGCGCGCCCGTCATGATGCGCACGGCCTGGCCGGGGACGAGCGCGCCGTCGAAGACCGCGCCGGCCGGCAGGTCGGCGACGACGGCGAGCTCGCGCGTGCCGTCCGCCGGCACGTCGGCGCTCGCGACGGCGTAGCCGTCCACGGCGGAGTTGTCGCTCGGCGGGACGTCGAACGGCGCGCGGAGGTCGTCGGCCAGCACGCGCGCGAGGGCCTGCGGGACGGAGACGACCTCGGGGGGCGTCGGGTGCGGGATCCGGGCGAGGATCCGATTTTGCCCGTCCTGCACCGAAATCATGGGGCTATTATACGCGCCATGAACGCGCCCCGGCCGGCCGGCTTCTGGATCCGCGCGCTCGCGGCGCTCGTGGACTTCGCGATCTACGGACTCGTCGAAGCGTCGTTCGGGAGGCTCGCCGCGCTGCTCGTGGACATCGACTTCGCCGCCTCGGCGCCGTTCCAGGGCCTGCTCGTGTCGCACACGGTCCTGTTCGCCAGCCTGTACGCGATCATGCTCCACCGGCTCGGCGGCCAGACGCTCGGCAAGATGCTCGTCGGCGTGCGCGTCGTCGCGGACGACGGCGGCCCGCTGACGCTCGGCGCCGCGGTGCTGCGCTACCTCGGGTACTTCGTCTCGTGCGCGACGCTCGGCTTCGGCTTCCTGATGGCCGGGCTGCGCGCCGACCGGCGCGCGCTCCACGACCTGATCGCGGGCACCCGCGTCGTGCGCGTCGAGCGCGCCGTGGCGCGGCGGCCCGCGCCGCCGCCGCCCGTGGTCGCCCCCGCCGCCGGGGACGCCGGGGCGGCGTGATCCCGACGCTGCCGCTCGCGCCCCGGAACCGGCTGGCGGAGGTGATCCTCGCGGCGCTCCACGACGCGGGCGCCCGGCGCGAGCTCGCGGCGCTGGCGGCGGGCGGGCCGGAGGCGGCGGGATGGCTCGGCGACGCGGAGCGGGCGCACGCGCCGCTCCTCGCCGCGCGCGCGGCGAGCGCGAGCGCGGCGCTCGCGTCCCGACCGCTCGGTCGCGCGGCGCGCACCCTCGCCGCGCGGCTCGACGACGCGGCCGCGCTCTGGGACGCGCGGTGCTTCTTCGAGGTGCACGAGCTGCTCGAGCCGGCCTGGCGCGTGGCGGAGGGCGAGGCGCGCGAGACCCTGCAGGGCCTCGTGCAGGCGGCCGTGGGCTATCAGCACCTCGCCAACGGCAACCTCCACGGCGCCCGGGCGCTCCTCGCGGAGGCCGGCGCGCGGCTGCATGGGCGCCGGCTCGGCGGGGCGGAGCTCGAGCCGTTCGCGCGCGCGCTCGCGCGCTCGAGCGAGGACCTGGACCACTTCGACTGGACCGCGGTGCCCGGCTGGCCCCGGGCACCGCACGCCTGAGGCGGAGACGGCGAGGAGGGCGCGAGCGTGGATCTCGAGCTCGACGGCAAGACGGCGCTGGTGACGGGCGGCAGCAAGGGGATCGGCCGGGCGATCGCGCTGGCGCTCGCCCGCGAGGGCGGGCGCGTGGCGATCTGCGCGCGCGACCGGGCGGCGCTCGAGGCGACCGCGCGCGAGCTGCGCGCGGCGGGGCGCGCCGAGGCCGTCGCGCTCGCCGGCGATCTCTCCCGCCTCGAGGAGGTCGAGCGCGTGGTGGACGAGGCGGCCCGCCGCCTGGGGCGCATCGACATCCTCGTGAACAACGCCGGCGCCATCCGCGGCGGCGATTTCCTCACGATCCCCGACGAGCAGTGGGCGGGCGACTGGAGCCTGAAGCTCCTGGGCTACGTCCGGATGGCGCGCGCGGTGTTCCCCCGCATGCAGGCGCAGGGCGGCGGGCGCGTCTGCAACGTGGTCGGCGCCGCCGCGCGCAACCCGACCGCGGGCTACCTGCCGGGCGGCATCGCGAACGCCGGGCTCGTCAATTTCACGAAGGGGCTCGCCGACCTCGGCGCACCCTCGAACATCCTGGTCACCGCGGTCTCACCGGCGGCGACCGCGACGCCCCGCTGGGACATGCTGATGGTCCAGCAGGCGAAGGCCGCGGGCAAGCCGCCCGAGGTCTTCCGCGCCGAGGCGGAGAAGGGCTACCCGCTCAAGCGCATCGCGCGCCCCGAGGACGTGGCCGACCTCGTCTGCTTCCTGGTCTCGGCGCGCGCCTCGTTCCTCACCGGAATCTGCGTCACGGTGGACGGCGGCGCGACGCGCGGGGTCTACGTGTGAGCGCGTGCTCGCGCCGGCGCGCGGGGCGCCTTGACATGCTGCGCCTCCTGTCATTAAGCTGAGCTACCTCGTGGGCGCGGTGGGCCCGCCGGAAGCTCTAGAGGGGTCGGGTTCCTATATTCCGCCGCTTTCGTTAGGGCTAGGAGGATCGCGCGATGGCCGCTAAGTTGTTCGTGGGCAACCTCTCCTTCCAGGCGACGGAGGAAGACCTCCGCGAGCTCTTTGCCCAGGCCGGCAACGTCGAGACCGTGCGCATCATCACCGATCAGTTCACCGGACGGCCGCGGGGCTTCGGCTTCGTCGAGATGGCGACGAAAGAGGAGGCCACCAAGGCGATCGAGATGCTGAACGGGCGGCTGTTCCGCGATCGCAACCTCGTCGTGGACGAGGCGCGCCCGCAGCCCCAGCGCGGCCCGGGCGGTCCCCGCGGCGATCGGGGTCCGCGTCCGGGCGGGGGTGGCCCGGGCGGCGGCTGGCGCCGCTAGAGCCTCGACGGAGCCCGGGAGTCTCTCGCGGATTCCCGGGTTTTTCGTTGGCTGCGACTACTCGACAGATGGCGACAGCGAACAGGAGAGCGCGCATCGCGTCGGGGCGTGGAGTATCGCGAGCTTCACGCGGCGCATCTGCTGGACCGCTTCAATAGCTAGAACAGGGAGAGCTGGCTCTTCGGCGCCGGCTCCTCCACGAAGGGCCGGAGCCCGTCCAGCTCCGTGAAGGGCCGGAAGCGCTCCCAGACCTCGAGGACCTTCGCCTGGTAGTACTCGGCGTTCTCGTCGGGCCGCGCGGGATCCCAGTCGGTCAGCAGGCGCGCGTACTCGTTCACCGCGACGCCGGCGCTCCGCCCCGCGACGTAGTAGGAGACCTGGTCGCCCGGCTGGAGCGCGCGGCCCGAGCCGAGCGCGAGCTCGTACGCGGCCGAGGGCGGCCGCGCCCCGGCCTGCACCCGCTCGCGATAGGCCTCGACCGACTCCTGCAGGGTCTCGGTCCGCGCGAACAGGCGCGGCGCGACGCGGTGGGCGCCGAAGTCGGCGAGCCAGCGGTCCACGAGGCCGCGGACCTCGGCGCGCCGGCCCTCGAGCAGTGCGCGCACGATCTCCTCGATGAGCTGGCGCTGGAAGGGCTCGATGCCGCGCGAGCGGAACGCCGAGCCCTTGAGGAGCAGGCGGCCGCGCGCGTCGAGGAGCGCGTAGGTCTTCATCTTGTAGCTGAGCATCGCGGCGAAGCGGCCGTCGAGCTCGAGCTGGATGCCGGGCGGCAGGCCCGCGGCGACGCGCTCGAGCAGCGGCTCGTCGTCCGCCGGCGCGTGGCCGGGCGGCGGCACGAAGTAGACGCCGTCGGTGTCGGCCTCGACCGGCGTGGCGCCGAGCCCGGCGAGGCGCTCGATCAGCGCCGTGACGAGCGCCCGGCCCTCGGCGGTGACGCGGTTGGCGGCCTCGAAGTCGTTCCAGTGCCCGCCGCCGAAGGCGAGGTAGCCGTAGAAGGCGTTGATCAGGATCTTGAACGACTGCTGGAGCGCCAGCAGGTGCGCGCGCTCGCGCGGCTCGGCCGTCTCGCGCGCGAGGCGCTTGGCGCGCACGCGGAAGTCGCGCAGGTGCCGCAGCAGCTCGAGGAACACGCCGAGCGTGTCGGAGGCGGGCGCGATCGGGCCCGCGAGCATCAGCGAGGGGTAGAGCGAGGTCACGTCCACGTGGAGGACGGGCCGCGCGACGCCCTGCTGGAGGATCGCCGTGTGCCCGCCGCCGACGGCCGCGACCGGCCGCGGCAGCGGCACGGCGTGGGCGCGGTGCAGGTACTCGCGCAGCAGCAGCGCGTCGATCTTGGCGGCCGCGCCGCGCAGCGTGCACGCCTGGTAGTCGAACGGCACGACGCGGGCCTGGGCGACGTAGGGCGGGGCGAGGATCGCCGCGAGGCCGAGCGTCTCGACCGCGTCGTCGGCCGCGTAGGCCATGAGTCGCTCGGGGTCCTCGCGGAACTCGCGCGAGATGCGCGCGGGGTCCACGTACGTGCGCGCCGGCGCGGCGACGCCGAAGTGGCGCGCCAGGTCCTTGAGCCCGAACCCCGGCAGGTCGCGCGTGCCCGCGTCGTGGAGCTGGGCGAGGATCCACGTGTCCACGATGTGCCGGCCCGCCACCTCGTAGCGCCGGTAGCCGATCGTGCGCTCGGCGATCGACAGGCGCGCCGGCCGGCCGCGCAGCGCGCTGCCGTCGCGGCCCCAGGCGAGCGCGACGCCGTGGCGCCGGGCGCGCGCCTCCAGGTACTCGAGGTCGAAGCGGAAGATGTTGTGGCCCTCGAGCACGTCCGGGTCGCGCTCGCGGACGAGGCGCGTGCACTCCTCGAGCAGCGCGCGCTCGTCCAGGCGGTCACCGCGCACGACGTGGCGGAAGCCCGTCGAGTCGGCGAGCGCGACCGCGACGATCCGGTCGTCCGGCCGCGCGGCGCTCGGGAACTCCCAGCCCTCGGTCGTCACGACCTCGATGTCGAGCGCGAGCCGCCGCAGGTCGTCGAACGCGAGCCCGCCGAACGAGGTGCGGCCCGTCGCGAGCAGGTACTGGTGCACCGGGTCGGCGAGGAAGCGGTAGGGCGCCCCCGGCGCGTTCGCGGGCTGGCCGCTCCGCTCGCGACAGCGGTCGCGCGCCGCGAGCGCGTCGGCCCACGCCGCGAACCGGGCGCGCCAGGCCAGCTCGCCGGGCCCCGCGAGCGGCTCGAGCGCGACGAGCCCGGGCGCCTCCCCCACGAGCGCCGCGTCGGCGGTCAAGAGGAACGGCGCGAACGGCGCGAGCTCGCTCACGACGGCGCCGCCGCGCCGCGCCCAGAGGCGCAGGGCGCGGCCGCCGTCGGCGAGGTCGAGGGCCAGGAGCCCCGGGGTCGGGTCGTGTCCGAACAGGAGCGGCGCGCGCTCGAGGGTGAGCACGCGGCTAGGCGAGAGCCTCCTCCACGCGGAGCGCGTCAGCGAGCTTCTCGGACGGGCGCGGGCTCACGAGCGGATTCTACCCGCGCGCCGGTGTATGCTCAACCCATGCTCCGGCACGCTCCGGCGGCGCTCTGCGTCGCGACGGTCCTCGCAGGCTGCGCCGCGACGGGTGTGACGTTCCCCAACGCGACGCCCGGCCGGCCGCTCGCGGTGCCGGCCGAGGAGTACCGGCCCGCGGGCCCGGGGCCGTTCGCCGCGGTGATGCTCTTCCACGGCTGTCACGGGGTCAGCGCGTCCAGCCGCGAGTGGGCGCGCTGGTTGCGGCGCGAGGGCTACGTCGCGCTCGTCGTGGACAGCTGGGCGGCGCGCGGGATCGGCGACGGCTGCGACGCGAAGACGCCGGACCTGCCGTCCACCGAGCGCTTCGACGACGCGGTCGGGGCGCTGCGCCATCTCCACGGCCGGCCGTACGTGGACCGCGCGCGCATCGGCGCGATCGGCTGGTCCAACGGCGGCGTGTTCGCGATCGCGCTGGTCAACGGGCCGAGCCTCGAGCGCGCGCGGCGGCGCGGCGTCCTGCTGCCCGAGCCCGGCGTGCGCGCCGCGGTCGGCGTCTATCCGGGCGGGTGCTTCTCGCTCGTCGGCGAGCTGGTCGTCCGGCCGCTCCTCGTCCTCATCGGCGCCGCCGACGACTGGACCCTGCCGGGCCCGTGCGTCGAGATGGTCGAGAACATGCGCCGCAAGGGCGCCGACGCGACGATCGTGCTCTACCCCGGCGCCTACCACTACTTCGACGTGCGCGGCCAGCCGCGCGCGTACCTGCCGGAGGTCGGCAACCGGAACAAGCCCGACGAGTGCTGCGGCGCGACGGTCGGCTACGACGCGGCCGCGTTCCGCGACGCGCGGCGGCGCGTCCGGCAGTTCTTTGCCCGCCACCTCGGACGCCTCTAGCCGTGGACGCCTCCGTCGAGCTGGTCAAGCACCTGCTGCAGTCGGTCGTGAACCTGTACGCGACGGTTCCGAAAGGCCATCCGTCGACGCGCATCCTCGGCAACGAGCGGCTCGGCACCGGCGTCGTGGTGGACGCCTCCGGGCTCCTGCTGACGGTGAACTACGTGGTGATGGGCGCCGGCACGATCGAGGTGTCGTTCCAGAAGGGCCGGCGCGTGAAGGCCGAGCTCGTCGCGCAGGACTTCGACGTGGGCATCGCGCTGCTTCGCGTCAAGCGGCAGGGGCTCCACGCGGTGACGCTCGCGAGCGCCGCGGTCGAGCGCGGCGACGAGGTCATGGTGCTCGCGTCTACGGGCGCCCAGGAGCGGCGCGTCGCGGGCGGTCTCGTGACCTACGTCGGCGAGTTCGAGGCGTACTGGGAGTACCTGCTCGACCGGGGGATCGTCGCGAGCGCGGGGAACCCGGGCTTCGGCGGCGGCGGGCTCTTCGGCCTCGACGGCGAGATGCGCGGCGTCGTCTCGCTGAGCCTCAACGAGATGGCGCGGAGCTCGCTCTCGATCCCGGTGGACGTCTACCGGACGCACGCCGAGGAGCTGCTCCGCTACGGGCGGCCGGTGAGCCGGCCGCGCCGCGCGTGGCTCGGCGTCTTCGCCCACGCGCTCGAGGAGGGCGTGATCGTCGCGGGCGTCGTGCCCGACGGCCCGGGCGACCGCGGCGGCCTGGAGGAGGGCGACCTGATCGTGTCGCTCAACGCGGAGGAGGTGTCGAGCCGGCGCGAGCTGTACCTCTCGCTCTGGCGCCACGAGCCGGGCGAGAAGCTCACGGTCGGGGTGATGCGCGAGAGCAAGCTGCGGCGCTGCGAGGTCACGGGCGGCGACCGCGCGTACTTCTTCAGGCAGCTCTGATCGAGCGGCGCGCTCACGGGAGGGGACGACGGATGGACCTCGGGCTCACGGGCAAGGTGGCGCTGATCACGGCGGGGAGCAAGGGGATGGGGCGGGCGTGCGCCCTCGGGCTCGCGGCCGAGGGCGCGCGGGTGGCGATCTGCGCGCGCGGCGAGGCGGACCTCCGGGCCGCGGCGGACGAGATCCGCGCGAGGACGGGCGCGGAGGTCCTCGCGCTGCCCGCCGACGTGACGCGCGCCGCCGACGTCGAGCGGCTCGTCGCGGCGACGCGCGCGACGCTCGGGCCGGTGGACGTCCTGGTCGCCAACGCCGGCGGGCCGCCGCGCGGCACCTTCGAGGAGCTCGGCGACGAGCAGTGGGCGGGCGCCTTCGAGCTGTCGCTGCTCTCCACGGTGCGGCTGATCCGCGCCGTGCTGCCGGAGATGCGGCGGCGCAAGTGGGGGCGCATCCTCACGATCCAGTCCTCGTCCGTCAAGCAGCCGATCCCGGGGCTCCTGCTCTCGAACGCGATCCGGCCCGGCGTGGCGGGGCTCATCAAGACGCTCGCCGCCGAGGTCGGCCGCGACGGGGTCCTGGTCAACACGGTCTGCCCCGGGCGGATCCTGACCGACCGCTTCCTGTCCGGCGCGGCCTCGCAGAAGCTCTCGCGCGAGCAGTACCTCGAGCGCCAGAGCACGGAGATCCCGCTCGGGCGCATCGGCACGCCCGAGGAGTTCGCCAACGTCGTGGTCTTCCTCGCCTCCGACAAGGCGTCGTACGTCACCGGCGTCGCCCTGCAGGTGGACGGGGGCCTGATCCGCGGCCTCGTCTAGACCGCAGTGAGCCCGCGCGCCGGCGGCGCCATCTCCCGGTTCCTCGCGGCGGACGGCTTCTTCCTGAGCGCCGGGCTCGCCTTCGTCTTCCTGCTCTCGCTGATCCCGGTGCTACTGCTCGGGGTCTCGCTGCTCGGCTTCGTGCTGTCCACCGAGCACGCCGCGCAGGCGGTCGTCCGCCAGCTCACCCAGCACTTCCCCGTCTACCAGAAGCAGATCACGCGCGCGCTGGTCCGCCTCGTCGAGACGCGCGGCGCCTCCGGCATCCTCGGCACGGCCGTGCTGGTCCTGTTCGCGACGCCCCTGCTGAGCGCCGTGCGGCTGATCCTGCACCGCCTGCTCGGCGTCAAGGCGCAGGCCGGCTTCCTCCGGAACCTCGTCGTGGACGCGGGGATGGCGCTGCTGCTCGCGGTGCTGCTGTTCGCCGCGAGCACGGCGACGTGGGTGCTGCACGGCCTGCGCGACCTGGCGCGGGTCACGCTGCCGCTGCCGGCCGAGTGGTTCCAGCTCGGCTCGATCGTGCTGTCGCTCGGTGTCTCGACGCTGATGTTCTACCTGGCGTACCGCTTCGTGCCGCGCCACCGGGTGGGCTCGGGGGCGGCGCTCGCCGGCGCGGTGCTCGCGAGCGTGCTCTGGGAGATCGCCAAGCAGCTCTTCCGCCTCTACATCCTCGAGGTGGGGCTCTACGACCAGATCTACGGGCCCTTCGGCGTCCTCATCGCGTTCGTGATGTTCGTGTACTACTCGGCGGTCGTCTTCGTCTTCTCCGCCGCGTTCGTCGCCGCCCTCGACGCCGGCCGCCGCTGACGCGCGCGCCGGCCGGCGCACGGGTGGCGGAGCGCCGCGAATATGCTATCGTGGGCGGCGCTTCTCACTCCCCGTCGGAGGGACCGGGTCATGATGCTGAAGGACAAGGTCGCGGTGGTGACGGGCGCGGGCCGGGGCATCGGGCGGGAGATCGCCCTGCTGATGGCGCGGCACGGCGCCCGGGTGGTGGTCAACGACTACGGCGGCTCGGAGGCGGGCGCCGGCGGCGCCCGGGGCCCGGCGGACGAGGTCGTGGACGAGATCACGAAGGCGGGCGGCCAGGGGGCCGCCAACTACGACTCGGTCGCCTCCATGGCCGGCGGCCAGGCCATCGTCCGGACCGCGCTCGACGCCTTCGGCCGGGTGGACATCGTGGTCAACAACGCCGGCATCCTCCGCGACCGGATGATCTTCAATATGAGCGAGGAGGAGTGGGACGCCGTCATCGACACGCACCTGAAGGGCAGCTTCGCGGTCACCCGCGCGGCGGCCCCGCTCATGCGCGAGCAGAAGTCGGGGCGCGTCATCAACATGACCTCGACCTCCGGGCTCATCGGCAACGTCGGCCAGGCCAACTACGCGGCGGCGAAGCTCGGGATCCTCGGCCTCACGAAGGTGACCGCGCTCGACATGGCCCGCTACAACGTGACCGCCAACTGCATCTCGCCGTTCGCCTGGACGCGGATGATCGGCACGATCCCGGCCGAGACCGAGGCGCAGAAGGCGCGCGTGGAGAAGATCAAGAAGCTCTCGCCGGCGCACATCGCGCCGGTGGCCGTCTTCCTCGCCTCCGACGCCGCCAAGGACGTGACCGGGCAGATCTTCGGCGTGCGGGGCAAGGAGATCATGCTCTTCTCGCACGAGCGGCCGATCATGCGCGTGCACAACAGCGAGGGCTGGACGCCCGAGAGCCTCGCCGAGATGTTCCCGGGGACGCTCCTGCACCACCTGGTCCCGATGGTGACCTCCGGGCAGTACTTCAACTACGACCCGCTGGTGTGAGCCGCGGGCGGCGCGCGTGGCGGCGCCCGGCCGTGCGGCCGCTCGCCGCCGGGCTCCTCGTCTGGCTCGCCGCGCCTCTGGTCGCGCTCGTCGCCGCCGCGGCGGAGCCCCCGCTCCTCACGGTCGGTGACGTCACACCCACCTCGGCCGTCGTCTGGGCGCGCGCGGCGGGGGCGGGGGAGATCGCGGTCGAGCTGACGGGCCCCGACGGCGCGCGCGCGGCGGCCGCGACGATCCGCACCGACCGCGGCGAGGACTTCACGGGCCAGGCGCGCCTCGCGGGGCTCCGGCCGGGCACGCGCTATGCGGTCCAGGTGCGCGCCGGGAGCGAGAGCGTGCGCGGCGAGTTCGTGACCGCGCCCGCCCGCGAGGAGGCCGCGCCCGTCGCCTTCCTCTGGAGCGGTGACCTCGGCGGCGGCGGCTTCTGCCGCAAGCTCGACGGCGGCTACCGGATCTTCCGCGCGATGGCGCGCCGGCAGCCCGACTTCTTCCTCTTCGTCGGCGACACGATCTACGCCGACAGGAAGTGCGAGGGCCACGACGTCGTGCCGGGCGCGGCCTTCGTCGCGACGACGCTCTCCCAGTTCCGCGCGCGCCACCGCTACAACCGCGAGGATCCGGCCGTCCAGGATCTCTTCCGCGCGACCTCGGTCTACGCGATCTGGGACGACCACGAAGTGCGCAACGACTTCGCGGGCTCGGTGGACCCGCTGATGCCCACCGGGCGGCGCGCCTTCCTCGAGTACTGGCCGATCGCGCCGCCCGCGGAGGAGCCCACGCGCCTCTACCGGAAGTTCCGCTGGGGGCAGCTCGCCGAGATCTTCATCCTCGACACGCGCCAGTACCGGAGCCCGAACACCGACCCCGACGGCCCGGCCAAGACCATGCTCGGCGCGGCCCAGCGCCGCTGGCTCGTGGACGAGGTCTCGACGTCGACCGCGCTCTGGAAGCTCGTCGTGACGAGCGTGACGCTGTCGGTGCCGACGGGCCGGCCCGAGCGGCGCGACTCCTGGTCGAGCGCCAACGTGCTCGGCGGGCCCGAGGAGGGCCGGGGGTTCGCGAGCGAGCGCGACGCGATCCTCGGGCTGCTCAGGGCGCGCGGCGTGAAGAACCTGGTGGTCCTCGCCGCCGACGTCCACCACGCCGAGCTGATCCGCCACCAGCCCACGCCCGAGTGGTCGTTCCACGAGTTCATCGCGGGCCCCCTCTCGGCCTCGCTCGGCCGCCCGCGCCCGCTCGACGAGGGCCTGAGTCCCCGCTCGCTCTTCGCCCGCGGCGGCGTCTACAACTTCGGCGAGATCAGCATCGAGCCCGCCCACCTGACCGTGCGCATCGTGGACGAGGAGGGCCAGGTCCTCTTCACCCACACCCTCGGGCCGGAGTGAAGCTCAGCATGCGGTGAGTGCCCCACGACGGCGAATGCCGAAGCCGGCGGCGGCCCAGGCGGCGAGGGCGAGGGCGCTCAGCGCGGCGCCGGCGAGCTCGGGCGCGCCCGGCGCGTAGCTGAGCTCGACGGTGCCGCCGCCGCCCGGAGGGAGCCGCACCTCGAGATCCCCGAGCGCCCCCCGGCGCGTCTCGAGCGCGGCGCCGCCGAGGCTCGCGCGCCAGAGCGGGTAGTAGGCGAGCCGCGCCGGCGCCCAGGCCCCCGGCGCGCCCTCGAGCGGGACGCGCCAGCGGCCCGGAGCGATTTCCTTCGGGATCGCGAGGCCCGCGCGGCGCGTCCAGACGACGAAGAAGCCGAGCTGCCAGGCGCGCGCGAAGTCCGGGTGCGCGTCGAGCCAGGCCAGCCGCGGCAGGTCGAGGTCGAGCGCGACCACGGCGGAGACGCCGAGGCGCTCGGTGTCGCGCGCGAAGCTCGCAGGGTCGAGCGCGTCGAGCGGGCGGCCGAAGAGCGAGACGCCGTCGAGCCGCTCGACCAGCGTCCGGATCGGGCCGGGGCCGGCGTCGCCGCGATAGACGAGCGCGGCGATGGGCGCGGGGTGGGTGAAGGTGCCGTTGACGATCTCGCGCCCGGCGCCGACGGGCGTCAGCGCGGTCACGTGGGTGTGCGGCCGCCACCAGTCCGTGCCGAAGACGAGCGGGACGCCGGAGCGGACGAAGAGTACCCGGCCCTCGGGAGCCCGGCGGAGGCCGTTCCAGAAGTTCCCGAGGCGCATGCCGGTCTCGATCTGGTGCGCGCTCGGCCAGACGGCGGCGCGCGGCCAGAGGGCGAGGGCGCCGCCGCCGAGGCCGGCGGCGACGGCGAGGACGACGCCCGCGAGGCCGACGAGCGCCTCGCGGCGCGGGCGCGTCCGGAATCCCGACCAGCCGAGGCCGGCGGCGAGGATCAGCGCGATGAAGAGGCCGTCCACCACGCGGTTCGCGGGGAGCCAGCGCACGCCGAGCGGCTCGAGCACGGCGCCGTCGAGCAGGACGACGACGGCCAGCGCCCACGGCCAGAGGGCGAGGACGACCGCCGCGCGCGCGGCGTAGACGGCGCGCACGAGGCCGAGGACGGCGAGGAGCGCCAGCGCGAGCGTGAGCGCGTCCACGCCCGGTCGCTCGCCCCAGGCGAGCGCGCGCGTGTGGGCGAGCCGCGCCAGGAGCGGCAGCCACCAGAAGGCGGTGAGCGCCGCGGCCAGCGCGAGCCGGAGCGCCGCGCCGCCGAGGCGCCGAACGCGCGGCGGGCGAGCGAGCGCGGCGAGCAGCACGAGCACGACGGCGGCGGGGAGCGCCGCCGGGTGCAGGAGGACGATCGCCGCCACGAGCGGCGCCGCGCACCAGGGCGCGCGGCCCGCGCGCTCGGAGAGCGTGAAGGAATCGGGCACACCGGACCTCGTTGGAGGCGCGAGCAGCCAGACGAGCAGCGGCAGGAGCGCCCAGGCCAGGCGCGCGCCGAGCATGCCGATGTGGACGCCGCCCTCGACGCCGCTCGTGCCGCCGGAGAAGGTGAGCGCGACGAAGGCGCCGGGGAGCGCGAGCCAGCCGCTGCCGAGCACGCGCGCGAGGGCCAGATACGCGGTGAGGCCGGGCAGCAGGTACGCGAGCCACACGAGCGCCTGGTAGGCGCCCTCGGCCGAGAGCGCGCCGAGGGAGAGCCAGTGGAGCAGCGCGCCCGCGTACGCCGCGCCCGGCGGGTAGAACTGCAGCTCCGGGTAGCCCGCCCACCAGCCCGGCTGCCACGCCCAGGGCGCGGGGCCGCGCGTGAGCACGTGCCAGAGGCGGTGGAGCTGGCCCGGGTGGTCGTCGAAGAGGACGAGCTCGGTGCCGAGCGCCCGCGCCGCGAAGAGGACGCCGTAGACGAGGAGGAGGGCGAGGGGCAGGACGCGGGCGGCCACGGCCCCGGATGATACTTCAATTGACTTCGAGCGACGTTGAGTGTTAAGTGATGAAAATGTCTGGCTGTCGGTGCAGCATAACTCGGGGCTCAATTCCCCTACCGATGGAGACGCCTCGATGGAGAAGCTGAACGGTCTGCGGTGCCGCGAGTGCGGCCGCCGCTACCCGGCCACACCCGTCCACGTCTGCGAGTTCTGCTTCGGTCCCGTCGAGGTGGACTACAAGTACGACGTTCTCCGCGGCGTCGTCACCCGCGAGTCCATCGCCGCCGGCCCGAAGAGCATGTGGCGCTACAAGGACCTGCTGCCGATCGAGGGCGACGTCGCCGTCGGCCACCACGTCGGCTTCACGCCGCTGATCCGCGCGCACAACCTCGCCGACGAGCTGGGCTGCCGGGAGATCTGGATCAAGAACGACTCGGTCTGTCACCCGACGTGGTCGTTCAAGGACCGCGTCGTGGCCGTGGCGGTGACGAAGGCGCTCGAGTTCGGCTTCGACACCGTCGCGTGCGCCTCGACGGGCAACCTCGCCAACTCGGTCGCGGCCCACGCCGCCGAGGCCCGGCTCAAGAGCTACATCTTCATCCCGGCCGACCTCGAGCAGGGCAAAGTCCTCGCGACGCTCGTCTACAGCCCGACGCTGGTCGCCGTCCACGGCACCTACGACGAGGTCAACCGGCTCTGCTCGGAGATCGCCGACAAGTACCGCTGGGCGTTCGTCAACGTGAACTTCCGCCCCTACTACTCGGAGGGCTCGAAGAGCTACGGGTACGAGATCGTCGAGCAGCTCGGCTGGAAGGCGCCCCGGCACATCGTCGTGCCGTGCGCGGGCGGCTCGCTGATCACGAAGATCTGGAAGGCGATCAAGGAGTTCAAGCAGCTCGGGCTGGTGGACGGGCCGGTCGCGACCAGGATGTACGCGGCCCAGGCCCTCGGCTGCGGGCCGATCGTCACGATGATCAAGAAGGACACGGACGTGCTGGTCCCGGTCAAGCCGAACACGATCGCCAAGTCGCTCGCGATCGGCAACCCGGCCGACGGCTACTACGCGTACCGCACGACCAAGGAGTCGGGCGGCTCCGGCGAGCACGCGACCGACGAGGAGATCATCGAGGGGATGCTGCTGCTCGCGCGCACCGAGGGCATCTTCACCGAGACCGCGGGCGGCGTCACGGTGGCCGCGGCGAAGAAGCTGATCGAGACGGGCGTGATCCCGCGCGACGAGTCGCTCGTGATCTGCGTCACGGGCAACGGGCTCAAGACCCCGGACGCGCTCTACGACCGCCTCGAGGCGCACGTCAAGATCAAGCCCTCGCTCTCGGCCTTCGACCAGGCGCTCGCCGACCTGAAATCCCAGACGGCCCAGGAGGGACGCTGATGCCGGTGCTCGTACGGATCCCCACGCCGCTGCGCGCGCTCACCAAGGGCGCCGCCGAGATCCACGCCACGGCCGCCACGGTGGACGCGCTCGTGGAGGACCTCGAGCGCCAGTTCCCCGGCCTCCGCGAGCGCCTCGTCGACGACGCGGGCGAGCTGCGCCGCTTCATCAACATCTACGTGAACGAGGAGGACATCCGCTTCCTGCAGGCCAAGAAGACGGCCCTCAAGGACGGCGACCAGGTCTCGATCGTCCCGGCGATCGCCGGAGGCCGCTGAGCGCGGTGACGCCGATGGCCCGGATGCGCGTGCGGCTCACGTTCCCCACGCACCTCATCCAGGAGCCGATCGTCTACCGGCTCGTCAAGGACTTCGACATCGTCATCAACATCCGCCGGGCCGACGTCAAGGCCGACCACGGCTGGATGGCGCTCGAGCTGGACGGCGACGAGGCCGCGCTCGAGCGCGGGATCCGGTGGCTCAAGGACACCGGCATCCAGGTGGACCCGCTCGAGCACGACGTCGTGATCCCGTAGCGGCCCGCGGTGCGCATCTCCCGGCGCGTCCAGGGCTTCACCGAGTCGGTCATCCGCGAGATGACCCGCGTCGTCAACCAGCACGGCGGGGTCAACCTGGCGCAGGGGATGCCGAACTTCCCGCCGCCCCGCGAGCTGCTGGAGGCCGCCCACCGTGCGGTCGACGGGGACTTCCACCAGTACGCGATCACCTGGGGCACGCCCCGCCTGCGGCGCGCCATCGCGGACAAGTACCGGACGTTCTACGGGATGGAGCTGGACCCGGAGCGCCACATCACGGTCTGCTGCGGCTCCACCGAGACGATGCTCTCGACGCTGCTCGCCGTGCTGAACCCCGGCGACGAGGTCATCGTCTTCGAGCCCTTCTACGAGAACTACGGCCCCGGCTGCATCATCGCCGACGCCCGGCCCGTGTGGGTGCCGCTCGAGCCGCCCGGGTTCGGGTTCGACCCCGAGCGCCTGCGGCGCGCGGTGACGCCGCGCACGCGCGCGATCATCTTCAACAGCCCGAACAACCCGACGGGCAAGGTCTTCTCGCGCGCCGACCTCGAGGCCATCGCCGCCCTCTGCCTCGAGCACGACCTGCTCGCGATCACCGACGAGATCTACGAGCACATCGTCTACGACGGCCTCGGCCACACGCCGATCGCGACGCTGCCCGGGATGGCCGAGCGCACGATCACGATCTCGGGCATCTCGAAGTCGTACTCGGTGACCGGCTGGCGCGTCGGCTGGGCGATCGCCAACCCGGAGCTGAGCGTCGGCATCCGCCGCGCCCACGACTTCGTGACGGTCGGCGCGCCGCACCCGCTCCAGGAGGCCGCGGTCACCGCGCTCGCGCTGCCCGGCGCCTACTACGTGCGGCTGCGCGAGGACTACCAGGCGCGGCGCGACCTGCTCCTGGGCTACGTCGAGAAGGCGGGGTTCGTCGCCTGGAAGCCGCGCGGCGCCTACTACATCCTCACCGAGGCCGCGCACTTCCTCGAGCGGTACGGCGTCGCCGACGACGCCGCGTTCGCGATGTGGCTCATCAAGAACGTGGGCGTCGCGACCGTGCCGGGCTCGTCCTTCTACGCCCACCCGGAGCTCGGCCGGACGAAGATCCGCTTCTGCTTCCCGAAGACCGACGCGGTGCTCCGGGACGCGGGCGAGCGCCTGCTCACGCTGCGGGACCGCTAGGATGGCCGGCCGATGAGCGCGCGCGAGGACGCGCGCGCGATCTGGCAGGCGGTGCTCGCCGCCGCCGACCCGGCCCCGCTCGTCCGCGCGCACCTCGCGGCCCTGCCCGCCGCCCGCCACATCCTCGTGCTCGGCTGCGGCAAGGCGAGCGGCGCCATGGCGCGCGCGGCCGAGGAGGTCCTGGGCGCGCGCATCGCCGCCGGCTTCGTCGTCGTCAAGGACGGCTACACGGTGCCGCTCGCGCGCGTGCGTCTCACCGAGGCGGGCCACCCGGTGCCCGACGCGCGCGGCCTCGCCGCCTCCGCGCGGCTCCTCGAGCTGGCGCACGGCGCCGACGAGGACGACCTGATCCTGTTCCTGGTCTCGGGCGGCGGCTCGGCGCTGACGCCGGCGCCCGCGCCGCCGGTCACGCTCGCCGAGAAGGGCGAGGTGACGCGCCTGCTCCTCGACGCCGGCGCCACGATCGGCGAGCTCAACGCCGTGCGCAAGCACCTGTCGCTCTTCAAGGGCGGCCAGCTCGCGCGCGCGGCGTGGCCCGCCGCCGTGCTGACGCTCGCGCTCTCCGACGTGATCGGCGACGCGCTCGACGTCATCGCCTCGGGGCCGACGGCGCCCGACCCGACGACCTTCCAGGACGCCCTCGACGTCCTCACGGCGCGTGCGCCCGGCGACCGCGCGCCGGCCTCCGTGCGGGAGCGGCTCGAGGCCGGGCGGCGCGGGAAGCTCGAGGAGACGCCGAAGCCGGGCGACCGCGTCTTCGAGCGGGTGAGCCACGTGGTCATCGGCAACAACGCCCTCGTGACCGACGCGGCGCTCGCCGCGGCGCGGCGGCTCGGCTACCGCGCCGAGCTGCTCACGCGCGCGCTCCAGGGCGAGGCGCGCCAGGTGGCGCGCGACCTGGTCGAGCGCGCCCGGCGCCTGCCGCCGCGGACCTGCCTGGTCGCCGGCGGTGAGACGACCGTGACGGTGCGGGGGCGGGGGACGGGCGGGCGCTGCCAGGAGCTGGCGCTCGCCGCCGCGCTCGAGCTCCTGCCCGGCGAGCCGCTCGGCGTGCTCGCCGCCGGTACGGACGGCACCGACGGGCCGACCGACGCCGCCGGCGCGCTCGTGGACGCGGGGACCGTGGCGCGCGCGCGGGCGGCCGGCGCCGACCCGCGGCGGGCGCTCGAGGACAACGACGCCCACGCCGCGCTCGGCGCGAGCGGCGACCTGCTCGTCACCGGCCCCACGAGGACGAACCTGCTCGACCTCTACCTCGTGCTCCGCGCCTAGCGTTCCGTCCACGCACTCATGTTGACGCTCGCCGCGCAACGGGCCGCCAGGCGCGCGCGGAGGGGGCGACAGGACCACGCGGCACGCGTCCGCCTGGTGCGTTCGCGGTTCCATTCCATCCGGCCGCGCGCGGCCCGCGGGCCACGTGGCGGGAACAGGGTCCCGTCGACCCCTCCGGCCCGCGCCCGTCGGCCCGGACTCCACGTGCGACGGGGCTTCACAGGACTTCGGGGAACGGCACACTCGCCCGCGTCGTCCCCGCGCGGCACTCGTGTGGCCGGGCGGGTGGCGCAGGGTGCGGTCCCGCGGGGCCGGTGGAGTGGGTGACGGAGCCGGCCCCGTGGCGGCCGTACCCTGCGACAGGACCCGCCCGCTTCACGCGAGCCGCGCGCGGGGACGACGCGGACTAGGCGCGGGCGGCGGCGGCGCGCAGCAGCTC
>Ga0156246_1001_pt2 | contig 96370 bp, 102 predicted proteins | sample RifCSPlowO2_12_FD_107893 | JGI IMG/M metagenome (GOLD analysis project Ga0156246, IMG submission 107893) | Candidatus Rokubacteria bacterium RIFCSPLOWO2_12_FULL_73_47 | reverse complement strand
CCAAGGGGCGGGAGTTCATCTGGGTCGACACCACGGCCCGCTGGCGGATCGCGGACGCCAAGAAATTCCTGGAGTCGGTCGCCACGGAGGCCGGGGCCCAGTCCCGCCTGAACGACATCATCGACTCGGTCGTCCGGGACCAGGTCTCGGGCAGCGAGCTCGTGGAGCTGGTCCGCAGCGCCTCGTGGGTGGTCCCGGAGGGAGAGATCCTGGAGGAGGTCCCGGCCGAGGTGCGGGAGGAGCTGAAGAAGCAAGTCAGCCGTGGGCGCGAGGAGCTGACCCGGAATGTCCTGGTCGAGGCCCGGAAGGTCATCCCGCAGTACGGGATCGAGCTGGTGGACGTGCGCATCAAGCGCCTCAACTACGTGGAGAGCGTCCGGGAGAAGGTCTACGCCCGGATGATCTCCGAGCGGAAGCGGATCGCCGCCAAGTTCCGGTCGGAGGGCGAAGGCCGGAGCGCCGAGATCCTGGGGACCATGGAGAAGGAGCTGCGCCAGATCCGCTCGGGCGCCTACCGGCGCGCCCAGGAGATCCGGGGGAAGGCCGACGCCGGCGCCACGCGCGTCTACGGCGACGCCTACAGCGGCGATCCGGAGTTCTACGCCTTCTCGCGGACGCTCGAGGCCTACCGGGAGGGGCAGAACAAGGACTCGGTGCTGATCCTCACCACCGACAGCGACTACTACCGGTACCTCAAGCAGGCCGCCCGCCCGGCGCGCGCGGGGCGCTGAGCCCGGTCAGGCGGCGAGCGCGATGAGGCGGTGCGCCACGCCGCCCGCCAGGAGCGCGAGCGCGATCGTGAACCCCGAGATCAGGAGGGCGCGCCGCCAGCCGAGCTCGCGGGCGAGCACGGCGACGGTCGCGATGCACGGGATGTAGAGCGTGTTGACGAGCGCGTAGGTGAAGATCTGCCCGCGGTCCATGAAGCGGAGCAGGTCGTCGGCGCCGGCGCCGTACTGCGCGATCGCGAGCGTGAGCAGGAGCTGCAGCGCCAGCTCCTTGCGCAGCACCGCGAACATGAGCGTGAGGCCGGCGACGGCGGGCAGCCCGAGCCAGCCCTCGACCACCGGCCGGAGCGGCACCGTGAACGCCCACACGAGCCCCGTCTCGTAGATCACGCCGAGCACGAAGCTGCCGACGAGCACCACGGGCGTGGCGACCCGGACGAAGCCCTCGAAGCGGTGCCACGTCTGCCGGAGCATCGCCCGGACCGACGGCCGGCGGAACGGGAACATCTCCATCACGAGCCCGGCCGAGCGGCCCGGCAGCACGCGGTTCATTCCCCAGCCGGCGCCGAAGCCGAGGCCCGCGACGACCAGGTAGATCGCCACCGCGGGGCCCCAGCCCACGTAGCGGGCGACGGCGCCCGCGATCACCGCGGTGCGCGCGCTGCAGGGCATCAGGCAGACCAGCGTGCTCGCCAGGATGCGCTCCCGCATCGTCGCGAGCACGCGCGTGCCCATGATCGCCGGCACGTTGCAGCCGGCGCCCGCGACGAGCGGGATCGCCGCGCGCCCGTGCAGGCCGAGCCGGTGCATGAACGGGTCGGTGAGGAACGCGACGGCGTTCAGGTAGCCCGTGTCCTCGAGCACCGAGAGGATCAGGTAGAAGGTGAGGACGTACGGGATGCCGACGGCGAGCGCCGCGAGCACGCCGGCGTCCACGCCCCAGAGCACGCTGCGTGCGGCGGCGCCCTCGCCGAGCGCCAGGTGGACGACCGCGCGGAGGCCGGGCGACACCCACGCCTCCCAGCCGGCGGTGAGGAGCGTCGCCAGGGCGTCGCCCACCCAGAAGAGCGTCGCGAAGAGGCCGACGAGGACGAGCGCGAGCAGCGGGAAGCCGGTGAGCGGCGCGGTCGTGAGCCGCCAGAAGCGCTCCTGCGCGGTGGAGGGCGCGTGCACGCGGGTCTTCACCTTCGCGGCGATCTCGCCCGCGAGGCCGTGGCGCTCGCGCGCGATGCGGATCGCCGCCGGCTCGTCGTGGCCCGCGGCGATGCGCCCGGCGGCGTCCGCCGCGTCGCGGAGGATCCGGCCGCCGTCCGGCAGGTCCCGCGCCCAGGCGCACGCCTCGTCGTCCTCCTCGAGCAGCAGCAGGGCGACCGCGCGCGGCGAGAGGCCCCAGGGCCGCGCGACGCCCTCCGCCGCGAGGCTGGCGGCGAGCGCGGCGATCGCCTCCTCCACGTCGCGGCCGTAGCGGGGCGCCGCCGGCCGCCGGGCGCCCGCGCGGGCCTCGCGGAGCGCGGCCTCGACGAGCCGGTCGAGCCCCTGGCCGCGGATCGCGACGGTGGGGACGACGGGGACGCCGAGCAGCCGCGCGAGGCGCGCCGAGTCGATGCGCAGACCCTCGCGCCACGCCTCGTCGACCAGGTTCAGCGCGATCACGACGCGGAAGCCGAGGTCGAGGAGCTGCAGCGGCAGGAAGAGGTTGCGCTCGAGCCGGGTCGCGTCCACCACCACGAGCACGACGTCGGGCCCGGCGTCGAGGAGCGCGCGGCGCGCGACCCACTGGTCCTCGGACGTCGAGCCCATGGCGTAGGTCCCGGGCAGGTCCATCACGCCGATCTCCTCGTCCTTGAAGCGCGTCGTCGCGAGCTGGACCTCGACGGTCTTGCCCGGGTAGTTCGCGGTCACGACGCCCATGCCCGTGAGCCAGTTGAAGACGCTCGACTTGCCGACGTTCGGGTTGCCCGCGAGCGCGACGCTCGTCGGCAGCTCCCGCTTCCAGCGCGCGATCTCGCCGTGGCAGGAGAGCACGCGCTCAGACCTCGCGCACGAGGATGCGCGCGGCGACGTCGCGCCCGAGCGCGTAGCGCGCGCTGCCGACGCGCACCAGGAGCGGCCCCCCGAGCGGCGCGACCTCCTCGATCTCGACCTTGGTCTGCGGCAGGAGGCCGAGCGCCGCGAGGTCGCGGAGCAGTCCGGGCTCCTCGCGTTCGATCCGGAGGATGATCCCGGCCTGGCCGGCCCGGAGGCGGTCGAGGGGCGTGCCGCGCTCGGCGGTGAGCGTGCCGTCGGCCGCGGGGATCGGGTTGCCGTGCGGGCAGGTCGCCGGGTCGCCGAGGAGCCGCGCGAGCGCGTCGGCGACGTCGTCGGCGAGGACCGGTGTCAGCCGGCAGGCCTCCTCGTGCACGCGCGCCCACGGCAGGCGGAGCTGGTCGGTGAGGAAGCGCTCGAGCAGGCGGTGGCGGCGCACGAGCCGGAGCGCGATGCGCTCGGCCGCCGCGGTCAGCCGGAGCCGGCCCCCGCGCTCGGTGCGCAGGAGGCCGCGCGCCTCGAGCTCGCGCAGGCGCCTGGCGGCGGCCGCCTCGTCGAGGCCCAGCCGGGCGGCCAGGGCGGCGCGCGAGGCCGGGGGCGCCTCCCGCTCGAGCCGGGCGACGGCGTCCAGACACTCGAGCAGGGCCGGCGGCACCTCGGCAGCGTCCATGCGACTGATTTTAAGCAAGCCAGTTGCCAAAAGTAAAGGCGCCCTAACTCCACGACAACCCGGCAGTCCCGGCGCGGGCCGGCCCGCCGCGGGCGGGGCGCGCGCGCCCCAGCCGGGGCGGCGCGATCCCACGTTGCCGTGCACCGCCCGCCAGAGTAGCGTAGGGCAGCCGGAGGTCGGGCGCATGCTCGAGCAGGAGCCGGGCGCGGGGACGGCGGCGAGCCGGCAGGGCGCGTACACGCCCGCGGACCTCGCCGCGCGGGGGTTCGACGTCGCGCGCGACCTCGGCGCCCCCGGCGCGTACCCGTTCACGCGCGGCATCCACCCGTCCATGTACCGCGGGCGGCTCTGGACGATGCGCCAGTACGCGGGCTTCGGCACCGCGGCGGAGACCAACCGCCGCTTCCGCTACATGCTCGAGCGGGGTCTCGGCGGGATCAACGTGGCGTTCGACCTGCCGACGCAGCACGGCTACGACTCCGACCACCCGCTCGCGCGCGGCGAGGTCGGCAAGGTCGGCGTGCCGGTGAGCTCGCTGCGCGACCTCGAGACGGTCTTCGACGGCATCCCGCTCGAGCAGGCGAGCCCGGCGAACGCGATCAACGCGCCCGCGGCGGTGATCCTCGCGATGTACGTCGCCCTGGCCGGCCGGCAGGGCCTGCCGCTCGAGCGGCTCAGCGGCTCCACGCAGAACGACATCCTCAAGGAGTTCATCGCGCGCGGCACCTACGTCTTCCCGCCGGCGCCGTCGCTCCGGCTCGTGACCGACGTCATCGAGTTCTGCGCCGGGCGGCTGCCGCGCTGGAACTTCATCAACGTCTGCGGCTACCACATGCGCGAGGCGGGCTCGACGCTCGTCCAGGAGGTGGGCTTCGCGCTCGCCGACGCGCTCACGTACGTCGAGGCCGCGCTGGCGCGCGGGGTGCCCGTGGACGCCTTCGCGCCGCGCTTCGCGTTCAACTTCACGGCGGGCACCGAGCTCCTCCGCGAGGCGGCCAAGTTCCGGGCGATGCGGCGCCTCTGGGCGCGCCTCATGCGCGAGCGGTTCGGCGCGACGAAGCCGGCGAGCTGGCTGTTCCGGACCGGCGCCGGCTCCGGCGCGAGCCAGCTCACCGCGCAGCAGCCCGAGAACAACATCGTGCGGGTCACGCTGAACGCCCTCGCCGCGATCCTCGGCGGCGCGCAGTCGCTCCACACGGCGGCCTTCGACGAGGCGCTCGCCTTGCCGACCGAGCAGTCGGTGAACCTGGCGCTCCGCACCCAGCAGGTGCTCGCCCACGAGACGGGGGTGGCGGACGTCGTGGATCCGCTGGGGGGCTCGTACTACGTCGAGGCGCTGACCGACGAGATCGAGGGGGGCGCGCGGGCGCTGATCGCCGAGGTCGAGCGCCGCGGCGGGATGCTCGCCGCGATCGAGTCGGGCTGGGTCCAGCAGCAGATCGCCGACGCCGCCTGGGAGCAGCAGCGCCAGATCGAGGCCGGCGCGCGCGTGGTCGTCGGCGTCAACCGCCACGTCGAGGCCGCGCCCTGGCGCGTCGCGATCCACCGCCACGCCGAGGAGGTCGCCGGGGCGCGCGCGGCCGAGCTCGCCGCGCTCCGGGCCGGGCGCGACGCGCGCGCCGTCGCGCGGGCGCTCGGCGAGCTCGAGACGGCGGCGCGGGGCGACGCCAACCTGCTCCCCGTGCTGGTGCGCGCGGTCGAGACGTACGCCACGGTCGGCGAGATGTTCGACGTGCTGCGCGGGGTCTTCGGCGAGTACCGCGCGGTCCAGGCGTACTGAGACGCGCGCGGGCTCACGCGCCGCGGGCCGCGCGCCGCCGCACGAGCTGGTGGCCGAGCATCGTCAGCACGGCCTCGCCGTGCTGGTTGCGCGCCTCGTAGCGGAACGTCGCGACGCCGCGGTCGGGCTTCGAGGCCGACGGGCGTGCCGCGACGACCTCGACCACGACGGAGAGCGTGTCACCCGGCCGGACGGGGCGGAGCCAGCGGACCTCGTCGAGCCCGGGCGAGCCGAGGCTCGCCGCCGCCAGCGCGCCGGTCTCGAGGAAGAGCCGGAACGTGAGCGCGAGCGTCTGGAGCCCGCTCGCGATGAGCCCGCCGTACGGGCCGCGGCGCGCGGCCTCGGCGTCCACGTGGAAGGGCTGGGGGTCGAAGCGCCGCGCGAAGTCGAGGATGTCGGCCTCGGCGAGCGTGAGGGGCGGCGACTCGAAGCGGCGGCCGACGCTGAAGTCCTCGAACCAGAGCTCAGCCACCCGCGAGCAGCTCCTCGGCGATGCGCTTGACCTCGGCGGCCTCGACCTGGCCCTTGTGCGTCTTCATGATGTCGCCGACGAGGCGACCGACCTGCCTGGGGTCGGCGACCCCGAGCGCCGCGACGCGCTCGCGGACGAGCGCCCGCAGCGCGGCCGCGTCGAGGCCCGCCGGCAGGAAGCGCTCGCAGAAGGCGATCTCGAAGGCGAGCTGCGCGGCCTGCGCGGCGCCCCGCGCGCCCAGCTTCTCGTACTCCGCGAGCGCCTTCTGGAGCTGCCGGCGGTACGCGCCGATCACGTCGACGACGAGGGCGTCGTCCACCGTGCCCGCGAAGCCCTTCGCGGTGCGGCGCTCCTGGAGCCGCGTCTTCAGCATGCGGACGACGTCGGCGGTGCGCGCGTCCCTGTCCCGGATCGCCTGCGTGAGCGTGTCGCTGAGCGTCTGCTCGAGGCCCATGGTCTTCTCCGTCCCCGGCGGGGTATGATGCTCCCACTCTATCGCCATCGTCGCCGAAAGGAGAAGCCTCGGGATGGACGCGGCCGAGCTCTGCTGGACGCCCGCGACCGAGCTCGTCGGGCTGATCCGCGCCAGGAAGCTCTCGCCCGTCGAGCTGACGCAGGCGGTGCTCGCGCGCCTCGCGCGCCTGAACCCGGCGCTCAACGCCTTCTGCACGGTGACGGCCGACCTGGCGCTCGCCGAGGCGCGCGACGCCGAGCTGGCGGTGATGCAGGGCGCGCCGCTCGGCCCGCTCCACGGCCTCCCGTACTCGATCAAGGACCTCAACCTGACGAAGGGCATCCGCACCATGTCGGGCTCGCACATCTTCGCCACGCGCGTGCCCGACGTGGACCCGCCGTTCGTGCGCCGGCTCCGCGAGGCGGGCGGGATCATGCTCGGCAAGACGACGAGCCCGGAGTTCGGCTGGAAGGGGATCGGCGACAGCCCGCTCACCGGCATCACGCGCAACCCCTGGAACCCGGCGACGACGACGGGCGGCTCGAGCGCGGGCGCGGGCGCGGCGGCCGCGGCCGGGCTCGGCCCGCTCCACCAGGGCTCCGACGGCGCGGGCTCGATCCGGATCCCGTCGGGCTTCTGCGGGATCTACGGGCTCAAGCCCTCCTTCGGCCGCGTGCCGACGTGGCCGGTCTCGAACACCGACTATTCCTCCCACGTCGGGCCGATGACGCGCACCGTCGCCGACGCGGCGCTGATGCTCTCCGTGATGGCCGGGCCCGACGAGTGGGACCGGACCTCGCTCGAGGCCCCGCCCGAGGACTACGTCGGCCGGCTCGACGCGGGGATCGAGGGGCTGCGCGTGGCGTGGAGCCCCGACCTCGGGGGCCTGCGCGTGGACCCGGAGGTCGCGGCGCTCGCGCGCGAGGCCGCGCGCGCCTTCGAGGGGCTCGGCTGCGCGGTCGAGGAGGTGCAGCCCGGCTTCGCCGACTCGCAGGAGCTGATCCGCCTGCTCTGGAGCACCCACGAGGCGGGCAACTACGCGCAGTACCTGCCCGCGTGGCGCGCGCGCATGGACCCGGGCCTGGTCGCGTGCATCGAGGACGGCCTGCGCGTCGGCGTCGTCGAGTACATCGAGGCGCGCGGGCGGAAGCTCGCGTACTGGGACAGCGTGCGCCCCCTCTTCGAGCGCTACGACCTGCTGCTCACGCCGACGCTCTCGGTCGCCGCGTTCCCCGTCGGCCGGCTCAACCCCGAGCACTGGCCGCAGCACGTCTGGGACTGGCTGCCGTGGGCCTCGTTCAGCTATCCGTTCAACTTCACCGGCCAGCCCGCGGCGACCGTGCCCGCCGGGTTCACGCCGGCGGGACTGCCCGTCGGGCTCCAGATCGTCGGCCGGCGCTTCGCCGACCTGACCGTGCTCCAGGCCTCGGCCGCGTACGAGAAGGCGCGGCCGTGGGCCGCGCGGCGTCCGAAGCTCGAGTAGTGTTCCATCCACGAAATCATGTCAACGGTCGCCGGGCGACGGGCCGCCGGGCGCGCGCAGGAGGGGTCGACGGGGACCGCGCGGCATGCGTTCGCTTCCCCGAGACGGCTGGGCTCCACCCGGGCGCGCTGGGCCCGTTGCCCGTTGGCGGGAACGGGTCCCCGTCGACCCCTCCTGCGCGCGCCCGGCGGCCCGACTCCACGTGCCGCGCTTCCCATGACTTCGAGAACGGCACACTGGTCGCGCACTCGAACGAGAGAGGACCGACATGACGTTCGGCTACCGGCGCAGCTACCGCGGCAAGGTCCGGGCCGTGCTGCTCGACTGGGCGGGGACCACGATGGACTTCGGCTGCATGGCGCCCGCCGTCGTGTTCGTGAAGGTGTTCGAGCGCGCGGGCGTGCCGATCACGATGGACGAGGCGCGCGCGCCGATGGGCGCCCACAAGCGCGTGCACATCCAGCAGGTCACCGAGCTCGACGCCGTCCGCGCGCGCTGGCAGGCGCGCCACGGCCGCCCGCCGGGCGAGGCCGACGTGGACCGGATGTTCGCCGACTTCGTTCCGCTCCAGCTCGAGTGCCTGTCCGAGTACTCGACGCTGATCCCGGGCACGCTCGAGGTCGTCGCGGCGCTCCGCGCCCGCGAGGTCAAGATCGGCTCCACGACGGGCTACCTGCGCGAGATGATGGCGATCAACCTGGCCGACGCCAAGGCGCAGGGCTACGAGCCCGACGCGACCGTCTGCGCCTCGGACGTCCCCGCCGGGCGCCCGTACCCGTACATGTGCCTGCAGAACATGCTCGACCTGCGCGTGTGGCCCGTGGAGGCGTGCGTGAAGGTGGACGACACGCTGCCGGGGATCGAGGAAGGGCTGAACGCCGGCATGTGGACGGTCGGCCTCGCGGTCAGCGGCAACGAGGTGGGGCTGCCGCTCGCCGCGTGGCAGGCGCTCCCGCCCGCCGAGCAGCAGGCGCGCCGCGAGCGCGCCCACGCGCGCCTGCGCATGGGCGGCGCCCACTGGGTCGTGGACACGATCGCCGACCTGCCGCCGTGCCTCGACGACATCGAGGCGCGCCTGGCGCGCGGCGAGAAGCCCTAGTTCAGGGCCCCCGGCGCCCAGAGGACGCCCTCACGCTCGCCGTCGAAGCTGTAGCTCGTCGTCGGCGAGTCGAGAGGGGCCGCATCGACCCGATCGGCCCTGCCGCGGATCGCGGCGCGCGCATCCTCCGGGGCCAGCGTCGCGCTGCCGGAGAGCGCCTGCTCCCACATGAGGGCCACGACGCCGGTGACGTGCGGCGCCGACATGCTCGTGCCGGCCATGCGCGTGGTGCCGCCGCCGAGCCGCGTCGAGAGGATGCCCACCGTCTGGATGAAGCAGCCGCGGTTGACGTTCTCCTGATCCTCCCCGGGCGCCGAGATCGTCACGCCGCTCCCGGTGGCCGTGTCGAAGACGCCGTCGGTGGTGAACCAGGAGGCGGTGTCCTTCGCGATCGCGCCCGGAAGGAACCGGCAGCTGTTGCTGCCGGTGAGCGCGGTGGTGCTGGCGACCGCGAGCACCTCGGGATAGGTCGCCGGCACCTGCTGCGAGACCTCGGTGGTCTGGTCGTTGCCGGCCGAGACGACGACGCTGATCCCCTGCGCGTGGAGCGCCTGCACGATCGCGCGAAGCGCGGGGTTGTCGTCGAGCGTGCCGGGCCGTCCCAGGCTCATGTTGACGACATGGATGGCGAGGCTCTCCGCGTTCTGCGCGACCCAGTCGAGTCCGGCCATGACCGTCGAGTCCGAGCCGCTCCCCGAGGCGTCCAGCACCTTGACCGCGTGGAGCACGGCGTCGGGGGCGACGCCGACGACGTCGCGCGTGTTGTTCCGCGCCGCGACGATGCCGCCGACGTGCGTGCCGTGGCCGTTGTCGTCCTGGCAGGCGGTGTACGCGGTGAAACAGGCGAGGCCGAGCGGCTGGAGATCGGCGTGGGCGAAGTCCAGGCCGGTGTCCACGATCGCGACGCCGACGCCCACGCCGGTCCAGACGAGGGTGCCCGGCGCCGCGCCGATGCGCTGGACCCCGGCGGGTACCACCTGGATCGAGCCGCCGCCCCCCGGCTTGCCGCCCGGCTTGGCGTGCATCTGGACCGGCCGATCGGGGATCACCGCGACGACGTCGGGATCCTGCTCGAGGAACGTCCGGAGCGCGGGCGAGGGCAGGTCGACCGCCGTCGCCGAGACGGAGCTGAAATGCCGCCGGGGGAGTGCCCCGGCCCGTCGGACGATCCGGTCGCGCTGACTCACGTCGGTGCCCGTACGGAAGAGCACGATGACCTTGCCGCCGTCAGGCGTGGGCCCCTCGGGGCCGGCGAACCCCGGGAGCGGTGTGAGGACCGCCAGGCAGGCAGCGAGCAGCGGGACCAGCAGTCGCGTCATCGTTCGTCCCTCCTGAGCGTCTCTTCTAGCACAGGTGGAGGGGGACGGTAGCGCGAAGATCTCAGAGGGCGTGAAGGAATCGGGCACACGCAATCCCCGGTGGAGGGTGTCGGGGGGAGCGGCGGGCGCTCCCCCCGACGTCGACTCAGAGCCCGTGAACCAATCGCGTTGTCGAGGGGCGTCCCGGCTTTGCCGGGGCGCGACGAGCTTACGGGGGGTTTGGGGGGCCCGTCGAGGCCCCCCATGTTCTCAGTCCCGCTCGCCGACCTCGACGGCGAGGTAGGCGTCGCCGCGCGTGCCGTCTGGGCGCGCGCGGCCGCGGCCCCGCAGGCGCAGCCGCGTGCCCGCGCGCACGCCGGGCGGGACGGTCACGAGCACCTCGTCGCCGCCGTCGAGCGCGACGCGCCGGCGGACGCCGCGCGCGGCCTCCTCGCGCGTCACGCGCAACGGCACGACCACGTCGGCCTCGCCGAGCGCCTCGGCCGGCGCGCTCGCCGCGGGCAGGCCGAAGAGCCAGCGCCCGACGCCGCCGAGCGCGCCGAGCACACCCGGGGCGCGCGGCAGGGGACGCGGCTCGGGCGAGGGCGCGGGGGCCGCGCGCGCGGCGCGGGCGCCGCGGAGCGCCGCGCGCGCGAGGCGGAAGAGCGCGGGCGCGAGCGCGAACGGCGAGACGATCACGACGTGGCCGTGGACCACGGTGCGGCCGCCGAAGAGCGTCTGGTGGAACGAGCGGCTGTCCACGGAGAGCCCCATCCGCTGGAGCTCGCGCGCCAGCTCCTCGAACACCGCGCTCGCCCGCGGGTCGGTGATGAGGTCGCGCAGGAGGTCCTCCTGCCGGTGGGCGCGCCCCCAGGCGGCCGTGGCGCCGAGGCGGCGCGCGGCGTCGTACTCGCGGCGCCTGGCGGGCGAGCTCAGGACCGCGTAGGCCTCGCTGATCTCCTTGAAGCGCTCGGCCGCGCGCGGGTCGCCGCCCCGCCGGTCCGGGTGCCATTCGAGCGCCAGGCGCCGGTAGGCGCGGCGGACCTCCTCCTCCGCCGCCTCCGGTGGCACGCCCAGGATCCCGTAGTAGTCGCGGTCGAAGCGCGATCTCGGCATCACGTCACCCGCGAACCAGCATAAACTGTCGCGGGAGGCCGGCAAGGCTCATCGGCGTCAGGGCCCCAGGTCGACGGCACGGGAGGGAAGGCATGGACGACACACCGATTCCAGGGTTCCGATACCTCGTGACGAATCCCGAGCGTCTGGGCGGGAAACCCACGATCCGGGGAACACGCCTCTCGGCATCGTTCATCCTGGCGTGCCTCGCGGAAGAGATGTCGTACGAGGACATCGTGCGGGAATACTCGGAGTTCCCCCGCGACAGCCTCGCCGAGGTACTCCGCTTCGCCGCAGAGGTCACCGATCGGAACGATGTGGCTGCTTGACGTCAATCTGCCGACCGCCTTGGCCGGCCTGCTCCTTGGTTACGACATCACCGCCGAGACGACGGCCGGACGAGGCTGGCGGGAACTGACCAACGGAGCGCTGGCCCAGGCGGCCTCTCGTGAGGGCTTCCGCGTTCTCCTGACCCGCGACCGGCGTTTCGGAGCCTCCGCCGGGAGCATGCTCGAGGCGCTGCCTGCGCTGGCGATCGTCATCGTCATGTTGCCGCAGGTGCGGGAGGCGGCCTATCTCTCCGCGTTCGAGGCGGCGTGGCACCGGCAGCCGATCGAGCCCGTCCCCGGCGCGATCATCGAATGGCCGTGAGACTCCGCGTCCTCGCTCGCAGGCGGGAGGATCGCCCATGAACCTCGGCACGCTGCTGCCCCGCCACGCGCGCTACCGCCCCGACCACCTGGCGGTCGTGTTCGAGGACTGGCGGCTCAGCTTCCGCCAGTTCAACGCGCGCGTGAACCGGCTCGCCAACGCGCTGCTCGGCGCGGGGCTGGCCAAGGGCGACAAGCTCGCGACCGTGCTCCCCAACTGCCTCGAGCTGCTCGACGTCTACTGGGCGGCGGCGAAGACCGGGATCGTCGTGGTGCCGATGAGCCCGCTGCTCCAGACGGCCGGGCTCGCGGCGCTCCTGCGCAACTCCGACGCCGTGATGGTGATCGCCGCCGGCGCCTTCGCCGACACGCTCGAGCGGATCCGCGGCGACCTGCCGGCGATCGGCGCCGACCGCTGGGTGCTCACCGACGCGCGGCGGCCGGGCTTCCGCACGTACGCCGAGCTGACCGCCGGCGCCCCGGAGGCCGAGCCGCCCGACGCCGGGCTCACCGACGCCGACCCCTACAACATCATCTACTCGAGCGGCACGACCGGCGAGCCCAAGGGCATCGTCCACACCCACTACGTGCGCGCCGGCTACTGCGCGCACTTCGCCTCGGCGTGGCGCATGACGCCGGAGAGCGTCGTGCTCCACGCGGGCGCGCTCGTGTTCAACGGCGCCTTCCTCGACCTGATGCCGTGGATGTTCCTCGGCTGCACGTACATCCTGCACCCGGCGTTCGACGCCGGGCGCATGCTCGCCGAGGTCGCGCGCTCGCGCGTCACCCACATGGTCCTGGTGCCCTCGCAGATCGTCGCGCTCCTGGCGCACCCGGCCTTCGCGCCCGAGCGCCTGGCCTCGCTCGAGATGCTCCAGTCGGTCGGCGCGCCGCTCCACCTCGAGCACAAGCGCAAGCTCAACGAGCTGCTCCCGGGCCGCTTCTACGAGCTCTACGGCCTGACCGAGGGCTTCATGACCGTGCTCGACCGCGCCGACGCCGTGCGCAAGGCGGGCTCGGTCGGCGTCCCGCTGCCCTTCTACGAGATGCGGATCCTCGACGAGGCCGGGCGCGACGTGCCGCCGGGCACGGTCGGCGAGATCTGCGGGCGCGGGCCCCTGATGATGACCGGCTACTACAAGCGCCCGGACCTCACGGCGAAGGCGATCGTGGACGGCTGGCTCCACTCGGGCGACCTCGGCCGCGTGGACGAGGACGGCTTCCTCTTCCTCGTGGACCGCAAGAAGGACATGATCATCTCGGGCGGCGTCAACGTCTACCCGCGGGACATCGAGGAGGTCGCCGTCCAGCACCCCGCGGTGCGCGAGGCCGCCGTGTTCGGCGTCCCGGACCCGCGCTGGGGCGAGACGCCCGTGGCGGCGGTCGTGCTCGCGGCGCCCGGCGCCGCCGCGCCGGCGGAGCTGGCCGAGTGGATCAACGCGCGCGTCGGCGCGAAGTACCAGCGCGTGAGCGACGTGCTCGTCTGCGACGACTTCCCGCGCAACGTCGCGGGCAAGACCCTCAAGCGCGTGCTCCAGGAGCAGTACGCGGCGCGCCGCGGCGCCGCCCGCTAGACCAGGAAGCTGTCGGAATCTCGAGGAGCGCTACGGCTGTGCCGGGGCGCTCCGAGCGTCGGGGGGGTATGGGGGGCCATGTCGGGGCCCCCCATCCAGTCAGAACACGAAGACGCCCTTGCCCGTCGTCTGGGTGTCGAACAGGCGGTAGGCCTCCTCCGCCTGCGCGAGCCCGAAGCGGTGGGTGAGGAGGCGCGCGAGCGGCAGGCGCTTGCGCGCGACGAAGCGCGCGCACTCCTCCTGGCCGAGCGTGCTGAACGTCCAGGAGGCGTGGATCGTGAGCTGGCGGCGGAGCATGTCCTGGCTCACGTCGAATGCGGTCGTCCCGCCCTCGCCGACGAAGCCGACGCGCCCCCACGTGGCCGCGCACCGGAGCGCGCCCACGCGACCGTCGGACTGGCCCGAGCAGTCCAGCGTCGCCTCGGCGCCCTCGCCCCGGGTCAGCTCGCGGATCGCGGCGACGGGGTCGGTCTCCTTCGCGTTGACGACCGCGTCGGCGCCGAGCGCCCTGGCGAGCGCGAGCCGCTCGGGTCCGACGTCCACGGCGAGCACGCGCGCGCCCATGGCGCTTCCGAGGAGCGTCGCGCTGAGCCCGACGGGCCCCTGGCCGAAGACGGCGAGCGTGTCGCGCCCGGAGACGTCCAGGCGCTTGAGCGCGCCGTACGCCGTCCCGGTGCCGCACGACACGGCCGCGCCCTCCTCGAAGGAGAGCTCGTCGGGCAGGGGGACGAGCGTGCTCGCCGGGACCTTCATGAAGGGCGCGTGGCCGCCGTGACCGGTGACGCCGTAGACGATCCGGCCGTGCGGGCAGAGCTGCGACCAGCCGGCGCGGCAGTGCGTGCAGCGCCCGCAGCCCTTGTAGTGGTGGCACATGACGCGCGCGCCGACCTCGGCCTGCGCCTGGGCCACGCCCGGCCCGAGCGCGGCGACGACGCCGCAGGGCTCGTGGCCCGCGATCACCGGGCCGCCCGTGCCCCCGAGGCCGAGCGCCGCCGCGGCGTCGCCCGCGGCGCGGTAGGGGTGCAGGTCGCTACCGCACATGCCCGACGCCCGGATCGCGAGGACGACCTCGCCGGGGCCGGGGGTGGGATCGGGGAACTCGCGGAGCTCGAGCTTCCTGTGACCGAGGAAGACGACGCCGCGCACGCTCTACAGGTCTTCCCAGGTGCGCCGGCCGCGGTCGCCGCTCCGGCGCTGCTTGGTGGGGCGTCCGCCCGCGGGCTTGCCCGGACGCTGGTCGCCCCCGCGCTCGGGCTTGCGCCCCCGGCGCTGGCCGCCACGCCCGCGCTGTTCCTCCATCGGCGGCGCCGCCGGGCGATCGCCATAGCCCCCGCCGCGCCCCTGGCCATAGCCCGGCCGGGGCGGCCCGCCGGTGCGCGGCGGCCCACCGCCCGGCGCGGGGCGATAGCCGGCCGGCCGAACCGGCCCGGTGCCGCGGGGCATCGCCTTGTCGATGCGGATCATGCGCCCGTCGAGGGTCGTGCCGTTGAGCCCGGCGATCGCGCGCTCGGCCTCCTCCGCGGTGGCCATCTCCACGAACGCGAAGCCGCGCGAGCGGCCGGTCTCCCGGTCGGTCATGACGCGCGCGGACTCCACCACGCCGAACCTCGCGAACGCCTCCCGCAGCCCCTCGTTCGTGGTGGAGAACGAGAGGCCGCCGACGAACAGTTTCACGGCCACGAGCGGAGCCCTCCTTTCGTGCAGGAGAGTCTACGCTATTCTGCAACCATGCGAGACGTTCTGTGAGCGCCGGCGCGGGGATGGCCGAGCCTGCCCTCTACCGGCCCTTCGCCGTGATCGCTTTCGCCGCGGCGGTGCTCGGGGGCACGCCGCTCGGCCTCTGGATGCTCGCGTGGCTCTACCGGGGGGCGCCCGCCACCCCGGCGCGCTGGGTGCTGCTCCACGCGAGCCTGCAGATCTTCGGCTTCTTCGCGACGCTGATCCCGGGCGTCGCCCAGCACCTGGTCGCGCGCTTCACCGGGCGGCCGGTCGCGCGCCACCCGCTGACGCGCCCGCTGGCCGCGCTGCTCGCCGCCGGCGTGGCGCTCCGCGTCGCGGGCACGTGGGTGGACGCCCCCGCCTGGCTCGCGCTCGGCGCCCTGGCCCAGGCCGCGGCGTTCAGCGCGTTCGGCTGGTGGGGCTGGCGCGCGCTCGACCCGCCGCCCCTCGCCGTGCTGCGCCGCCACCTCACGCTCGCGACGGCGTGGCTCGCCGCCGCGTGCCTGCTCGAGCTGCTCCTGCGCGGGCGCGCGCTCGCGGCGGGCGCGGGGGCGCCGGACCTCGGCGCGATGCGTGCGGTGCACGCGATGGCGATCTACGGCGGCGTGCTCGGGTGGGTGACGGGGGTGCTCCTGCGCGCGGGCCCGATGTTCGTGGCCGACTGGCGGCTCGCGCCGGCCGCGCAGCGCGCGCTCGCGCCGCTGCTCGCCGTCGGCACCGCGCTCGCGGCCGCGGGCGAGCTCGGCGACTGGCCGGGGGTGTGGGGCCCGGCGCTCGCGCGGCTCGGCGAGAGCCTGGCACTCGCCACGGTCGTCGGCGCGCTGGCGCTCGGCGGGGCGTTCCGGCGGGCGCCCCGCGGGCTGCCGATGCTCTCGCGGAGCCCCGCGGAGAGCCGGATCTTCCGCCTCGCGGTCGCGGCGCTGACGGCCGCGACCGCGGGCGCGCTGGCGGCGACGCTCGCCGCGCTCGCCGGCCGGCCCGCGCCCGTGCTGACCGACGCGGTCCGCCACCTCGTGACGGTCGGCTTCCTCACCGCGGTCGTCGTGGCGATGGCCTTCCGCCTGCTCGTCGTGCTCGAGGGGCGGCCGCTCGCGTGGCCCCGGCTGCGCGCCCTCGCCTTCTGGGCGCTGCTCGGCGGCGTCCTGCTGCGGACCGCGGAGGTGCTCGTCGCCTGGGGGCTGCCCGGGCTCGCGCCGTGGGTGCCGCTCTCCGGGCTCCTCGTCTGGGCGGCGCTCGCCTGCGTCGCCGCGAACCTCGTCGCCGCGGTCGCGCCGCCACGCCGCTAGCGCTACTCGTGCTCCTTGTCGCGGCGCGGGGGCGCCGCGGGCCGCGGCGCGGCGTCCGCGCGCGTGGCCTCGAAGCGGCCCTCCCAGTCGCCGTGGCTCCGCGTCGGGCCGACGAGCGCCCGGCCGTTCTCGGTGAGCACGAGACGGTAGGTGTCGAGCCCGAGGATCGAGTCCGGGTCGTCCTTGCGCCAGCCGTCGAGCGACAGGAGCCCGCAGCGCGCCTCGAAGCGGCCGCGCACGTGCTCGACGCCGGTGCGGCCGAGCTTCGCCTGCTCGTTCTCGCGCGGCGATTTCACCAGGGTCCACGTGATCGCGCCCTGCGCGGCGCCGTCGGGCTTGATCTCGAGCGTGAAGTCGGCGGCGTAGACGTGACCGCGCGGATTCGTCCACTGGCCCGTGAAGCGGTGCGTGCCGGCCTGCTGCGCGAGCAGCGGGGCGGGGACGAGCAGGACGAGCGCGAGAGCGGCGAGCAGTCTCATGCGGGCCTCCTTCGGGGCGGCGGCGGCGCGCTCAGCGCTGGCTCCGCACGCTCCGGTGGTACTGGCGGTGACAGTGGGGGCAGCGGAGCCAGCCGCGGTGGGCGCGCCGCACGAGCCGGCCGCAGTGCGGGCACGGCTGCAGCACGCGCCGCCCGTAGAGGAGGACGGCCAGGGCGACGACGAGGAGCGCGAGGACCCAGGGCGGCAGCAGGTCCGACACGGCGCGGCGTCAGGCGAGCCAGCGGCTGAGCGGCGCGCGCAGCGTGACGGCGCGCCCGCGCGCGGCGCGGCGGGCGACGCCGGCGCGGACGAGGGCGGCGAGGACCGCGGCGCCGAGCGCGCCCCGGAGATGCCACCGGCGCTCCGTCCAGTCCAGGCAGCCGGCCGCGAAGGTCCGCCGTGCCCGGCGCGCCCGCTCGAGCCCGACGCCGCGGGCCGCGAGCGCCCGCGCGCCCGCGGGCGTCAACAGGAGGCGCCGCGCGGGGCCGCGGCGGAGCCAGCGGCGGCGCACGAGGACGTCGAGCAGCTCGACGCCCGCGACGCCCGCCAGGTGGTCGTAGCACGTCCGCGCGCGGCGGAGCGCGCTGTCGCGCCGCACGTGCGTCCGGGCCTGGCGGCTCGGCGGCGAAAGCGTGGCCATCGCTCGCCGATGGTATCACGCGCGCGCGGGGGATCATGGACGCGCGGCCATAGCGCCGGCGCGCCGGCGTATAATCGGGGCGCGTGAGCACCCCGGACGCGCGCCTCACCGACGAGCGCTTCGCGCGGCGGGTCATCGCCGCCGCCTCGGTCGTGATCCTCGTGGTCGTCGGCTACCTGCTGCTCGGCCACCGGCCGCAGGGCGGCGCCGCGCCCGCGGTGGCGGCGCTGCCGCTGCTGAACGCGTGCCTGAACGCGACGAGCGCGGCCCTGCTCACGGCGGGCTTCGTCTTCATCCGGCGGCGGCTCGTCGGCCTGCACCGCGCGTGCATGGTGGCCGCGCTCGGCGTCTCGACGCTGTTCCTGGTCTCGTACGTGACCTACCACGCGCTCGCGGGCTCGCGGCCGTTCGGCGGCCAGGGCTGGGTCCGCCCGGTCTACTTCGTCGTGCTGCTCACGCACATCGGGCTCGCCGCGGCGATCGTCCCGCTCGCGCTCACGACGGTCTGGCGCGCGTGGCGGGCCGATTTCGCGCGGCACCGGCGCCTCGCGCGCTGGACGCTCCCGCTCTGGCTCTACGTCTCGGTCACCGGCGTCGTCGTCTACTGGATGCTCTACCACCTCTGAGGTGCGGCCCATGGAGTGGATCCTGCTCAACCCCGGTCCCGCGAACACCACGAAGAGCGTCCGGCAGGCGCTCGTCACGCCCGACCTCTGCCACCGCGAGCCCGAGTTCTTCCGGGTGATGCGGAGCTGCCGCGAGCGGCTCGTGCGGCTCGCCGGCGGCGGCGCCGCGTGGAGCGCCGTGCTCTTCGCGGGCTCGGGGACGGCGGCGGTGGAGGCGGCGATCGCCTCGGCGATGCCGGCCGACGGCACCCTGCTCGTCGTCGTCAACGGCGTCTACGGCGACCGCATCCTCCGGATCGCGCGCGCCCACCGGATCCCCGTCGAGGCGCTCGCGTACGACATCTTCACGCCCGTCGACCCCGGCGACGTGGACCGGCGGCTCGCCGAGCGCCCGGACCTCAGCCACGTGGCCCTGATCCACCACGAGACCACCACGGGCCTGCTGAACCCGGTCGCGGAGGTCGCGCGCGTCGCGGCCCGCCACGGCCGGCGCGTCATCGTGGACGCGATGAGCTCGCTCTTCGGCGAGCCGCTCGACCTCGGCCTGCCCGCGCTCGACTTCGTGATGGCGAGTGCCAACAAGTGCCTGCAGGGCGTCCCCGGCATCGCCTTCGTGCTCGCGCGCCGCCAGGCGCTCGAGGCGCTCGCGGGCCACCCGCCGCGCAGCGTCTACCTCGACGTCCACACCCACTGGGCGCTCCAGGAGCGGGACAACACGCCGTTCACGCCCGCCGTGCAGGTCCTGCACGCGATGGAGCAGGCGCTCGTCGAGCTCGAGGCCGAGACCGTGCCCGGGCGGATCGCGCGCTACGCCGAGAACGCGCGCGTGCTGCGCGAGGGCATGGCGGGGCTCGGCCTCGAGATCCTCGTGCCCGGGGCCGCGCGCTCGAGCATCCTCACGACCTTCCGCCTGCCCGGCGGCGTCGGCTACGACGCCCTCCACGACGCGATGAAGCGCCGGGGCTACATCATCTACGCGGGGCAGGGGGACCTCCGGACCTACGCCTTCCGCGTCTCCAACATGGGGACGCTGACGCCCGTGGACATGCGGGGCGTCGTCGAGGCCTTCGCCCAGAGCCTGCGCGAGCCCGGCGTCCGCGCCGCGTAGCCGCGCGACGCCCGCGAGCGACCGCGACGCGCGGGGCCACGGGCAGGTGGGGCAGGGGTCGGCGAGACCCGTTCCCGCCGCGTGGATCGCGGGCCCCGCGCGCCCGGATGGAGCCCAGCCGCACAGGGGCAGCGGACGCGTGCCGCGTGGTCGCGCCGGCCCCTGCCCCACCTGCCCGCGGCCCGGGGCGCGGCTTGCCTCGCGAGCGAGGTTCGGGCGGGCTACACGAGCTCGCCGCGCAGCACCGTGACGGCCTGGCCGCCGAGCCTGACGCGCTCGCCGGCGAGGCGCACGCGTACGACCCCGCCGCGGGCGGAGGCCTGGTAGGCGGTGAGCTCCGTCTTGCCGAGGCGCGCGCCCCAGTACGGGCCGAGCGCGCAGTGCGACGAGCCCGTCACCGGATCCTCCGGGATGCCGGCGCCCGGCGCGAAGAAGCGCGAGACGAAGTCGAAACCGCCACCCGCGGCGCGGCTCGTCACGATGACGCCGCGCACCGGGAGCGCGGCGAGCGCCGCGAGGTCCGGGCGCAGCCCCCGGAGCGTCGCCTCCGCGTCCACCTCGACCAGGTAGTCGAACGCGCTCTTGCCGACGTGCCGGGCCTCCGCGCCGAGCGCCCGCACGAGCCCCGGCGGCGCCGGCGCCGGCTCCGCGGGCGTGGCGGGGAAGTCGAGCTCGATCCACTCGCCCCGGCGGTCCGCGGTGAGGAGCCCGCTCCGCGTGTGAAAGCGCGCCTGCGCGCCCGGCGGCAGGTGGCCCTGCTCCCACAGGACGTGCGCGGCCGCGAGCGTGGCGTGGCCGCAGAGGTCCACCTCGACGGTCGGCGTGAACCAGCGCAAGCCGAAGCCGTCGGCGCGCGGCTCGAGGAAGGCGGTCTCCGCGAGGTTCATCTCGCGCGCCACGTCCTGCATCCAGGCCGCGTCGCGGGGCGCGGGCAGAACGCACACGGCGGCGGGGTTGCCGGCGAACGGCCGGTCCGTGAACGCGTCCACCTGGGTGATCCAGAGGCCCATCGGGGCCCGATTCTCTCACGGCCGCGTGCCGCCGGGGAGCCCGCGCGCTTCGGTGGTACAGTCGCAGGCATGCGCGGTCTCGAGCAGATCCCGTGGCTCTACGACACGTTGTGCGCGGTGCTGGAACGGCTCGGGCTCGGGGACTGGCGGCGCTGGCTCGTCGCGGGCGCGCGCGGCCGCACGCTCGACGTCGGCACCGGCACCGGTCGCAACCTGCCCCTCTACGCGCCCGGCGTCACGCCGGTCGGCCTCGAGCCCGCCTGGGACACGCTCGCGCGCGCGCGGCGCCGGGCGCCGCGGGCCAGGCTCGTGCAGGGGCGCGCCGAGGCGCTGCCGTTCCGCGACGGCGCGTTCGACACGGTGGTGAGCGGCCTCTGCTTCTGCAGCGTCGGCGACCCCGCGCGCGGCCTCGCCGAGGTCCGGCGCGTGCTGGTCTCCGGCGGCCGGCTCCGCATGCTCGAGCACGTGCGCTCCGAGCGGCCGTGGAAGGCGCGGGTGCAGGACCGCCTGCAGCCGTTCTGGACGCGCCTGAGCGGCGGCTGTCACCCGAACCGCGACACCGAGCTGGCCGTGGCCCGCGCGGGCTTCGCGATCGAGGCCGACGGGCGCGCGGCGAAGGGCGACATGCGGCGCTTCGCGGCGCGCCCCGGCGCCTGACGCCGGCCGGCGGCCGCGGGTACAATGGCCCCGTGCTGACGCGACGCGCCGTGCTCGAGGGAGGTGCCGCCATGGGGATCGTCGCCGCGCTCCCCGCGCGGCTCGTCGCCGCCACGCCGCCCGCCCGCGGGCGCGTCGTCGTCGTCGTGCAGCCCGACCGGGCGAAGGCGGTGGCGGCGTGCCTCGAGGCGTTCGACTTCAAGGCGTGCGAGGGCAAGGACGTCGCGGTCAAGGCCAACTACAACAGCGACGACCCGTTCCCCGCCTCCACGCACCCGGCGACGCTCGCCGCGCTCCTCGGCGAGCTCAAGCGCCGGCGCGCTGCCTCGCTCGCGCTCGGGGAGCGCTCGGGCATGGGCGACACGCGCTCGGTGCTCGAGCGGACGGGCGCCGCGCGCGTCGTCGCCGACGCCGGCGGCCGGGTCGTCGTGCTCGACGACCTGCCACGCGAGGGCTGGCGCCCGTTCGCCGCCGACCACTGGCCGCAGGACTTCCACGCCGCCCGCCTGTTCACCGACGCCGCGTGCGCCGTGCAGACGATGTGCTGCAAGACCCACCGCTTCGGCGGCCACGTCACGCTCGCGCTCAAGAACACGGTCGGGCTCGTCGCCAAGCGCGTGCCCGGCGCGCGCCACGACTGGATGCAGGACCTCCACGGCTCCGCGCACCAGCGCGCGATGATCGCCGAGATCAACCTGGCGTGGCGGCCGGCGCTCGGCGTCATGGACTGCCTCGAGGCGTTCACCGACGGCGGGCCCGAGCAGGGCACGCGCGTGGCGCCGGGGGTGTTCCTCGCGAGCGACGATCGGTGCGCCCTCGACGCCGCCGCGATCGCGCTCCTGCGCCTGCACGGCATGCGGGGGCCCGCCGGGCGCGGGCCGATCGGCGCCACCGATCAGCTCGCGCGGGCGCTCGCCCTCGGGCTCGGCGCGGCGCCGCCGACCGTCGAGGTCGTGGCGGCCGACGCGGGCGCGCGCGAGGTGGCCCGGCGCATCACCGCCGAGCTGGCCCGCGGTTAGGCTGGACGGGGGACGCCGCGCCGGGCGCGGAGGCGCCGAGCGCGATCTCGTACGCGCAGTCCCGCCCCTGCGCCTTGAGGCACTTGCCGAGGCACGGGTTCATGCGGTACGCGAGCCCGAGGGCGTCGAGCCAGCCCGCGACCCGCTCGAAGATCCCGCACTCGTAGCTGTCGGCGACGCCCGCCCGCACGACGTTGTCGTAGGCGAAACACCGCTCGACCTCGATGCGGTAGGTGCGCGCGTCGAGCTGCCGCACGCGGTAGTCGAGGAGCTCGGGGCCGAGAAGGCCGATGAGGGCCTCCTGGGCCAGGAGGCAGTCGTCGAGCCCTGCCACCGGCGGCCGCGCGAGGGCACGCAGGACGCGCGGCGCCTCGGCCTCGCCGACCGCCCGGGCGGCGATCCGGTTCAGCCGGTTCGCCGCCTCGAGACCGTACTCCCGCGCGACCGCGTTGAACCAGCGCGCGTCGTGCGACATCCAGCCGCGGACCAGCAGCGCCTCGCGCGCCGACGGCGCGAGCCGGGCCAGCAGCTCGCCGGCCCGCCGCCGGAGCTCCGGTCGCAGGTCGTCGCCGCCCGGCGTCACGCGTCGCCTCGCGGCGCGACGGGCAGGAAGAGGATCAGCTGCGTCGCCTGGTCGGTCATGGCTGTCGTCGCCGAACGTAGCCGATCTCGGCGCCGCCGGCAAGGGCCGGGCTAGAGGTCGTTGCCCGAGTAGGAGAGGTTGAAGCTCTTGTTGCAGAGCGGGAAGTCGGGGACGATGTTCTTCAGCACCGCGTACTCGAGCGCGGGCCAGTTCCTGAACGACGGGTCCACGACCTTGACGCGCGCGAGCCGCGCCGGGCCCGCCGCCACCACCCAGTGCCACACCGGGCCGCGCCACGCCTCGACGAGGCCGAAGCCCTCGGCGCCCGCGGCGAGCGGCGGCAGCGGCGCGCGCGCCGGGCCCGCGGGGGCGCGGCCGGCGACGGCGCGGATGAGCCGCGCGGCCTCGCGCGCCTCGTCGAGGCGCACCAGGGTGCGCGCCAGGACGTCGCCCGCCTCGTGGACGGCCGCGCGCACGCCGAGCGCGTCGTAGGCGGCGCACGGCGCGTCGCGCCGTGCGTCGGCGTCGATCCCGCTCGCGCGGCCCGCGAGGCCGACCACCCCGAGCTCGCGCGCCGTCCGCGTCGTGAGGCGCCCGGTGCCCTGCAGGCGCTCGAGCACCAGCGTGTTGTCGAGCGAGACGCGGGCGACCTCGGCGAACTCGGCGACGAGCCGCTCCACCGCCGTCGCGACGTCGGCGAGCGCCGCGCCCTCGACCGGCCCCGCGACGCCGCCGGGGACGATCGCGCCCCGCAGCAGCCGGTGGCCGCTCACGCGCGCGTTGAGCCGCAGCAGCTCCTCGCGGATCCGGAAGCAGTGCGCGTGGCCGAACGCGAAGCCCGTGTCGTTGACGATCATGCCGACGTCGGCCACGTGGTTGTAGAGGCGCTCGAGCTCGAGCAGGACCACGCGCAGCCACGCCGCGCGCGGCGGCGCGGCGCCCCCGCTCGCCGCCTCGAGCGCCTGGCAGAAGGCGAGCGCGTGGCCGGCGCTCGTGTCGCCCGAGACGCGCTCGGCCAGCTCGGGCGCCCGCGCGAGGGGGAGCGTCTCGAAGAGCTTCTCCGTGCCCTTGTGGACGAACCCGAGGCGCGTCTCGAGGTTCACGATCGTCTCGCCCTCGACGCTGAAGCGGAAGTGGCCGGGCTCGATGATGCCAGCGTGCACGGGGCCGACGGTGATCTCGAAGAGGCCCTCGCCCTCGACGCGGCGGAACGGGAAGGGCTGGCCCGCGTCGGCGAAGTCGGCGCGCGGCGCGACGTCGCGCCGGAGCGGCCAGTAGCCCTCGGGCCAGAACTGGTGCAGGGCCAGGCGCCGGAGGTCGGGGTGGCCGACGGGCACGAGGCCGTAGAGGTCGTGGATCTCGCGCTCGAAGCGGCTCGCGGTGAACGAGCGCGTCGCGAGCGAGGGGAAGCGCGCCTCCGCGGCGGGGACCGCGACGCGCACGACGGCGGCCGGGCGGAGCGTCGGCGGCGCGAACACGTAGACGAGCGCGAAGGCGCCGGCGGCCGCGCGCGCGTCGGCCGCGGCGAGGAGCTGGCAGTGGGCGCCGGCGCGCGCCAGGCGGTCGGCGAGCGCCGGGATCTCCCGCGCCGGCAGGCGCGCCTCGACGGTGCCGGGCGCGCCCGCGGCCACACCGTCCGCGCCCGACTCCACGAGCGCCCGCGCGAGGGACGAGAGGTCGAGCGGCGCCACGTCAGCGCACCACGATCGCCGCGATCCGGTCGAGCGCGGCGGCGAGCCCGGGCGGCCACGCGAGCCCGGTCAGGACGAGCAGGGCGAGGGCCACGCCGACCGGGAGCGTCGCCGGCCAGCCGGCGGCCTCGGGCGCCGGCTCGCGCTCGGGCACGCCGTAGCACATCGCCTGCGTGGCGCGGAGGAGCCCGGCGAAGGCGGCGACGAGGACGGCGAGGCCGACGGCCGCGACGGCGCCCCAGCCCTCGCGGAACCCGGCGCCGAAGATCATGACCTCGCTCGTGAACAGGCCGAAGGGCGGCAGGCCCATGAGCGCCAGCATGCCCGCGAGGAAGGCCGCGCCGGTTCGCGGCATGCGCGCCAGGAGCCCGCGCACGGCGGCGATGTCCGCGGTGCCGTACGCGGCGCGGACGCGCCCGGCCAGGAGGAACAGCACGGACTTCGCGAGCGCGTGGTTGCCGATGTGGAGCAGCGCGCCCGCCACGCCCCAGGGGCCGCCGAAGCCCACGCCGAGGCAGACGATGCCGACGTGCTCGACGCTCGAGTAGGCGAGCAGGCGCTTGTAGCTCGACGACGTCCAGAGGAACGCCGCGGCGACGGCCATGGACAGGAGCCCGAGGGCAAGCAGGATCCGCGCCGCGAACCCGGGCCCGGCCGCCGCGTCCACGACCGGCTTGAAGCGCAGCACCGCGTAGACGCCGACCGAGAGCAGCACGCCCGACATGAGCGCGCTGACCGGCGCGGGCGCCTCGCTGTGGGCGTCGGGCAGCCACGTGTGCATGGGCGCGAGGCCCGCCTTGGTGCCGTAGCCGACGACGAGGAACACGAACGCGAGCTCCACGACCCTCGGCGGCAGGCCCGGCGCCAGGCGCAGCAGGGTCGTCCAGCGCAGCGCGTGCTCGGCGTGGCCGAACTGCTGCACGTCGGCGAAGTAGACGAGGACGGTGCCGAGGAAGGCCATCGCGATGCCGACCGAGCAGATCAGGAGGTACTTGTACGCGGCCTCGAGCGAGGCGCGCGTGCGCTCGAAGTTGACGAGGAAGACGGACGCGAGCGTCGTGCCCTCGACCGCCACCCACATGAACCCGACGTCGTCGGTCGTGACGGCGAGCAGCATCGTGAACACGAACAGGTGCAGGAGCGGGTAGAAGCGCCCGGTCGCGCCGGGCGCGACGTAGCGCGGCGCCTCGACCGCGGCGAGCGCACCGACGAGGCCGATGAGGGCGGCCATCCACGCGGACAGCGCGTCGGCGCGGAGGAAGCCGCCGAGCGCGGTGAGCACGCCGGCGCGGGCGACGGCGACGGCGAGCGCGGCGGCGGCGGCGAGCGTGAGCGCGGCGGTGGCGCCGTGGAGCGCCCGCGCGGCGCGCCCCGGCGCACGCAGGAGCGCGAGCGCGCCGGCGAGCGGGATCGCGAGCAGGAGGACCAGGATCATCCGCGCAGCTCCCGCAGGCGCTCCTCGGCGATCGAGGCGTGCTCGCGGCGGACCTGGACGACGACGACCTCCATGATGAAGACGATCACCAGCACGTCGAGGAAGACGCCGGCCTCGACGATGCCCGGCAGGCCGTAGGTCGCGAGGATCGCGAGGCCGAACACGCCGTTCTCGAAGACGAGGAAGCCCAGGATGTGGCCGAGCGCGTCGCGCCCGGTGACGCACACGTAGAGGCCGATCAGCGCCATCGCGAACGCGAGCGGGATGGCGCCCTGCGTCGGCAGGCGCGTCGCCGCCTGCACCGGCAGCATCACCACGTACGCGGCGACCACGAGGGCGCCGGCGACGAGGAGCGCGATGCCGGAGGACTTGCCGGGCGCGACCGGACGCACGGGCGCGCCGGCCGCGATGCGCCGGAGCACGCGCGGAATGATCCAGACCTTCACGAGGGCGAAGACCGCGCCGACCACCACGAGCCCGGGCCGCGCGGCGAGCACGCCGACGACGGTGGCCAGCAGCGCGAGCACCACCGACTGCGCGGCGAAGAGCCGGAGCCGGCCGGGCCAGCTCTGGCGCCAGACGAGCAGCAGCGCGACGACGAGTCCCACGAAGGCGAGCAGGTTCGTCGTGGAGGTCATCGGAGGAGGAAGACCGCCAGCACGGACAGCAGGGCGAGCGCGAACGAGCCCGAGAGCAGCTCGGGCACGCGGAAGAGGCGGAGCTTCGCGACCGAGGTCTCGACCAGCGCCAGGAGCGCGGTGAGCACGGCCAGCTTGCCCGCCAGCGCGAGCAGGCCGAGCGCCACGGGCACCGGGTCGGCGAGGCTCGTGACGCCCCACGGGAAGAACAGGTTGGCGAGCAGCGTGAGGAACACGAAGAGCTTCATCGCCGACGCCCACTCGACCAGCGCGAGGTAGCGGCCCGAGTACTCGAGCACCATCGCCTCGTGGATCATCGTCAGCTCGAGGTGGGTCGCCGGGTTGTCCACGGGCAGGCGGCCGGCCTCGGCGAGCATCACGATGAAGAAGGCGGCGAACGCGAGCAGGTGGGCCGGGTTCGCGGCCAGCCACGGCTCGCGCTCGACGCGCTCGACGACGCCGCCGAGGTTGATCGTCCCCGCGCGGAGCGCCAGGGCGAACACCGCGAGGATGACCGTCGGCTCGGCCAGCGCCGCCACGGCGACCTCGCGGCTCGACCCCATGCCGCCGAACGCGCTGCCCGTGTCGAGCCCGGCGAGCGCGAGGAAGAAGGTGCCGAGCATGAACAGGTACATGAGCAGCACGATGTTGCCCGCGAAGCCGAGCGGCGGCCGCGTCACGAGCACGGGGACGACCAGCGCGGTCACCAGCATGCTCGCGGCGAGCACGTACGGCGTCGCGCGGAAGACCCACGAGGCCGTCTCCGACACGACCGCGTCCTTGCCGAGGAGCTTGCGGAGATCGGCGTACGGCTGCCACGGGGTCGGGCCGCGGCGCCCGACGAGCCGCGCCTCGAGCGTCCGCAGCACGCCGACCAGCAGCGGCGCGCCCAGCGCCACCACGAGGATCTGGAGGAGCCCGATCGCGACGGTGCCGGTCACGCGAGCACCAGCAGGACGAGGAGCGCGACGAGGATGTAGGCGAGGTAGAGGTTGGCGCTGCCCGACTGGATCGCCCGCGCGTGTCGCGCGGCCGCGTGGAGCGCGTCGAGGACGGGCCGGTAGAGCCAGTCCTCGAAGATCGAGCGCGTGGGGTTCGCGTACTCGATGCGCTCGACGAAGAGGCGCGACGCCGGGTGGAACTCGATGTCGAGCCGCTTCACGGGCCGGTAGAAGAAGTCGAAGACGCGCTTGAACGGGTTCGCGAACGCCGTCGCCGTGTACGCCATGCGCGCCGTCTGTAGCATGCGCCCGCAGCCCCACGTCTCGTAGAGCCGGCGCCGTCGCGACGCCCCCGCCAGGCGCAGCGCGACGAGCGGGGCGGCGAGCCCGAGCGCGAGCGCGGCGGCGATCGCGAGCGTCGAGAGGCTCGCGAAGTCGCCCGGGACCTGCACCGTGAGCCAGTCGCCGAGCCCGGGGCGCGCCGGCGCGCCGGGGCCGGCGAGCGGCGCCGCCACCGCCGCCAGGCGCGGCAGCACCACGGTGGGCCCGAGGCCGAGCGCCACGCACGCGGCGACGAGCAGGAGCATCCCGGCGCGCATCGCGGCGCCCGCCTCGCGGGCGCGCCCGGCCGCCTCGCTCCGCGGGAGGGCGAGGAACGTGATGCCGTACGCCTTGACGAAGCACGCCATCGCGAGGCCGCTCGTGAGCGCGAGGCCCGCGATCCCGAGCGCGAACACGAGGTTCAGCGCGGGCGCGGCGACGCGCGTGTTCTGCAGCAGCGCGACGAAGGTCAGCCACTCGCTCACGAAGCCGTTCAGCGGCGGCAGGGCCGCGATGGCCGCGGCGCCCACGAGGAAGCAGGCGGCGGTCCACGGCATGCGCTTGACGAGCCCGCCGAGCCGCTCCATGTCGCGCGTGCCCGTCGCGTGGACGACGGCGCCGGCGCCCAGGAAGAGCAGCCCCTTGAAGGCCGCGTGGTTGACCGTGTGGTAGAGGCCGGCCGCGAGGCCGAGCAGGGCCAGCTCGCCGAGCCCGGCGTGCCGGTAGAGCATCCCCGCGCCGACGCCGATCAGGATGATCCCGACGTTCTCGATGCTGTGGAACGCCAGCAGCCGCTTGAGATCGTGCTCGACGAGCGCGTAGAGCACGCCGACGACCGCCGAGACGACGCCCGCGAGCAGCACGGCCGTGCCCCACCACGCCGGGCCGCCGCCGAGCCAGTCGGTCCCGGCGCGCACGAGGCCGTACACGCCGAGCTTGATCATCACGCCCGACATCAGGGCCGAGACGTGGCTCGGCGCCGCGGGGTGCGCGAGCGGCAGCCAGACGTGGAGCGGGATGACGCCCGCCTTGCCGGCGAAGCCGACGGCGAGCAGCAGGAAGGCCAGGTCGCGCGCGCCCGCGGAGAGCGCCGGCGCGGCCGCGCGCCAGTCGGCGAACCGCACGCTGCCCGTCCACGCGGCGAGCAGGAGCATGCCCGCGAGCAGGCAGGCGAGGCCCGCGTGGGTCATGACCGCGTACACCCAGGCCGCGTCCACCGCCTCCCGCCGTTCCCGCTCCTGCAGGACGAGGAAGTAGGAGGCGAGCGACATCAGCTCCCACGCGATCGCGAACGTCATGACGTTCGCCGCGAGCGGCACCGCGCACATCGACACGATGAAGACCAGGTAGGCGAGGACGCCGCGCGTCGAGCCCGCCGCGTAGCCGATCGCGTAGACGGACGCGGGCACCGCCACGAATCCGACGAGCGCCAGGAAGAAGCCGCCGAGCGGGTCGAGCGTCAGCTCGAGCCCGCCGAGCGGCACGAGCCAGGGCACGGCGAGCGTCCCCGCGCGGCCGAGCATCCCGGCGACGCCGAGGGCGGTGGCGGCGAGCCCCACGAGGGCGGCGAGCGCGTACCCGAGGCGGGCCATCAGCCGAGGCGGCCGATCGCGTCGAGGAGGCCGGCGAGGAGCGCCGCGGGCGAGGGCGGGCAGCCGGGGATCACCGCGTCCACGGGGAGCACGTCGCCCACGCCCCCGACGACCGCGTAGGCGCCGCGGAAGATGCCGCCGTCGCGCCCGCAGTCGCCGACGGCGATCACGAGCTTGGGGGCCGGCGTCGCCTCCCAGGTGCGGCGCAGCGCCTCCGCCATGTTCCGCGTCACCGGCCCGGTCACGAGCAGGCAGTCGGCGTGGCGCGGCGAGGCGACCACGTGCAGGCCGAAGCGCTCGAGGTCGTAGTGGGGCCCGGCGAGGCCCGCGATCTCCAGCTCGCAGCCGTTGCAGGAGCCCGCGTCCACCTGCCGGATCGCCAGGGACCGGCCGAAGCGCCGCGCGATCTCGGTCCGGAGGCGGTCGCCCACGCGCTCGAGCTCGGACGCGTGCGGCGCCGGCTCGGTCACGATGCCGGCCTGGAGCGCGAGGCGGAGCTGGCGGAGCACGGCTCAGCGCGCGCCGGGCCGGCGCGCCTCGCGACGGAGGGCGCGCAGCATCGTCTGGGTGTCGATGAGCTGGCCGTTGAAGATCCGCCGCGCGACGTCGAGCAGCTCGCCGACGAGCGGGTCGCGCAGCGCGTACCGGACCGTCGTGCCCTCCTTGCGCGCGCCGACGATGTTCTTGCGGCGCAGGACCGCGAGCTGGGAGGAGACGGTCGGCTGGTCGAGGTCGAGGGCGGCCTGCAGCTCCTGCACGCTCCGCTCGCGCCCGCGCAGCGTCGTGAGGATGCGGATCCGCACCGGGTGGGCGAGCGCCTTGAAGAACTCCGCCTTGAACGCCTGCAGCTCGGGGGACGCCGGGGCCTGGGCCACGACGCCTACATATATACGAATATTCTTATATAGTCAAGACCTGGCCGAGCAGCTCGCGGTAGAGCGCGGTCGTCCGCGCCATCGCGGCGTCGAGCGTGAAGCGTGCCTGGACCATCGCCTGGCCGGCGCGGGCCATCGCGCGCGCGGCCGCCGGGTCCCGCAGCAGCGCCACGATCGCGGCGGCGAGCGCGCCCGCGTCGCCGGGCGGGACGAGGCGGCCGGTCTCACCGTCGCGCACGAGCTCCGGGCTGCCGCCGACGCTGGAGGCGACGACCGGCGTGCCGACCGCGAGCGCCTGCGGGATCACCTGCGAGGTCGCTTCCGACTTGATCGAGGGCAGCACGAGCACGTCGAGCGCGGCCATCACCTCCGGCACGTCGCGGCGGAAGCCGGTCATGAGCACGCGCCCCCCGAGCCCGGCCTCGCCGACCCGGTGGCGGACCTCGTCGAACCCGACGCCGTCGCCGACGATCAGGAAGCGCGCGTCGGGAGCGTCCCGGAGCACGGCCGCCGCCGCCTCGAGGAACACGTTGTGACCCTTCGAGCCCCGCACGTTGGCGACGAGGCCGATCACGGGCCCGCCGCCCGCGAGCCCGAGCTCCTCGCGCACCGCCCGGCCCGACACGCCCGCGTGGAAGCGCCGCGTGTCCACGCCCGGCGGGATCGAGACGACGCGCGCCGCGGGGATGCCGGCGCCGACGACGATCGCCCGCACCGCCTCGCCGCTCGTGATGACCCGGTGGGCCAGGCGGTAGACGAGGACGCCGCGGCGCGAGACCGGGATCGAGACGTGACGGCTGCGGACCACGGGCAGGCCGCACGAGCGGGCGGCGAGCGCGCCGAGCCAGCTGTCCACCGAGCTGTGCGTGTGGACGAGCGCGACGCCGCGCGCGCGCATCAGGCGGCGCAGGCGCAGGAGCGCCCGCGCGTCGGCGGCGCCGCGCATCGCGACGGCCGCGGCCGGCAGCCCCGCGCGCCGGGCCTCGGCGAGGAGCCGGCTCGCCGGCTGGCACGCGATCAGCGCGTCCCAGCCGTGCTCGCCGAGCCAGCGCGCCTCGGCGAGGATCCGGAGCTCCTGACCGCCGAGCCCCGTCGAGGCTTCGGTGTGGAGGACGAGGGGCACGGCGACAGACTACCGCCCCGGCGGGGCGGGGGAGAAGGAGCGAGTCGGAAGCGTGCTACCAGCGACCGGGCCGCGAGCCGCCACCGCCGCGGCCACCGCCGCCGCCGAAGCCGCCCCGGCCGGCGCCGCCGCGCCGCTCACCGCCGCCGGCGCCGGGCGTCTTCGCCTTCTCGACCTGGATCGTCCGGCCGTCGAGGGTCGAGCCGTTCAGGCGGCTGATCGCCTGCTCGGCCTCCTCGGGTGTCGCCATCTCGACGAACCCGAAGCCCCGGGACCGTCCGGTGTCCCGGTCCGTGACCACGCTGGCCGATTCGACCGCACCCACGGCTGCGAAGACCTCCCGCAGACGCTCGTTGGACGTGGAAAACGACAGGCCGCCGACGAAGAGCTTGACCGCCATGACCAGAACTCCTTCTGGCTTCCGACCCTTTGCGCGATCCCCGGACTCGGAAGGAGAGCGGGGGCGCGGCCTGACGGGGAGGAGGGTTCACGGCGAACCGACGACCAGGCCAGACGCCAGGAGTATACACTGGTCGCAGCCTGTACGAGCCGAAACTTGCCGGGGTGGCCCGTTGGTTCGAAGCTTCGTCGAGCACTTCACGTACGTCGGCATCTTCTCGGTGCTGCTCGCCGCGAGCCTCGGCGTGCCCGTGCCCGAAGAGGCGCCGGTCGTCGTGGCCGGCGTGCTCTCGAGCCAGCACGTCGTCCGGTGGTGGATCGCGCTGCCGGTCTGCCTCGCCGGCGCGCTCTCGGGTGACGTGGTCCTCTACTGGATCGGCCACCATTGGGGCGAGCGCATTCTCGGCTGGGCGCCCGTGCGGCGCGTGCTGAGCCCCGCGCGCGAGGAGGCGCTCAAGGCGGGCTACCGGCAGCACGGGGTGAAGATCCTCTTCACCGCACGCCACGTCATGGGGCTCCGCGCCGCGGCGTTCCTGACGGCGGGCATCTCCGACGTGGGGTTCGGGAAGTTCCTCGCCGCGGACGCCGTGGCGGCCGCGCTCGGCGTGCCGTTCTCCTTCGGGCTCGCCTACCTCTTCGCCGACCGGATCGAGCGCGTGCTCGCCGACGTCCGCCACCTCGAGCACTGGGCCGTGCTGCTCGCGGCGACGGCGCTGGCGGGCTGGCTCGGGACGCGCGCCTGGCTGCGGGCCCGGCGCCCCTAGGGTGGTATATAGTCCTGTGCAGCGAGGATGCCCCTGAGCCGACGCGAACGGAGGCCGTGGCCCGCGATCTTCCGCCTGCTCGAGCGGGACGAGCGCGTCTTCGCCGTGCTCCTCGCCGTCGTCATGGTGGGCGGCCTCGCCACGCTCGGGCTCGTGCCGCTCCGGCCGCGGCAGCGGGTGGACATCTACTCGCTGGTGTTCTGGTTCGCCGCGTACAAGGTCGGGATCTTCGCGCTCGTGACGGTCAACCCGCGCGCGACGCGCGCCATCTTCGTGGGCGCGCTCGGCATCGACCTGCTGCTCGTGTTCGTGCTCCTCTCGCTGACGGGCGGCGGCGACAGCCTGTTCTACCTCCTCTTCTTCCCCCTCGTCGCGGTCAACGCCTACTACTTCGGCCCGTGGCTGGGCCTCGGCGCCGCGGTCGTCGCCGGCGGCCTGTACGCGGCCTCGGCCGCGCTCGTGCCGCCGTGGGTGGGCTGGACGCCGCCGCTGATCCTGGTCGCCCTCGTCGGGCTCCCCGCGGTCACGCTGGGCCTCGTCGCCGACCGGGAGCGGCGGGCGCGCGGCGAGGTGGAGCGGCTCAACGTCGAGCTCACGGGCACGCTCTCCCGCCTGCAGGCCGCCCAGGAGGAGCTGCTCGTCGCGGAGCGGATGGCGACGGTCGGGCGCCTCTCCCTCAAGGTCGCGCACGAGGTGCGCAACCCGATCAGCGCCATCGAGCTGAACGCCGAGATGCTCGAGGACATCGTCCGCGCGCGGGCCGGGGCGGACATGGACGAGGCCAGGGGGCTCGTCACGGCGATCCGCGACCAGGTCAACACGCTCGACGCCCTCACGGAGGAGTACCTCGCGTTCGCGCGCTTCCCCCGACCGCACTTCGAGGAGGAGTCGATCAACGAGCTGGTCGAGGACCTGGCCGACTTCATCCGCCCCGTGGCGCTGCGCCAGGGGCTCACGCTGCGCGTCTCGGTGGACCCCGCGGTGCCGCTCATGGAGATCGATCGCGGGCTCCTGCGCCAGGCCGTGCTGAACCTCGTGAAGAACGGGCTCGAGGCGCTCTCGAGCGGCGGCGCGCTCACGCTCGCGAGCCGGCGCGACGGCGACGCCGTCGAGATCTCGGTGTCGGACACCGGCCCCGGCATCCCGGACGACGTGGCCGGCCGCCTGTTCGAGCCGTTCTTCACGACCAAGCCGCAGGGCACGGGCCTCGGGCTCGGCATCGCCCGGCAGATCACCGAGGAGCACGGCGGCGAGCTGCGCTGGGAGAGCGTGCCGTCCGGGGGCGCGGCGTTCACGATCCGGCTGCCGATCAAGAGGACCGCGAGTGCCTGAGCCCGCGACGCTGCTGATCGCCGACGACGACCCCGGGCTGCGGGAGAGCCTCGAGCGCACGCTCACGCGCGAGGGCTACCGCGTGGTGCTGGCCTCCGACGGCAACGCGGCGCTGGAGCGCCTGCGCGGCGGCGGGATCGACCTGGTGCTCACCGACCTCAAGATGCCCGGCCTCACCGGCATCGAGGTGCTGCGCGCGGCCAAGGCGATCGCCCCGGACGTGGACGTGATCCTCCTGACCGCGTTCGGCACCGTCGAGGAGGCCGTGCGGGCCATGAAGGACGGCGCGTACGACTTCCTCACCAAGCCGTTCCAGCGCGCGCAGGTGCTGCGGCTCATCCGCCAGGCGCTCGAGCGCCGCGAGCTGATCCAGCAGAACCGCGAGCTCCAGCAGCGCCTCGACGTGCTGCTGCAGCAGGGCGCGGCGGTCGGCTCGAGCCCCGCCTTCCGGCGGATGATGACGCTCGTCGAGCAGGTCGCGAACAGCTCGGCGACGGTGCTGATCCAGGGCGAGAGCGGCACGGGCAAGGAGCTGGTCGCGCAGACGATCCACGCGCGCTCGGCGCGCACGAAGGGGCCCTTCGTGGCCGTCAACTGCGCGGCGCTGCCCGAGACGCTGCTCGAGTCCGAGCTGTTCGGCTACGAGAAGGGCGCGTTCACCGGTGCGGCCGGGCGCAAGGAGGGCCGCTTCGAGCTGGCCGACGGCGGCACGCTGTTCCTCGACGAGGTCGCCGACCTCTCCGCGGTGACGCAGCCGAAGATCCTGCGCGTGCTCCAGGAGGGCGAGTTCGAGCGGCTCGGCGGCACGCGAACGCTGCGCGTGGACGTGCGCATCGTGGCTGCCACGAACCAGGACCTCGCGCAGATGGTGCGGGAGAAGCGCTTCCGCGAGGACCTCTACTACCGGCTCAACGTGATCACGATCAACGTGCCGCCGCTCCGCGAGCGCCGCGAGGACGTCCGCGTGCTCGCGCAGCACTTCCTCCGCGTCTACGCCGCGAAGAACAACCGCAAGCTCGAGGGCTTCACCGACGAGGCGATCCGGCGGCTCGAGGCCTACGCCTGGCCCGGCAACGTCCGGGAGCTCGAGAACGTGATCGAGCGCGGCGTCGTGCTCGCGCGTGGCGCGCAGATGGACGTGGCGGACCTGCCCGAGGAGATCGCGGGCGCGACGCCGCTGCCCGAGGGCGTGCTCTCCGTGCGGATCGGCACGCCGCTCGCCGAGGTGGAGCAGCGCCTGCTCGAGGAGACGCTGCGCGTGACCCGGGGCAACAAGACGCTCACCGCGAAGCTGCTCGGCATCGACCCGCGGACGGTCTCGCGCAAGCTCGAGCGCCAGGACGAGCCGGTCGAGGGCGGCGGCGCCGCCCCGTGAAGGCGCTGCTGCTGACGCGCGAGTACCCGCCGCACGTCTACGGCGGCGCGGGGGTGGTCGTGGACCAGCTCGCGCAGGCGCTCCGGCGCCGGATGGCGGTGGAGGTCCGCTGCTTCGGCGCGCGCGCGCCGAGCGCGGACGGGATCGAGGTGCGGGGCTACACGCCGTGGGAGCGCCTCCGCGGCGACGCCGACGGGCCGCGCTTCGCCCCGGCGCTCGAGACGCTGTCGATCGGGCTCGCGATGGCCCGCGACCCGGTGGACGCCGACGTCGCGCACGCCCACACGTGGTACGCGGACATGGCCGGGCTCTGGATCCGCACGCTCCACCGCATCCCGCTGATCGTCACGCTCCACAGCATGGAGCCGCTCCGCCCGTGGAAGGCCGACCAGCTCGGCACGGGCTACCTGCTGTCGAGCTGGATCGAGAAGACCGCCGTCGAGTCGGCCGACCGGGTGATCGCGGTCTCGGCGCGGATGCGCGAGGACATCCTGGGCCACTTCGGCGTGGACCCGGCGCGCGTCGTCGTCATCCACAACGGGATCGACCCGGACCGCTTCCGGCACACCGAGGCGCGCGACGCGCTCGACCGGCTCGGCGTGCGCCCGCCCTACGCGCTCTTCGTCGGGCGCATCACGGACCAGAAGGGGATCTTCCACCTGCTCGAGGCCGCGCCGGCGCTGCCGCCAGGCGTGCAGCTCGTGTTCTGCGCCTCGGCGCCCGACACGCCCGAGATCGAGGCGCGGCTCCGCCGCGCCGTGCCCGGTCACCCCAACGTCCTCTGGATCAACGAGATGGTGCCGGTCGAGGACGTCGTGCAGCTCTACAGCCACGCGGCGGTGTTCGTCTGCCCGTCGGTGTACGAGCCGTTCGGCCTGATCAACCTCGAGGCGATGGCCTGCGAGACGCCCGTGGTCGCCTCGGCGGTCGGCGGCATCCTCGAGGTGGTCGAGGACGGCGTCACCGGCCTGCTCGTGCCGCCGGCGCGCCCCGGCGACCTCGCCGCGGCGCTGCGCCGCGTGCTCGACAACCCGGAGCTCGGGCGGCGCCTGGGCCGCGCGGGGCGCCGCCGCGTCGAGGAGCGGTTCAGCTGGGCGAGCGTGGCCGAGCGCACCGAGCAGGTCTACGGCGAGGCGATCGCGGAGTTCCGGCGCGCCGAGGAGACGGCGTAGCCCGTGCTCCGGGGCGTCCGCGGGTTCGTCTTCGACCTGGACGGCTGCGTCTGGAACGGCCGGGTCCTGAGCCCCGGCGCCGGCGAGACGCTGGCCGCGCTCGACCGCGCCGGCCGCGCGCTGGCGTTCCTCACCAACAACTCGCGCGCCACCGGCGAGGAGATCCGCCGGCGCCTGCACGCGCTCGGCGTGCCCGCCGCGCGGCACTGCCTCACGCCGCTCGAGATCATCGGCGAGGTGATCGCCCGGCGGTTCGGCCCCTCGCGCGTGCTCGTGGTGGGCGCCGCGGAGCTCGCGGGCGCCGTCGCGCGCGCGGGCCACGAGCTCGTGGACGTGAAGGACTACCGCCGGGCGACCGTGGTCGCGGTCGGCAACGACTTCGAGCTGACGTACGAGCGCCTCACCGCGGCGAGCCGGGCCGCCGCGGCCGGCGCGCCGCTGGTCACGCCCAACGTGGACCCGCGCCTGCCGCAGGAGGACGGCGAGTTCCTGCCCGGCTGCGGCGCGCTCGTCGCGGCCGTGGCGGTGGCCGCGGGCGTGCGGCCCCTCGTGGTCGGCAAGCCCGAGGCGCCGCTGTTCCGGATGGCGCTCGAGCGCATGGGCCTCGAGCCCGCCACCGCGGCGATGGTGGGCGACAGCGTGGCCGCCGACGTCCGCGGCGCGCGCGGCGTCGGCATGCGCGCGGTGCTCTACGCGCCCGACGGCGGGACCTCGGGCGAGGCGGACGTCGTCGTGCGGTCGTTCGGCGAGCTCGCGGCGCTCGCCGGTCTGGCCTGAGCGGCGCGTGCTAAGCTAGCGCCATGTTCGACATCGGCCTGCAGGAGATGCTCCTCGTCGGGGTCATCGCCCTGCTGGTGTTCGGCCCCGGGAAGCTCCCCGAGCTCGGGCGCATGGTCGGCCGCGCGATGCGGGAGTTCCGGCGCGCCAGCGACGACTTCCGCTCGACGGTCGAGACCAACCTGCACCTGAACGACCCCGAGCCCGTGATCGCGCCCGAGGCCTCCGCCCCCGAGCCTGCGGCGCCGACCACGCTGCCCTCCGAGGCGGAGCCGGCCGTCGCCGAGCCCGTGCCGGCCGGCGCGCCGGCCGAGGAGCCCGGCGAGCCCTACCTGGGCAAGCGCGGCGCGCGCCTGTTCCACCGGCGCGACTGCGCGTGGGTCGCCCGCATCGCCGAGGTGGACCGCGTCTACATGAAGCGCGCCGCCGAGGCGGAGGAGCAGGGGCTCACGCGCTGCCCGGTCTGCGAGCCCTGGGAGCCCGCCTGAGGTCGGGCCCGGCCGCGCCTTCGATGGCCCGGCGCCCCGCCGTCGTCTCTCAGGGTGGACGCGCCCGAGCGCGGACAAGGAGGAGGCCATGCTGAAAGCGTTGGTGTGCGCGCTGGTCCTGGGAGCAGCGGTCCTGGCGGTCCCCGCGGGGCGTCCGGCCGCGGCGGCCGACGAGTACGTGGTGCACAAGTTCAAGTGCCCGAACATCACCACCGTCAAGCTCAACTGGGCCAACAAGATCAGCGCGAATCCGGACTTCCCGGTGTCCAAGAGCTACGAGAACCTCACGCACTCCGCCGGCTTCCAGGCATCCTCGGTCAACGTCGCCGAGAACACCGTCAGCTGCCGCTACGTCATTTCGCAGACCGTCTTTCAGGCACCCTACGTCTACAAGGTGCACCGCAAGATCCTGAGCTGCACGGGCCAGCCGGGTCCCGAGATCACGTGCAACCTGAAGAAGAACTGAGGCGCAGGGACACGACACGAAGCCGCTAACTCGTTGATGTTCCAGGCGGAATCACCTCGGTACGGATTTCCTTGACTCGCTCAACATCCGTTGAGTATGGTGGGCCTCACGGGAGGCCGCCATGCGTGAGCTGACACGACGCCAGCAGGAGATCCTCCGCTTCATCCGCGATTTCAGCGGCGAGCACGGCGTGCCGCCGACCGTGCGCGAGATCGGCGGGCGGTTCCGCGTCACGCCGCGCGCGGCGTTCGACCACCTCCGGGCGCTCGAGCGGAAGGGCGAGCTGACGCGCCGCCTCGCGGCCGGGCGCACCTCGCGGGCGCTCACGCTCCCGGGCGGCGCGCTGCGGCGCGCGCACCGCGCGGTGCCGATCCTCGGCCGCGTCGCGGCGGGCCGGCCGCTGCTCGCCGAGGAGCACCGCGAGGGCGAGGTGCCGATCGCGCCCGACGCGCTGCCGGGGCGGGGCGAGGACGTGTTCGCCCTGCGCGTGCGCGGCGAGTCCATGATCGAGGCGCACATCTGCGACGGCGACCTCGTGCTCGTCCGGCGGCAGGACTCGGCGCAGCCCAACGACATCGTGGTCGCTCTCGTGGAGTCGCAGACCGGCGGCGAGAGCGAGGCGACCGTCAAGCGCTTCCTCCGCGACGGTCCCCGCATCGTGCTCAAGCCGGAGAACCGCGCGATGCAGCCGATCGTGGTGGATCCGGCCGAGCGCCGGCTGCACATCCTCGGAAAGGTCATCGGGCTGCTCCGCGGGTTCTGAGCCGCGGGCGGACCGGAGGAGGCTCGCGATGAGCTCGCACGCACTGACCTGGACGCTGCTCCACCGCCGGAGCTCGCGCGCCTTTTTTTTGGCGCGCTCCACTCAACACGTGAGGAGCCTGACGCTCGCCCGCGAGCTCGCGCGGGCGCTCGTGGCGCTCGGCGGGCTCGCCGCGTGGGCGGGCGTCTGCCTGCTACTGGCCGGGTGAGTCGGCGACGCGGTCGAAGACGCGCGCCTCGATGAACAGGTCGAGGAGCACGCCGTCGATGTGGCCCGCGCGGCGCTCCTCCTGCAGGATGTCCAGCGCGGTCTCGGCCGGGACGGCCTTCTTGTAGGGACGGTCGCCCGCGGTGAGGGCGTCGTAGATGTCGGCGATCGTCATCATCTTCGACTGGACCGGGATCGCGTCCCCCGTCACGCCGTAGGGGTAGCCGGAGCCGTCGAGCTTCTCGTGGTGCGCGCGGGCGATCTCCGGGATCCGGCGGAACTCCTTCGTCCACGGGATCTGCGCCAGGAACTGGTAGGTGTGGACGACGTGCGACTGGAGCTGGCGGTACTCCTCGGGCGTGAGGCTGCCCCGCGCGATCGCCAGGACCTGGGCCTCCTCGGGCGTGACCACCGCGTGCCGGCGGCCCAGGTGGTCCTCGAACGCGGGGAGCGTGAGGCGCTCGATCTCCTGCGCGAAGTCGCGCGGCAGCACGGTCGGCTCGTTGGCGAGCATCACGCGGGCGAGGCCGTCGTCGAGGGTCGCCAGGTACTCGGCGAGCTCGGCGTCGAGCGCCGCCGCCCTGGCCTCCCAGCCGCGCCGGCCCTTCTCCAGCAGGTGCGCGATCTTCCGGCTCGCGTGGCGCAGCTCGCCGCTCCGCTTGAGCAGCTCGACCCGGTGGCGGATGCGATCGAGGTCGACGGCGTGGAGCTTCTTGGCCTTCACGAGCACCTGCTCGCGCACGCCGACCTTGCCGAAGTCGTGCAGGAGCGCCGCGTACCCGAGCTCCATCAGCTCGTCGCGGCTCAGGCGGAGCCCGCCGTAGGGGCCCGTCGTCGTGCGGTCGACGACCTTCGCCAGGTCCACGGTGAGGCCGGCGACGCGGAACGAGTGGCCGGACGTGGTGGGGTCGCGCGACTCGATCGCGGTGACCGAGGCCCTCACGAAGCCCTCGAACAGCCGCTGGATCGACTCGTAGAGCCGGTTGTTGCTGAGCGCCACGGCCGCCTGCGAGGCGAGCGAGCCGGCGAGCTTCTCGTGCCGGGCGTCGAAGGGCAGAACGAGCCGCTCGATGTCCGCGGGCGCGCGGAAGACCACGTCGGGCTCGGGCTTGCAGTTGATCAGCTGCAGCACGCCGATCGTCTCGCCCTGCGGCGTGCGCATGGGCACGACGAGCATGGACTTGGTCCGGTAGCCGGCCTGCGCGTCGAACGACCGGTTGATCTGGAACGGCGCCCCGGGCGGCGGCGCGTAGGCGTCCGCGAGGTTCAGGATCTCGCCGGTCAGCGCGACGGGGCCCGCCACGCTGTCGCTCGTCAGCGGCAGCGTGGTGGTCCGGTAGGGGAGGTCGATCGAGTCGTTCTGGGCCAGCGCGAAGCGGAGGCGGCGCGCCTCGGCCGGCGCCTCCTCGACCAGGTAGAGCGAGCCGGCGTCGCTCCAGGTGATCTCGCGCGCGGTGGACAGGATGGTCTCGAGCAGTGCGTGCGGATCGCGCTCCGACGTGAGCCGGATGCCGATCGCGTTGAGCTCGGACAGCTCGCGGTCGAGGCGCGCCACCGCGGTCACCGCGTCGAGGTCGCCGAAGGCGTTCAGCACGGTGCGGGTGAGGATCGGCCGGCCGACCCCCGCGGGCAGGAGCGCGTGCCAGCGCTCGGGCCACGGCCCCGGGGCCTGGGCGTCCACCAGCCCGAGCACGCGGAGCTGGCCGTCGTCGTCGGGGAGCCGGCCGGTTCCGTCGGCGCCGGTGAGGATCACCGCCGGGCCCGCGATCGGCCCGGCGGGCAGGGCGGCGACGTCGAACTGCTCACCGAGCAGTGGGGCGGCGGCCGCCGCCGCACGCGAGGTCGTGTCGAACCAGACACGGCGACGCATGGATCGAGGGTAGGTCGCGCTGTCCGGTCAAGTCAAGGAAACCGGAAGGCCGGGTCGGGCCGAAGGGCCGGCCGGGCCCGTGGTGTAGAATCCACCGTCATATGACCCCACGCGTCTCCACCGGCCTCCCGAAGCTCGACGCGATGCTGGGCGGCGGCCTCCTGCCGGGCACGCTCACGGTGGTGTACGGCGCGACCGGCATCGGCAAGACCCACGTCGGCCTCACGTTCGCCGACCACGGCGGCCGCGCCGACGGCGCGCGCGGCGTCGTGCTCGACCTGAACGGCCGCGGCGACTCGCAGCAGCACGACGAGTACGCGGCGCGGCTCTTCCACTGGGACCTCCGGCCGTGGACCCACGCGGTCACGCCGATGAGCGACCCGTACCCGCCGCCCGAGCAGATGCAGGCGTTCTACTGCAACGTGCTCCGCTGGGTGGGGCGCGTGCGCGACTTCCAGGTGCCGACGCCCGATGGCGGGTTCGAATTCGACTGGAACTGGAAGGCCGCGTACAACCACGCCCTCTACACGGTCCGGCCGTTCCTGTACTTCCACTTCGCCGCGGGCACGCGGCGGGTCGTCGTGGACGGCGTGGAGCCGATGGAGACGCCCGCGGACTCGATCCAGTTCTTCATGTTCGACGAGCTCTACCGCAAGGCCATCCACCGGGACGCGGAGACGCTCGGCATGGAGATCTGCCTGCCGGTGTGGCGGCACCGCGCGTTCATCGACGCGCACCGCTACGAGCACGAGGCGCTCACGACGCTGCTCCTGGTGACCACCGAGGAGACGCGGCTCGAGGACCTGCTGGCCCGCAAGGTGGCCACGGGCGACGTCGGCGCCACGGCGAACACGATCCTCGTGATGGGGAGCGAGCGCGTCGGCAGCCGGCTCGCGCGGATGCTCTGCGTCGTCAAGCACCGCGGGAGCGCGATGAGCGACGCGATCGTGGAGTACCGGATCGGCCCGGCCGGCCTCGAGCTGACCGAGTGCGGTCCCGGCCGGTGAGCCGCCGGAACCCGTCGCAGAGGTACTAGCGTGCCGTGCTCGAAGTCATCTTCGGTCCCGTCGCACGTGGAGTCCGGGCCGCCGGGCGCCTGCCGCGTGGTCCCGTCGACCCCTCCCGCGCGCGCCCGGCGGGCCGTCGCGCGGCGACCGTCACCATGATGTCGTGGACGGAGCGCTAGCGGCCGCGCCATGGCGCGCGCCGAGCGGCGACCGCCCCTGGCGCCGGAGCTGCCGTGCATCGACGTGCACGTGCACCTGCATCCGGAGCGGCTGGCCCGCGCGATCGAGCGGTGGTTCGCCGAGACCCGGTGGGTCACCGCCCATCCGTTCGAGCCCGAGGCGGTCGCGGCGACCCTGCAGGAGCGGGGCGTGAGCCGCTTCTGCTTCTTCAGCTACGCGCACCGGCCCGGGATGGCGCGCGAGCTGAACCGCTGGCTCGCCGCCACGGCGGCGCGGCTGCCGCAGGCCGTGGCGCTCGGCACCCTCCACGCGGGCGACGCCGACCTCGACGCCCTCGCCCGCGAGGCGCTCGAGGACCTGGGGCTCGCCGGCTTCAAGCTCCACCTGTCGGTCCAGCGCTTCCACGTGGACGATCCCCGGCTGTTCCCGGTCTACGAGCGGCTCGAGGCCACCGGCCGGCGGCTCATGCTCCACGTCGGCACCATGCCCTACCGCGACGCGTACACGGGCGTCGCCGGCTTCCGGCGGCTGATGCGCCGCTTCCCGCGCCTGCGCGTCTGCGTCGCGCACATGGGCTGCTTCGAGAGCGACGCGTTCCTCGCGCTCACCGAGCGGTTCGAGCACCTCTACGTGGACACCACGATGGCGCTCGCGCCCGACGCCGCGCCGTACGTGGGCGCCGAGCCCGCCGCGCTCGCCGACGCCACGCTGCTCCGCTACCAGGACCGCATCCTCTTCGGCTCGGACTTCCCGCTGATCCCGTACGACTACGACGAGGAGCGGCGCTGGGCGTGGGACCGGGGGCTGCCGCCCGAGGTCCGGCGCAAGATCTTCCACGACAACGCCGCGCGCTTCCTCGGCCTCCCGCCGGCCGGCGGTGGCTAGCTTCCGCCTCGACCGCCTCGGCCGGGCGCAGGTCGCGCTGCTGCGGGCGCTCGCGCGCGCGGCGGGGCCGCGCCGGGACCTGGCGCTCGTCGGCGGCGCCGTGCGCGACTGCCGCCTGGGCCGGCCGGCGCCGGCCGACCTCGACGTCGCGGTCGAGTCGGGCGCGCTCGAGCTCGCGCGGCGGGTCGCCGCGCGCCTCGGCGCCACGTGCGTGCCGCTCGACCCGGAGCGCGGCACGGCGCGCGTGGTCCTGGGCCCGCTCCGGCTCGACCTCAGCGACTTCCGCGCGCCGACCCTCGCGGGCGACCTGGCGGCGCGCGACTACACGGTGAACGCCCTCGCGGTGCCGCTCCGCGCGCTGCTCCGCGCGGGGCGCGCGCGCGTCGTGGACCCGACGGGCGGGCTCGCGGACCTGGCCGCGCGCCGCCTGCGCCTGCCCGACCCGCGCGTCCTCGCCGACGACCCGCTGCGCGCGCTCCGCGGCGTGCGCCTCGAGGCGGCGCTCGGCCTCAGGCTGACGCGCGCCGCGGCGGCGGCGGTCCGCGGCGCGGCGCCCGCGCTCGCGGGCGTGTCCGCGGAGCGCGTGCGCGACGAGCTGCTCGGGCTCCTGCCGCTGCCGACCGCGGCGCGGGCCCTGCGCCGCGCCGACGCGCTCGGGCTCCTCGGCGTGATCCTGCCCGAGGTGGCGGCGATGCGCGGCTGCGCGCAGCCCGCGCCGCACCGCTTCGACGTCCTCGAGCACTCGCTGCGCGCCGTCGCGGGCGCCGACCGGCTGCTGGCGCGGCTCGGCGCGCTGCGGCCCTGGGGCGAGGAGCTCGGCGCGCACCTGGCCGAGGACCTGGGGGGCGGCGTGACGCGGGGCACGGTCCTCAAGCTCGCGGCGCTGCTCCACGACGTCGCGAAGCCCGAGACGCGGCGGGAGGTCGGCGGGCGCATCCGCTTCTTCGAGCACGACGCGGTCGGCGCGGCGCGCGCCCGGGCGATCGGCGAGCGCTGGCGCCTGCCGGCGCGCGCCGTCGCGGTGCTCGAGCGGCTCGTGCGCCAGCACCTCCGTCCGATGCACCTGGAGGCGGCGGGGCGCGTGACCCGCCGCGCCCGCTGGCGCTTCTACCGCGACCTGGGCGCGGACGCGCGCGACCTGTGCTTGCTGGCGCTCGTGGACGCCGCCGCGGTGACGGGCGCCTCGCCGCTCGCGACGTGGCGGCGGGCGGGGCTGCTCCGCGACCTGCTCGCGGGCTTCGCCGAGGAGCACGCCGTCGCCGCCGCGCCGCCGCTCGTCCGCGGCGAGGACGTCATGGCCCGCTTCGGCCTGCCGCCGGGGCGCGAGGTCGGCCGTCTGCTCGAGCGCGCGCGGGAGGCGCAGGCCCTCGGTCGCGTGCGGACGCGGGAGGAGGCGCTCGCGTACCTTGACTCTCCCCCGCGCCGACCATAGAGTAGGCCAACCGTTGCGCACCCATCTCCCCCTCCGAGGAGGCTTCCGATGATCGTCTGGCGAACCCTCGCGGCTCTGGCCGTCACGCTCCTGCTGCCGCTGGCGGCCGCCGCCGCGCCGGCGGGCAAGGTCGTCATCGCCCAGGGCGTCGACCCGACGACGCTGGACGTCCAGAACCAGCAGGAGACGCCCGCGTCGAACCTCGGCCTCAACATGTTCGACACGCTGATCGAGCGCGACCAGAGCGCCAGGATCGTCCCCGCGCTCGCGGCGGCGGTGCCGCGGAACGTCGCGCCGACGGTCTGGGAGGTGAAGCTCCGCAAGGGCGTCAAGTTCCACAACGGCGAGGACTTCGACGCCGAGTCGGTGAAGTTCAGCATCGAGCGGCTGCTCAAGCAGCCGCGCGGGTCGTCGCCCTTCAGGCCGATCGACCGCGTCGAGATCGTCGATCCGTACACGGTCCGCATCCACACGAAGAAGCCCTGGCCGATCCTGGTCAACGCGCTGACGTTCAACCAGGCCTCGATGTACCCGCCGAAGGCCTACAAGGACAAGGACACGGCGTACGTCTCGAAGAACCCGATCGGCACCGGGCCCTACAAGTTCGTCCGCTGGTCGAAGGACGAGGAGATCGTCCTCGAGGCGAACACCGGTTACTGGCGCGGCGCTCCGAAGATCCAGACCGTGGTCTTCAAGCCGATTCCCGACGATGCCGTCCGCGTGGCGGCGCTCCAGAACGGCGAGATCGACGTGGCCGTGAACATCCCGCCGCACCTCGCCGGCATCATCGCCAAGCACCCGAAGATCTTCCTCTCGACCGCGCCCTCGATCCGGACGATCCAGCTCATGTTCTACACCCACCAGTTCGACACGAAGAACAAGGTGGTGGGCCCGTACCAGGGGCCGACGGCCGACAAGCGCGTCCGCCAGGCCATCACGTACGCGCTCGACGTGGACGAGATCGTCAAGGGCGTGCTCGACGGCAAGGCGATGCGGGTGGCGACGATGCTGACGAGCCTCCACTTCGGCTTCGACCCGGCGCTCAAGCCGGTCACGCAGGACGTCGCCCGGGCCAAGAAGCTCCTGGCCGAGGCCGGCTACCCGAACGGGCTCGACATGATCCTGAACACGCCGCAGGGGCGGTACGTGCGCGACAAGGAGGTCGCGGAGGCCGCCGCCGGTCAGCTCACCAAGGCCGGCATCCGGACGACCGTGCGCGCGCACGAGTTCGTCGCGTACCTGAACAACTACGTCTACGTGCACAAGGCCGGCCCGGTGTGGCTCATCGGCTGGGGCACGCCGACCCTGGACGCCGAGACCGTGTACGTGCCGCTCTTCCGCTCGAGCAGCATCCTGGCGAACTACCACAACCCCGACTTCGACCGGATGGCCGACGAGGCCCAGACGATCATGGACGAGAAGAAGCGCCTCGAGCAGTACCACCGGATCAACAAGCTCTGGATCGAGGACGCCGCCGCCGTGCCGCTCTACCAGCAGCTCGACCTCTACGGCGTCAACAGGCGTCTCAACTGGAAGGCGCGGAGCGACGAGCGGCTCAAGGCGTACGACATGTCGCTCCGGGAGAGCAAGTAGCGGCCCGGCGGGAGTAAGATAGGGGGGACGCGCGGGCGTAATTCAGTGGCAGAATGCCAGCTTCCCAAGCTGGACGTCGCCGGTTCGAATCCGGTCGCCCGCTCCAACTCTTCCAGGGGGTTACGGGACAGCAGCCCGTAACCCCCGGGAAATGCGCGCGACGCCTCGGCGGTCAGGGGCCATCGGGTACTAGCCGCGGACGGCGCCCATCGTCAGGCCGCGGATGAAGTGGCGGGTGACCAGGCTGAAGAGGACGAGCATCGGGATCGAGATCACCGCGGAGCCCGCCATCAGCTCGCCCCACCGCAGGTCGTAGGCGCCGTACATCGCCGCGAGCCCGAGCGAGACGACCTTCTTCCCGTCGGACGACGTGAGCACCAGCGCGTAGACGTAGTCGGTCCACGACAGGATGAACGAGAAGATGGTGACGGTGAGGACGCCGGGGAACGCCATCGGCACCGCCACGTGCCAGAAGGCCTGGGCCCGCGACGCCCCTTCCACGAGGGCCGCCTCCTCCACGGAGGGCGGGACGGTGCGGAAGAAGCCGTACATGAGCCACACCGCGAGCGGCAGCGTGATCGTGAGGTGCGCGATGACCAGGCTCGTCAGCGTGTCGTCGAGCCCGAGCCGGACCATGAGCGTGAAGAGCGGGATGGCGAGGAGCAGCGCCGGCACCATGTAGGCCACGAGCATGAGCCGGATGAGCATCTCGGCGCCCCACACCCGGTAGCGGACGATCGCGTAGGCCATGGGACAGCCGACCGCCGACGTGAGGAGCGCGGTCGCGACCGCCACCAGCAGGCTGTTCCGGAAGTAGACCGGGAAGTTGGTCAGGCTGAAGAGCTGCGCGTACTGCTCGGTCGTGAAGGGCAGCGGCAGGAGGCTCGGCCGCGCGAAGAGCGCGCGCGGCTCGCGCACGCTCGAGACGAGCATGTAGTAGAGCGGAAAGAGGGTGACGACCACGACCAGGGTCGCCCCTGCGTACACGGCCGCCTGCTGCCAGGGCCTCAGGCGTCGCACGGCGCCCTCACGTCTCGTCCACGCGGACGAGGCGGAAGTAGACCGCCACGACCGCGAGCAGGAGGAGGAAGTTGATCGTCGCCACCGCCGCGCCGCCGCCGACGTCGTAGAGCCCGAACGCCATCCGGTAGGCGAGGACGGGCAGGTGCTCGGTGGCCTGCAGCGGGCCGCCCTGGGTGAGCATCCAGATCACGTCGAACTTGTTGAACATCCAGATCGCACGCAGGAGCACGATGATCACCAGCACCGGCCGCACCGCGGGGAGGATGACGTAGCGGAGGCGCTGCCCGGCGGTGGCGCCGTCGACCCGCGCCGCCTCGTACAGCTCCTCGTTGACGGTCTGGAGCGCGGCGAGGAACGTGATGGTCACGAACGGCGTCCACGCCCACACGCCGACCAGGACGGTGCTCGCCATGGCGATGGCCGGCGCCGAGAACCAGCTCACGGGCGTGCCCCCGGCGAGCTTCAGCGCGTGGTTCACGATCCCGATGTTCTCGTCGAGCATCCACTTCCAGATGAAGACCACCACGACGGTCGGGATGACGTACGGCACGAGGGCCGTGCCGCGCACGAGCGCCTGGCCGCGGAAGCGCAGGTTGAGCAGCAGCGCGATGGGCAGCCCGAGCGCCACCTGCAGGACGACGGAGGCCGCGCCGTACACGATCCCGTTGAGCAGGGCGTTCCAGAAGCGCGGCTCGCCCAGCACCGCCGCGTAGTTGGCGAGCCCGACCCACCGGGGCGTCGAGATCAGGCTCTCGAGCCGGTAGAAGCTCAGCAGCACGGTGGAGACCGTGGGCACCGCGACCAGGACGACGAAGAACAGGACCCCGGGGCCAAGGAAGCCGACCACGGTCCGCCACTCGCGCCGCACGAGCGGGTCGAGGCGGAAGGCGCGGGCGGCCGGCCCGGGGATCGCGCGCACGCCGATGGCGACCCCCGGGCCGGCGCCGGCCTCGGACGGGGGGCGGAGCCCCCCTCCGGGGAAGCTCACGCGCGGCCCTGCAGCTTCCGGATCCTGGCCGCCGCGTTCTCCACCGCCCTGGCCGGATCCACGTTCTTGAGGAGGACCTCCTGGTACATCTCCGGGATCACGAACGCGTTCCAGACCTTGCCCTGGATGACGTCGAGGCCGGGGCCGTCGATGTCGATCGCGTTGATCGCCGTCCGCTTCTCGTCCAGGAACGCGTACATGGCGTCGACCGCGTGGCGGTGCTTCCGCACCAGGGGGTCGTTCGCCCACTGCGGGTTCTTGTAGACCGAGCGCTGCACCGGCTGGTAGTGGAGCACGACGGTGCGGAGGTAGTCGACGAGCCGCTCGGTCACGAACCACTCGAGGAGCTTCAGCGCCGCCGCGTTCGAGCGGCCCTCCTTGATCACCACCCAGCCGTCGGTGGCGTGGGTCACCGCCCACTTGTCGGGCGACGACGTCGGGAACCCCATGATCCCGTAGCTCTCGGCGATCTTCGGGTTGACCTTCTCGAGATGGTGGATGAGCCGGCCCGTGTAGAAGGTGTGCGCGACGTTCTCCGCCACGAACGAGTTGATGAGGTCGGCGTACTGCGCCTGGGGCATGCCCTTCGGCATGTACGGGAAGGTCGCCTTCAGATAGTTGAGGGCGGCCACGGCCTTTGGCTTGACCTCCGGCGAGTCGAGGACGACGTTCCAGTTGTCGCCGAAGAGCCGCACGCCGTGCGCCCACAGGACGTTCACCCCCGCCCAGTTGGTGGTGGCGTGGGCGGAGAGCGGCTGCGACCAGCCGCGCTTGTCGCCGGCGGTGAACGTCTTCAAGATTTCGGTGAACTCGTTGAGCGTCTTCGCGGGCTTGAGGCCCTTCTGCTCGTACCAGTCGCGCCGGTAGAAGAGATAGCAGAAGTTGTAGTCGTACGGGTACAGGTACAGCTCGTTCTTGAAGTACCAGAGCGACTTGGGCCCGAAGTCGGCGAGGCCGACCTTCTTCACGACGTCCGTCACCGGCAGGCAGTGGCCCTCCCCCGCCAGCAGCACCGCCATCGAGACCTCGCCCACCGTGACGAGGTCGTACGCCCGACCGGCCTTGATCGAGGCGATGGTCTTCGGGTACGCCTCGGCGACCGGCACGTGCTCCATCAGCACCTTGACGCCGGTCTTCTTCTCGTACTCGACGGCCGTCTCGTTCAGGAACTTGATGGTGTTGGGGTCGGGCTCGTTGTTGAGCCACCGGACCTCCTTCGGCTGCGCGAACACCAGCGTGGGGGCGGCGAGACCACCGGCAGCGAGCACCCCCGTCGCGGCCGTGCCCTTCAGGAAGCTCCGTCGCGTCACCATAACGCTCCTCCTCGTTCGGTTAGATGCATCGACCTCCGTCCACCTTGAGCACCGAGCCCGTCAGCATCGCCCCCTCGTCGGAGGCGAGGAACAGGGCGCCGTTCGCGATGTCCTCCGGCGTGGCGAGCCGCCCCAGCGGGACGCTCGCCATCAACGCCTTGCGCACCTCGGGGCCGTCGGGGCCGGCCATGAAGCCGGGCAGCATCGGGGTGTCGGTGACCACCGGGGCGATCGCCGTCACCCGGATCTTGAAGGGCGCCAGCTCGAGCGCCAGCGCCGAGGTGAACGCCATGACGGCGCCCTTCGTGGCGCAGTAGATGTTCAGCCCGCCGCGCGGGCGGATGGCCGCGGTCGACGCCGTGTTGATGATGACGCCGCCGCCCTGCCGCTTCATGACGGGCACCGCGTGCTTGCAGCCGAGGTAGACGCCGCGGATGTTGACCGCCACCAGCTTCTCGTAGAAGGCGTCGTCGAACTCCTCGATCGGCGTCGGCCGCTGGGGGATGCCCGCGTTGTTGAAGAGCACGTCGAGCCGCTGCCAGGCGCCGACCGTCCGGTCCACCATCGCCCGGACGTCCTTCGCCTCCGCCACGTCGCCGGCGAGGGCGAGCCCCGTGCCGCCGGCCTGCTCGATCGCCTTCGCCGTCCGCTCCGCCGCCGCCGCGTCGATGTCCGCGCACGCCACGCGCGCGCCCTCGCGCGCGAACGTGAGCGCCGTCGCCTTCCCGATGCCCGATCCCGCTCCCGTGATGAGCGCCACCCTGTCCTTGAGCCTCACGCCGTCTCCTCCTTCGCTCCGGCCCCTGCCCGGGCCCGGACGTCCTCGAGCGTCTCGCGAATGGCGCGGGTGTCGAGCACGGCCTCCGCCAGGCCGACCTGCGCCTCGTACACCTCGGGCGGCACCTGCGCCTTGATCGACTCCTCGGTGATGTGGAACACGGGCAGCTCGAGGCGCACCCCGGCGAGCGGCCCCGCCCAGGTCGGATCCCCTTCCGTCAGCGTGAGCGCGACCAGACGGCTCGACTCCGGATTCGGGGTGCCGAGCAGCACCACCAGCCGCTCGCGCCCGCGGCGCTCGACGGCCTGCTTGATCTCCGCTTGACCGTCCAGGTCAAGGGCGCCGGCGGCCGTTCAGACGAAGCAGTGGGTCATCTGTAGGATGACCTCGGCGCCCGCCAGCTCGGCGCAGCGCGCGAGCGCGGGGCCCGGCACCCCGTCGCGCTCGCCGATGGCGATCACTTGCCTTCCTCGCAGGTCCATCCGCGCCTCCACGGGCCCTCAGCCCTCGTTGGCTTCCAGCAGCAGGGAGAGACCGTCCGACATCTGCGTCATCCGGCCGAGAAACAGACTCCCCTTGGCGAGCAGCATCACGCGCCGCAGGCGCCGGGCGACGAGGCCGTCGACCGCGTGGGCGAGGAACGGCACCGCCGACGCGATGTGGCCCTGGGTCGGCGCGAAGCCGGGCATGCCGCGCGCGGCCACCCACGCCTCGATCTCGTCGCGCGCGATCTCCTTCCGTCCGGCGGCGAGCGCGGCGAGCATCCGGTAGTTCAGCCGGGGCACGTCGCCGCTGCCTGCGGGCTCCGTCGCCTCGGGGTTGTGGAGCTCCGTCGCGAACTTGTCGACGTCGCCCAGGCGCAGGCCGAGCCCCTCGAGCGGCTTCACCGCGAGCGCCTCGAGGATCGCCTGCTGCGAGCCGGCCGCGGCGACCGGGTGACGGCCGACCGCGTCGAGCCGCAGCACCGGCGACCGGCCGTCGTCGCGCGTGACGAGCGCGGCGATGCCGGCCAGCACGTCCTCGATCACCGGGTGCCCCGTGGCGAGGTGCCCGTGGTACTTCATCCCGAGCTTCGCCAGCGAGGCGCCGGCCACCACCGCCACCCGGTCGAAGACCCCGGCCGCGACGAGCGCCCCGGCGACGACGAGCGCGGCGACGGGCCCGCAGCAGAAGGCCTTCACGTCGGCGCCGCTCGCGTCGAGGCAGCCCGCCCGCTCGGCCACGGCCTTGCCCAGGTTGCCCCCGCCGCGCTGGTAGCGGTCGCCGACCGCCTCCTCGCCCGCGTTGAGGACGTACTCGACCGTCGCGGGTTCGGCGAGCCCGTCGGCGACGAGCGTGCGGAGCGCCATGCCGGCCGTGGTCTTGGTGGCGAGGTTCTCGAGCAGCACGTCCGCGGCGAGCGAGGGGTCCTCCTCGTGCGCGCGCTGCATGCACCCCACCAGGCGGCCATCGCGCAGGAAGAGCGGCAGGGCCCCGGGCTCGCCGAGCCGGGCGGCGATCGCGCGCTCCGGCTTGCCCTGCCCGACGCGCTCGACGTCGGCCGGCTCCGCGAGGGGGTGGAGGGAGAGCCGCGCGCGGGCCTGCGCCGCGAACGACTCGGTGAGCCACAGGAGGTCGAACTCGTCGTCGGCCTTCATGAGGCCGTAGAGAGCCTCCTCGGGGACCAGGTAGCCGTGGGGGCCGCGCGCGTCGTCCGGTGCGCCGGCCGGCGCCCGCTCGACGCCGAACCACGGACGCGGGATCCGGGCGAGGTCGTCGGGATGGAGGGCGCCGAGGAACACCCGGTGCGGCGGGTAGGCGGCGGCCGCCGCGAAGGGGCGCAGACGCGCCGCGAGCGCCGGCCAGAGGTCCTCGTGCCGCGCGAGGTCACGGGCGGGCTTCGAGCCGTACCGGACGAGACCCGGCGCGTGGGCGAGGAAGGTGCGGGCGCCGCGAACGACGACGCGTCGGGCCATCAGTGGGCGAACGTGCTCAGCCGGTTGAAGCCGTAGTGGTCGTCGTACCGCCACGGCGGCGCGATGGCGCCCGCCGTCTCCACCGCCTCGCCGCCGGCGATCGTGGCGTCCACCGCGTCACCGGCGGACTTGCGCCGGTAGCCGATGACGCGCTCGACGGGCGGCACGCGGCCGAGCTCGAGGAGGCTCGTGTTGAAGAACCCCGTGGTGACGATGGCGTCGGCCTCCGGGACGGGCTTCAGCATGGACGGCGCGCCGCCCTCGGCGCTGTCCTCGCTCGTGAGGAACACGGTCTTGATGCCGAGCCGCTCGCAGGCGCGCACCGCGTGGACGACCTCGATGAACTCGTTGCCGCCCGCGTCCCAGGTGACCACCGCGCCCTGGGCGCCGAGCATCGCCGCGAGCTTCCCGGCCTGCTCGGCCATCAGGTCCTTCTCGTCCTGGGTCGTCCACTCCGTGCGGAAGACGATCACCCCGAGGAAGCGGAGGCTGCGGCCGTGGCGGCGGTAGAGCTCGAGCAGGACCGGGTTGTTCACGACGGCCCACGAGGTGGCGAACATCGTCCGGTACGGGCCCGAGAGGGCGCCGTCGAGGATCTCGTTCGGGTGCAGGAGCCACGGGGGCGCGAGCCGCGTGAGTCCGTACGTCCCCGTGCAGAACGTGTGCTCGGAGTGGGACATCGCCTGCGGCGAGTGGACGCACTGGATGTAGACGACGCCCGGCAGCGAGGCGGCGGCCGGGGGCAGCTCGAAGACCTCGACGTCGGGCGGCGTCAGGTCGCGCACGACGGCGGCGAGCTGGTCGGCGACGGTGAGGGTCGCGCGGTGCACGACCTCGTTCTTGGTCTGCACGGCCAGCGCGGGCTCGGGCTCCACGACGCAGCACACGTTGACGAGCCTGGACTGGGGGATCAGCGCGGCCCAGGGCCCCGACATGTCGATGTACTGGTCGACGAAGTCGCCCCCGGCGTCGTGCCAGTTGACCGACGACACCTCGGGCACGCCGAGGCCGGCGAGCCGGTGCGTCCGCCCGCGCCCCACCGTCTCGATCGAGCGGCCGAACCACCCGGGGTAGACCACGCCGGGCCCCTGCGCCTTCACGCGGGGCTCGACGACGTCACGCACCGGCCAGATCCGGACGGACTCGCCCGGCCGGGCGATCTCCAGCTCCACCGTGCTCACCAGCGGGTCCCGCCGGACGGCCGCGAGCACCGCGGCGCGGTCGATCTCGAGGACGCCGTCGGCCCAGCGCGTGCGGGTCCCGAAGCGTGCGTCGCGCACGGGGAAGCTGCCGAGCTCAAGACGCATGGACCGTCTCCGGCGGGGACTCCGTGGGATCGAAGAGCGTCGGCCCCGTGACGGCGGCGGTCAGTGCGCCGAGCGCCGTGCGGATGATCGTGAGCCCGTACGCGTGGTCCTTCTCGGCGCCGAGGGTGGGGTTGCCGCAGACGTGCTCGATCCGGCAGCCGCGGACCACCCGGCTCGCGCCGGTCGTGAGGGCCAGGTCGTAGATGGCCGAGATCATGGCCACCGGGATCCCGACCCGCTCGATCTCCTTGGCGATCGTTGCCCCGCAACGATTGCAGGTGCCTCAGGTCGAGACGAGCAGGCAGCCTCCCACCCGGGCGTCCCGGAGCTGCGCGGCGATGCCCTCGCCGAGCCGGCGGGCGGCGGCGACGGGGGTGCTGACGCCGGGGAGCGTGTAGGCCCACGGGTGGAGCGCGCCGATCACGCCCGCCTTCTCCAGCTCGCGCATGTAGCCGAGGGGCAGGACGTAGTTCGGATTCCGGTCGACGAGGTGCGTGAAGTAGCCGACGTGGTACGCCTCCCACTCGCCGGGGCGGAGCGTCTCGAGCTGCGCGATCGGGTAGCGGAAGTACCGCTTGGCGTTGCCCGACGTCTGGCCGTCGGGGTTCCCTTTCGGGACGAGCCCGCCCGTGGTCACGAGGGCGATCTGCGCCCGGGCGAGGTCGCGGAGCGGCGGCGCCGGCGGGACGACCTCGGGCGCGACGTAGGGGACCTCGCTCGCGTACGGCCGTCCCGCGAGCTTGGCCTCCAGCATGTCGAGCGCCCGCTTGGAGCCGGGCTCCGCCCGCTCGCCCGACTTGCGGAGGCCGCGCGGGAGATACCCCTCGACGTCGGCCGGCCCGAGGGGCTCCCGCCGGCCGACCTTCACGGCGAGCCGCGCGAGCGCGCCGAGGGCCGCCGGCATGTCCGCCGCGCTCGCCGACGTCGGGACGATCAGCACCTCGCGGCGGTACATGAGGACGCCCGGCGCGCCCGGGTGCATCGCCGTGACCGCCGGGATCCCCTCCGCGCCCGCGATCCGGCAGACCTCGGCGCACGCGATGCCGTAGCGGCCCGCCTCGAACGCGGGCCCGGCGATCACCACGTCGGGCGCGAGCTCCCGCAGGGCGTCGCGCACCGCGGCCCGCGCCCGCTCGCGCTCGTCGCTGAAGTAGTTGTCCCCGGCGATCACCGTGGCGACGATCCGCGCGTGCGCGCCGAGCGCCGCCGCGAGCGCGCGGCCGGCGCCGACCGGCTCGCGGCGCACCTGGACCGGCGTCCCGGCGGCCGCCTCGCCCCCGAGGCCGGCGAAGAACTGGTTGACGTAGTGGACCGCTCGAAGCTCGCTCGCCACGGCTCGCCTCACGCTCCGCGGCCGGCGCCGGGACGACGGTCCAGCCGGAGCACCTCGAGCAGGTGCGCGATGTGCCGGACGATCATCTGCTCCGCGCGCTCCGGATCGCGGTCGAGCACGGCGCGCACGATGCTCGTGTGCTCTTCGAGGAGCACCTCGGCGCCCCGCGGCTGCCAGAGGAGAGCCGAGCGCGACATCTCGACGTAGTCCTGGAGGTTCATCAGCACCTGCGTGAGGCGGGTCGTGTGGCTCGCCCGCCAGATGAGCTGGTGGAGCCTGATGTTGAGCTGGCGGATGGCCCCGGTGTCGCCCGCGCTGGTCTGGACCTCGAGCGCCTCGACGCCGGCGCCGAGCGCCTTGGCGTCCTCGGGCGTCAGCCGCTCGGCGGCGAACCTGGCCGCCAGGCTCTCGAGGCGGCTGCGCATCAGGTAGATCTCCTCGAGGTCCTCGACGGTGAGGCTCGCGACCACCGCCCCCTTGTGGGGCGTCGTGACGACCAGCCCCTCCTGGGCGAGCCGCCGCAGGGCCTCCCTGACCGGGGTCTTGCTGACCGCGAGCTTCCTGGCAAGCTCCGTCTCGGAAAGGCTCGACCCGAACGGGAACTCACCCAGGATGATCGATCGGCGGATTCGCCGATAGACGACCTCGGACAAGGGAAGATAGCTGTCCTCGATTCGACCGGTCATGACGGCGAGGGAAAGACTAACACATCCGGTATACCGGATACGAGAGGGAAACCACGGGACTTACATGAGTGAAGTCCTTGAAAAGTCTAGCGTGCGGCGCGTCAGCGCTTCGGGAAGTCGGCGGCGGCCACTTTGCTCGTCCCCGGCATGAGGTCGAGCACCGTCTCCTTTCCGGCCTCGACGACGACGCGATTGTCCCAGAGCGGCACCTCCTGGCTCTTCGCGGTGAGCCGCCAGGCGCCCGCGGGGACGCCCGCCATCACGTACGGGCGCCCGAGCGGGAGCCGGAGCGTCATCCGCTTGCCCGCCGTGGCGGCGCCGGCGCCGAGGAGGCGGATCTCGAGCGTCGGCGCCGCGGCGTCGGGTCCGAGCGTGGGCCACGCCGTCGTGCCCCGGAGCGTGCCGAACCCGGCCGACGGCGCGTCGGCCGGCGTCGCCGCGACCGGGGTCGCGGTGGGCGGCCTCGGCCGGCTCGCGGGCCGCTCCAGGCGCTCGGCGGCGGCGAGCCACTGCCGCGCGGTCGCGACCTCGGGCCGTCCCGGGGAGCCGTGGGCGACGACCCAGCGGAACTCCGCCCTGGTCTCCTCGGGCTCGTCGAGGTAGCTCAGCACGGAGCCGAGGGCGAAGTGGAGCATCAGGTCGTCGGGGCGCGCGCGGAGCCCGGCGCGGTACCGCTCCGCGGCGGCTGCGTACTCGCCGCGCGCGGCGAGCGCGTCGGGCGCCTCGCCGGCGGCCGGCGCCACGGCCGCGACGGGCGCCGACGGGCGGGCGGGCGAGGGGCCGCCGCACGCGACGAGCAGCGGCGAGGCCAGCAGGAGCGCGAGCGCGCGGGCCACCGCCCCTACCTCCGCTGCCAGGCGTAGGTGGCGACGAGCCGCCGCCCCAGGCGGTTCGCGACGAGGTCGAGCGCCTCGCGGCTGTAGAGCAGGCTCGCGTTGCCCCGCACGTCGCCCTCCAGGTTCGTGGGGCCGTCGGTGTTCGTCTCGTTCACGATGACGGCCCCGTAGACCGACTGGTCGCCGCCGCCGCGGTACCGGACGCCGACGTTGGTGCCGGTGACGATGACGGGCCCGTTCCAGCGGAAGGTGCCGTTGATGTCCACGTTGCCGTTCTCGACGATCAGGATGCCGGTGCCCGTGCTGGTGCCCGCGACGTCGAGCGCGGTGAACTGGGTCTGCAGGTCGGGCACGATGCCCTGGACGTAGACGACCTTGGGCTGGCTCGGCGTGCCCCAGCAGGTCGGGCTCGCGAGGTTCGTGGCGCACGTGGCCCCGATGTCGCGGATCGAGAACGGGGCGCTCGGGCTGCTCGGAATCACCAGGTCGGCGCTCGCCTTGAGGGCGTTCACGAAGTCGGTGACGGCCTGCGAGGTCAGCGCCGCGTCGGCCTTGATCGTGCTGCTCCCGGTGGCCGTGCCGGGCGGGGACGTGGTGCTGGCCTGGTCCCGCCCGCTGATGACGTTCTGCTGGTTGTTGGCCGCGGCGTTCTCCACCTGGGTCTCGTTGGCCGGGTACAGGTTCGAGACCGAGATCCCGTACACGGGGCTCGCGCTGCCGGTCGGCACCCCGGCGGCATCGCCGAGGCGGGTGTCGCGCCCGTCGATGAGGAAGGCGGAGCCGCTGAAGTTGACGTCGGCCTGGACGCCCGGGAACGCGAGCGCGGCGTTGAAGCTCGGGACGACCGTCCGGCGCAGCACGACGCTGATCGTCCGGCTCGCCGACCCGGCGGCGGCGGTCGACGTGAGAATGACCCGGTCGTTGCCGTCGGTGGTCGCGCTCGCCGTGCTCTCGACGGGCAGGCCGGTCAGCTTGTCGTCCCCGGCCTGGCAGTCGTTGCGCACGCGCACCGTGAAGGTGCCCGCCGTGGCCGTGAGGCCCGGCACGGGCGAGTCCGCGCTGCCGAGCACCGCGCCCTGGCTGCAGGTGGCCCCCGCGAGGTACGTGCTCCAGGTCGTGAAGTTCGTGGCCAGGTAGTCGTAGGCCCACTCGATGCCCGACTCGCTCACGTAGAGGGCGCGGTTGGCGTCCGCCAGGTTCCGAGAGATCTGGGGCTCGAGCGCGCTCACCGAGACGAACGCCAGCATCAGGCCCGTCATGGCCAGCAGGACCATGAGGGCCATGACCAGCGCCACGCCGCGCTCGTTGCCGACGAGCCTTCGCAGGGTCCGCATGACGTGTCCTCGTTTCACGGAACGCGGTTCCGGAGTCGAACGCTGTCGCTCATCGTGACGAACACCCGCCCGGTGGAGGTCGCCGCCGGCTGGTCGCGGGGCGCCGCGCTCAGCGTGATGGTCACGGTCCTGATGCTCGTGTCGACGGCCGTCGCCGCGCCGCCGGCGTCCATGTAGTCGAAGCTCAGCGAGCTGACACCCGAGGCGACGGTGAGCGGCGTGGCGTCGATCCCGATCTCCTGCCGCTGGAGGTCGGTGCCCGAGAGCGAGTACACGATCCGCTCGCCGCGCAGGGTGCCGGCGGCGTCGGTCACCGCGGCCGTGTCGATCCCGGCCGTGCCGTCCCAGCTCGCGTCCCAGTCGGACTGGATCGTGAAGCCGGTGGCGCTCTGGCCGGTGATCGCCGCGAACGACGTCGGCGTCGCGGCGCAGGTCGGGCAGAAGCCGGCGTCGCGGAGCTCCGCGACCATCCGCTCGACCGCGAGCCGGACGCTCTGCTGCGCCTCGACCTGGTGCGCGCCGACCAGGTACGTCTCCTGGCCGCTCTGGAGCATCACGAGCAGGCCCGCCATCACGAACCCGACGACGGCGCAGGCCACGAGCAGCTCGGCCAGCGTGAACCCCCGCTCGGCGCGGCGACCGCCGTGCGGGCGCCTCGCGCGGCTCATGAGCGTGCCGCGACGAGCGCGACGGCGGTCACCTCGCGCTCCTGGTCGAGCATCCCCCGGCCGGTCACGGGCCTGTAGAAGACCGACACCTGGAGCAGCTTCGCGCTCGTGGTCCCGCCGGGGCTGTCGGTGATGCTCACCGTGCGCCGGAAGGTCGGCGCGCCCGTGATGGCGCCGTAGCCCTCCGGCGTCGTGCCGGCGGCGAGCGCCGCGTTCGTCCAGTCGGCGAGGGCGAGCGCCTTCAGCTCTTCGAGCCGCTGCTCCGCGAGGAAGGCGGCGGCGGTCTCGCCCTTGCCGACCTCGATGCCGCTGGCGCCGAGCTGGAAGCCTGTCGCCACCGCGACGAGCGCGATCGAGAGCACGAGGGTCGCGACCAGCACCTCGGCGAGCGTGAATCCCGTTTGGCGGGTCATGACCCCTGACTCACGCAAGGCGGATGCCAGCGGGAGAATGCTCGCGAAATCGCGCCGATGGCCAGTGCGGCCGCCGGCCAGCCGGGCACGGTCGTTGTCAGGGATTGACGTTTCTGACCGGCGCGCGCCGGGCTCGGTGCCGCGCCCGGAAGGGACCCTATAATGGATGGTGATGCGCCTGAAGCGCCTCGTCGATCGTGTCGCCGAGCACCTGGGCGGCCCCCGGCTCCTCGCCCTGCCGCTGATCCGGTGGCTGGCCGTGCTCGCCGTGTTCACGTGGAACCTGCTCTCGCCGACGGCGCCGCCGGGCTGGGACGCCGTCGACACGATCATCCTGGCGTTCTTCCTCTACAGCGTCGCCGTGGCGGTCGCCCTCTGGATGTGGCCGGGGCGGGCCCTGAGCTGGAACCTCCCCGTCCTCCTGATCGACCAGGCCTTCGCGCTCGTCCTCGTCTGGGAGACGGGCGGCGCCCGCAGCGGGCTCTACCTGGCGCTGCCGCTCATCGCGGCGCTCCAGTCCTACTACTACGGCATGCGCCGCGGCGTCGCCGTCGCCGCGGCCTCGGCCGCGGCGTACCTCGCGGTCGTCTGGCCGACGATGGAGGGCATCGAGGTCGGCAACGTGGCGATCCGGATCGTCGTGCTGCTGGGGACGGCCGTCGGCGTCGGCATCCTCGCCGACGTCGAGGCGGGTGAGCGGCTCCGCGTCGTCGCGCTGAGCGCGGAGGCGCGGGAGCGGGAGGCGTTCATCCGCGGCGTGGTCGACAACCTGAGCGAGGGCGTCTTCGCGCTCGACCGCGAGGGGCGGATCGTGGCCTGGAACCGCGCGCTCCAGTCGCGTTACGGTGTCGGGGAGGGCGAGGTCGTCGGCCGGCACTACCTCGACTGCTTCCCGCGGATGGCCGAGGAGGCGATGGCCGGGCCGCTCGCGCGCCTGCTGCGCGGCGAGGTCGAGCACTTCGACCTCGAGGCGGTCGAACACGAGTCGCTCCGCCGGGGACGCGTCGTCCTGAACCTCAAGGGGAGCCTGCTGCGCGAGGCGGCGACGCCGGTCGGCGCCGTGGTGCTCGTCGAGGACATCACCGAGCGCGTCGCCCTCGAGCACTCGGCCCGGCAGGCGGAGAAGCTCGCCGCGCTCGGCACGCTGGCCGCCGGCCTCGCGCACGAGCTGAACAACCCGATCGGGATCATCTCGACCCGCGCCGAGCTGATGCTGCTCGACGCCGAGTCGGGCGCGCTGCCCGAGGGCCTGCACGACGACCTGCGCGTGATCCACCGCCACGCCCAGCGCGTGGCGCGGATCACGCAGGGGCTCCTGTCGTTCTCGCGCCACTCCTCCGGCCAGCACGCGCGCGTGGACCTCAATCGGCTCGTGGACGAGACGCTCCTGCTGGTCGAGAAGCAGATCGTCCGGGACGGGATCGCGCTCACGCGCGCGCTCGCGCCGAACCTGCCGCCGGTCTGGGGTGACGCCAACGCCCTGCAGCAGGTGGTCATGAACCTCCTGACGAACGCCCGCGACGCGGTGAAGGCCGGGGGCGAGATCGTGGTCGAGACGCTGGCGACGGGCGAGGCCGCGCGGGACGTCCGGCTCGTCGTCCGCGACACCGGGCCCGGCATCCCGTCCGAGCTCCTGTCCAAGATCTTCGACCCGTTCTTCACGACCAAGGCCAACGGGACGGGGCTCGGGCTGTCGATCTCGTATGGTATCGTGCGCGAGCACCAGGGCACGGTGGACGTGCACTCGAGACCGGGCGAGGGGACGCGGTTCGTCCTGACGTTCCGGGGCGCGGAGGGAGACGGCGGCGCATGACGAGCCGCGTGCTGGTCGTGGACGACGAGCCCGACATGGTCGAGAACTGCGCCCGGATCCTCAAGAAGGCCGGCTACCAGTGCCTCACCGCCACGGACCCGCACGCGGCGCTCGCGCTCGTGGAGGCGGAGCGGCCCGACCTGCTGCTGACCGACCTCAAGATGCCCGGCATGGACGGGATGGAGCTGCTCCGGCGCGCGCGCGACGTCGACCCGGCGCTGCCGGTCATCCTGCTCACGGCCTTCGCCACGATCGAGTCCGCGGTGACGGCGATCAAGGACGGTGCCTTCGACTACCTGCCGAAGAACTTCTCGCTGGACCAGCTCCGGATGGCGGTCGAGCGGGGGCTCCGCCAGCGCGAGCTGGAGCTCGAGAACCGCAACCTGCGCGAGCAGCTGCAGGGCACGCTCGGGTTCGAGAACATCCTGGGCCGGAGCGCCGCGATGGCGCGCGTGTTCGAGCTGGTGCGCAAGGCGGCGCGCTCGGACGCCAACATCCTGGTGCGCGGCGAGTCGGGCACGGGCAAGGAGCTGGTCGCGCGCGCCGTCCACGCCAACAGCCCCCGCGCCGCGCAGCCCTTCGTCCCGGTGGACTGCGCCTCGCTGCCCGAGCAGCTGCTCGAGTCCGAGCTGTTCGGCCACGAGAAAGGCGCGTTCACGGGCGCCGTGAAGTCCAAGCGGGGGCTCATGGAGGTGGCCGACCGGGGGACGCTGTTCCTCGACGAGATCGCCGAGATGCCGCTGCCGCTCCAGGTCAAGCTGCTGCGCGCCCTCCAGGAGCGCCAGCTCCGGCGCGTCGGCGGCACGTCGCTGGTGGACGTCGACGTGCGGGTCGTGTCGGCGACCAACCGCGACCTGCGCGAGGCCGTCACCCGGGGCCAGTTCCGCGAGGAGCTCTACTACCGCGTGAACGTGATCGAGATCCAGCTGCCGCCGCTCAGGGAGCGCGCCGGCGACGTGCGCCTGCTGGCCCACGCCTTCCTCAAGCGGTACGGGCACGAGCGCGTCCGCGCCTTCGACGAGGCCGTGCTCGAGGCGCTCGAGGCCTACGCGTGGCCCGGCAACGTGCGCGAGCTGCAGAACGTCGTCGAGCGGGCGTGCGCGCTCGCCGACCGCGACCGCGTCACGCGCGCCGACCTGCCCGAGTACCTCGTCCGTGGCGGCCGGACCGTGCTCGCGGCGCCCACGGCGGCGGCGCCCACGGCACCCGCCGTGGCCGAGGCGGGCCTGCCGCTCAAGGAGGCCAAGGAGAAGTGGATGCAGGTGCTCGAGGCGTCCTATCTCCGCGAGCTCCTGGAGCAGCACGGGGGCAATATCTCGGCGGCCGCCAAGGCGGCCGGCATCGACCGCAAGACCTTCCACCGGCTCATCAACAAGTACCAGATCCGCGGCTAGGGCAGGAGGCTGTCGGAGTATCGAGGAGCGCCACGGCTTTGCCGGGGCGCTCCGAGCGTCCGGGGGGGATGGGGGGCCATGTCGGGGCCCCCCATTCAACCAGGCGCGCGCGCGCTCGGGGCGGCCGTGTCCCACAGGGGCTCCCTGGCCACAGGCGCGCTGCGGCAGCTCGGCGCCAAGCCGCTGTTTTCGTTGGGCTGCTCGGTCTGGCATCGGGGTTGCTCCTCATGGGGTCGTCGAGCACAGTGACCCGAGCCGAGGAGGCCGCCATGAAGGTGACGAAGATCCTGGTGCCGCTGGACGGATCGGCCCTGGCCGAGGCCGCGCTCTGGCGGGCCGTCGACATCGGGGGCGCCGAGGGCGTCGCCTACAGCCTGCTCCGCGCCGCCGAGGCACACACGCTGCCGGGCGCCGATCCCGTGGAAGCGCAGGTGAGCACGGTCCGCGAGGCCGAGGAGTACCTCGAGAGCGTCGCCAAGCGCCTCCGCGAGCGGGGCGTCAGGGCCGTCGAGACCCATGTCTGGTACGGCGCGCCGGCCGGCGCGATCGCGGAGGCGGCGAAGGTCCAGAAGGTCGACATGATCGTGATGTCCACCCACGGGCGGAGCGGGCTCGGGCGCCTGATCCTCGGCAGCGTGGCCGAGACGGTGCTGCGCGGCACCACGACGCCCATCCTGGTCGTGCGCGCCGAGGGCGCTCCGATCGAGACCCCGCAGGCGGCGCGGCCCGCGAAGGAGGCCGCCCGTGTATAAGCGCGTGACCGTCCCGCTCGACGGCTCGATGGTGGCCGAGGGGATCATCCCGTTCATCCTGGAGATCGCCGGACCGCTCGACATGGAGGTCGTGCTGCTCCGCGTCCTGGTGCCGGTCCCGCCCTCCGTCATCGAGGGCTCGCGGCACGTCGAGATCGAGGACGTCGAGAAGCGCCGCGCCGAGGCCGAGGCGTACCTGGCCCCGCTCGCCGCCGAGCTCCGCACCAAGGGCGTGCGGGTCACGACGCAGGTGCGCCGTGGCGAGCCCGCCGGCGAGATCATCGCCGGCGCCCGGGAGGCGGGTGCCGACCTGATCGCGATGACCACCCACGGGCGCAGCGGGCTCGGCCGCCTGCTGTTCGGCTCCGTGGCGGAGGCGGTGCTCCGCCACGCCGACGTGCCGGTGTTCCTCATGCGCCAGACCGAGGCGCAGATCGCCGCGCGCGCGGCGTGGGAGGCGGTGCGATGAGCCGCCGCATCATGCATCCGACGGACTTCTCGACCGCGTCGGGCGCGGCCTTCAAGAAGGCCGTCGCGATGGCGAAGGCCGACCGGGCCGAGCTGCTGCTCGTCCACGTGCTGAGCCCGGTGATGCCCGTGCCGGGCGACGGCTACATCTCGCCCAAGGTCTACGACGAGATCGCGGCGTCCACGCGGGCGTGGGCGCAGAAGCAGCTCGACCGCCTGCTCAAGAAGGCCAAGGCCGCGGGGGCGCGCGCCAGGGGCCTGCTCCTCGAGGGCGTCCCGCACGAGCAGATCGTCCGCGCCGCCCGGTCCAAGCGCGCCGACGTCGTGGTGATGGGGACGCACGGCCGCTCCGGGCTCGCGAAGCTCTTCCTCGGCAGCGTGGCCGGCCGCGTGGTGACCGCGGCGCCCTGTCCGGTGCTGACGGTCCGGGGCCGGTGAGCCGGCGGTGATCGGGCGGGAGGCGCTCGCGCGGTACCTGGCGAGCGTCTTCGGCGCCCCGGTCGAGATCCTGGCGCTCCAGCCGCTCAAGGCCGCGGACGGCGGCGCGACCGACCCGAAGGGCTTCGGCTACGGCGTGCCGTTCGGGGTCGAGTGCGCGGTCGGCCGCGAGGTGCGCTCGCTCGTCGTCTCGCGCACCCGGCCCGCGCAGGGCTTCGGCCACGACTACCCGGCCGACCGCGCGTGGCAGGCGCTCTACGGCCACGTGGCGTACAACACCTTCCCCCGCCACGTGCGGAGCGTCGACGTCGGCCTCGTGCGCGCCTCGGGCGAGCTCGTGTCGGTCGCCGACGCCGGCGAGTTCTTCCAGCTCGTCGAGCGGGCGGCGGGCCGCCTCTACTGGCTCGATCTGGACCGCCTGCTCACGGGCCCGCCGCGCGACCTCGACACGGCCCGCGCCGGCGCGCTCGCGCGCTTCCTCGCCGAGGCGCACGCCGTCAGGCGCGACGAGCCGACGCTCTATCACCGGCGGATCCGCGAGCTCGTCGCCCACGGCGAGTGCCTCATGGGCATCCTCGACAGCTACCCGCACCCGTACCCGCTGCTGCCGGCCGCGGCGTGCGCCGCCCTCGAGCGCGCCGCCGTGACGTGGCGGTGGCGGATCCGCGACCGCGTCCACCGCCTCGCGCGCGTGCACGGCGACTTCCACCCGTGGAACATCCTGTTCCGCGAGGGCGTGGACTTCTCGCTGCTCGACCGGAGCCGCGGCGAGTGGGGCGAGCCGGCCGACGACGTCGCGGGGCTCGCCGTGAACTACCTCTTCTTCGGCCTGCGGAAGAGCGCCGCGACGGACCCGGCGGTCGTCGCCGAGCCGTTCGCCGCGCTGTTCCGCGCGTTCCTCGACATCTATCTCGACGCGACCGGCGATCGCGAGCTCCTGGAGGTGCTGCCGCCCTTCCTCGCCTTCCGCGCGCTCGTCATCGCCCACCCGCGCTGGTACCCGGCGCTCGCGTCGGCGACGCGGGAGGCGCTGATCGGGCTCGCGACGCGCCTGCTCGAGGGCGGCGCGCTCGATCCCGGCGCGGTGCCCGCGCTCCTTCGGGGGACGCCGTGAGCTGGGCGATCTGGATCACCGGCCTGCCCGGCAGCGGCAAGTCCGCGCTCGCGCGCGGCGCCACGGCGGCGCTGCACGAGCGCGGCGTGCGCGTCGTGCACCTGGAGCTCGACGTGATCCGCCGGACGCTGACGCCCACGCCGACCTACTCGGCGACCGAGCGCGACGTCGTCTACCGCGCGCTCGTCTCCATGGCGACGGCGCTGAGCGGGGTCGGCGTGCCCGTGATCATCGACGCGACGGCCCACCGGCGCGTCTGGCGGGAGCTCGCCCGGGCCTCGATCGCGCGCTTCGCCGAGGTCCAGCTCGAGTGCCCCCTCGAGGTCTGCCAGCGGCGGGAGGCGCAGCGGACGACGGGCCACGCGCCGCGCGGCATCTACGCGCACGCGGGCGCGCCCGGCGCGCGCGTGCCCGGCGTCGACGTGCCGTACGAGCCCTCGTTCGCGCCCGAGCGCACGATCGACACCGCGCGGCAGGACGTGGCGACGTCGGTGCGCGAGATCGTGGCGCTCGCGGAGCGCCTCGGCGCCGACGCGGGCGCGGCGCCGCGGGTCCCGGGGGGCGGCTGGGCGATCTGGATCAGCGGCCTGCCGGGAAGCGGCAAGACCACGCTCGCGTGCGCGGTGGGGGCGGCGCTCGCGGGGACCGGCGTGCCGGTCCGCGTGCTCGACCTCGGCGGGCTGCGCCAGTTCCTGCTGGCCGGGCAGCCCGAGTCGGACGTCACGCGGGAGATCGTGCACCGCGCGCTCGCCTACACGGCCAAGCTCCTGACCGAGGCCGGCGTCGCGGTCCTCGTGGACGCCACCGCGCCGCGGCGCGCCTGGCGCGAGCTGGCGCGGGAGCTGATCGAGCGCTTCGCCGAGGTGCAGCTCGTGTGCCCGCGCGAGCTCTGCGTGGAGCGCGAGCGCGCCGTCCGGTGGCGGCTCGGCGGCCGGCGACCGGCGCCGTCGGCCGGGCGCGCGGCCGCGCGGCCGGAGCTCGTGCTCGACTACGAGCCGTCGCTGCGCCCCGACCTCACGCTGCACACCGACCTGCAGGACCCGGGAAGCGCCGTGGAGGAGATCCTCCGCCTGGCGCGCCGTCTGCATCGCACCGCCGTCGTCGGCGAGTACCGCCCATAGGAGGCCACGGACGCCCATGCGAGTCCAGGACATCATGACGATCAGCTGCATCACGGCGCCCCCGCAGATGCCCGTGCTGGAGGCGCGCCAGATGATGCTCGAGAAGCGGATCCGGCACCTGCTCGTGACCGACGGCACCAAGCTCGTCGGCATCGTCACGGACCGGGACATCCGGCTCAACCTGCCGTCGCCGGCGACGAGTCTATCCGTGTGGGAGATCAACTACCTGCTCGCCCGCATGACGGTCTCCAACGTCATGTCGAAGAACGTGGTGAGCGTGAGCCCGTCCCAGGACGCGCGGGAGGCGGCGCAGCTCATGCTCGACCGCAAGATCGGCGCGCTCCCGGTGGTGAGCGACGGTCAGCAGCTGGTCGGGATCATCACGGAGACCGATCTGCTGCGCGCCTTCGTGAAGTCGGGCTAGGGGCCGGACGCGCGGTGCCGCATCGGCGGGTGCTCGTCGTCGACGACGAGCCCGACTTCCAGGTGACGTACGTGCGGCTGCTCGGGCGTCAGGGCCTCCGGGCCATCACGACCGGCAGCCGGCACGAGGGCCTCGCGCTGATCGAGCGGGAGGCGCTCGTGCTGGTGATCTCGGACCTCCGCCTGCCCGACGGCGACGGCCTGGACGTGGTGCGCGCCGCCCGGCGGGCACCGACGCCGGTGCCGACGATCGTGATCACCGGCCTCGGCTCGGAGGCGAGCCGGCTGGCGGCGCTGAGCGCGGGGGCGTCGGCCTACCTGGCCAAGCCGTTCAGCGCGGCGGCGTTCACCTCGCTGGTCGCGCAGACCCTGGCGTCCCCGGGCGCGGGGGGCTGGCCGCCGCTCGGGCCGGGCGTGGGCAACGGGCCGCGCCGGCCGGCGGTGTAAGGGCGGACTGGAGCAGCGACACGGGAGGGTGGCATGATCGCGGTCGAGGGACGGACGAGAGCGGACGAGGGCGGGACGCAGGACTGGTGGGCGGATCTCCACGGGGAGATCCTCGACTGCCTGGCGCCCGGCGGGGCGCTCGCGCCCGCCGAGATCGGGCGGCGGCTCGGGATGTCCGAGGCCGCGGCGACGTCCTGCCTGGCGATGCTCGCGCAGGAGGGGAGGGTGCGGATCTGCCTGGTCGAGCGGACCTGACGCGCCGGGAGCTCTGGAACGCGCGCACGGTCGCCTGGTACGAGCGGGCGAACGCGCGGAGCGACTACGCGGCGACGGTCCTGGGCGCGGTCGCCGGGCTCCTCGACGACTGCCGCACGGCGCTCGACGTCGGCGCCGGCTTCGGGGCGCTCGCGCTGCCGCTGGCGCGCCGGCTCGCGCGGGTGACGGCGGTCGAGCCGGCGCCGGCGATGGCCGCGGCGCTGCGCCGCGCCGCGGCGCGGGAGGGCCTGCGGAACCTCACGGTGCACGAGGCGCCGTGGGGCGAGGTGGAGGTCGGCCCGCACGACCTCGTCGTGTGCGCGCACGTGAGCCACCTCCTCACGCCCGGCTCGCCGTTCCTCGGCGCGGCCGCCGCGCTCGCCCGGCGGGGTGTCGTCCTCGTCCGGGACCTGCCCGGCGGGCCGGACAAGTTCTTCTTCGGCGAGCTCTACCCGATCCTCCTCGGGCGGCCGTACGTCCACGGCTGCGATGCCCGCGACACCGTGGGGGAGCTCGAGCGGCTCGGGATCGCGCCGACCCTGACGCCGATCGAGTACGGCTCCGACCAGCCGTTTGACTCGCTCGATGAAGCGTGCGAATTCTGGATCGAGTACATGCGGCTCGCGGACGCGGGCGCCCGTGACTTCCTGCGGGCGTTCCTGGCCGAGCGGCTCACGCGCGAGGGCGACGGCTGGGTCGCGCCGTTTCGGAAGCGGGCGATGGTCGTCCACTGGCGGACGCGCGGCGCGGGAGGACAGGATGGCTGAGGCACCGAGGTGGCCGGGCATTCCCGCCACCGCCGACGGCTCCGAGGCCGTCGTGTGGGTGGAGACGCAGGTGAGCCAGGGCGCGTGCGCCTACCCGATCACCTCGTCCACCAACATGGGCGCCGGCTACCAGGCGGCCCAGGCGGCGGGCAAGAAGAACCTCTGGGGCGAGCCGCTGTTCTTCCTCGAGCTCGAGTCCGAGCACTCCTCGGCGTCCACCTGCGAGGGCTTCGCGGTCGGCGGCGGCCGCGTGACGAACTTCACCTCCGGGCAGGGGCTCGTGCTGATGAAGGAGGTCCTGTACACGATCGCGGGCAAGCGGCTGCCCGCGCTGTTCCACGTCGGCGCGCGCGCGCTGACCTCGCAGGCGCTCAACGTGCACTGCGGCCACGACGACGTGATGGCGGTCGCGGACACCGGCTGGGGCATCGCGTTCGCCCGGAACTGCCAGGAGGTCGCCGACCTCGCGGTGATCCTGCGGCGCGTGGCGGAGGAGGCGGAGACGCCGTTCCTCTGCGTCCAGGACGGCTTCCTGACCACGCACACGGTCGAGAACGTCCGCCTGCCGGAGCCCGCCCTGATGGCCGAGTTCGTCGGCGACCCATACGCCGTGACCCGCCTGCGCAACCTGATGAACCCCGCGAAGCCGATCATGTCGGGCGTCGTGCAGAACCAGGACGCCTACATGAAGGGCAAGGTGGCGCAGCGCTTCTTCATCGAACGGCTGCCCGGGATCGCGCGCGACGCGATGGACCGCTACGGCACGCTCACCGGACGGCGCTACGCGCCGGTGGACGGGTACCGCCTCGACGACGCGGAGTTCGCCATCGTCGGCCTCGGCTCGATGATGGAGACCGCGATGGCGACGGCCGACTGGCTGCGCGCGCACCGGGGGCTGCGCGTCGGCGTGCTCAGCCTCACGCTGTACCGGCCGTTCCCCGCCGCCGACGTGGTCGCGGCGCTCGCCGGCGTGCGCGCGCTCGTGGTCGTCGAGCGGATGGACAACCCCCTGGCGGCCTCGAACCCGCTCGCGCTCGAGGTGAAGGCGGCGTTCCACGAGGCGGCGACGCACCGCGAGGGCTACCCGGCCGGCCGGACGCCGCCGCTCGTCCACACCGCGTGCGCGGGCCTGGGCAGCCGCGACGTGCGCCCGGGCGACTTCGTCGCGGCGATCGAGGAGATGGCCCGCGGCGGGCGGCGCGACTTCGTGCTCGGCATCCCGCACCACGAGGCGCTGCCGCGAGGCGAGGACCCGGACGTCCGGCCCGCCGGGGCGTTCTCGCTGCGCGGCCACTCGATCGGCGGCTTCGGCTCGGTCACGACCAACCGCGTGATGGCGACGCTCGCGGGCGACCTCTTCGGGATGTACGTGCAGGCCTACCCGCTGTACGGGTCGGAGAAGAAGGGCCTGCCGACGACCTACTTCCTCACCGTCGCCGACGAGCGGATCCGTGCCCACGCGGAGCTCGCGCACGTGGACTTCGTCCCGCTGAACGACGTCAACGCCTTCAACCTCGGCGACCCGCTCATCGGGCTCGCGGACGGCGGCATCGTGTTCATCCAGAGCGCGGAGACGGAGCCGGCGGCGATCTGGCGGGGGATCCCCCCGCGGGCCCGGGCCGCGATCGCAGCGCGCCGCCTCCGGGTGCTCGCGCTCGACACCGCGCGGATCGCCCGCGAGACGACGAGCCAGCCGGACCTCGTGCAGCGCATGCAGGGGATCGTGCTCCTCGGCGTCTTCCTGAAGGCCGCGCCGTTCGTCGCGCGGCGCGGCCTCGGCGAGGCCGAGGTCTTCGCCGCGGTCGAACGCTCGCTGCGCAAGTTCTTCGGCAAGCGGGGGGAGGCCGTGGTGCGGGAGAACATGGAAGCGGTGCGGCGCGGCTACGCCGAGGTGATCGAGCTGGAGGTGCTCTCCCATGCCTGAGCTCTCCGTCCGCGAGTGCATGCACGAGGGCGTGATCTCGTGCACCGAGGACACCGGCATCGAAGAGGTGGCGCGGGAGATGAGCACGCACCGCATCAGCGCGCTGGTCGTGGTCGAGGGGGGCGTCGCCGTCGGCGTCATCTCCCAGACCGATCTCGTGAACGCGACGTTCGTGCAGCCCTACCTGCACCACTGGCCCGGCATGGCGGCCCGCCACCTGATGAGCAAGCCGGTCGTGTCGGTGCGCCCGGACGCGCCGCTCGCGGCGGCGCTCGAGCTGCTGCGCTCGCGCCGGATCCACCGGCTCGTCGTGACGGAGGTCGTGGACGGCGGCGAGCGTCCCGTCGGGATCCTCTCGATGACGGACGTGGTGCGGATGCTGGGCGAGCGGGGCGCCAGGGAGGTGTCATGAGCGACGCGAATCTTCCGTTCGACCCGCTCGGCGCCGTCGAGCCCGAGGGGGACGGCTACGGGCGGGGCACGAAGCGGCCCGGGCTCGCGAAGGACACGCACGAGGAGAGCCTGCCGGTCGACCATTTGCTCGAGCTCGACCTCGAGGCGTACGTGGACGACTTCAACGCGCGGGTCATCGGCGCGTACGCGGCCGGCACCGGCTCGCAGACGCTGCCGGCGGACGCCGGCGTCGCGCGGAGCCTCATCCCGGCCGGCACCGCCGCGCTCCGCGACTTCTCCTACCTGGCGCCCGAGATCCCGGAATTCGTCGCCGAGCGCTGCGTCGGGTGCATGACGTGCGTGACCGAGTGCCCCGACACCGCGATCCTCGGCAAGGCGATTCCCGGCGGGAAGGTGCGCGCCGCGCTCGAGGAGATCGGCGACGCCGAGGAGCGCGCGTTCGTCACCGCGCGCTGGGCGCGGACGCGCAAGTACTTCGAGGTTCCCGAGAAGAAGGGGCTCGAGGGCGCGCTGTTCGGCATCTTCATCGACCAGACGAAGTGCAAGGGCTGCGCGGAATGCGTGCAGGTCTGCGCCGACCTCGGCTACGACGCGCTCACGATGACGCGCAAGAACGAGCGGCTGCTCTCGCTGCACCGCCGGGCGTTCGTCAACTTCCGCGCGCTGGGGCCCACGCCCCAGGAGTACATCAACGAGAAGGCGCTGGCCGACATGATGCTCGCCGAGGAGTCGGCGCTCCTCTACGTGGGCGGCGCGGGATCGTGCATGGGCTGCGGCGAGGCGACGGCGATCCGCATGATGGTCGCCGCGACGGGCTTCGCCCAGGGCAAGGAGAGCCTCGGCATCGTGGCGGCGACCGGCTGCAACACGGTCTACTGCTCGACGTACCCCTACAACCCGTTCCTCGTGCCGTGGACCAACTCGCTGTTCGAGAACGCGCCGGCGGTCGCGATGGGCGTGCGCGCGAAGTGGGACCAGCGCGGCTGGCAGGACAAGCGCCTCTGGATCATCGGGGGCGACGGCGCGATGTACGACATCGGCTTTCAGTCGCTCTCGCGCATGCTCGCCGCGGGCATGGACGTCAAGGTGCTGGTGCTCGACACGCAGGTCTACTCGAACACGGGCGGGCAGGTCTCGACCGCATCGTTCACCGCGCAGGACGCGAAGATGGCGTCGGTCGGCTCGAGCGTCGCCGGCAAGACGGAGCGGCGCAAGGAGCTCGGGCTGCTCTGCATGATGCACCCGGACGTCTACGTGGCGCAGACGACGGCGGCGCACATCAACCACTTCTACCGGGCGGTGCTCGACGCCAACACCTACCGGGGCCCCGCCGTCCTCGTCGCCTACACGACGTGCCAGCCCGAGCACGGCGTGGGCGACGACCGCGCGGCCGAGCAGGCGAAGCTCGCCGTCGCCTCCCGCGCGTTTCCGCTGTTCACCTACGACCCGCGCCGCGGGCCGACCGTGCGCGAGCGGCTGTCGCTGCAGGGCAACCCGGATCCGCAGGAGGACTGGCAGCGCCATCCGAAGACGGGGGAGGTCCTCGACTTCATCAGCTTCGCGCGGACGGAGCGGCGGTTCGCCCGGCAGTTCGAGGCCGACGGCGCGCCCTCGCCCGCGCTCCACGCCGCGCGCGCGGACAGGCTCGCGAACTGGCGCCTGCTCCAGGAGCTTGCCGGCGTCGGGGGAGGGAAGCGGTCATGACCGAACGGAGCGACGCGTGCCCCTTTCTGATCCCCGTGACGGCCGATCGCCTGTGGCTCTACCCGACCAGCGCGTTCTGCCGCCGCCCGGGCCAGCGCATCCGCGTGCCGGCGGGCACGACGCGCGCGTCCGTGTGCGAGACGCGCGCCCACCTCGCGTGCGACGGCTATCGGGCGGGGGCCGGCCTGCGGCTCAGCGCGAGGCCTCGCGGAGGCTGAGGCACTGCCGGCCGCAGTCGCGGAGCGCGGGCCAGAGCGTGCACGCGCGGACGCGCAGCGAGGTGGCGCCGACCAGGGCGCCCGCGGCGGCGTCCAGGGGATCCACCACGATCGCGGTGTCGCGCCCCGTGGTGGGGCAGCGGAGGAGCCGCGGCCGGCGGTAGTGCGCGTACACCGCCAGCGCGACCGGCAGCACGACGAACAGCAGCGCGACGCCGAACAGCGCGGGAAGCACCAGCCAGACGCTCATGGGCCCCTCCTCGTCGCCAACGGGCGCTCGTCTCCCGAGTACCGTGCCGCGGGCGCCAGTGTCCATGAGCCGCTCGCCTCATTCGCCTGGTGCGCCGGCGCGGCGGCGCTGGGGCGCCGCCGCCACGGTGAGGTGCGTCATCGCCCCGGCGGTGACGCCGGCGCGGGCCGGAAGCCGCCGGATTCCGGGGACTTGCCCTGGCGCTCCGCGCGGCACATCGCTTGCACCACGACGGCTTCCATAGGAGAGCCCATGAGCACCGCTGCGTGGCGCGCCGCTGCCCCGGAAGAGCAGTCGGACCCCCCGTTCGTGACGTGCCCGTTCCTCGCCTCGGTCGGCGGCCAGCTCGAGAGGACCTACCCGCACGGGGTCCAGTGCGCGCTCCGCCGCGGCCCGGCCCGGGCGCCGTCGACCGACGAGCTCGCGTGGTTCTGCACCAACGGCCGCCACCACGCCTGCACGACCTACCGACGCTGCAGACGCACAGGAGGAGAGTGATGGGGACGAGGGAGAGCCTGACGGTCGTCGACAACCGCACCGGGAAGTCGTACGAGATACCGATCGCCGACGGCGCGATCCGCGCGATGGATCTCCGCCAGATCAAGAGCGGGGCCGAGGATTTCGGCCTGCTGGCCTACGACCCCGCCTTCACGAACACCGCGTCCACGCGCAGCACGATCACGTTCATCGACGGTGACAAGGGTCTCCTCTGGTATCGCGGCTACCCGATCGAGCAGCTCGCCGAGAAGACGAGCTTCCTCGAGGTGGCCTACCTCCTGCTGCGCGGCGAGCTGCCGACGGCCCGGGCGCTCGAGGAGTTCACGTGGGAGATCACCCACCACACGTGGGTCCACGAGAACGTCAAGAAGTTCATGGACGGCTTCCACCACGACGCGCACCCGATGGGGATGCTGATCTCGACCGTCGCGGCGCTCTCGACCTTCTACCCCGACGCGAAGGCCGCCCAGGACGCCGGCCAGCGCGACCTGCAGATCTACCGCCTCGTCGCGAAGATGCCGACGATCGCGGCGTTCGCGTACCGCCACATCCTCGGCCAGGCGTACGCGTATCCCGACAACGACCTCTCGTACGTCGGCAACTTCCTCAACATGCTCTTCAAGACCACCGAGCTGAAGTACAAGCCCGAGCCGGCGATCGAGCGGGCGCTGGACGTCCTCTTCATCCTGCACGCCGACCACGAGCAGAACTGCTCGGCCAACGCCATGCGCTCGGTCGGCTCGTCGGGCGTGGACCCGTACTCGGCGGTGGCGGCCGCGGCGGCGGCGCTCTACGGGCCGCTCCACGGCGGCGCCAACGAGGCCGTGCTGCGGATGCTCCGCTCGATCGCCACGCCGTCGCGGATCCCCGAGTTCATCCGCCAGGTGAAGGGCGGCGAGGCGAAGCTGATGGGCTTCGGCCACCGCGTGTACAAGAACTACGACCCGCGCGCGAAGATCATCAAGAAGATGGCCGACGAGGTGTTCGCGGTCACCCGGCCGAGCCCGCTGGGGGGGATCGCGCGCGAGCTCGAGAAGATCGCGCTCGAGGACGAGTACTTCGTCAGCCGCAAGCTGTACCCGAACGTCGATTTCTACTCCGGGCTCATCTACGAGGCGCTCGGGTTCCCCGTGGAGATGTTCCCCGTGCTCTTCGCGATCCCGCGCACGGTCGGCTGGCTCGCGCAGTGGCAGGAGATGGTCGGGGACCCGGAGCAGAAGATCGCGCGGCCCCGCCAGCTCTACACCGGGTACGCGCGGCGCGACGTCGTGCCGATGGACCGGCGTTGACGATGCGAGGGAACTTCGAGCGGGCGCCGGCGCGCGTCTACTGGGAGTTGACGCGCGCCTGCGACCTCGCGTGTCGTCACTGCCGCGCCGAGGCGCTGCACGAGCGGGAGCCCGGCGAGCTCACCACCGAGGAGTGCCAGGGCGTGCTGCGGCAGCTCGCCGCGGCCGAGCAGCCGCTGCCGCACGTGATCTTCACGGGCGGCGATCCGCTCAAGCGGCCGGACCTGCTCGCGCTGGTGCGGTACGCCGTCGCCCTCGGCCTCGGGGCCTCCGTGGCCCCGAGCGCGACCCACGCGCTCACCCAGGAGGCCGTCGACGCGCTGAAGGCCGCCGGCGTCGGCGCGATGTCCCTGTCGCTCGACGGCTCGACGGCCGCGCGCCACGACGGGATCCGCGGCGTGCCGGGTTGCTTCGACGAGACGGTGGCCGCGGCGCCGCGGATCACGGGGGCGGGCATCCCGCTCCAGATCAACACGCTCGTCACGGCCGAGACCGAGCCCGACCTGGAAGCCATCGCCGGCGTCGTCGCGGGGCTCGGCGCGGCGCGCTGGAGCCTCTTCTTCCTGATCTCGGTCGGCCGCGGGCGCACGCTCACGCCGCTCGGGGCCCACGAGTGCGAGGCCACGCTCCGGTGGCTCGCGGTCCGCGCGCGGGGCTGGCCCTTCGTGCTGACGACGACGGAGGCGCCCCACTACCGGCGCGTGCTGGTCGAGTCCATGCGCCGGGCCGGGGCGAGCGCGCACCAGATCAGCGAGAGCCCGATGGCGCGGAGCTTCGGCTTCCGCGACGGCAACGGGATCATGTTCATCGCGTCGAACGGCGACGTGACGCCGTCGGGCTTCCTGCCCCTGGCCGCGGGCAACGCCCGGGAGGGCGACGTCCTGGAGATCTATCGCGAGGCGCCGCTGTTCCGTCAGCTCCGCGAGCCGGACGGCTTCCACGGGCGCTGCGGGATCTGCCGCTTCCGGACGATGTGCGGCGGCTCGCGCGCCCGCGCCTACGCGGCGACGGGCGACGTGCTCGGCGAGGACCCGCTGTGCGCGTACGAGCCGGCCGCCGTGGTCTGAGTCCATGGGGGGCTCCGGGCGCCCCCCCAGGTCCCCAGGCGCTCGGGGCGCCCATGCTGCGCCGTGGCGCCCCTCGACAGCGCGATTCGTTCACGGGCTCTGACGCAGTCGCGGGGAGAGGAGCAGAGATGACGTCCCGGTTTTGGTGGGCGCTCGCCGAGCGCGAGGTCGAGCCGGCGGCGTGAGCCCGCTCGCGCTCATCCTCGACCTGCTCGGCGTCCTGGTGGCGGCGCTCCTCCTCGGCCTCGCCGCCTGGGGGGTGGGGATCGCGATCCTCGCCTGGGTCGTGACGCGCGCGGCGCTGGGCCCCTTCGTGCTCGCCCGGGCCGCCGCGGGCCTCACCGTGGCCGCCATCGTCTACGTCGGGCTCGCGCTCGCGCTGACGCTCGCGCTCCCGGCGTAGGGCGCGCCACCCGCCCGGTCGTGCCATCGCCGTTCGCGAATAATGCGGGCTAGGAGCGGGCGCGGGGCGGCGGGCGCAGCACGCCCCACGCCGTGCAGAGGCCGAAGAGCACGAGCGCCGCCACGTTGCCGAGGCCGCCCCAGCGTCGGCCCGGCAGCCACCCGAGGAGATCGCCCGCGACGCGCAGGACGAGCGTCGCGTGCAGCAGCACCAGGTGCGCGTAGAAGCTCCGGCGGAAGCCCACCGCGACGCCGAGGACCGCCGGCAGGATGATCGGCGCGTGGCCGAAGATCATCGCGAAGACGAAGCCGAGGAAGAGCGCGTGCAGCATCGCGTCGTACGCCCCGCCGGCCGCGACGCCGCCGTGGACGAGGGCGAGGACCCCGCCCACGCCGAGCCACGCGTAGCCCGAGAGCAGGCACGCGGCGACGAAGCGCGGGAGGCCGGGCTGGCGCACGGTGCGGCGCGCGACGTCCTGCCGTGCGAGCCAGAGCGCGAGCGCGAGGAACGCCGCGCCGACGGTGCGGATGCCCGCGTCGAAATCGGCCGTGCCGAGGCCGAGGCCGGCGAGGAGCAGGGCCACGGCGCCGAGGAACGCCACCCGGGCGGCGCCGGACACGGGCGCGACCCGCGAGAGCTCGAGACGCTCCCCCGCGATCGTCAGGACCAGGAACGCCGCCCACCACGGGGCGACGCGGTAGCCCGGCCAGCCCGCCAGCCAGAGGAGCTGGGCGGCGAGCCACGCCAGCGCGCCGAGGGCCATCACGACGGTGAAGGCCGCCGTCTGGCGGCGCAGGATGGCGACGAAGAGCAGGGCGAGCCCGAGGCTCCCCGCGGTCGTCAGGAGCGCGCCGCTCCCGCCCGGCGAGCCCGCCACGAGGGCGAGGGCGCCGAGGCCGCTGGCGAGCGGCACCAGGTACGCCCAGCTCCGGCCGAGCGCGACCGCGCGCTCCATCCCGATCACGGTCCCGAGGAACCCGGCGACCATGAGCGGACCGTGGAACGCCGCCAGGGGCGTCGGCGGGGCGGGAAGCTGCCAGCCGAGCCGCAGGAGGCCGCCCCAGAGCGCCGCCAGGAGGGCGAGCATCCCCGGCAGCAGCAGCGGCACGCGCGCGCCCCGCCCGGGCCGGACCGGCCGCGGCGCGCTCACGACGACCAGCCGAGCTTCGTCCGGGTCGCCTCCGACATCATGGCGGGCTGCCACGGCGGGTCCCAGACCAGCTCCACCGTGACGGCCGTGACGCCGGGGACGCTCCGCCGGATCGCCGCCTCGGCCTCGGCCGTCAAGGACTCGCCGAGCGGGCAGGCGGGCGAGGTCATCGTCATCGTCACGCGGACCTGGCCGTCCTGGACGTCCACCGCGTAGACCAGGCCGAGGTCCAGCACGTTGATCCCGAGCTCGGGGTCGAGGACATCCCTGAGCGCCTCCCGGACCTGCTCTGCGGTCATGCCGCCTCCTGATCTTCTGGCTGGGGGGCCCCGAGATGGCCCCCCGAGACCCCCCCACCCGGTGGGCGCGCGACACATGGCGCCCGGAGCCCTCGACGCGCGTTGTCCCCGGCGACCCTCCGGGCCGGGAGGCTTCCGTGAGCCGTATGACCCGCGTCATAGGAGCCCGGGCCGACCCGCTTGTACGGTGTGTTCACGATCTCGAAACGCGCGACCACATGATGGAGGGCGCTCGCATGGCTGACAAGCGCGACGACGAGTCCCGGCCGCCGCTGATGCAGGTGGTCTTCGACAACATCTTCCTCTTGCTGCTGATCGGCATCGTCGTCCCGGTCGTGTTCTACACCATCTGGGGGCTGCTCGAGATCGCGAGCATCCCCGTCGCCAGGTAGGGGGGCGCCATGAGCATCCAGACGCTGCAGGGCGTGTGGTGGAAGAAGGTCGATCCGGCCGAGAAGCTCTGGATCGGCATCGCGCTCGTGTGGTGCCTCGTCCTCTTCGCGATGATGCCCCTCTGGCACTTCACCGGGAAGCAGAACCCCTCCTTCGAGACGTACCGCACGACCGCGCTCGCCTACCAGGCGAAGGTGGACGCCTACGTCGAGAAGAACAAGGTGGGCGAGGACAAGGGGGTCCCGGTGGTCGCGGCCAAGCCGGGCGAGGACGTCTACATGCTCGGGCGGATGTGGTCGTGGTACCCCGTGCTGAAGTTCAAGAAGGGCGAGACCTACCGGCTGCACCTCTCCTCGATGGACCTCCTGCACGGCTTCTCGCTCTTCCCGCTCAACCTCAACTTCATGGTGCTCCCGGGCTACGAGTACGTGCTGACGGTGACCCCCACGGAAGCGGGCGAGGTGTTCGCCGTGTGCAACGAGTTCTGCGGCATCGGCCATCACACGATGGTCGGCAAGATCATCGTCGAGTAGGAGGCGAGGCATGGACGCGACGACCTTCCGGACCTGCGCCCACACGGGGCTCAGGGTGCACCTGACGGCTGAGCGGCTCATCAAGGTCCACGCGGTCGCTGGCGTGCTCGCGATCCTCTTCGGCGGCATCGCGGCGGTCCTCGTGGTCCTCACGCGCTGGCCGGCCGTGCACCTGCTCGACCCGGCCATGTACTACCGGGCCCTGACGTTCCACGGCATCAACATGCTGATCTTCTGGATCATCTTCTTCGAGGTCGCGATCCTGTACTTCGCGGCGCCGATCGTGCTCGGCAGCCGCGTCGCCTGGCCACGCATGGGCTGGGTCGGGTTCGCGCTGATGGTCGCGGGCTCGCTCATGATCGACGTCGCGATCCTGCGGGGCGGCGCGGACGTGATGTTCACCTCGTACGTCCCCCTCCGCGCGGTCTCGTACTTCTATCTCGGCTGGATCCTCTACGCGGTCGGCGCGCTGATCGGCGTGCTCAACTTCTTCGCGACGCTCGTCGTGGCCAAGGCCGAGCGGACCTACGAGGGCTCGATCCCGCTCGTCACCTTCGGGGCGCTCACCGCCGCGATCATCGCCGTGGTCGCCCTCGCCCACGGCGCGATCATCTACATCCCGACGTGGCTCTGGTCGCTCGGCGTGGTCCAGAACCTGGACGCCGGCATGTACCGGCTCGTCTGGTGGGGGCTCGGCCACAGCTCGCAGCAGATCAACGTGGCGGCCATGGTGGCCGTCTGGTACCTGCTCGCCACGCTCACCGTCGGTGCCGTGCCGATCAACGAGAAGGTGAGCCGCTGGGCCTTCGTCCTCTACATCCTGTTCATCAACCTCGCCTCGGCGCACCACCTGCTCGTCGACCCGCAAGTGTCGCCCGCGTGGAAGGTGTGGAACACCTCGTACGGCATGTACCTGGCGGTGCTCGCCTCGATGATCCACGGCATGACGGTGCCGGCCTCGGTCGAGGTCGCGCAGCGGCGCCACGGGCTCGGCAAGGGCATGTTCGAGTGGCTGACCAAGGCGCCGTGGGGGAACCCGGGCTTCGCCGCGCTGTTCCTCTCGCTCGTGCTCTTCGGCTTCATGGGCGGGATCACCGGCGTCACGTTCGGGGCGGAGCAGGTGAACATCTCGCACAACACGCTCCGGATCCCGGGCCACTTCCACTCGACCGTGGTCGCCGGCACGACGCTCGCGTTCATGGGCCTCACGTACTTCGTCGTGCCGCTGATCTGGCGTCGGCGCATCGTCGCGCCGAAGCTGGCGACGCTGCAGGTCTACGTGTTCGGGATCGGCATCGCGATCTTCGCCGCCGGCATGACGACCGCGGGCTCCTACGCGGTGCCCCGGCGGCACTGGGACGTGCAGTTCACGAACGCGCTGTTCCAGCCGCCGGTCGAGGCCGCCGCCTACGTGTTCCTCGGCATCATGGGGCTCGGCGGGCTCCTCGCCGCGCTCGGCGGCGCGCTCTACGTCGGGATCACCGTCCTCTCGGTGTTCTTCGGACGGCGGATCCCCGACCAGCCGGGCCAGATCGAGCTCGCGGCGATCCCGGCGGCCGGCAAGCACACGCCGATCTCCGGCACGCTGGTGCTGGTCTTCGTCTTCCTGGCCGCCTTCGTCATCTACTACTTCCTCAACTGGAAGTGGCTCGCGGCCATCTGGTACGTGCAGTGACCCGCCGGCCGCTCGAGGGGCTCGTCCTCGAGACCGCGGGCGCCGTCGTCGCGGCGGCGCGTGGCGGGGACGGGCTGCGGGGGGCGGGGGCGGCGGGCCTGGCCGCGCGCAGCGCAAGGGCCCCCCGCCGCCCGCAGCCCGTCGCCGTCGACACGCTGACGCGGCGGCTCCTGACCGCGTGGCTCGGGCTCGCGCTCGGCTCGCTCGTGGCGGCGGGGATCTTCGCGATCCTGGTCGCGTTCGCCCGCACGCCGGCGGTGCAGCTGCTCGGCGGCGCGGCCAACCTCTTCCACCTGGCGCTGGTCTCGCACGTGACGTTCTCGCTCACGATCTGGTTCGTGGCGTTCGCCGGCGTGCTCTGGACGTACGCCGCCTGGCGCTCGAACTACCGCCTGCACCCGGGCGCGTCGTGGGCCGGCTTCGCGATCGCCGCCGCCGGCTCCGCGCTGATCGCGGTGCCCGCGTTCACCGCCTCGGGGACGCCCTACCTCAACGATTACATCCCGGTGATCGACCACCCGCTCTTCTGGGCGGGCCTCCTCGCGGCGTTCGGCGGCGTGAGCGTCCAGGCGCTGGCGTACCTGGCGGCCTGGGGCCGCGGGCGCCGGGCGGCCGAGCCGCTGGAGGCGGTGGGCGCCGCGGTGGCCGCCCTGGCGATGGTGCTGGCGGTCGCCACGCTGGCGGCCACCTGGGCGCGCCTGGACGGCGGGCAGCCGTACCCCCTTCAGCTCCGGGCGCTCTTCTGGGGGGCCGGCCACCTCTTCCAGTTCATGCACACGGCGGGGATGATCGCGGTGTGGGCGATCGCGGGCTCGATCGCCCTCGGCGCCCCGTCCGAGCCGGCCCGCGGCCGCGGGCCGATGTGGGCCTTCGTACCGTTCATGGTGGCGACCGCGGCCGTCTACCTCGTGTGGTCGCCGGAGACGCTGCTCTTCAACCGCGTCGTCACCTGGGTGACCTTCTCGGGCCTCGGCGGCCCGACCCTGCCGCTCGCGATCCTGACGCTCGCGGCCGTCCTGCGCGCGCGCCGGCGGCTCGGCGCGCTGCCGTGGGCGAGCCCGCTCTTCTCCGGCACCGTGCTCTGCTTCGCGCTCTTCGCCGTGGGCGGCCTCATGGGCGTCATCGGCTTCCGGCAGGACACGCGCGTCCCCGCCCACTACCACGGCATGGTCGGCGCGGTGACGCTCGCGTACATGGGGCTCGCGCCCGCGCTCCTCGGGCTCACGGGCCGCCGGCCCTGGAAGCCGTGGCTCACGCGGCTCCAGCCGTACCTCTACGGCCTCGGGCTCATCGGCATCATGATCGGGCTCCACTGGGCGGGCGGCCGCGGCGCCCCGCGCAAGACCCTGGGGTTCTCGTGGGCGGACGCGCAGGCCCTCGTCGCGATGAACCTCATGGGGCTCGGCTCGCTGCTCGCGATCGCCGGCGGGCTCGCGTTCGTCGTGAACATCGGCTGGCCGCTCGTCCGCCGGGCAGGGAGGTGCGCATGCTCTCCGCCTACGTCGAGTCGCTGAAGCTCCGGATCGGGATCTTCATCGGCATGGCCGCCGTGCTGGGCTACCTGGCGACGCTCCGGCGGGCGCCCTCGCCCGGTGAGCTGGCGCTGCTGTTCGTCACCGTGGTGGCCGCCGCGTCCGGCGCGGGCGCGCTCAACCACTACCTCGACCGCGACCTCGACCGCCTGATGCGGCGCACGCGGCACCGGCCGCTCGCGTCGGGCCGCATCGCGCATCCCTGGCACGTCGTCGCCCTCGGCGTCGCGCTGATCGTGATGGCGGTGGCCGTCGCCCTGTGGGCGCTCCACCCGCTCGTGGCGCTCCACGTCTTCCTGGGCGCGTTCACGTACGTGGTCGTCTACACGGTCTGGCTCAAGCGCCGGACCTGGCTGAACGTCGTGATCGGCGGGCTCGCGGGGAGCTTCGCGGTGCTGGGCGGCGGCTCGCTGGCGCGCCCGGAGCTCTGCCTGCCGCCGGTGATCTTCGCGACCGTGCTCTTCTTCTGGAGCCCGACGCACTTCTGGTCGCTCGGCATCGCCTACAAGGACGAGTACGCGGGGGCGCGCATCCCGATGCTGCCGGCGGTGGCCGGCGAGGCCCGCGCGGCCCGCTCGATCCTCGTCAACACCGTCGGCCTCGTCGTCACCGCCCTGCTGCCCGTGAGTCTCGGGCTGCTCGGGCTGACGTACGCGGCGGCGGTGGCGCTCGGGAGCGTCTACCTCGTCGCGCGCAACCTGCAGCTCGTGGCGCGCCCGGCCGAGCGGCGCCTGGCGCTCCACTCGTTCCACGCCTCGAACCTCTGGCTCCTCCTGGTGTTCCTCGGCGTCGTGGCCGACGTGCTCGGGGGCGGGCGGTGAGCCGCTGGCTCGGGCATCCGCTGTTCGCGCCGGTGCTGGTCCTCGCGGCGCTCGCCTGGGGGACGGGGCTCATCGCCTTCCTGCTCGTCGGCCCGAGCCTCGGCGGCTGGGCGCGTGCCGTGCTCACGTACTGCTTCGGCTGGAGCGCGGCGACGCGCGCCTACCGCCTCGACGCGGTGCTGCTCGTGACGCTCCAGCCGCCGCTGTTCGCGCTGGTCGTGGGCTTCTTCTACGCGGACGAGCTCCGCGCCTTCGCCCGGCGCCTCGGCGGGCGCGTCGTGGGCGGCACGGCGCTCCTGGGCTTCGTGGCGGCGGCGGCGACGCTCGTGCTGAGCGGCGACGTCGTCGGCAGCGCCCCCGCGACCGCGGCGGGAGCCCCGGTGCGCGACGGCCGCCCGGCGCCCCGCGCCGTGCTCACGGACCACCACGGCCGGCCGTTCGAGCTGGGCGCGGCGGGGGACCGCCCGCTCGCGGTGACGTTCGTCTACGCGAACTGCCACGGCACGTGCCCCGCGCTCGTGGCGACGCTCCAGGCGACGGCCGCGCTCGTCGGCGACCGCGCGCGCTTCGTGGCCGTGACGCTCGACCCCGCGCGCGACACGCCGGCGGCGCTCGCCGCCTACGCCGAGCGCTGGAGCCTCGGCGACTCCTGGCGCCTGCTGTCGGGACCGCCGGCGGCCGTCGACGCCTCCCGGCGCGCGTGGGGCGTGGCCGCCGAGCGGCTGCCCGACGGCGAGATCGCGCACGCCAACGTCATCGTCCTGGTCGACCGCGCCGGGCGGATCGCGTACACCCACCGGGGGCTCGGGCAGGCCCCGCGCGAGCTGGCCGCCGCCCTGGCGCGCCTGGCGGAGGAGCGGGGATAGCCGTGTTCCAGCCCGACCCGGCGCTGGCGCTGACCGCGTTCCCGCCGCGCCCGCGCGAGCGGGCCCACCGGCGCGTCCTGCACGCGGCGGGCGCGCTCTACCAGTGGCTCGAGGTCGCGCTCGACCGGCTCGTGTCCGCGCCGCTCAACCCGCTCTACCACACGGGCACGATCGCGGTGTTCTCGCTCGCGGTCGCGACCGTGACGGGCATCTACCTGTTCCTCTTCTACCGCGTCGGCACGGCGGCCGCCCACGCCTCGATCGAGGGGATCATGGCGCAGCCCCTCGGGATCGGCGCGCTCATGCGCTCGCTCCACCGCTACTCCTCCGACGCCGCGCTGCTGGCCGCCGCGCTCCACGGCGGCAAGATGCTGCTGAACGACCGCTTCTGGGGGCCGCGCTGGATCGGCTGGGTCACGGGGCTCTCCCTGATGGCGCTCGTCTGGATCACCGGCGCGACCGGCTACTGGCTCGTCTGGGACGCGCAGGCGCTCGTGCTCTCGGTGACGACCGCCCGGTTCCTCGACGTCACGCCGTTCTTCACCGAGCCGATCGTGCAGACGTTCGTGCGCAACGACGCGATCCAGAAGTTCCTGTTCTTCATCGTGCTCTTCATCCACATCACGATCCCGCTGCTGATCGGCGCGATGTACTGGCTGCACGTCATGCGCCTGGCGCGCGCCCGCTTCTTCCCGCCGCGGGTCGTCCTCTGGGTCACGGGCGCCGCGCTCATCGTCGCGAGCCTCCTGCGGCCGGCGCTCTCGGGTCCGGCCGCGGACCCGGCGGTGCTGCCGGGCGCCGTGCCCGTGGACTGGTTCTACTTCCCGTACTTCCCGCTGACGCGGCTCGACCCGCGCACGGGCTGGGCGCTGGTGGCGGGGACGGGCGCGCTCGTGGTCTCGCTGCCCTGGCTCCTGCGGGGCCGGGAGCTGCCGCGCGCGACGGTCGAGACCGTCGCCTGCACGGGCTGCACGCGCTGCTACAAGGACTGCCCGTACGACGCGATCATCATGGTGCCGCGCGCCGAGGGCGGCCGGTACAGGACCGAGGCCGTCGTGAACCCGGCCCGCTGCGTCGGCTGCGGCATCTGCGTCGGCGCCTGCGACAGCGCCGGGATCCTGCTGGGGGGCGAGCCCGCGCGCGTCCTCACCGGCGCGGTGACGAGCCGCATCGTGGCGGTGCGCAACGCGCAGGCGCGGGCGGGGGCGGGCGCCGCGCGGCCGGTGCTCGTCTTCGCGTGCCGGCTGATGCCGCACCTCGAGGGCCGGCTCGGGGCCGACGGGACGCTCGCCGGCGTGCCGGGCGCGACCGTCGTGGGCCTGCCGTGCGTCGGCATGCTCCACCCCGAGATGCTCGAGGGCGCGCTCGCCGCGGGCGCCGACGGCGTCTACGTCGCCGGCTGCGTGCCGGAGGACTGTCAGGCGCGCGAGGGCAGCGCGCTGCTCGCCGAGCGCCTGGCCGGGCGGCGCCTGCCGAAGCTCGAGCACGTGGCGCCGGGGCGCGTGCGGCTCGACTGGTACTCGCCCGTCGAGGTCCGGCGCCTCCTCGGCGACCTGCGCGCCTTCCAGCGGGCGCTGCCGTGAGCGCCGTGCCGGGCGTCGTGCCCTCGCGGCGGCCGGGGCCCCTGCGCGTCTCGGGCTTCGTCGCGGTGCTCGTGGCCGTCTCGTGGGCGCTCGGCGCCTTCTCGGCCTGGCCGTGGACGGTCACCGCGCCCGGCAGCGCGCGCCTCAGGATCTCGCTGCGCCACGTCACCGGGTTCCACGCCGACGTCCGCACCCGGTCGGCGGAGGAGCTCGCGAAGCTCCCCGCGCACATGCGCCCCAAGGACGCGAGCGTGCCCGTGACCGGGCGTCGCGCCGACGCCGTGCTCAGCGTGCGCGTGGACGGACGCCCCGCGCTCACCCGGACGTACCGGCCTACGGGGCTCCGGCGCAACGGCCCCGTCTACGCCTACGAGGAGCTCGCGCTGGCACCCGGCCGCCACGTCGTGGGCCTGACGCTGACCGACGCGGGCAGCGGCCGGGCCTGGCCGCTCGACACGGCGATCGAGTTCGCGCCGGGGCGCGCGCCGCTCGTCGAGTTCGTGGCTGGCGCCGGCTGGCATTCGGACTAGACCGCGCCGGCGAGAGCCGCGCGCCCGACAGGGGAGGAGAGTCATGACGACGAAGGATCGGATCCGTCACGCCGTGGTCGCGGCCGCGGTCGCGCTCGGGCTCATCGCGGGCGGCGTCGCGACGGCCGTCGCGCAGGCGAAGAAGCCCGCGCTGCCACCGCCGCCGAAGGTCAGTCCCGAGGAGTTCGAGAAGGCCAAGGGCATCTTCTTCGACCGCTGCGCGGGCTGTCACGGCGTGCTGCGCAAGGGCGCGACCGGGCCGAACCTGCTGCCGGCGAAGACCCGCGCGTACGGCACGGTCGTGCTCAAGACGTTCATCACCAACGGCACGCAGGGCGGCATGCCGGACTGGGGCCGCCAGGGCGTCCTGAGCCCGGCGGAGATCGACCTGATGGCGCGCTACCTGCAGCAGGAGCCGCCGGTGCCGCCGGAGATGCCGCTCAAGCAGATGCGGGCGTCGTGGAAGCTGCTCGTGCCGCCTGACAAGCGGCCCGCGAAGCCGCAGCACGACCGCGACTGGCAGAACTTCTTCTCGCTCACCCTGCGCGACGCGGGCCAGGTCGCGATCATCGACGGCACGACCAAGGAGATCGTGTCGATCGTCCAGACGGGCTACGCGGTGCACATCTCGCGCATGTCCGCCTCGGGCCGCTACGTCTACACGATCGGGCGCGACGGCAAGGCCACGATGATCGACCTCTGGATGGCCAAGCCCGACAAGGTCGCCGAGGTGAAGACCTGCAGCGAGGCGCGCTCGATCGACACCTCGAAGTACAGGGGCCCGCTCGGCGACTTCTACGACAGGTACGCGGTGATCGGCTGCTACTGGCCGCCCCACTTCGTGATCCTGGACGGTCAGACCCTCGAGCCGACGAAGATCGTCTCGACCCGGAGCTACACGGCGGACACGGCGGAGTATCACCCCGAGCCGCGCGTCGCGGCGATCGTGGCGTCGCACTTCAAGCCGCAGTGGATCGTCAACGTCAAGGAGACCGGGCTCGTCTGGCTGGTCGACTACTCGGACATCAAGAACCTCAAGATCACCGAGATCGAGGCCGATCTCTTCCTGCACGACGGCGGCTGGGACTCGAGCAAGCGCTACTTCCTGGTCGCGGCCAACCAGCGGAACAAGATCGCCGTCATCGACGCCAAGGAAGAGAAGCTCGTCACGCTGGTCGACGTCGGCAAGATCCCACACCCCGGGCGCGGCGCCAACTGGGAGGATCCGAAGTACGGACCCGTCTGGGCCACGGTCCACCTCGGCGAGGGTAAGATCACGCTGATCGGCACCGACCCCGAGAAGCACCCCGAGCACGCCTGGAAGGCGGTGCGCAGCGTCGCCCTGCTGGGCGGCGGCAGCCTCTTCATCAAGACGCACCCGAGGAGCGCGTGGATCTGGGCCGACCACGCCCTGAACTCCGACCCCGCGATCCAGCGGAGCCTCTGCGTGGTGTCGAAGAAGGATCCCGAGGCCAAGCCGAAGTGCTGGGAGGCCGCGACCGACGGCCGCGCCGTCCACCTCGAGTACAACAAGGCGGGCGACGAGGTCTGGGTCAGCATCTGGAACCGCAAGGACAAGCAGAGCGAGGTCGTCGTCTACGACGACCGGACGCTCAAGGAGAAGGCGCGGCTGCGCGACCCGCGGCTCGTCACGCCGACGGGCAAGTTCAACGTCTACAACACGGTTCGCGACATCTACTAGCCCGCATTATTCGCGAACGGTCATCGCGCGAGGCGGGCAGGTCGCGCCAGCGCCGTTCGCGAATAATGCGGGCCAGCGGGCGACCGTCGCGGCGGGGCGGCTCACGCTGGTGGCGCTCCTCGCCGCGGCGACCTTCCGCCTGTGACGGCGGCACGCTGATCCTCCGCCAGCGGGAGGTGCGCGAGGTGCCGCCGGCGGCGCCCCCGCCGGCGGTCCCGGCGCCCGCGCGGCCCGGGGGATGACGTAGGTCATACCCCCTGGCGCGGCCGGCCCCGGATACTCGGGGCAGGAGGGGCCCGTCATGCTGAACATCACGCGGCTCGTCGCGCGCGAGGCCGGCGGAGCCCGGGGCTCCGGGGATCCCGCCGCGCCCCGCGCCGGCGCGCCGGGCGCCGCGCGCGCGCCCGCCGTCGTGGTCTGGAACACGACCCGCCGGTGCACCCTGCGCTGCCGCCACTGCTACGCGGCGGCCACCGTGACGCCGGCGCGCGACGAGCTCACGGGCGCCGAGGGCCGCGCGCTGATCGCCGACCTCGCGCGGAGCGGCGTCCGCTCGCTGGTGCTCTCCGGGGGCGAGCCGCTCCTCCGGCCCGACCTCCTGGATCTCGCCCGCGCCGCGGCGGCCGCGGGGCTGCACGTGGCGCTCTCCACCGGCGGCACGCTCCTCGACGCCGCGACCGCGCGCGCGCTGGCCACGGCGGGCGTCGAGTACGTGGGCGTGTCGATCGACGGCATCGGCCCCCGCCACGACCGGATCCGGGGCGTGCCGGGCGCCTTCGGGCTCGCGCTGGCCGGCCTGCGCCGGGCGCGCGACGCGGGGCTCCGCTCGGGCCTGCGCTTCACGCTGACGCGGACCACGCGGCCCGACCTCGAGCCCGTGCTCGACCTCCTGGAGGCCGAGCGCGTGGACCGCGGCTACGTGAGCCACCTCGTGTACGTCGGCCGGGCGCGCCGGCTGTCGGGCGAGGCGCTCGGCCGGCGCGAGGCGCGTGACGCCGTGGAGACGGTCTTCCGTCGTGCCGAGACGTGGCGCGCGCGCGGCGTCGCGGCCGAGCTCGTCACGGGCAACAACGACGCCGACGGCGTCGCGCTCTACCTGCGGCTGCGCCGCCGGGACGGCGCGGCGGCGGCGCGCGTGCGGCGGCGGCTCGCGGCGCGCGGCGGCAACGCGACCGGCGTCGCGATCGCCTCGGTGGACAGCCGCGGCGACGTGCACCCCGACCAGTTCTGGGCCCACGCGACCCTCGGCAGCGTCCGCGAGCGCCCGTTCGGCGCGATCTGGGGCGATCCCCGGGAGCCGCTGCTCGCGGCGCTGCGCGACCGGCGCGGCCGCGTCGGCGGCCGCTGCGCCGGCTGCGTCCACTTCGCGCTCTGCGGCGGCGGCAGCCGCGTGCGCGCCGAGGCGCTCACGGGCGACCTCTGGGCGGCCGATCCGGGCTGCCATCTGACCGACGCCGAGACCGGCGTCACGAGCGGGAGGAACGGCGATGCGATCGAGGATGATGGCCTGCGCGCTGACGATGCTGCTCCTCGCGAGTGTGCGCCCGCCGGCCCCTGACGCTGCCGAGCGCGACGCGCTCCCGCGCTGGGGGACCGGCAGCCTGATGCTCGTCGTCGAGCGCGAGGCGGGGAGCGTGCTCGTCTTCGACGCCTCGCGGCACGAGCTCCTCGGGCGGGTCCGCGGGCTGGGCAACCTGACGCACGCGACGATCAAGTTCTCGAAGGACGGCCGCTACGCGTACGTCCTCGGTCGCGAGGCGTTCGTCTCGAAGATCGACCTCTACACGCTCGGGGTCGTGCGCCAGGTCAAGGCGGGGGCCTGGTCGATCGGCGGCGCGATGACGGCCGACGGCCGGCACATCGTGCTCTCGAACTACGCGCCGGGGGAGGTGCGCTTCCTCTCGGCCGACACGCTCGAGACGGTCAGGGTGATTGCCGCCGAGCGGACGCTCCCCGACGGCAGCGTCAAGCGCTCGCGCGTCGCGGGGCTCGTGGACGCGCCGGGCAACCTCGTCGTCTTCGCACTGATGGACGCCGACGGCGTCTGGGTGGTGGACGCGGGCAAGCCGGACTTCCCCGTCGTGCGCAAGCACTGGGACGTGGGCGTCGAGCCCTACGACGCGCTGATCACGCCCGAGGGCCGCTACTACCTGGTCGGCTTCCTCAAGTCGAACTGGATGGGGCTCCTCGACCTCTGGCACCCGGAGGCGATGCGGCGCATCCTCGCCGATGCCCGGGGCGCCGGCGCGGACGAGGTGCCGCTCTGGAAGGTGCCGCACCTCAAGGGCTGGGCGCTCGCGGGCGACCTGGCGTTCCTGCCGGCGCTCAAGCGCGAGGTGGCGCTCGTCTACGACGCGCGCGCGTGGACCGCGCGCGACGTCGTCCCCCTCAACGGCACGGCGCTCTACACGGTCGTCCGGCCGGACCGCCGGCAGGTGTGGGCGGACCTGGTCGGCAAGAACGGCGACCTGATCGACGTGATCGACGTCGAGACCCGGCGCGTGATCCGGACGCTCCGGCCCGGCCCGGGCGCGACCCACCCGCAGTTCACCCCCAAGGGCGAGGCCGCGTACGTCTCGCTGATGGACGGCGGCAAGGTCGTGGTCTACGACACCGCGACGCTCGAGGTGATCCGCGAGTTCCCGGCCGAGCGGCCGTCGGGGATCTTCTCCTCGGACCGCGCCCACAAGTTCGGGATGTGACGATGCGCGCCGACCTCGATCCCGCCGACCGGGCGCTGCTCGCGCGCGTGCAGGCCGGGGTGCCGCTCGTCCCACGCCCGTTCGCCGCCCTGGCGCGCGAGCTGGGCGCCGACGAGGCCGACGTCCTGGCGCGGCTCCGACGCCTGGCCGGCGCGCGCGTGCTCCGGCAGCTCGGGGCGATCTTCGACACGCGCGCGTGCGGCTACGCCTCGGCGCTCGTGGCCGCGCGCGTCACCCCGGCGTGCCTCCCCGCCGCGGCGGCGGCCGTCGGCGCGCACCCCGGGGTGAGCCACTGCTACGAGCGGGCGCACGCGTGGAACCTCTGGTTCACGCTCGCGGTGGCGCCGACGAGCGCCCTCGGCCTCGGCGGCACGGTGGCGCGGCTCGGGGAGATGGCCGGCGCCGACCGGATGCGTGTCCTGCCCGCGCTCCGCACCTTCAAGATCGCGGCGCGCTTCGCCCTCGACGCCGGCGGGGAGATCGCCCCCGACCGCGGCGGCCGTACCGGCCTGCCGTGCGGGGCCCGGAACCCGCCGCCGGCTGCTGACGGACGGGGAGCGTGCCCCGGCTCCCCGTCGGCCGCGGCGCCGCTCAGCGAGGTCGAGGTCGCGGTCGTGCGCGCGCTGCAACGGCCGCTCGCGCTCGAGCCCGAGCCCTTCGCGGCGCCGGCGCGCGCGGCGGGGCTCGGCACGGAGGCGCTGCTCGCGCGCGCGGCGGCGCTCGGCGAGCGCGGCGTCATGCGCCGGTTCGCGGGCCTGCTGAACCACCGGCGCGCGGGCTTCGCCGCCAACGCCATGGCCGTCTGGGCGCTGCCCGCGGCGCGGCGCGCGCCGGCCGGCCGCCGCATGGCCGAGCTGCCCGCCGTGACCCACTGCTACGAGCGGCCGACGTTCCCGGACTGGCCGTACGCGCTGTTCAGCATGGTGCACGGCCGGACGCGCGAGGAGTGCGAGGCGACCATCGCCGCGATCGCCTCGGCGATCCGGCCGGAGGCGGCGGCGACGCTCTGGACGGTGCGCGAGTTCAAGAAGACGCGCCTCATGCTCTTCACGCCCGAGTACGAGGCGTGGGAGGCGGGCGCCCTGGAGGCCGTGCGGTGAGCGGCATCGTCTACCTCGTCGGCGCCGGGCCGGGCGACCCCGGCCTCCTCACGCTCAGGGGGCGGGACTGCATCGAGCGCGCGGACGCCGTCGTCTACGATGCGCTCGTGGACAAGCGGCTGCTCGAGCACATGCGGCCGGGGGCCGAGGCGGTCTACGCGGGCAAGCGCGAGGGCCACCACTCGCGCCCGCAGGAGGAGATCAACGCGATCCTCGTGTCCCGGGGGCGCATCGGGCAGGTGGTGACGCGCCTCAAGGGCGGCGACCCGTTCATGTTCGGCCGGGGCGGGGAGGAGGCGGCGGCGCTCGCCGCCGCGGGCGTGGCGTTCGAGGTGGTGCCCGGCGTCTCGGCGGGGCTCGCGGTGCCCGCGTACGCGGGGATCCCGCTGACGCACCGCGAGTGCGGTCCGGACGTGACGTTCGTGACCGGCCACGAGGGGCGCGACGGCGCGCGCGTGCGCTGGGACTTGCTCGCGGGCGCCTCGACGGTCGTGTTCTTCATGGGGCTCGGCCACCTCCCGCGGATCGCCGCGCGCCTCGTCGCCGCGGGCCGGGACGCCGCCACGCCGGTGGCGGTGATCTCGCACGGGACGACCGACCGGCAGGAAACGGTCACCGGCACGCTCGCGACCATCGTCGAGGCGGTGGCGCGGCGGAGCATCGGCCCGCCGGGCCTCGTGGTCGTCGGCGACGTCGTGCGGATGCGCGAGTCGATCCGGTGGTTCGCCGAGCTCGGGCCGCCGGGGGGCGGGGCGTGAGCCGCTACTTTCCTGCCTTCCTCGACCTGCGCGGCCGCCGCTGCCTCGTCGTCGGCGGGGGCGCGGTGGGCACGCACAAGGCCCAGGCGCTCGCCGAGTGCGGCGCGCGGGTGACCGTGGTGAGCCCGACCGCCACTCCGGCGCTCGCCGCGCTCGCCGCGGCGGGCCGCCTCGTCCGCCGTCCCCGCCCGTTCGTCGAGCGCGACCTCCGCGGCGCCGCGCTCGTCGTCGCCGCCACCGGGGTCGCGGCCGTGGACCGCGCGGTCGCCGCGCTGGCGCGCCGGCGGCGCGTCCTGGTCAACGTCGTGGACCGGCCGCCCGAGTGCGACTTCATCGTCCCCTCGGTCCTCCGCCGCGGCCCGCTGCAGATCGCCGTCTCGACCGGCGGCAGGAGCCCGGCGCTCGCCCGCGAGATCCGGCGCGAGCTCGAGGCGCTCTTCCCGCACGACTACGGAGACTTCGTGGAGCGTGTCGGCGAGGCCCGGGCCCGCGCGCGCGCCGGCGGGGCCACGGTCGCGGCCAGGGCCGCGGCCGCCGAGCGGGCGGTGCGCGCGGCGCTCTCCGGACGGCGCGCCGTCGCGCGCCCGCCCCGGCGTCGCCGCGGAAGTGAGGCGCGCCCGCCCCACTAGACGGGGCACCCCCGCATTCGGCGTGCTGCAAATGACGGAAATTACTCAGATCCACTTGTGGCACGGACCTCGCACACTCGTCGCTGACCGACGATCTTGAGGCCGGCTGCCGGGAGTGACCGAGATCGCACCGGCGCCACAGGGAGGCGCGTATGGTCGCGACGCTGCAGGTGGGAATCGACGAGTGCCCGTCCCCGAGACCAGACGAGGTCGGCCATGCCGGCGCTCGCTGAGTCACCCCTCGACCAGGCGCTCGGTCGCGCCGGCGACGGCGCGTTCGTGATCGCGGCCGACGGGCGCATCGTGCTCTGGAACCGCTCGGCCGAGCGCATCCTCGGGCACAGCGCGCGCGACGTCCTGGGCCGGCCGTGCTGCGACGTGCTCATCGGCAGCGACGACTCCGGCAACCGGCTCTGCTACCAGGGCTGCCATGTCCAGACGCTCGTCAAGATGGGCGAGCCGATCCAGAGCTTCGACATGCACACGCGGACCAAGGCGGGCAAACCCGTCTGGATCGGCGTGAGCATCCTGTCCACGCCCGCGAACGGCAAGGCCGGCCCGATGACGGTTCACCTGTTCCGCGACGTGACCGCGACCAAGGAGCTGCTCTCGCTGGTCCACGAGCGCCTCGCGGCGCCGGCCGGGGGCGGCGAGCGCCCCGAGGCCGCGGGCTCGCTCACGCGGCGGGAGCTCGAGGTGCTGCGCCTCATGACGGAGGGGCTGAACACCGCGGGGGCGGCGCAGCGGCTGCACGTGAGCCCGGCGACGATCCGCAACCACGTGCAGAACATCTTCGGCAAGCTCGGCGTGCACAGCCGCCTCGAAGCGGTCGCGTACGCGAGCAAGCACCGCCTGCTCTAGTTACGTGGGGGGCCCCGAGATGGCCCCCCACACCCCCCAACGCTCGGAGCGCCCCGGCAAAGCCGTGGCGCTCCTCGATACTCCGACAGCCTCCCAGTTACGTGGGGGGCCCCGAGATGGCCCCTCACACCCCGCAACGCTCGGAGCGCCGCGGCAAAGCCGTGGCGCTCCTCGATACTCCGACAGCCTCCTCGCTCAGAGGGCGTGGAGGACTCGGGCACACGGGATCCCGGGGGGTGTCGGGGGGAGCGGCGATCGCTCCCCCCGACGTCGACTTCAGAGGTAGACGGCGGCGAAGATCGCGAGCCAGAGCGCGCAGACGAAGTACCAGTAGAGGGCTCCCGCGCCGAGGCGCGCCGGCGGTGGCGCCGCCGCGGCCCCCCCCACCGCGTCCACCAGGAGCCAGACGACGGCGCCGAGGACGTGGACGCCGTGCGCGCCGATCAGCGCGAAGACGAGCCCGCCGTAGGGACCCGAGGCCGCCGTGACCCCCCACTGCGCGAGCCCCACCCACTCGCTGCCCTGCACGGCGACGAACGTCCAGCCGAGCGCGGCCGTCAGCGCCAGCGCGCGCCGCGCCCGCGGCCCGGCGCCGGCGCGCGCGTGCCGCCGCGCGCGGCCCAGCGTGACCGCGCTCGCGAGCAGGACCAGCGTGTTCACGGCGGTCACGCCGAGCGGCAGCCGCGGCTCGCCGAGGGGCGGCCACACCGGGCTCCAGAGACGGAACAGGACGAACGCGAAGAGCAGGCCGCCGAAGAGCATCGTCTCGGCGGCCACGAAGAACAGCATCCCGACCCACGCGGGCGGGAGCGCGCGCGCGCCGGCGGCGGTCGCGGACGTCACCGCGGCAGGACGAAGTCGGGGAAGAGTGCGAGCATCAGCCCGAAGACGAGCAGCATCGGCGCGGTGGCGATCGCGTAGATGAGCCAGGCCTCGAGCCGGAGGTGCATGAAATTCAGCGCCACCAGGACGGCCTTGACCGCGGCGACCACGAACATCAGCGTGACGATCGCCGGCCGCGACACGGGCAGCGTGTTCGCGAAGAGCGAGACTGTCATCAGCGCGAGCAGCCAGATCCAGATGATCACGTAGCCGCGCGTGAGCGTCGTGCCGGTCATGGGCGCCTCACGAGAGGTAGACGAGGGGGAACAGGAAGATCCACACGATGTCGACGAAGTGCCAGTAGAGGCCCGCGAGCTCGACCCGGTAGGGGCGCTCGAGGCCCAGGCGCGCGCCGAGGCAGAGCGTGGCGTTGGCGATCACGCCGATCAGGACGTGCAGCGCGTGGAGCCCGGTCATCGTGTAGTAGAAGGACCAGAACGTGCCCGCCCACGGGGTGAAGCCGTGCGTGATCTCGCCCGTGTACTCGTAGGCCTTGATGCCGAGGAAGGCGAGCCCGCCCAGGACCGTGAGCCCCAGGAACACGCGCATCCCCCGGCGATCGCCGCGCTCGGCCGCCGCGTACGCCTCGACCATCGTGTAGCTCGAGCTGAGCAGGATGAACGTGTTGATCGCGGCCACGGTGACGTTGAGGTGGTCGTGCTCGACGTGCGCGCTGCCGCCCAGGCGGGAGATGACGAAGCTCGAGATCAGGCCGCCGAAGAGCATGACCTCGGAGGCGAGAAACCACCAGATCCCGACCTTGCCGCGCGCCGCGGCGCCGGCCGTCCCGGCGTAGGTCGGCGTGGCGGCGCTCACGGCCGGGCCTCCGCGGCGGCCGCGCCCGTGCGCTGCGGCAGCCAGTCGCGCGTGGCGCCGGGCACGCTGTACTCGTAGGGGCCGCGCCCGACCACCGGTAGCGCCTCGCCCCAGTTGCCGTGCGGCGGTGGCGAGGGCGTGGTCCACTCGAGGGTCGTGGCCTCCCACGGGTTCGCGGGCGCCGGCCGGCCTCTGAGCTGGCTCACGAAGAAGTTGACGAAGAACACGAGCTGGCTCGCGACGAGCCCGAAGAGGGCCACGGTGGAGACGACGTTGATCCACTGATGCGGCGCGATCATGTCGTACTGCAGCGGGTTCGCGATGCGGCGGACCATGCCCGCGATCCCGATCCAGTGCAGCGGAAAGAAGACCACGTTGAACGAGACCAGCGTCGACCAGAAGTGGAGCTGGCCGAGGCGTGTGCCCAGCATCCGGCCGAACATCTTGGGGAACCAGTAGTAGATGCCCGCGTAGCCGCCGAAGATCACCGCCGAGATCAGCGTGTAATGGAAGTGGGCGACCACGAAGTAGGTACCGTTCAGGTAGATGTCCGACGGCGCCGAGCCGAGGAAGATGCCCGTGAGGCCGCCGGTCGTGAACATCGCCAGGAAGGCGAGCGCCCAGAGCATCGGCAGCTCGAAGGCGATCGAGCCCCGATAGAGCGAGGCGATCATCGCGAACACGGCCAGCGCGAACGGCACCGAGATCAGGATCGTCGTGATGCTGAAGGGCATCGCGAGCCGCGGGTCCATGCCGCTGACGAACATGTGGTGGGCCCACACGATGAAGCTGAGCGCCCCGGCGACGATGGTGGCCCAGACGACCAGCGTGTAGCCGAAGATCGGCTTGCGCGAGAAGACCGGAAAGATCTCCAGCACCGCCCCCAGCGCGGGCAGCAGCACGACGTACACCTCGGGGTGCCCGAAGAACCAGAAGAGGTGCTGCCAGAGGAGCGGCTCGCCGCCGCGCTCGGGCAGGAAGAAACCCGTGCCGACGATGCGGTCCATGAGCAGCATGATCGCGCCGGCGATGAGCGGGCCGACCGAGAGCAGGAACAGGATCGCCGCGGTGGCCTGCTGCCAGATGATCAGCGGCAGCCGGCCGAAGCCGAGGCCCGGCGCCCGCATCGTCACGATCGTCGTGAGGAAGTTGACGCCGCCGAGCAGGAACGCCGCGAACTCGATCGCGTGGGCGAGGAGCCAGAGGGTGAGCCCCCAGTCGACGCCCGTGTACTCGGCCTTCGCGGAGAGGGGCGGGTAGCCGGTCCAGCCGGCCGAGGCCGCGCCGCCCGGGACGAGGAACGAGACGAGCACGACCGCGGAGCCGAGCGCCAGGAGCCAGAACGACAGCGCGTTCAGGCGCGGGAAGGCCATGTCGCGCGCGCCGATCATCAGCGGGATCAGGAAATTGCCGAAGGAGCCGAGCAGGATCGGCATCGCCACGAAGAAGACCATGATCGTGCCGTGGTTGGTGACCAGCACGTTGTAGGTCTCCGGGCCGACGAAGCCGAAGCCCGGGACCTCCGTGTCGGGCCACGCGAGCTGCCAGCGCATGGCGTACGAGAGATACCCGCCGACGACCGCCATGATCAGGCCGAGCAGCAGGTACTGCCTGGCGATCATCTTGTGATCGGTCGCGTACAGGTAGGTGCGGAAGAACCCCGTGGCCTCGTGGGGCCCGCGCACGGCGGTGACGGTCGGCGACGCGTGGCTCATGTCTTCTCCCCGGGCCTCGCGCTGCCGGACCACTGCTCGCCGACCCATGCGTCCCAGTCGGTGGCCTCGTGGACGATGAGCGTCGCCTTCATGCCGGAGTGCCCCACGCCGCACAGGTGCGCGCAGGGCAGCTCGTACTGCCCCGGCTTCATCGCGTCGAGCCAGGCCGGGATCGAGCGCCCCGGCAGGATGTCCTGCTTGAGCCGGAGGTTCGGCAGGAAGAAGCTGTGGATCACGTCCTTGGCCTCGAGCGTGAGCCGGACCGGCTTGCCCGCGGGCACGTGCATCTCGTCGAGGAACGTCTTGTCGTCGGCGGTGTCGAACCTGCCGTCGGGGCCGGGGTAGGTGACCACCCAGTTGAACTGCTTGCCCGTGACGCGGATGTGGACGTCGGACGCCGGGCTCTCGATCTTGACCTTCGCCCACACCCGCGCGCCCTTGAAGTCGATCCAGAGGTCGAGCACGAGGACCAGCAGGCACGGCAGGAGCACCCACGCCACCTCCCGCCAGCGGTCGCCCTTGATGTAGCCGGCCGGCCGGCCGGCGCGCCGGCGGTAGCGGACGAGGAACACCGCGAACGTGCCCATCGTCGCGATGAACCACGCGAGCGTGATGTAGTAGATCAGCG
>Ga0156246_1031_pt1 | contig 140082 bp, 120 predicted proteins | sample RifCSPlowO2_12_FD_107893 | JGI IMG/M metagenome (GOLD analysis project Ga0156246, IMG submission 107893) | Candidatus Rokubacteria bacterium RIFCSPLOWO2_12_FULL_73_47 | reverse complement strand
GTCGTGCACGTGCAGACGTACAAGATCGACTGCCAGTACTGCCACAGCGACGCGCGGCGCTCGGAGTACGCCGGGCTGCCGTCGGTCGAGCGCTGCATGGGCTGCCACAAGATCACGGGCGCGCAGCTGCCGGAGATCAAGAAGCTCGCCGAGTACTTCGCCAGGAAGGAGCCGATCCCGTGGGTGCGGGTGAACAAGCTGCCGGAGTTCACCTACTTCCCGCACAAGGCCCACGTCCGCGCCAGCGTGAAGTGCCAGACCTGCCACGGGGAAGTCGAGAAGATGACGACGTTCGCGGCCGCGCCGGGGCCGCGCCTCGCGAACGATCTGCTGAACCTCGCGGGCTTCCGCCCCGCGCCGCCGCCGCTGACGATGGGCTGGTGCGTCGACTGTCACCGCGAGCAGAACGCGCGCGAGGACAAGAAGGCGCCGCTCGACTGCGTCGCGTGCCACCACTGAGCGCGCGGCGGCGGCGATGAACCGGCGCGACTTCTTCAAGATCGTCGGCGCGACCGGCGCGGCCGCCGCGACCGCGGGCTGCCAGGGCGCGGGCGAGCACATCCTGCCGCTCGTCGTGCCGAACGAGCAGCTCGTCCCGGGCGTCGCGTCGTGGTTCGCGACCGTGTGCCGCGAGTGTCCCGCGGGCTGCGGCGTGCTCGCGCGGAATCGCGACGGCCGCGTCGTGAAGCTCGAGGGCAACCCCGACCACCCCGTGAACGCCGGGGCGCTCTGCATCCGCGGCCAGGCGGCGCTGCAGGGGCTCTACCACCCCGACCGCTTCGCCGGCCCGCGGGTGCGCGCGGGCGGCGGCCTCACGCCCGCGACGTGGGAGAACGCGCAGAAGCTCGTCGTGGAGCGGCTCGCGGCCCTGCGCGGCGCCGGGAAGGGGCGGGCGGTCGCGCTCGTCACGCAGCTCGAGCAGGGGAGCCTCGGGGTGCTCGCCGACCGGTGGACGCAGGCGCTCGGCGCGCGCCCGCACGTGACGCTCGAGCCGTTCGCCTACGAGGCGATCCGCGCGGCGAGCCGGATCACCTTCGGCCGCGACGCGATCCCGTACTACGCCCTGGAGGAGGCGCAGGTCGTCGTCTCCTTCGGCGCCGACTTCGTCGAGACGTGGCTCTCGACGGTCGGCTACACGCGGGCGTTCGCGCGCATGCACGCGTTCCGCGACGGGCGCGCGGGCACGTTCATCCACGTCGAGCCGCGCCAGTCGCTGACCGCGTCGAACGCCGACGAGTGGGTGCGGAACGCGCCCGGCACGGAGGGGATGGTCGCGCTCGCGGTGCTCAGGCTGATGCTCGAGGAGGGGCTCGGGGACCGCCGGTTCGCCGACGCGGTGGCGCGGGTGGACGTGAAGCAGGTCGCCGAGCGGAGCGGCGTCGCCGAGGCAACCCTCCGGCACCTGGCCCGGGCCTTCGGCCACGCGCGGCCGGGTCTCGCGATCGGCGGCGGCGTCGCGGTGAGCGGGACCAACGCGACCGAGACGCAGGTCGCGATCAACCTGCTGAACGCCGCGGCCGGCAACGTGGGCCGCACCGTGCGGTTCGGGCCCGACTCCGCCTACGGCCGGGTGACGCCGTACGCGGAGGTCGCGCAGCTCGTCCAGGCCATGCAGCGGGGCGAGATCGAGGTGCTGCTGCTCGGCCAGGGCGTGAACCCCGTCCACGCGCTCCCCGCCGGCCTCGGATTCGCCGAGGCGGCGCGCAGGGTCGGGCTCGTGGTGAGCCTCGCCACGCAGCCGGACGAGACGACGGCCCTCGCGCACGTGATCCTGCCGGACACGCACTGGCTCGAGGCGTGGGGCGACTACGCGCCGCGCGAGGGCGTGACGGGGCTGCTCCAGCCGACGATGTCGCCCGTGCGCGACGCGCGGCCGCTGGGCGACGTGCTCCTCGCGGTCGGCCGGGCGGTCCTCGGCAGCGAGGAGGGCAAGGGGCCGCTGCCGTGGGCGTCGTTCGAGCAGTACCTCAAGGCCGCCTGGGAGCCGGTGGTGCGCGGCCAGTGGGCGGCCGCGCTCCGGCAGGGCGGCGTGTGGCGCGACGTCGCGCCGGCGGCCGTCCAGGCCACGGCGGGCCCGCTGGCGGCGGGCGCCGCCGCGCTCGAGGGCGACGCCGGCGGGTTCGCGCTGCTCGCGTACCCGTCGCTGCGCTTCTACGACGGCCGCGGCGCGAGCCGCGCGTGGCTCCAGGAAGCGCCCGACACGATGACCCAGGCGGTGTGGGACGCGTGGGTGGAGGTCCCGGCGGAGGCGGCGGCCCGGCTCGGCGTCGCCACGGGCGACGTCGTCCGCGTCAGCTCGCCGCACGGCGCGCTCGAGCTGCCCGCCTACGTGTCGGCGACGCTCCACCCGCAGGCGGTCGCGATCCCGCTCGGGCACCGCTACGCGCCGTACCACGTGCCGCGCTACGTCGCGGCGGCGCCGACCGCGATGAGCCCGGCGGCGCTCCTCGGGCCGGCGACGGACGCGGCGTCGGGCGGCGCGGCGTGGCTCGGGGTGCGCGTGACGCTCGCCCGGACCGGCGCGCGGCGCCCGCTCGCGATCCTCCAGGCGACGCACGACCAGGACCACCGCGAGCTCGCGCAGCACGTGGACCTGCGCGCCGCACGCGAGCAGGCGCTGCGCGGCCGCGCCGGGCGGCACGAGACGATCAGCATGTACGCGGATCAGGTCTACCCGGGCTACCACTGGGGCCTGGCGATCGACGTGGACGCGTGCGTCGGCTGCCAGGCGTGCGTCGTCGCGTGCCAGGCCGAGAACAACGTGGCGGTGACGGGCAAGGCGTCGGCCGCCTACGGACGCCAGCTCCACTGGATCCGCATCGAGCGCTGGGCCGAGGGGCCGGCGGCGCACCCGACCAACACGTTCCTGCCGATGCTCTGCCAGCACTGCGAGGTCGCGCCGTGCGAGCCCGTGTGCCCTGTCTTCGCCGCGTACCGGACCGAGGAGGGCCTGAACGGGCAGGTCTACAACCGCTGCGTCGGCACGCGCTACTGCGGCAACAACTGCCCGTACCACGTGCGGCGGTTCAACTGGTTCCAGTACGAGTTTCCCGCCCCGCTCGAGGTGCAGCTCAACCCGGACGTCACCGTGCGCCAGCTCGGCATCATGGAGAAGTGCACGATGTGCATCCAGCGCATCATCGCCGGCAAGGACCACGCCCGCGACGCGAAGCGGACCGTGCGGGACGGGGACATCCTCACGGCGTGCCAGCAGACGTGCCCGACGCGGGCGATCACGTTCGGCAACCTCACGGACGACACGAGCGCGGTGACCGGTCTCCGGCACTCGCCGCGCGCGTACACGGTGCTCGAGGAGCTGGGGACGCGGCCCGGCGTGACCTACCTCAAGAAGGTCGTCCGGGAGCACGCCTGAGGCGATGAGCGACCAGCCGACCGGCACCCCGACCTTCGCCGACGTCAACCGCGACGTGCTGCGCACGCTCGAGCCGCCGGGCCACCGCTACTTCGCCTGGATGTCCGTTGTCGCCCTGATCCTGGCGGGCGGCATCCTGTTCTGGACGGGCCAGGTCTGGTGGGGCATCGGGATGGCGGGCAAGCGCGTCCCGCAGATGTGGGCGCTCTACATCACGACGTTCGTGTTCTGGATCGGCATCGGGCACGCCGGCACGCTGATCTCGGCCGTGCTCTACCTCTTCCGCGCGCGCTGGCGGACCTCCATCTACCGCGCGGCGGAGGCGATGACGATCTTCGCGGTCCTGACCGCCGGCCTCTTCCCGCTGATCCACGCCGGGCGCATGTGGTTCGCCTACTTCCTGCTGCCGTACCCGAACCAGCGTTACCTCTGGCCGAACTTCCGCTCGCCGCTCGTCTGGGACGTGTTCGCGATCTCGACGTACCTCAGCATCAGCACGGTCTTCTTCATCGTCGGCCTCGTGCCCGACATCGCCGCGCTCCGCGACGCCTCCACGGGCTGGCGCCGGCGCATCTACGCGCTGCTCGCCCTCGGCTGGGAGGGCTCGGACAACCAGTGGCGGCACTACCGGCGCGCGTACGGCCTCTTCGCCGCCCTCGCGACCCCGCTGGTGCTGTCGGTGCACAGCGTCGTGTCCTGGGACTTCGCGATGGCGCTCGTCCCGGGCTGGCACTCGACGCTGTTCGCGCCGTTCTTCGTCGACGGCGCGATCTTCTCGGGCTTCGCGATGGTCGCCGTGCTCGTGCTCCCGATGCGCCACTTCTTCGGGCTCCACGCCTACATCCGGGACAAGCACCTGGACGCGATGTCCAAGCTCATCCTGGTGACGAGCCTGGTCCTGACCTACTTCTACCTCTCGGAGATCTTCACGGCGCTCTACAGCGGCGACCACTTCGAGAAGGCGTCCCTGTTCTGGAAGGTGACCAGGACCTACGCGTGGGCGCTCTGGCTCATGTACTTCTGCAACTGCATCGCCCCGCTGATCTTCTTCGTGAAGAAGGCGCGGACGCACCCGGTCGTCATCTACGTCGTCTCGATCCTCGTGCTGATCGGGATGTGGTTCGAGCGCTTCAACATCATCGTCCCCTCGCTGGCCCACGGCTTCTACCCCTACACCTGGGGCATCTTCGTGCCGTCGCCGACGGACACGGGGATCGTGATCGGCAGCTTCGCCTGGTTCTTCCTGCTGTTCCTCGGGTTCATCAAGCTGATGCCCTCGCTCTCGATCGTCGAGGTGAAGGAGACCCTCCCGCCGCCGATGAGGGACACGCGCCATGGCGCCCACCACTGAGACGATCGTGGGCGTGTTCGCCCACGTCGACACCACGGTGCGCGCCCTCGAGGAGCTGAAGGCGAAGGGCTATCACGACCTCACGGTGTACACGCCGGTCCCCGTGCACGAGATCGAGGACGTGGTGGAGCGTGACCGGCCGGTGAGCCGCGTGCGCCTGTTCACGCTGCTCGGCGGCCTCACCGGGGCGTTCTCGGGCTTCATGCTGACGATCTGGTCGGCGATGCAGTGGAACCTGGTCACCGGCGGCAAGCCGATCGCCTCGCTCCCGCCGTTCGTCGTCATCGCGTTCGAGCTGACGATCCTCTTCGGCGGCATCGCGACCCTGATCGGCATGGTGGTCCTCGGCCGCCTGCCGAAGTTTCGTCCCTCGCCGGGCTTCGACCCCCGCTTCACGCGGGACCGGTTCGGCGTGGCCGTCCACTGCGCGCCCGACCGCGGCGGGTCCGTGCGCGAGATCCTGGGGGCCGCCGGCGCGGAGGAAGTGAAGGCGGTATGAAGTACGTCTTCGTCCTCGCGCTGCTGATCGTCGTCGGCTCCGCCGGGCTGATGGGCGTCGCGCTGGTCGTGCGATTCAACGACAACATGACGCAGACGCCGCGGGTCATGCCCGGCGAGCGCGTGTTCCCCATGCCGTCCGGCGTGGTGCCGCGGGGCGGCGAGCTCGTGATCCCGAAGGAGCAGCGCGAGCTGGCGGCGAAGGCGCCGAACCCGGTGAAGGGGACGGCCGACTCGATCGCGATCGGGCGCGACCGCTTCGCGACGTTCTGCGCGCCCTGCCACGGCCCCGAGGCCACGGGCGGCGTGACGGGGCCCGTCGCCACGAAGTTCATCCCGCCCCCGGACCTCACGAACGCCGAGCTCCAGAAGGCCCGGACGGACGGCTACTGGCACAGCTACATCGTCGTGGGCGGCGCGGTGATGCCGGCCTACGGCGAGGCGCTGTCATCCGAAGAGGCGTGGCACATCGTGAACTTCCTCCGCTCGCTGGCACGCAAGTGACCCTGGTCTGGACCCTCGTCGCGACGATCGGCGCCGTCACCTTCGCCGTCGGCCTCGCCTCGGAGGACGCCGCGCACGTCTGGGCCATCTACCTCGTGAACGTCGTGTTCTGGTCCGGGCTGGCCGCGACGGGCCCCGCGATCGCCGCGATGATGCAGCTCACCGAGGCGCGGTGGTCGCCGGGCGTGCGGCGGATCGCGCTCACGACGTCCGGCTTCCTGCCCGTGTCGTTCGTCCTGCTCGCGGTGCTCTACGCGGGGCGCGCGGCGCTCTACCACTGGGAGACCGCGCCGGTGCCCGCGAAGGCGGCGTGGCTCAACACGCCGTTCTTCTGGCTGCGGACGCTCGGCGGCGCCGCGCTGCTGTTCGGCGTCTGCCTGGCCTTCGTGAGCGCGCTCCTGCGCGACACGGTGCCGCCGGACGACCCCGGCGTGCGGCGGAGGCGCAACCGCCTCGCGGTCGTCCTGCTCATGCTCTGGGTCGTCGTCGTGTCGCTCTGGGGCTTCGACCTGGTCATGTCGATCGACCCGACGTGGTACAGCGGACTCTTCGGCGGCTACTTCGTGGTGAGCACGCTCTACACGACGTTCTGCCTGCTGGCGATCCTGACGGTGCGCGCCAACGCGCGCGGCCAGGCGTCGATCCCGCCCGCGGCGATCCAGGACGTCGCGAAGCTGCAGTTCGCGCTGGCGGTGATGTGGATGTACTTCTTCTGGTCGCAGTACCTCGTGATCTGGTACGGCAACGTCCCGGTCGAGACCCGGTTCTTCGTCCAGCGCTTCTTCGTGCAGCCCTGGAACGCGGTCGCGTGGGTCGTGTTCACGGTCGGCTGGCTGATCCCGTTCGCGTACCTGCTCAAGCGGCTGACGGGCCGCCCGCCGCGGCGGCACACGCCGCTGGTCGTGGTGGCGCTGTTCGGCCTGTTCGCGATCTTCCTCGAGCGCGTCTTCGTCGTGTTCCCGGCGGTCAGCGGCGATCTCGGGCTGCCCGTCGGCGCGAGCGACGTGCTGATCACGGCGGGCTTCCTCGCGCTCTTCATCCTGAGCCGGCGCTGGTTCTTCAGCCGCTACCGTCCCGTCCTCAACCTCCCGCACACCGGGCAGCATTAATCGAGTGGGCGGCCCCGAGAGGGTCCCCGGGACCACGCGGCGGGGGTAGAGTAGCGGCATGCTGACCGTCGAGGAGGCGCTCACCGCGATCCTCTCGCGCGTCCGCCCGCTCGGGACCGAGCGGGTGGAGCTCCTGGCCGCGCTCGGCCGCGTCCTGGCCGAGCCGATCGTCTCGCGCCGGGTGATCCCGCCGTGGCCGAACTCCTCGATGGACGGCTACGCGCTGCGCGCGGAGGATACGCGCGCCGACGGCGCCGGGCTCCGCGTGGTGGGCCGCGTCACGGCCGGCTCGCTCCCCCCGCGCGCCCTCGGGGCGGGCGAGGCGATGCGCATCTTCACGGGCGCGCCGCTGCCCGACGGCGCCGACGCGGTGGTGCCGCAGGAGGACGTGACGCTGGAGGGCGAGTGCGTGCGGATCCCCGGACGCGTGGCGCGCGGCGCCTGCGTGCGCCCGATCGGCGAGGACGTGCGCGCCGGTGACCTCGTGCTCGAGCCCGGCCACGGCCTCGGTGCCGCCGAGATCGGCCTCCTGGGCACCCTCGGCTACGCGCGCGTGGCGGTGGGCCGGCGGCCGCGCGTCGCGATCCTGTCCACCGGCGACGAGCTCGCCGAGCTCGGCACCGAGCCGGGCCCGGGGCAGATCCCGAACACGAACAGCTACGCGCTGATGGCGCAGGTGCTGGAGGCGGGCGGGGAGCCCGTGAACCTCGGCGTGGCGCCCGATCGCCTGGAGGCGATCGAGGCACGCGTGCGCGCCGCCGGCGCCGCGGACGTGCTCGTCTCGTCGGCGGGCGTCTCGGTCGGCGAGCTCGACCTCGTGCGCGAGGCGCTCACGCGCGCCGGCGCCACGCTCCACCTCTGGCAGGTCTCGATGCGGCCGGGCAAGCCGGTCACGTTCGGCTCGCTCGGCGGGCGGCTGGTCTTCGGCCTGCCCGGCAACCCGGTGTCCGCGATGGTCACGTTCGAGCTGTTCGTCCGCCCCGCGATCATGCGGCTGGCGGGCGCGCGCTCGTTCGAGCGCCCGCGCGTCCGCGCCCACGCGCTCGCGCCGATCGCCAACCCGGGCACGCGCCGCGGCTACCTGCGCGTGACGCTGCACCCGGACGCCGGGGGCTGGGGCGCGCGCCTGACGGGCGGGCAGGGCTCGGCGATCCTGCGCTCGATGGTCGCGGCCGACGGTCTCGCCGTGGTCCCGGGCGACACGCGCGTGCCCGCCGGCGGCGAGCTCGAGGTGATCCTGCTGCGCCCGCTCCCGCCTGGGGCGCGCTGAGCCGGGGCCGCGGTTGACTTCGTTTTCGGGCGCGTGCTACGGTCGGCGCGGATGAATCGCGCCCTCGGTGTGGCGGCCGTGCTGGCTCTGCTCGCGAGCGGCTGCGCGAGCCGCGGCACGGTCAGTCGTCTCGCGGCCGACGTCGAGCGGCTTCGCACCGACCTGACCGCGCTTCGCGCCTCCCAGGAGACCACCGCGCGCGACGTGACGCGCGCGCGGAACGACCTCGCCGGGCTGGACGCCCGCCTGGCCGACACCCGGGCCGGCGTGCGGACCGCCGGCGAGGAGATCGTCACGCTGAGCCGGCGGCTCCAGGCCGCGGAGGCGGCGATCGGCGAGGCGCGCGCGCGCGTGCAGGCGCTCGTGACGCCCCCCGCGCCGGCCGCGCCGCGGCCCGCGCCGGCCCCCGAGCGCTCCCGCCGCGAGCCGCCCGCGGCGCGGCTGGCGGGGCCGGAGCAGGCGTACGCCGCCGCGCTGGCCGCGTTCCGGGCGCGGGAGCACGGCCAGGCCGTGCTGGACCTCCTCGATTTCCTCGCGAAGTATCCCAGGCACCCGCTCGCCGCGAACGCGCAGTACTGGATCGGCGAGGCGTACTACGTGCAGCACGACTACCGCCAGGCGCTCGTCGAGTTCGAGCGGGTGCTCGAGCACGGCGAGGGCAAGGCGGCCGACGCGCTCCTGAAGATCGGTCTCTGCTACCTGAACCTGCGCGATGCCCGGCGCGCCCACCAGGCCTGGATGCGCGTGCTCAGCGAGTACCCCCGCGCCGAGGCCGCCGGGAAGGCCCGCGTCTTCCTGCGCACCCACGCCGCCCGCCGCCGCTGAGGCGGCAGCACCGTATCCATTCGGATTCTTTGAGGGGGGCGCCCCCTCCGGTATACTGCAAGTCCCGCTGCACCCGTCGCAACGATGAACCGTCTCGAGCCAGGCGATCCCGGCTATCCGGCGCTCCTCGCCGCCGTGCCCGCACGGCCCGCGCTCGACGTGCGCGGCACGCTCACCGCGGACGACGCGCTCGCGGTCGCGATCGTGGGCGCGCGGCGGGCGACGCCGTACGGCGTGGCCGTCGCCGAGCGGCTCGCCGCGGATCTCGCGGCGCGCGGCGTGACGATCGTGAGCGGGCTCGCGCGCGGCATCGACACGGCGGCCCACCGCGGCGCGCTCGCGGCGGGCGGCCGGACGCTCGCCGTGCTCGGCTCGGGCATCGACGTGGTCTACCCGTCCGAGAACCGCGCGCTCGCGCGCGCGATCGAGCGGCAGGGCGCCCTGCTCTCGCAGTTCGCGGCCGGCGCGCCGGGGCTGCCCGGGCACTTCCCGGCGCGGAACCGGACGATCGCGGGGCTCGCCCTGGGCGTCGTCGTGGTCGAGGCGGCCGAGCGCAGCGGGGCCCTCATCACGGCCGGCTTCGCGGGCGATCTCGGCCGCGAAGTGTTCGCGGTTCCAGGCCGAATCACCTCCGCGGCGAGCGCCGGGGCGCACAGGCTGATTCAGGACGGTGCTAAACTGGTCACGTGTTGGCAGGACGTCGTGCAAGAATTGCCGGAACAATGGAGACGCGCGCTCCGCGCGGCGACGACGACGGACGGGCCCGCGGGGCCCGGCCCTCGGGGGGACGAGGCACGCATGCTGGACGTGCTGGCGCCGGACGAGCCGCAGCACATCGAGCGGCTGATCGCCCGCGGCGGGCTCGACGCGGGCCGCGCGGCGGCGGCCCTCGTGGCGCTGGAGCTCGCGGGGCTCGCGCGCCAGCTCGCGGGGCAGCGCTGGGTGCGGAGCGTCCCGCAGGCGGGGAGAGGGTAGTGGCGAAGCGCTCGCTGGTGGTGGTCGAGTCCCCGACGAAGGTGAAGACGATCCAGAAGTATCTGGACTCGGGCTTCATCGTGAAGGCGTCGATGGGACACGTGCGCGACCTGCCGAAGTCGCAGCTCGGCGTGGACCCGAAGAAGAACTTCAAGCCGAAGTACGTCGTCGCGCCGGCGAAGAAGAAGGTCCTGGACGAGCTGAAGAAGGCGGCCGCGAAGGCCGACGCGCTGTACGTCGCGACGGACCCGGACCGCGAGGGCGAGGCGATCGGCTGGCACCTCGCGCAGGAGCTCGCCGTCGACCGCAAGAAGGTCTACCGGGTCACGTTCAACGAGATCACCGAGCGGGCCGTCCGGGCCGCGTTCGTTCACCCCGGCAAGATCGACCTCAAGAAGGTCGACGCGCAGCAGGCGCGGCGCGTCCTCGACCGGCTCGTCGGCTACAGCCTCTCGCCGCTCCTCTGGGAGAAGGTCCAGCGCGGGCTCTCCGCCGGCCGCGTCCAGTCGGTGGCCGTGCGCATCATCGTCGACCGCGAGCGCGAGATCCAGGCGTTCGTGCCGGTCGAGTACTGGTCGCTGCACGCCCGCCTGGCGGGCGCGCAGCCCCCGGAGTTCGTCGTGACGCTGAAGGAGGTCGCGGGCGCGAAGGCCTCGCTCGGCGACGAGGCGGCGACGCGCGCGCTGATGGCGTCGGTGGAGGGCGCGCGCTTCGTCGTCCGCTCCGTCACGCGCGGGGAGCGCAAGCGCAACCCGGCGCCGCCGTTCATCACCTCGACGCTGCAGCAGGAGGCGGGGCGGAAGCTCGGCTTCACGGCGAAGAAGACGATGACGGTCGCCCAGCAGCTCTACGAGGGCATCGACCTCGGGGCCGAGGGGGCCGAGGGCGTGATCACCTACATGCGCACGGACTCGGTCCGCGTCGCGCGCGAGGCCCAGGACGAGGCGCGCGGCTGGATCGTCGCGCGGCTCGGGCCCGAGTACGTGCCGGGGACGCCGCCGGCGTACCGCTCGCGCGGCAGCGCGCAGGAGGCGCACGAGGCGATCCGGCCCTCGGAGGTCCGCCACGACCCGCGGGCGGTCGCGCGCTTCCTCACGAAGGACCAGCTCGCGCTGTACCGGCTGATCTGGGAGCGCTTCGTGGCGAGCCAGATGATGCCCGCCGTGTACGACACGGTCGCCGCCGACGTCGAGGCCGGGCCGTGCCTGTTCCGCGCCCTGGGCTCGACGCTGCGCTTCAAGGGCTTCACGGCGGTCTACGAGGAGAGCCGCGAGGACGACGCGCCGCCGGCCGACGAGGAGCCGGAGGGCGCGATCCCTCCGCTGGCGCCGGGCGAGACGCTGCGCCTGCTCGGGCTCGACCCGAAGCAGCACTTCACCCAGCCGCCCCCGCGCTACACGGAGGCCTCGCTCATCAAGGTCCTCGAGGAGCTCGGCATCGGCCGCCCGTCCACCTACGCCTCGATCCTCGGCACGATCATCAACGACCGGGGCTACGTGCACCGGGAGCGCCGCACCCTCATCCCGACCGAGCTCGGGATGACCGTCACGGACCGGCTCCGCCCGTTCTTCCCCGAGATCATGGACGTCGAGTTCACCGCCCAGATGGAGAACTCGCTCGACGCGATCGAGGAGGGCAAGCGCGAGTGGGTGCAGACCGTGCGCGAGTTCTACGAGCCCTTCAAGGTGGATCTCGCGCGGGCCCGCAAGAACATGGTCAACGAGAAGGCCGGCGAGGAGATCGGCGAGGCGTGTCCGGAGTGCGGCGAGCCGCTGCGCGAGCGGCGCGGCCGCTTCGGCAAGTTCATCGCCTGCTCGGCGTACCCCGACTGCAAGTACAAGCGCAACCTGCCGGGGCAGGAGCGGGCCGAGGACCAGCCGACCGACGAGACGTGCCCGACGTGCGGCAAGCCGATGGTCATCAAGCACGGCCGCTTCGGCAAGTTCATCGCCTGCTCCGGGTACCCCGAGTGCCGGACGACCAAGCCGGTGACGCTCGGCATCGCGTGCCCCGAGCCCGGGTGCACGGGCCAGCTCGTCGAGCGGCGCTCCAGGCGCGGGCGGACGTTCTACGGCTGCTCCGCGTACCCGGACTGCACGTTCGTCCTGTGGCAGCGCCCCGTCGCGACGCCGTGCCCCACGTGCGGCGCGGCCTTCCTCACGGAGCGCGCGGCGCGGGGCCGCGTCACGCAGCGGTGCGCGCGCCAGGGCTGCGACTTCGAGCGGGAGGCCGAGCTCCCGGTGGCATGAGCGACCGGCTGGCCGCGTTCCTCAGGCACCTCTCGCTGGAGAAAGACGCCTCGCCGCATACCCTCCGGGGCTACCGGACCGACCTCGTCGAGTTCCAGGGGTTCGTCGGCCCCGCGCGGCGCCTCGAGGACGTGGACGCGCGCACGGTGCGCGCCTTCCTGGCGCACCTGCACGGCCGCGGCCTCGACCCGGCCTCGGTCGCGCGCAAGCTCGCGGCGCTGCGGAGCTGGTTTCGCTTCCTCGTGCGCCGCGGGGTGCTGGCGCGGAACGTCGCGCGCGAGGTCCGGGGCCCGCGCCTGCCGCGCAAGCTCGTCTCGTTCCTGCCGATCGACGAGGCCACGACCCTCGTGGAGGGCCGTGCGGTGGGCGGGGCCCAGCGGGCGCGGGACATCGCGATCCTGGAGCTGCTCTACGCCTCGGGGCTGCGCGTCGCCGAGCTGGCGGCGCTCGACGTGGCCGACGTGGACCTGACCGAGCGGACGGTGCGCGTCCTCGGCAAGGGGCGGAAGGAGCGGATCGTCCCGTTCGGCGCCAAGGCGGCGCGCGCGCTCGACGCCGCCCTCGGGCCGCGGGCGCGCGGCCCGCTCTGGCGCAACCGCCGCGGCGGCCGGCTCACGGCCCGCGCGATCCACGCGATCGTCCGCCGGTGCGCGCGGGCGGCCGGGATCGCGCAGCCCGTGAGCCCGCACACGCTGCGCCACACCTTCGCCACGCACCTGCTCGACGCGGGCGCCGACCTCCGGGTGATCCAGGAGTTCCTGGGCCACAGCCGCCTGTCCACCACCCAGCGCTACACCCACGTGGGCGCCGACCAGCTCATGCGCGTCTACGACGCCGCCCACCCGCGCGCCCGCGCGCGCGCCTGAGCCGGGCATGGCCGCCGGGCCCGACGTCCACGCCACCACCATCGTCTCGGTGCGCCACCGGGCCCAGGTCGCGCTCGCCGGCGACGGGCAGGTCTCGATCGGCGCGACGATCGTCAAGGCCGGGGCGCGGAAGGTCCGCAAGCTCTACCACGACCGGATCCTCGCGGGCTTCGCCGGCACCGCGGCGGACGCCTTCACCCTGTTCGCCCGCTTCGAGGGCAAGCTCGACGAGCACCGCGGCAACCTGGCGCGCGCCGCGGTCGAGCTGGCCAAGGACTGGCGGCAGGACCGCGTGCTCCGGCGCCTCGAGGCGCTGCTCGCGGTCGCCGACCGCGAGCAGTCCTTCATCCTCTCGGGCACGGGGGACGTGATCGAGCCGGACGACGGCCTGATCGGCATCGGCTCGGGCGGGCCGTACGCGCTCGCCGCGGCCCGCGCGCTGGTCGCCCACTCCGACCTCGACGCCAGGGCGATCGCCACCGAGGCGATGCGCGTGGCCGCGTCCATCTGCGTCTACACGAACGAGCACGTGACCGTGGAGGTGCTGTGAGCGCCGACGGCCTCGCGCTCACGCCGGTCCAGATCGTCGCCGAGCTCGACCGGTACATCGTGGGACAGGAGCGGGCGAAGCGGGCGGTGGCCGTGGCGCTCCGCAACCGCTGGCGGCGGCAGAACCTGCCCGCCGAGCTGCGCGACGAGGTGGCGCCGAAGAACATCATCATGATCGGGCCGACGGGCGTCGGGAAGACCGAGGTCGCGCGGCGGCTCGCGAAGCTCGCCCAGGCGCCCTTCCTGAAGGTCGAGGCCTCCAAGTACACCGAGATCGGCTACGTCGGGCGCGACGTCGAGTCGATGATCCGGGACCTCACCGAGCTCTCGGTGACCATGGTCAAGGCCGAGATGACCGCGCGGGTCCAGGAGAAGGCCGAGCAGCTCGCCGAGGAGCGCCTGCTCGAGCTCCTGCTGCCGCGCCGCCCGCAGGAGCCGTTCTCGAGCGGCTCGCTCGAGCAGGTCACGCCCGACGCGCCGTGGGAGGCGACCAAGGAGAAGCTCCGCGCGCAGCTCCGCGCGGGCCGGCTCGACGAGCGGTCCGTGGAGCTCGAGACGCAGCAGCAGGCGACGCCGATGATCGAGGTGCTCTCGGGCCAGGGCCTGGAGGAGATGGGCCTCAACCTCCGCGACATGCTCTCGAACGTCCTGCCGACGCGGACCAGGCGGCGGCGGGTGCGCGTGGCGGAGGCGCGGCGCCTCCTGGCGCAGGAGGAGGCACAGAAGCTGATCGACATGGACGAGGTGGTCGCCCAGGCCGTCCGGCGCGCCGAGGACTCCGGCATCGTGTTCCTCGACGAGCTGGACAAGATCGCGGGGCGGGAGGGGGCCCACGGCCCCGACGTCTCGCGGGAGGGCGTCCAGCGCGACCTGCTGCCGATCGTCGAGGGCTCGGCGGTGCACACGAAGTACGGGATCGTGCGGACCGACCACATCCTGTTCATCGCCGCCGGCGCCTTCCATGTCGCCAAGCCCGCGGACCTCATCCCGGAGCTGCAGGGACGGTTCCCGATCCGTGTCGAGCTGGACCCCTTGACGCGGGAGGATTTCGTCCGCATCCTGACGGAGCCCCAGAACGCCCTGATCACGCAGTACGTGGAGCTCCTGAAGACGGAGCGCGTCGCGCTCAGGTTCGCGCCCGAGGCGATCGACGCGATCGCGGAGATCGCGATGAAGGTGAACGCGAGCACCGAGAACATCGGGGCGCGGCGGCTCTACACGGTCATGGAGAAGCTCCTGGAGGAGGTCTCGTTCGACGCGCCCGACATGCCGGGCAAGGAGCTGGTGATCGACGCCGGCTACGTCGAGGCGCGGCTGGCGGAGATCACGCGGGACCAGGACCTGTCGAGGTATATCCTGTGAACCCCGCGAACGACGTGAAGCGGGCCGAGATCCTGCTGGAGGCGCTCCCGTACATCCGGGAGTTCCGCGGCAAGACGATCGTCATCAAGTACGGCGGCGCCGCGATGGAGCGCGCGGACCTCAAGGAGCCGTTCGCGCTCGACGTGATCCTGCTCCGCTTCGTCGGGATCAAGCCCGTGATCGTCCACGGCGGCGGGCCCCAGATCGGCGCGCTCATGAAGCGGCTCGGCAAGGAGCCGCGGTTCGTCGGCGGCATGCGGGTGACCGACGAGGAGACGGTCGAGATCGTCGAGATGGTGCTGGTCGGCAAGATCAACAAGGAGATCGTCGCCCTGCTCAACCACCACGGCGGCAAGGCGGTCGGGCTCTCGGGCAAGGACGCGCACCTCTTACGGGCGCGGCGCCGGCCGCACCGCCTGCCGGGCGGCGAGGAGGTGGACATCGGCCTCGTCGGCGAGGTGGAGGCCGTCAACACCGAGCCGATCCGGCTGCTGGAGGACGCGGGGTTCATCACCGTGATCGCCCCGGTCGGCGTGGGGGCGAGCGGCGAGACCTACAACATCAACGCGGACCTGGTCGCGGGCCAGGTGGCGGCGGCGCTGGGCGCCGAGAAGCTGATCCACCTGACCGACGTGCAGGGGATCCGCGACCGCGAGGGGCGGCTGATCAGCACGCTCTCGCGCAAGGACGCCGAGCGGCTCATGGGCGAGGGCGTGATCGACGGGGGGATGCTGCCGAAGGTCGAGTCCTCCCTCCGGGCGCTCGAGGGCGGCACCGCGAAGGCGCACATCATCGACGGGCGGGTGCCGCACGCGATCCTCCTGGAGCTGTTCACGCGCGCGGGCATCGGCACCGAGATCGTCCTGTAGGAGAGGACCAGGCCATGGACACCAGGGAGCTGCTCGAGTGGTCGGCGCGGTACCACACGCCCAACTACGGCCGGACGCCGATCTGCCTGGTGCGCGGCGATGGCATGCGCGTGTGGGACAGCGACGGGCGCGAGTACCTCGACTTCGCCGCCGGCATCGCCGTGGTCGGGCTCGGGCACTGCCACCCGCGCGTGACCGGGGCGATCCGCGAGGCGGCGGCGACGCTGCTGCACGTCTCCAACCTCTACCACACGGCGCCGCAGATCCACCTGGCGAAGCTGCTGTGCGAGCACTCCTTCGCCGACCGGGTGTTCTTCTGCAACTCGGGCGCCGAGGCGAACGAGGCGGCGATCAAGCTGGCCCGCAAGTACGCCAAGGAGCGCTTCGCGTCGGACCGGTACGAGGTCATCGCGACGCGGAACTCCTTCCACGGCCGCACGCTCGCCACGGTCACGGCCACGGGCCAGGAGAAGTACCAGCACGGCTTCGAGCCGCTCGTGCCGGGGTTCAAGCACGTGCCCTACAACGACCTCCGGGCGATGGAGCGCGCGATCGACAGCCGGACCGCCGCGATCCTCGTCGAGCCGATCCAGGGCGAGGGCGGCGTGAACGTGCCGGACGACGACTACCTGCCGGGGCTCCGCAAGCTCTGCGACGAGTCGGGGGCGCTGCTGATCCTCGACGAGGTGCAGACCGGCGTCGGCCGCACCGGCAGGCTCTGGGCGTACGAGCACGCGGGGATCGAGCCGGACGTGATGACGCTCGCCAAGGCGCTGGCCAACGGCGTGCCGATGGGCGCGATGCTGGCGCGCGAGGACGTGGCCCGCGCGCTGACGCCGGGCTCGCACGCCTCCACGTTCGGCGGCACGCCCTTCGTCGCCTCGGTGGCGCTCGCCACGCTGACGACCGTGCTCGACGAGAAGATCCCCGAGCGCGCCGCCCGCGTGGGCCGGCACCTCGTGGAGGGCCTGCGTGCGCTCCGCGCGGGCGCGCCGGCGGTGCGGGAGATCCGCGGCCGGGGCCTCCTCATCGGGATCGAGCTCGACCGCCCGGCCGGCCCGGTCGTGGACCGCTGCCGGGAGGCCGGGCTCCTGGCGCTGACCGCTGGCGAGCGCGTGCTGCGGCTGGCGCCGCCGCTCATCGTCGAGCCGGCGGACTGCGACCGCGCCCTCGGCATCCTCGCGACCGCGCTCGGGGGCGCCGCGTGACGCGCGGCTTCCTCTCGTCGGCGGACCTGACGCGCGAGGCGGCCGTCGGGCTCTTCGCGCTCGCCGCGGAGCTCAAGCAGCGCTGGAAGGCGGGCCGACGCACCGCGCCGCTGGCGGGCAAGACGTTCGCGCTGATCTTCGAGAAGCCGTCGCTCCGCACCCGCGTGACGTTCGAGGTCGGCCTCATCCAGCTGGGCGGCGGCGCCGTGTACCTGTCGGGCCAGGAGATCGGCCTCGGGACGCGCGAGGCGGTGCCGGACGTGGCGCGCAACCTGGCGCGCTGGGTCGACGGGATCGCGGCGCGGGTCCACGCGCACGCCACGGTCGAGGACCTCGCGCGCCACGCCACCGTGCCCGTGATCAACGCGCTCTCGGACTTCGAGCACCCGTGCCAGGCGCTCGCCGACTTCTTCACGCTGTGGGAGCGCGGCCTCGATCTCGCGCGCCTGCGCCTGGCCTGGATCGGCGACGGCAACAACGTGTGCCACTCCGTGCTGCTCCTCGGCGCGCTCCTGGGCACGAGCACGGTCGTCGCGTGCCCGCCCGGCTACGCGCCCGACCCGCGTGTCCTGGCGACGGTGCGGCGCCTCGGCGGCCGGTGCGAGATCACCGACGACGCGCGGGCCGCCGCGACGGGCGCGGACGTCCTCTACACGGACGTGTGGACCAGCATGGGGCAGGAGGCCGAGCGGGAGCGGCGGCTCGAGGCGTTCGGTCGTTACCAGATCAACGAGACGCTGGTCGGCTTCGCGCGGCCCTCGGCGCTCGTCATGCACTGCCTGCCGGCGCACCGCGGCGAGGAGATCACCGACGGCGTGCTCGACGGGCCGCAGAGCATCGTCCTCGACCAGGCCGAGAACCGGCTCCACGCGCAGAAGGCCGTCGTGCTCCAGCTCCTGGGAGGTGCGCTCGATGACGTCTAGCCCCAAGCGCGTCGTGCTCGCATACTCCGGGGGGCTCGACACCTCGGTGATCCTCCGCTGGCTGATCGAGCGCTACGGCTGCGAGGTCGTGGCGTTCTGCGCCGACCTCGGCCAGGGCGAGGAGCTCCTGCCGGTGCGGGAGAAAGCGCTGCGCACCGGCGCCGCGTCCGTCCACGTCGTGGACCTCCGGCAGGAGTTCGTGCGGGACTTCATCTTCCCGATGCTCCGCGCGAACGCGGTGTACGAGGGCGCCTACCTGCTGGGCACCTCCATCGCGCGCCCGCTGATCGCGCGGGCGCAGGTCGAGGTGGCCGCCACGGAGGGCGCCGACGCGGTGGCCCACGGCGCGACCGGCAAGGGCAACGATCAGGTGCGCTTCGAGCTGACCTATGCCGCGCTCGCGCCCCACCTCCGGGTCATCGCGCCGTGGCGCGAGTGGGAGCTCGACTCGCGGAGCGCGCTGCTGGAGTTCGCGCGGCGTCACGACATCCCGGTGCCGGTGACGGTCGAGCGGCCCTACAGCACCGACCGGAACCTCTTCCACATCTCCTACGAGGGCGGCGTGCTCGAGGACCCGTGGGCCGAGCCGCCGCCGAAGATGTTCCAGCTCACGACCGACCCGGAGAGCGCGCCGGACGTGCCCGCCCAGGTGGAGGTCGAGTTCGAGCGCGGCGATCCGGTGGCGGTGGACGGCGCGCGGCTCGACCCGGTGACGCTGCTGACGCGGCTCAACCGGCTCGGCGGGGAGCACGGCGTCGGCCGCGTGGACCTCGTCGAGAACCGCTACGTGGGCATGAAGTCGCGGGGCGTCTACGAGACGCCCGGCGGCACGATCCTGCACGTCGCGCGCCGGGCGCTCGAGTCGCTGACCCTGGACCGCGAGGTCCTGCACCTGCGCGACTCCCTCGTCCCGCGCTACGCCGAGATGATCTACTACGGCTTCTGGTACGCGCCGGAGCGCCGCATCTTGCAGGCGCTCATGGACGAGTGCCAGCAGGACGTGACGGGGACGGTGCGCCTGGGGCTCTACAAGGGCCACGTCAGCGTCGCGGGGCGGCGCTCGCCGCGCTCGCTCTACCGGACCGACTTCGCGACCTTCGAGGCCGACACGGTGTACCGCCAGCGCGACGCCGAGGGCTTCATCAACCTCAACGCCCTGCGCCTCAAGATCCGCGCGCTCCGCGACCGCACGCCCTGACCGTGCGTGTGGACGTGGTCCCGACGGCGGAGGCGGTCGCGCCCGGCCAGCTCGCGGGCGCCACCGTGCTCGTGGTGGACGTGCTCCGCGCCTCCACCTCGATCATCAGCGCGCTCGGCGCCGGCTGCGCGGCGGTCGTGCCCGTCGCCGAGCCCGCGGAGGCGCTCGTGCGGGCGCGGGCCGCACGCGCGGACGGCGTCCTCGCCGCGGGGGAGCGGCGCGGGCTGCCGATCGCGGGATTCGACCTCGGCAACTCGCCGCTCGAGTTCGCCGACGGGCGCGCCCGCGGCCGGACCGTCGTGTTCACGACGAGCAACGGCACGCGCGCGCTGCTCGCCGCGCGGGGCGCGGCCGCCGTGGGCGTCGCCGCCTTCGTGAATGCCTCGGCGGCGGCCGCCTGGGCGCGCGCCGCGGGGCGCGACGTGGTCGTGCTCTGCGCGGGCGAGCGCGGCCACCGCTCGCTCGAGGACTGGGTCTGCGCGGGCTTCCTGGTCGAGCGCCTGGCGCGCGGCGCCCCCGGGCTCGCGCCGACGCCGGCCGCCGACGCGGCGGCGGCCGCGGCGCGCCGCTACGCCGGCGACCCGTCGCGGCTCGCGGCGGACTCGCCGTGGGCCCGGCGCCTCGCGCGCGTCGGGCGCGGCGGCGACGTCGCCGCGTGCCTGCGGGTGGACACGACCACGCTCGTGCCCGTGTACCTGGCGTCCGTTGACAAGGTCGTCGCGGGCCACCCATAATGGCGCGGTCCAGGCGGACCAGCGAGGGAGTCGGCGTGTGAATCTACCCATCGGCCTCACACTGACGCGGATCGTCGCCGTTCCGCTGCTCATCGTGTTCCTGATCTCGTCGTCGCGGGTGCACGCGGCGATCGCGGCGGCGATCTTCATCCTGGCGTCGATCACGGACTGGGCCGACGGCATGCTGGCGCGCCGCCGCAACCAGGTGACGACCCTCGGCACGCTCCTCGACCCGATCGCCGACAAGCTCCTCGTCGCCGCGGCGCTGGTCTCGCTGCTCGCGATCGACAAGATCGCGGCCTGGGTCGTCGTGGTGATCGTCGGGCGCGAGCTCGCGGTCACCGGTCTCCGCGCCGTCGCCGCCTCGGTCGGCGTCATCGTGGCCGCCTCGCGCCTCGCGAAATGGAAGACGGTGAGCCAGTACGTCGCGGTGACGCTGCTGATCGTCGAGAAGGGCTTCGACCCGCCCGGCTTCCGCGTCACGGCCTCCGGGGTGCTCTGGGTTGCGGTCGCCCTCACCGTGATCTCGGCCGTGGACTACTTCTACCGCTTCTTCCGCAAGGCCGACTACCGCGCGATCGTCCCCGGGGGCGAGCGCTGGTCGTGAGCCTGGCCCTCGCGCTCGCCGCCGCGTACCTGATCGGCGCGGTGCCGATCGGCTTCCTGGTCGCGCGCGCCGCCGGCGTCGGCGACATCCGGCGCCACGAGAGCGGCAACATCGGCGCCACCAACGTGCTGCGCGCCGCCGGACGCGCCGCGGCCCTCGTGACGCTCCTCGGCGACATCGCCAAGGGCTACGGCGCGGTCGCGCTGGGCACGCTCGTCGAGCCGCGGGCGGCCGCCGCGTGCGCGGTCGCCGCGGTCGCCGGCAACTGCTGGTCCGTGTTCCTGCTCTTCCGGGGCGGCAAGGGGGTCGCGACCGGCCTCGGCGCTCTCCTGGGGCTCGTGCCGCTGGCGGTGCTGCCCGCGGTGCCGGTCTGGCTGCTCGTGACGCTCACGTTCCGGTACGTGTCGCTCGGCTCCCTGCTCGCCGCGGTCTGCGTGCCGCTGGGCAGTCTCCTGCTCGGCTATCCCGGCCCGGCGGTGCTGGCCGCGGCGGCCGTCGCGGCGATCATCGTCGCGCGGCACCACGACAACATCCGTCGGCTCCTCGCCGGCACGGAACGGCGCCTCGGCGAGAAGCGGAGCCGCGAGGCCGCGTGAGGCGGTGATCGCGCTCGTCGGCGGCGGGAGCTGGGGCACCGCGCTCGCCGTCCACCTCGCGCGCGGCGGCACGCCCGTGCGGCTCTGGGCGCGTGAACCCGAGGTCGTCGCGGGCATCCGCGAGACGCGGCGCAACCCGTGGTACCTCGCCGACATCGAGCTGCCGGCGGACGTCGAGGTGACGGGCGAGCTCGCCGCCGTCGCGCGCGGAGCGAGCCTGATCGTCATGGTCGTGCCTTCGGAGTTCTTCGCGGCGACGCTCGCCCGGCTCGACCCGGTGCCGGACGAGGTGCCGATCGTGAGCGCGACGAAGGGCTTCGACCCGGAGCGTCACCTCCGGATGAGCGAGGTGATCGCCGAGCGCTTCCCGCGCGCGCGCATCGCCGCGCTCTCGGGCCCGACGTTCGCGCGCGAGGTGGCGCTCGGCCTGCCGACCGCCGCGGTCATCGCCGCGCGCGACGACACGCTCGCCGCCGGCCTGCAGCGACGGCTCGGCACCCGCGAGCTGCGGCTCTACGCGAACCGGGACCTGGTCGGCGTCGAGGCGGGGGGCGCGCTCAAGAACGTGATGGCGATCGCGACGGGGATCGCCGACGGGCTCCGCCTGGGCGACAACGCGCGGGCCGCGCTGATCACCCGCGGGCTCGCCGAGATGACGCGCCTCGCCGTCGCCCTGGGCGCGCTGCCCGCCACGCTCGCGGGGCTGGCCGGGCTCGGCGACCTCGTGCTCACGTGCACCGGTGACCTCTCGCGCAACCGCACGCTCGGCATCGCGCTGGCGCGGGGGCGGAGCGCGGCGGCCGTCGAGCGCGAGACGCGGATGATCGCGGAGGGCGCGCGCACGGTGCGCTCGGCGCTGGCGCTCGCCCGCCGCCACGGGGTCATGCTGCCGATCTGCCAGGAGGTGGGCGCGGTGCTCTTCGACGGCAAGCCGCCGGCGGACGCGCTCGCCGCGCTGCTCGAGCGACCGCCGCGGCGCGAGGATCACTGACGTGCCGGAGCTCCGGAAGGACCCCGTCGTGGGCCGCTGGGTGATCATCTCCACCGAGCGCGCCCGGCGCCCCTCGGACGTCGCGGGCGAGCCGGTGCGCCCGACGGGCCAGCACTGCGTGTTCTGCGAGGGCGACGAGGCGCGCACGCCGCCCGAGGTGCTCGCGGGCCGGCCCGGCGGCTCGCCTGCGAACGGGCCGGGCTGGGCGTACCGCGTCGTGCCGAACAAGTTCCCCGCGCTGCGGATCGAGGGCGACATCGAGCCCGCGGGCGAGGGGCTGTTCGACCGCATGAACGGCGTGGGGGCGCACGAGGTCGTCATCGAGACGCCGCGGCACGACGGCTCGCTGGCCACGCTCCCGCAGGAGGCGGTCACGGACGTGCTCGTGGCCTGCCGCGACCGGATCCTCGACCTCAAGAAGGACCCCCGCTTCGAGTACATCCTGATCTTCAAGAACCACGGCGAGGCGGCCGGCGCCTCGCTCGAGCACCCGCACTCACAGCTCATCGCCACACCGATCATCCCGATCATGGTCGCCGAGGAGCTCAGCGGCGCCGCCCGCTACTTCGAGATGAAGGAGCGCTGCGTCTGGTGCGACATCGTCCGTCAGGAGTCGCGGGCGCGGCGGCGGCTGGTGCTCCAGGGGGACGGCTTCGTCGCGCTGGCGCCGTTCGCCCCGCGGCTGCCGTTCGAGACGTGGATCCTGCCGACCCGGCACCGGGCGTCGTTCGAGGAGGCGGGCGTGGAGGAGCTGCGGGGCCTGGCCGGGTTGCTCGGCGAGTTCCTCCGGCGCATGAACCGGGTGCTGCACGACCCGCCGTACAACTTCATGCTGCACACGGCCCCGCTGCGCGAGCCCCCGGGGGAGTCGTACCACTGGCACCTCGAGGTCATCCCCAAGCTCACGAAGGTGGCGGGGTTCGAGTGGGGGAGCGGATTCTACATCAACCCGGTGCCGCCCGAGGACGCCGCGGAGGCCCTGCGGGCGCCGTCCGGCTGATTCCGTGCTAACATGGGGCGCTGTGGCGCGGGAATAGCTCAGTGGTAGAGCACGACCTTGCCAAGGTCGGGGTCGCGGGTTCGAATCCCGTTTCCCGCTCCATCACTTCAGTGCGCGCTCCGGGGCGGCGTAGCCAAGTGGCCAAGGCGGAGGTCTGCAAAACCTCTATTCAGCGGTTCGAATCCGCTCGCCGCCTCCATTCCACTCGCGCCTCGTAGGCGGCGTCGGAGAGCTCACATGGCCGAAGAGATCAAGCGCACCGGTCCTCCCAAGGCGAGCGATCTCAAGGGCGACGAGTTCACGTGGTCGGTCCCGCTGAGCCAGCCGCCCTCTCGCGAGTGGTCGCGGTGCTTCGCGGAGCCCGCCGAGACCACCGTCCTGTGCCATCCCAAGCGCCTCGGCATGATGCACCAGGCGCTCGTCTTCAAGTGCGAGGAGGAGCACCTGCCCGCGTGGATCGAGTACATCGACAGGTGGATCATGGGCGCGAACGCGGCCCTCGCCGCGCAGGAGGACGCCGACAAGCGGCGGCGCGCCGAGCAGCTGCGGCAGGAAGAGGACAAGCAGCGGCGCATGCAGGAGGCCAACGAGAAGTTCAAGGGGCTGTGAGGGGTGGCAGCCCGCGTCGAGGTGAGCGGGGGCGTGGCGGAACGGCAAACGCCGAGGACTTAAACTCCTCCGTCCGCGAGGACTTGCAGGTTCGAATCCTGCCGCCCCTACCATCCCCGCCGGCGCAACGAGCGGCCGGCCCCGTGCTATCCTGCCAGGAGTCATGAGCGTCCTGCTCGCGCTGAGCTCGCCGGGCTCCATCGCCATCCAGGTCGGCCCGATCGTGATCCGCTGGTACGGGATCCTGATGGCGACCGCGATCGTGATCGGCCTCTGGCTCGCCCACCACCGGGCGCGGCGCGACGGCCTGCCGGCCGACGACATCCTCAGCGCGGCGCAGTGGGCGGTGCTCGCCGGCCTCGTCGGCGCGCGGCTGTACGAGGTGGCGTTCAACTGGGACTACTACGGCCGCTACCCGGCGAAGATCGTCGCGGTCTGGGAGGGCGGCCTCGCCATCCACGGCGGGCTGATCCTGGGCCCGCTGGTCGGCGCGTGGCTCGCGTGGCGCTGGCGGCTGCCCGTGCTGCGGGCCCTCGACGTGGCCGCGCCCTCGGTCGCGCTGGGCCAGGCCATCGGCCGCTGGGGCAACTTCTTCAACGAGGAGGCCTTCGGCGGGCCGACGGAGCTGCCCTGGAAGCTCTACATCTCGCCCGCCCACCGGCCGCTCGGGTACGGGCAGTTCGAGTACTTCCATCCCACGTTCCTCTACGAGTCGCTCTGGAACTTCGCGGTCTTCGCGGCGCTCGCGGTCTGGCTGCGCCCGCGGCTCGCGGCGCGCCCGGGCGCGCTCTTCTTCTGGTACGTGGGGCTCTACTCCGCCGGGCGGTTCGCGATCGAGGCGCTGCGGCTGGACAGCTTCATGCTGGGCTCGCTGCGCGTGCCCCAGCTCGCGAGCGTGCTCGGCGTGCTCGTCGCCGTGGCGGGCGCCGCCTGGGTGGGCCGGCGCGCCTCGTCGCCCGCCGCGGGCTGAGTCGCGCACGCGCCGGGTGGTAGACTAGGGCAATGTCCGCGACGCTCAAGCGGAAAGCCCAGGCGCTGCTGGCCGGGGAGCAGGGGACCGTGCGCAAGGACTGGGGCGGCAAGGTCTCGATCGCCCTCGTCTATCCCAACACCTACGCCGTCGGCATGTCGAACCTCGGCTTCCAGACGATCTACCGCCACCTGAACGCGATCCCCGACGTCGTCTGCGAGCGCGTGTTCCTGCCGGATCCCGGCGAGGTGGACGAGCTCGGGCGCACCGGGACGTCGCCGTTCTCCCTCGAGTCGCAGCGGCCGCTCGCCGACTTCCACATGGTCGGCTTCTCGGTCACCTACGAGGGCGACTACATCAACGTGCTCCGCATCCTCGACCTGGCCGGCATCCCGCTGCGCGCCGCCGACCGTCGGCCTCACGACCCGCTGGTGCTGATGGGCGGCGTCTGCGCGTTCTCGAACCCGGAGCCGATCGCGCCGTTCATGGACTTCGTCGTCGTCGGCGAGGGCGAGGAGCTTGTCGTCGAGCTGATGGCGGCCTACCGCGACGGCTACCGCGACCGCGACGCGTTCCTCGGGGCGCTGACGGCGCTGCCCGGCGTGTACGTGCCCGAGCGCTACGAGGTGAGCCGCGCCGCGGACGGCACGCTCCTCGACGTCAAGGCCCTCGGCGGCGCGCCGGCGGTCGTCATCAAGCGGCGGCTCCGCGACGTGGACGCCTTCGAGACCATCGCGACCGTCAAGACGCCGAGCGCCGAGTACGGCCACATGGCGCTGCTCGAAGTCGGCAAGGGCTGCGGGCGCGGCTGCCGCTTCTGCCTCGAAGGCCAGGTCTACCGCCCGGTCCGCCACCGCAGCCTCGACGCGCTCCGCGCGACGGTCGCCGAGCTGGCGCGGCAGGGCGAGACGCGCGTCGGGCTGGTCGGCGCATGCGTCTCGGACTACCCGGGGATCGCCGAGCTGCTCCGGGTCGTCGCGGCGCACGGCCTCGAGCTGTCGATCTCCTCGCTGCGCGCCGACAGCCTGACCGCGGACCTGGCGCAGGCGCTGGCGCGCGGCGGGCACCGCACGCTCACCGTGGCGCCCGAGGCCGGGACCGAGCGGCTGCGCCGGGCGATCCGCAAGGCGATCACCGACGCGCAGCTCATGGAGGCGTGCGACCTGGTCCGCGCGAGCGGCATCCCGAACCTCAAGTGCTACTTCATGCTCGGCCTGCCCACGGAGACGGCGGAGGACGTCGAGGCGATCGCGCGGCTCGCCGAGCGGATGCTCGAGCGCCTGCGCGTCCTCGACCCGGCGGGGCGGCCCTTCGGCCGCCTGACGCTCTCGATCTCGTCGTTCGTGCCGAAGCCCTGGACGCCGTTCCAGTGGGCGCCGTTCGACGGCGCGGAGGCGCTCGCGGCCAAGCTCGAGACCGTCAAGCGCGGGGTGCGCCGCCTGGCCTCCGTGCGCGTGCTGCACGAGAATCCCCGGGAGGCGGCGCTCCAGGCGCTGCTCGCGCGGGGCGACCGTCGCGTCGCCGACTTCCTCGAGCTGGCCGCGCGCCACCAGGGCGACTGGCGGCGCGCGCTGCGCGAGTGGGAGGGCGACGCGGCGGACTACACGACGCGCGCGCGGGCGACGGACGAGCGGCTGCCGTGGGACCACTTCGACGTCGGCGTCAGGAAGGCGGGGCTCCTCCGCGAGTGGCACCGGGCGCTCGCCGAGGCGCCGGTGGCGGCGGAGGCCCGGTGATGCGGCTCGACGACACGTACGGCCGCCCGCTCCGCAACCTCCGGCTCTCGGTCACCGACCGCTGCAACCTCCGCTGCCACTACTGCATGCCGGAGGAGGAGTACACCTGGCTGCCCCGCCACGAGATCCTCCACTTCGGGGAGATCGCGGCGCTCGTGGACCTGTTCATCGCGCTTGGCGTGGACAAGGTGCGGCTGACGGGCGGCGAGCCGCTGCTGCGCCGCGAGCTGCCGCGCCTGGTCGGCATGCTGGCGGCCAAGCCGGGGCTCCGCGACCTCGCGCTGACGACCAACGGGATCCTGCTCGGGGACCAGGCGCAGGCGCTCCGCGACGCCGGCCTCGGCCGCGTGACCGTGAGCCTCGATACGCTGCGCCCCGAGCGGTTCGTGGCGCTGACGCGGCGGACGACCCACGCCCAGGTCCTCGAGGGGCTCGGCGCGGCGGCGCGCGCCGGGTTCCGCGGCCTCAAGCTCGACACGGTCGTCATTCGCGGCGTGAACGACGACGAGCTCGTGGACCTCCTCGAGTTCGCGCGGCAGGTGCCGGCCGAGATCCGGTTCATCGAGTACATGGACGTCGGCGGCGCCACGCGCTGGACCGAGGCGCAGGTCGTCTCGCGCCAGGAGATGCTCGCGCACCTCGAGCGGCGCTACGGGCGCGTCGAGCCGATCGTCGAGTCGAGCTCGGCGCCGGCCGAGCGCTTCCGGCTGCCCGACGGCACCGTCTTCGGGATCATCTCGTCGACCACCCAGCCGTTCTGCGCCCGGTGCGACCGGAGCCGGCTCACCGCGGACGGCACCTGGTTCCTCTGCCTGTACGCGCGCGACGGCGTGGACCTGCGCGGGCCGTTCCGCGCGGGGGCCTCGCCCGAGGAGCTCCGCGCGCTCATCACGGGGCGCTGGCGGCAGCGCGCGGACCGCGGCGCCGAAGAGCGGCTGCGGCTCCGTGACCGCGCGCCGCTCCTGCAGATCGGCGAGCTGCGCGCCGACCCGCGCCTCGAGATGCACACGCGCGGTGGCTAGCGCGGCCGGGGTTGTCTCGCGTGGCCGGCGCTGGTAGCCTCGGGGCCATGAGCGCGCGCCCCGACGAGACTCCCGCGGGCTCGGCCGACGTCCCCCGGGTGGACGTCCGCGAGCGCGGGGCCGCGGGCCGGACCTCGGAGCGACGCCTGTGGATGCAGCTCCAGGCCTTCGGCGCGTGCGCGGATCCCAAACCGCTCGTGCGCGCGCTCGAGGCGAGCGGGATCGAGGGCGTGCTCTATCGCGACGCGAACGATCCCCGAGGCGTCGCCGTGCTGGGCCTCCACGAGGATCCGGCCTTCTTCGTCAACGGGTTCAGGGAGCTGCTCGGGGCCGAGCCCTTCGGCGCGCTCGCCCGGAAGGCGGAGCTCACGATGCTCGGGCGGACGTACGCCTCGGGCTTCGAGGCCGACCTCGACGAGTGGCTGCTCCAGCGGCCCCGGCGGATGGCGCTGAACCCGGCGTGGCCCTGGGCCGTCTGGTACCCGCTGCGCCGCGCGGGGACGTTCGCGCGCCTGCCGGCGCAGGAGCAGGGCGCCATCGTGAAGGAGCACGCGGTGCTCGGCCACGCCTACGGCGCCGCGGATCTCGCCCACGACATCCGGCTCGCCTGCCACGGGCTCGACGTCCACGACAACGACTTCGTCATCGGCCTGGTCGGGCGGGAGCTGCACCCGCTCTCCCACCTCGTGCAGACGATGCGCAAGACCGTCCAGACCGCGCAGTACATCCAGACGCTCGGCCCGTTCTTCGTGGGCCACGCGCTCTGGCAGAGCCCGCTCGCCGGGCCCACGGCGCGCGCGCGAGACGATCAGGGGAGCGGCGCGGGCAGGTCGGAGCGTCCCATCAGGTAGAGGTCCACGCCGCGCGCGGCCGAGCGGCCCTCGGCGATCGCCCACACGATCAGCGACTGGCCGCGCTGCATGTCGCCGCAGGTGAACACGCCCGGCACGCTCGTCATCCAGCCGGGGTCGCGCGCGACGTTGCCGCGCGCGGTCAGCGCGAGGCCGAGCTCCTCGATGGGCCCACGGCGCTCGGGACCGACGAAGCCCAGGGCGAGCAGCACGAGGTCGACGTCGAGCGTGAACTCCGTGCCGGGCACGGGCGTGAAGTCGAGCCGGCCCGCCTCGCGCACCATCTCGACCTTCGTCGCGTGGAGCTGTCGCACGCGGCCCGCGGCGTCGCCGACGAAGCGCTCGGTCGAGACCGCGTAGACGCGCTCGCCGCCCTCGTCGTGGGCCGAGGAGACGCGGAAGACGTTCGGCCACTGGGGCCACGGATTGTCCGGGGCGCGCGCGTCGGGCGGGCGGGGCAGCAGCTCGAACTGGTGGACCGACCGGGCGCCCTGACGGTGCACCGTGCCGAGGCAGTCGGCGCCGGTGTCGCCGCCGCCGATGATGACCACCCGCTTGCCCTTGGCCGTGATGAACGTCTCGTCGGGGATGGTGTCTCCCTCGCAGCGCCGGTTCTGGAGCGTCAGGTACTCCATCGCGAAATGGATCCCCTGGAGCTCGCGCCCGGGAATCGGCAGGTCCCGGGGCTGGCCGGCCCCGCACGCGAGCACGACCGCGTCGAAGTCCTTCGTGAGCTCGCGCAGCGGCAGGGCGCCGCCGACATCGGCGCCGGTCTGGAAGACCACGCCCTCTTTCTCCATGACCCGGAGCCGCCGGTCGAGAACGCGCTTCTCCATCTTGAACTCGGGGATGCCGTAGCGCAGGAGCCCGCCGATCCGGTCGGCGCGCTCGAGCACGATGACCGCGTGCCCCGCGCGGTTGAGCTGCTCGGCGGCCGCGAGGCCCGCCGGCCCCGAGCCGACGACCGCGACGCGCTTGCCGGTGCGGACCGCGGGCGGCCGGGCCGCGACCCAGCCCCGCTCGAAGGCGTGCTCGATGATCGCGTGCTCGACGGCCTTGATCGCGACCGGGTCGTTGTTGATGCCCAGCACGCACGCGCCCTCGCACGGCGCGGGGCAGAGCCGCCCGGTGAAGTCGGGGAAGTTGTTCGTCGCGTGCAGGCGGTCGATGGCGTCGCGCCAGCGGTCACGGTACACGAGATCGTTCCAGTCGGGGATGATGTTGCCGAGCGGGCAGCCCTGGTGGCAGACGGGGACGCCGCAGTCCATGCAGCGCGCCGCCTGCTTCGCGAGGTCCTCCTGCGGGTACGGCAGGTAGACCTCCTTCCAGTCGTGGAGCCGCTCGGCGACCGGCCGCGTCGGCCACTTCTGGCGCTTGACCTCGAGGAAGCCGGTGACCTTACCCACCCGCGGCCCCCACGAGCTCCTGGAAGCTGGGCTCGCGCCCCTCGGCGCGTGCCCGCGCCTCGGCGGCCAGCACGCGCTTGTAGTCCCGCGGCATGACCTTGGCGAAGCGCGCCTGCATCGCGCGCCAGTTGGCGAGGATCTTCGCCGCGTGGGCGGAGCCGGTGTACGTCACGTGGCGGTCGATGAGGCCGCCGACGAGCTGCACGTCGGCCGGCTGCTCGAGCGGCTCGAGGTCGACCATCTCCCGGTTGCAGCGCCGGGCGAAGTCGCCGTCGAGGTCGAGGACGTAGGCGATGCCGCCCGACATGCCCGCGGCGAAGTTGCGCCCGGTCCGACCGATGACCACGACGCGGCCGCCGGTCATGTACTCGCACCCGTGGTCGCCCACGCCCTCGACGACCGCGTGGACGCCGCTGTTGCGTACGCCGAAGCGCTCCCCGGCGACGCCGCGGACGTAGGCCTCGCCGCTCGTCGCGCCGTAGAGCGCGACGTTACCGATGACGATGTTCTCCTCGGGGACGAACGTCGCGCGCCGCGGCGGGTACACGATGAGCCGGCCGCCGGAGAGGCCCTTGCCCCAGTAGTCGTTGGCGTCGCCCTCGAGCGTGAACGTGATCCCGCGCGGCAGGAACGCGCCGAAGCTCTGGCCGGCCGAGCCGCTGAAGCGGACCTTGATCGTGTCGTCGGGCAGGCCCTCGGCGCCCCAGCGGCTCGTGACCTCGTAGCCGAGCGTCGTCCCCACCGTGCGGTTCACGTTGCGGATCGGCAGCGTGAGGCTGACCGGCCGCCGGTGCTCGATCGCCTCCCGGCAGGCCGGGATCAGTGTCGTGTGGTCGAGACCTTTCTCGAGGCCGTGATCTTGGGGCACGACCCGCCGGCGCGCGACCTCGGGCGGCATGTCGGGCGGGTGCAGGACGGCCGAGAGGTCGAGTCCGCGGGCCTTCCAGTGGTCCAGCGCGGGCGCGAAGTCGAGGCGGTCGACGCGGCCGATCATCTCCTCCATCGTGCGGAAGCCGAGCCGCGCCATGTGCTCGCGGACCTCCTGGGCGAGGAAGCGGAAGAAGGCGACGACGTGCTCGGGCCTGCCCGCGAAGCGCTTCCGAAGCTCCGGGTCCTGGGTGGCGATGCCGACCGGGCAGGTGTTCAGGTGGCAGACGCGCATCATGATGCAGCCGAGCACCACGAGCGGCGCCGTCGAGAACCCGTACTCCTCGGCGCCGAGCAGGGCGGCGACGACGACGTCGCGCCCGGTCTTCATCTGACCGTCCACCTGGACGACGATCCGGTCGCGGAGCTTGTTCAGGACCAGGACCTGCTGGGTCTCGGCGAGCCCGAGCTCCCACGGGATCCCGCCATGCTTGATCGAGGTGAGCGGCGAGGCGCCGGTGCCGCCGTCGTGGCCCGAGATCAGCACGACGTCGGCGTGCGCCTTCGCCACGCCCGCCGCGACGGTGCCCACGCCGACCTCGGCGACGAGCTTCACGTGGATCCGCGCCTTCGGATTGGCGTTCTTCAGATCGTGGATGAGCTGGGCCAGGTCCTCGATCGAGTAGATGTCGTGGTGCGGAGGCGGGGAGATCAGCCCCACGCCCGGCATGCTGAGCCGCACCCGGGCGATCCACGGGTAGACCTTGCGACCGGGGAGCTGGCCGCCCTCGCCGGGCTTGGCGCCCTGGGCCATCTTGATCTGGAGGTCGTCGGCGTTGACGAGATACTCGCTGGTGACGCCGAAGCGGCCCGAGGCGACCTGCTTGACCGCGCTGCGCCGCCAGTCGCCGTTGGGGTCGCGGCGGTAGCGGGCCGCGTCCTCGCCGCCCTCGCCGGTGTTCGAGCGGGCGCCGATCCGGTTCATCGCGATCGCCAGCGTCTCGTGCGCCTCCTGGCTGATCGAGCCGTACGACATCGCGCCGGTGGCGAAGCGCTTGAGGACGGCCTCGACGGGTTCGACCTCCTCGAGCGGGATCGGCTGCGCGGCCGCGTGCAGGCCGACGAGGCCCCGCAGCGTCGCGTGCGCCGCGCTCTGGTCGTCGCACAGGCGCGTGTACTCCGTGAAGAGCGTGTAGCTGCCGCTCCGGGTCGCGTGCTGCAGCCGGGCGATCATGTCGGGGTTGACCATGTGGTGCTCGCCGTCGCGCCGCCACTGGTACTCGCCGCCCCAGTCGAGCTCCGGCTCGCCGACGGGCCGCTCGGGGAACGCGCGCGCGTGGCGCCGCCGGGCCTCCTCCGCGATCACGTCGGCGCCGATGCCGGAGACGCGGGAGGCCGTGCCGGTGAAGTAGCGGTCCACGACGTCGCGATTCAGGCCGATCGCCTCGAAGATCTGCGCGCCGCAGTAGCTCTGCAGCGTCGAGATCCCCATCTTGGCCATGACCTTGAGGATCCCCTTGTTGAGCGCCTTGATGTAGTTCCGGACCGCCTTCGCGTGGTCGAGGCCGGGGAGCAGGCCCTGGCGGATCATGTCGTCGAGCGTCTCGAAGGCGACCCAGGGGTTCACGGCGCCCGCGCCGTAGCCGATGAGCAGGCACATGTGGTGGACCTCGCGCGCGTCGCCCGTCTCGACGACGAGCCCGCAGCGGATCCGCTCGCCCTGCCGCACGAGGTGGTGGTGCACGGCCGCGGTGGCGAGCAGGCTCGGGATCGGCGCCAGCTCCCGGTCCACGCCGCGGTCGGAGAGGATCAGCACGTTGGCGCCGTCGGCGATCGCGCGGCTCGCGTGGCGCTGCAGCTCCCCGAGCGCCCCCTCGAGCGCCGGCGCGCCCCCGGCGGCAGGGAAGAGCATCGGGAGCGTGGTCGCCTTGAAGCCGAGCTCCGAGACGTGGGCGAGCTTGGCGAGGTCGTCGTTGGAGAGCACCGGGTCCTTCAGGACGATCTGCCGGCACGACCCGGGCTCCGGGCGGAGGAGGTTGCCCTCGGGCCCGACCGTCGACTCCATCGCCGTCACCAGCTCCTCGCGGATCTGGTCGAGCGGCGGGTTGGTGACCTGGGCGAAGAGCTGCTTGAAGTAGTCGTACAGGAGCCGCGGCCGCTCGGAGAGCACGGCGAGCGCCGTGTCGGTGCCCATCGAGCCGATCGGCTCCTCGCCCTGGCGCGCCATCGGCGTCATGAGGATCCGGAGGTCCTCGTGCGTGTAGCCGAACGCGAGCTGCCGCACGAGCACGGTGGCGTGGTCGGACTCGCCGACCGGCGCCGGCGCCAGGTCCTCGAGCCGCACCTGGTGCTGGCGCAGCCACTCGCCGTACGGGTGCTCGGCGGCCAGCGCGGCCTTGATCTCCTCGTCCGCGATGATCCGCCCCTGCGCCGTGTCCACCAGGAAGATCCGCCCGGGGTGGAGGCGCTCCTTGACCAGGACGTTCTCCGGCGGGATGTCGAGCACCCCCACCTCGGAGGCCATGATGACGAGGTCGTCCTTGGTGACGTAGTAGCGGGACGGGCGCAGGCCGTTGCGGTCGAGCACGGCACCGATCACGGTGCCGTCGGTGAAGGCGATCGAGGCCGGGCCGTCCCACGGCTCCATGAGCGAGGCGTGGTACTCGTAGAACGCGCGCCGCTCCGGGCTCATGCTCTCGTGGCGCTGCCACGGCTCGGGGATCATCATGAGGATCGCGTGGGGCAGCGAGCGCCCGCTCATCACGAGGAACTCGAGCACGTTGTCGAACGTCGCCGAGTCGGAGAGCCCCTCGCGCGTCACGGGGAAGACCTTCGCCAGGTCCTCGCCGAGGACGTCGGAGGCGCAGAGGGCCTGCCGGGCCCGCATCCAATTGATGTTCCCGCGCAGCGTGTTGATCTCGCCGTTGTGCGCGATGTAGCGGTACGGGTGCGCGAGCGGCCACGAGGGGAACGTGTTGGTGCTGAACCGCTGGTGGACCAGCGCGAGCGCCGACTCGACGTCGGGGTCGGTGAGGTCCGGGTACATCGTCTCGATCTGGTCGGCGGAGAGCATCCCCTTGTAGATGAGCGTGTTCGAGCTGAGGCTCGGCAGGTAGACGAACGCCCGCTCGGGGATGTCGAGCTCGGCCACCGCGCTCTCGATGCGCTTGCGCACGACGTAGAGCGTGCGCTCGAAGTGCGCGTGGTCGCGCACGCCGGGCCCGCGTCCGATGAACACCTGCCGGATCCAGGGCTCGACGGAGAGCGCGGTGGCGCCGAGGAGGCGGTCGTCGCTCGGTACGTCGCGCCAGCCGAGCAGGCGCTGGCCCTCCTCGGCGACGATCCCCGCGACGAGCGCCTGCACCCGCTCGCGCTGGGCCGGCGCGCGCGGCAGGAAGACGAGCCCGGCGCCGTACTCGGTGGGCGCGGGCAGGGGGATGCCGAGCCGGGCGCACTCGCGGCGCAGGAACCTGTCCGGCATCTGCAGCAGGATGCCCGCGCCGTCGCCCGTGTTCGGCTCGCACCCGCAGGCGCCGCGGTGCAGGAGGTTGATCAGCACCTGGAGCGCCTTCCGGACGATGTCGTGGGACTTCTGGCCCTTGATGTGGACGACGAAGCCGACGCCGCAGGCGTCGTGCTCGCGCGCGGGATCGTACAAGCCCTGGGCCGGCGGCGGGCCGGGCACCGGCCGGGCGGCCGGTCGGCCGTGGTGCTCCATCATCTGCATCCCCTTTTGTGAACAGTTGCACGATACTACCCGAGGTCGGACTATTAATCATCTCTGAAAAGTCGGATATTGTGCATCATCCAGGCTTATACTGAGATCGGCGATACTGAGACCGGGCATGCACCTGGAGACCCTGCGCCTCTACTGCGACGTCGTCCGCCTCCGCTCCTTCTCGCGCGGGGCCGCCCAGAACTTCGTCTCCCAGTCCGCGGCCAGCCAGGCCGTGCAGCAGCTCGAGGCCCAGCTCGGCGTGGCGCTCGTCGACCGGAGCAGGCGGCCCTTCGTCGTGACGCCCGAGGGCCAGACCTTCTTCGAGGCGTGCCGGGGCATGCTGGAGGCCTGGGAGAAGGCCCGGGCCGAGGTCGCGGCGGCCAGGGCGCGCGTGGACGGCACGGTGCGCGTGGCGGCGATCTACTCGGTCGGCCTGCACGACGTGAGCCGCCACATGCAGCGCTTCATGTCGATGTACCCGGAGGCCCGCGTGCGGCTCGAGTGCCTGCACCCGCACAAGGTGGTCGAGGCGGTGCTCTCCGGGGAGGCGGACGTCGGGATCATGTCCTACCCGCCGGCCGACCGGGCGCTGTCGATCGTGCCCCTCCGGGCCGAGGCGATGGCGTTCGTGTGCCATCCCAACCACCGGCTGGCGCGGCGCAAGCTCGTGCTGCCGGCCGACCTGAACGGCGAGACGTTCGTGGCCTTCGACCCGGACCTCACCATCCGCAAGGCGATCGACCGCTCGCTCCGCCAGCACAACGTCAAGGTCAACGTCGCCATGGAGTTCGACAACATCGAGACGATCAAGCAGGCGATCATGATCGCGGCGGGGGTGTCGATCCTGCCCCGCCACACGGTGCAGAAGGAGGCGTCGATCCGCACGCTCGCGGCCGTGCCGTTCGGGATCCCGGATCTCGTGCGGCCGGTCGGACTCATTCACCGGAAGGAGAAGCCGCTGACGCCGACGGTGACCCGGTTCATCGCGCTGCTGCGCGAGACGACGGACGAGCCGGTGGCGGCGCTCGCGCGCTCGTGACGGGGCCCGCGAGGGAGGGGAACGCGATGGGCGAGTTCGAGGACGAGTACGCTGCGGCGCTCGAGAGCGACCTCCGGGAGGTCCGGGGGGCGCTCGTCAACGACACGATCGCGCTGCTCGGGCCGGCGGCGCCGATCTGCCTCGGCGAGAGCGCGACCGTCGAGCAGGCGGTCGAGGCGATGCTCGAGCGGCGGCAGGCGGCCGTGCTCGTCACGGACGCCGACGGCCGGCTGCTGGGCATCTTCACCGAGCGCGACGTGCTGAACCGGGTGGTCGGGCGCGGCCTCGACGCCGGGGCGACGGCGCTCCGGCTGGTCATGACGCCGAGGCCCGAGGCGCTGACGGCCCGCGACCGGGTGGCCTACGCCATCCACTGCATGAGCGTGGCGGGCTACCGCACGATCCCCCTGGTCGACGCCGCGCAGCGCCCGATCGGTATCGTGACGGTGAGCGACGTGATCCGCTGGCTGGCGAGCCTGTTCCCCGAGGCGGTGCTGAACCTGCCGCCGGGGGACGCGCGGCTCAAGCGGCCCCAGGATCTGGACGCCGGTTGACGCGGTGTATCACGGGCGCGGCCCGGCGGCGGGCAAACCTTGCCGCCTCCTCGGGGGTCCGATAAAATGACGCTGGTCAGCCGAAGTCGGCGGACGGCAGCGCTCGCGGCCCGGCCTCAGCAGGGATTCCCGGTTGGACGACGGACGGGGCGTGTGCGCGCGAGAACCGAGCGAGGAGACGGGAGCGCATGAGCGAGATCGCGGCTGCCGTGAAAGGCAACGGAAAGTCGCTGAAGGAGCTGGACCGCGCCGTCATCCGCTTCGCCGGCGACTCCGGCGACGGCATGCAGCTGACGGGCGAGCAGTTCACGACCGAGTCGGCGTGGGCCGGCAACGACGTGGCGACCCTGCCGAACTTTCCGGCGGAGATCCGCGCCCCGGCGGGCACGCTCTTCGGCGTGTCGAGCTTTCAGCTGCAGTTCGGGAGCCATCGCGTCTACACGCCCGGCGACCGCCTCGACTGCCTCGTGGCGATGAACCCGGCGGCGCTGAAGGTCCACCTGCACGACCTCAAGACGGGCGGCCTCCTGATCGTCAACACCCCCGCGTTCGACAAGCGCAACCTCGACAAGGCCGGCTACGCGGCCAACCCGCTCGACGCGCCGGCGCTGGGCGAGCGCTACCGGCTGCACAAGGTCGACATGACCGGGCTCACGCACGAGGCGATCAAGGACCTGCCGCTGAACACGAAGGAGAAGGATCGGACCAAGAACTTCTTCGCGCTCGGCCTCGTGTCCTGGATCTACACGCGGCCGCTCGAGCCGACGCTCGAGTGGATCGGCAAAAAGTTCGCGAAGAACAAGGACGTCGCCACGGCGAACACGCGCGTGCTCAAGGCGGGCCACGCCTACGGCGAGACCGCGGAGATCTTCAACGAGCACTACACGGTCGAGGCCGCGGAGATGGTGCCGGGCCTCTACCGCGCCATGACGGGCAACCGCGCGCTGGCCTGGGGCATCCTCGCCGCCGCGCAGCGCTCGAAGGTCCCGGTGGTCTACGGCGCGTATCCGATCACGCCGGCGAGCGACATCCTGCACGAGCTCGCGCTGCACAAGCGCTTCCGGGTGCGGACGATCCAGGCCGAGGACGAGATCGCCGCGGTGAGCGCGGCGATCGGCGCGTCCTTCGGCGGCGCGATCGGCGTGACCGGCTCGAGCGGCCCCGGCATCGCGCTCAAGGCGGAGGCGATCGGTCTGGCGGTGATGGCGGAGCTGCCGCTCGTCGTGTTCGACATCCAGCGCGGCGGGCCGTCCACGGGGCTGCCGACCAAGACCGAGCAGGCGGACCTCCTGCAGGCGGTGTACGGGCGCAACAGCGAGTCGCCCGTCGTGGTGCTCGCGCCCGCGACGCCCGGCGACTGCTTCTACGTCGCCTACGAGGCCGTGCGGATCGCGGCGAAGTACATGGTCCCCGTGCTCGTGCTGAGCGACGGGTTCCTGGCCAACGGCTCGGAGCCCTGGCTCATCCCCGAGCCGGAGACGCTGCCGCCGATCGACGTCCAGTTCCGCACCGACGCCGACGGGTTCTTCCCGTACCTGCGCGATCCCGCGACGCTCGCGCGCCCCTGGGTGCGGCCGGGCACGCCGGGGCTCGAGCACCGCATCGGCGGCATCGAGAAGCAGGACGTGACCGGCAACATCTCCTACGACGCGGACAATCACGACCACATGGTGCGGACGCGCGCGGAGAAGGTCCGGCGCGTGGCCCAGGAGATCGCGCCCACGACCATCCAGGGCCCGGGGACGGGCGACGTCCTCGTCGTCGGCTGGGGCAGCACCTACGGCGCGATCACCGCGGCCGTGGAGCGCGCGCAGGCGGCGGGCCGGTCGGTGGGCTCGATCCACCTGCGGCACCTGAACCCGCTGCCGCCCGACCTCGGGCACATCCTGCGCGAGTACCGGCGGGTCCTCGTGCCCGAGATCAACAGCGGCCAGCTCGTCCGGATGCTGCGCGCCGAGTACCTCGTGGACGCGGTCGGCTTCAACCGCGTCCGCGGGCTGCCGCTGGCGAGCGACGAGATCCACGAAGCGATCACCCAGCTCCTCGAGAGTCAGGCGTGAGCGCGGGCGGCCCCGGCGCCAAGGAAGCGCCGAAGTACACCAAGAAGGACTTCGAGTCCGATCAGGACGTGCGCTGGTGCCCCGGCTGCGGCGACTACGCGATCCTGTCCGCGGTGCAGAAGACGCTGCCCGATCTCGGCGTGCCCAAGGAGGACATCGTGTTCGTCTCGGGGATCGGCTGCTCGAGCCGGTTCCCGTACTACATGAACACGTACGGCTTCCACACGATCCACGGCCGCGCGCCCGCGATCGCGACGGGCCTCAAGCTCGCGCGGCCGGAGCTCAAGGTGTTCGTCGTCACCGGCGACGGCGACGGGCTGTCGATCGGCGGCAACCACATGCTGCACGTGCTCCGGCGCAACGTGAGCGTGACGATCCTGTTGTTCAACAACCGGATCTACGGGCTCACGAAGGGCCAGTACTCGCCCACGAGCGAGCTCGGGAAGGTCACCAAGTCGACGCCGCTGGGCTCCGCCGACCGCCCGGTGAACCCGCTGGCGTTCGCGCTCGGGTGCGGCGCGACCTTCGTCGCGCGCAGCGTGGACCGGAACATCCCGCACATGGAGGAGATGCTCCGGCGCGCCGTGCGCCACAAGGGCGCGGCGTTCCTCGAGATCCTCCAGAACTGCAACGTCTACAACGACCTCGCCTGGAACGTGATGTACGACAAGGAGTCACGGCTGGCCCACGAGCTCCGGCTCGAGCCCGGCAAGCCCCTGCTCTTCGGTCCGCCGGACGACCGGCGCGCGGTCATCATGGACGGGGTGGTGCCGCGGGTGGTGCGCGCCGCGGACACCCCCGAGAGCGCGCTCTGGGTCCACGACGAGACGAACCTCAACGCCGCGAAGCTCCTGGCCGACCTGTTCGCGCCCGACTTCCCGGTGCCGATCGGCGTGCTCGCGGCGATCGACGCGCCCGTCTACGAGGAGATCATGCTCGAGCAGGAGCGGCGCGCGATCTCCGAGCGGGGGCCGGGCGACATCGCCAGGCTCCTGACGTCGGGAGACACCTGGAAGATCTCCTGAGGACATGGGGGGCTCCGGGCGCCCCCCAAGCCCCCCGGGACGCTCGGGGCGCCCATGCTGCGCCGTGGCGCCCCTCGACAGCGCGATTCGTTCCCAGTCTCTGAGGCGACGTCGGGGGAGCGCCCGCTGGCCCGCCGGGCTCGGAGCGCGGACCCGCCCGCGCGCCTCCTCGTGCCGGTGTCGCTTCCGAGACCGGCAGCGCCGTTTTCGGGTATCGTGTGGGGGCCATGGCGCTGAGCTCGAGCGTCCTCGCCACCCTCGCGGAGATCGTCGGCCCCGACGGCGTCGTGAGCTCGCCCGAGGGGCGGCTCGTCTACGAGTGCGACATGCACACCTTCTACAAGGGCGCGCCCGACGTCGTCGCCCTGCCGCGGAGCGCCGCCGAGGTCGAGGCGATCGTGCGCCTGTGCCGGCGCGCGCGGCTCCCGATCGTGCCGCGGGGCTCGGGCACGGGCCTGATCGGCGGCGCGATGGCCCCGAGCGGCGGCGTGATGGTCGGGATGAACCGGATGGACCGGATCCTCGAGGTGGACCTGCCGAACCGCTGCGCGACCGTCGAGCCGGGCCTCATCAACCTCTGGCTCACCCGTGCGGTGCAGGACCGCGGCTACTTCTTCGCACCCGACCCCTCGAGCCAGATGGTCTCCTCGATCGGCGGCAACGTCTCGACGAACGCGGGCGGCCCGCACTGCCTCAAGTACGGGATCACCGTGAACCACGTCCTCGGCCTCGAGGTGGTGACCGGCGCGGGCGACCGGGTCCAGCTCGGCGGCCGGGTGGTGGACCGGCCCGGGTACGACCTCACGGGCATCGCCGTCGGCGCCGAGGGGACGTTCGGGCTCGTCACCGCGATCACCGTGCGCCTGCTCCATGCCGCGGAGGCCGTCAAGACGGTGCTCGCCTCGTTTTCCTCGATCGAGCACGCCTCCGAGGCGGTCTCGGGCATCATCGCCGCCGGCATCATCCCCGCCGCGCTCGAGATGCTCGACGCGCTGATGATCCGGGCGATCGAGGAGGGGATCGGCGCCGGTTACCCGAAGGGCGCCGCGGCCGTGCTCCTGATCGAGCTGGACGGCCCCGCGGCCGAGGTGGAGGCGCAGGCCGAGCGCGCGGCGGCGATCTGCCGGGAGCGCGGCGCCCTCGACGTGCGCGTGGCCCGCGACGACGCCGAGCGCGCGCTGCTCTGGAAGGGGCGGAAGGAGGCGGCGGGCGCCGTGGGCCGCCTGGCGCCCACGTACCTGCTCCAGGACGCGGTGGTGCCACGCTCGAAGCTGCCCGCGATCATGCGCGAGGTGCTCGCGATCGGCGAGCGCCACGGCGTGCAGATCGCCAACGTGTTCCACGCGGGCGACGGCAACCTGCACCCGCTGATCCTCTACGACGACCGCCGCCCCGGGGAGCTCGAGCGCGCGAAGGCCGCGAACGAGGAGCTGCTCCACGCGTGCATCGCGATGGGCGGGACCGTCACCGGCGAGCACGGCGTGGGCCTCGACAAGGCCAAGAACCTGCCGCTCCAGTACGCCGACGCCGACCTGAACTTCATGTACCGGCTGCGCGGCGTCTTCGACCCGGACCGGCTGATGAACCCCGGCAAGCTCCTGCCCGCGCACCCGGCGTGCGGCGAGGGCTTCCGTCCCGCGCGGCCGCGGCTCCCCGCCGGCGCCTGGATCTGATGGCCGTCGCCGGGCGATCCGTGGGCGGCGCGCTCGCCGCGATCCTGGGCCGCGAGGGCCTGCGCGAGGACGACGCGGCGCGCGCGGCGGCGGCCGTCGACGGCGTCGTGCCCCGCTGGGTGGCGCGTCCCGCCACGCTCGAGCAGGCGAGCGGCGTGGTGGCGCTCGCGCACGACGCCGGGCTCGGCGTCGTCCCGCGCGGCAGCGGCAGCGCCCTCGAGCTCGGGCGCCCGCCGGCCCGGGCGGACGTGGTGCTCGACCTCGGCGGCCTCGACCAGGTGCTGGAGTGGAGCCCGGACGACCTCACGGTCTCGGTGCAGGCGGGCGTGACCGCGGGCGCGCTGGCCGCCCGGCTGGCCGCGCACCGCCAGCTCCTCCCGGTGGATCCGCCCGGCGCGGCGACGCGGACGCTCGGCGGGCTCGCGGCGACCGCGGCGAGCGGACCGCTGCGCGCGCGCTACGGGACGCTGCGCGACCTCCTGCTGGGCGTCCGCTTCGTCCAGGCCGACGGCGTCATCACGTGGGGCGGCTCGAAGGTCGTCAAGTCGGTGAGCGGCTACGACGTGCCCAAGCTGATGGTCGGAGCGCTCGGCACGCTCGGCGTGCTCGGCGAGCTCACGCTCCGGCTCCATCCGATGCCGGAGTCGGAGCGCACGTGGCTCGTCCGCGCCCACGACGCCGCCGCGGCGCAGGCGTTCGTGGACGGCCTGCTCGACTCGGCGATCCAGCCGAGCCGCGTCGAGCTGCTGAACGCCGCGGCGCTGGAGGCGTGCGCGCTCCCGGGCGGCGCCGTCGCGGTCGCCGTCTCCATCGGTACGGTGGCGGCCGCGGTCCAGGCCCAGGGCGAGGCGCTCGTCGCGCTCGCGCGGCGCACGGCCGCCGAGGCGGCCGCCGCGCCGCCCGACGTCTGGGCCGGCTACGCGCGCGCCTGCGCCGCCCCCGGCGGCGCCCTCCTGCGCGTCGCCACCCTGGTGAGCGAGGTCGGCGCCGCGCTCCGCGCGGCGGAGGCGGCCGCGGCCGACCTCGCGCCCGGCATCGGGGCGCGGGTCACCGGCTGCGCGGCGGTCGGCACGCTCCGCGTGGCGCTGCCGGGGATCGCGCCGGGGGCGGCGGCGACGCTCGTCGAGCGGCTGCGCGGGCTCGTCGCGCCCGCGGGCGGGAGCGTCGTCGTCGAGGCGGGCCCGCGGGCGCTGCGGGAGGCGGTCGATCCGTGGGGGCCCGTGCCGCCGGGGCCGCTCGCGCTGATGCAGGCGCTCAAGGACACGTTCGATCCGGCGCGGGTGCTGAACCCGGGCCGCTTCGTGGGCGGGCTCTGATGGCGAGCCTCCCCGCGACCCTCGGCGCCTTCCGCGGCGCCGACGCGCCCGACCTCGAGGCCCTCCGCAAGTGCGTCCACTGCGGGATCTGCGTGCCCCAGTGCCCGACGTTCCGCGTGCTCGGCGAGGAAATGGACACGCCGCGCGGGCGCCTGTACCTGATGCGCGCCGCCGCGGAGGGGCGGCTCGGCCTCACGGCGGCCCTGGGCCGGCACCTCGACCTCTGCCTCGGCTGCCGCGCCTGCGAGACGGCGTGCCCGTCGGGCGTGCCGTTCGGCGCGCTGCTCGAGGCCACGCGCGTGCAGCTGCGGCGCCACGGGCCGCCGTCCCGCCACCGGCTCCTCGAGGCCTTCGTCTTCGCGGTGTTTCCCGAGCCGCGGCGGCTCGGCGCCGTGCTCGCGGCCCTCTCCGTCTATCGCCGCTCCGGGCTCCGGTGGCTCGTGCGCGCCACCGGTCTGCTCCGGCCCTTCCCGCGCCTGGCGGCGATGGAGGCGCTCGTCGACGGCGTGCCGCGCGCCGAGCCGCTGCCCGCGGTCGTCCCGGCGCGCGGCCGGCGGCGCGGGCGCGTCGGGCTCCTGACCGGGTGCGTCCAGCGCCACCTCTACCCGGGGGTCAACCGCGACGCCGCGCGGCTCCTCGCGCTCGCCGGCTACGAGGTCGTCGTGCCGGCCGCGCAGGGCTGCTGCGGCGCCCTCGAGCTGCACGCGGGGCGCGCCGACGCGTTCCGCGCGCGGGCGCGCGCGCTGGCGGCGGCGTTCCCCGCGGACCTCGACTTCGTCGTGACCAGCGCGGCGGGCTGCGGCGCGGCGATGAAGGCGTACGGCCACTGGCTGCGCGACGCCGCGGACCTCGGGGCGAAGACGCGCGACGTCCTCGAGCTGCTCGCCGAGGCCGAGCTGCCGCTCGGGCCGCTTCCGCTCACGGTGACGTACCACGACGCCTGCCACCTCGCCCACGGCCAGCGGCTGCGCCAGGAGCCGCGCGCGCTGCTCCGGCGCATCCCCGGCCTCACGCTGCTCGAGCTGCCCGACAGCGACCTCTGCTGCGGGAGCGCGGGCGTGTACAACCTGCTCGAGCCCGCGATCGCGCGGGACCTGCTCGAGCGCAAGCTCGCGTGCATCGCGGCGACCGGCGCGCGGGTCATCGCGGCGGCGAACCCGGGGTGCCTCCTGCAGATCGCCGCCGGCTGCCAGGCGCGCGGGCTGGACGTCGAGATCGTGCATCCGGTAGAGTTGCTGGCGCGCGCGGCGGAGCGCGCCCCATGAAGATCCGCGTCAGGGACCACGTCGCGTACCACGCCGACAGGATGGCGAAGGTCGCGCTCGCGACCACCCCCCGGGCCCAGCTCGACCTCTACTGCGTGGCGCCCGGGCAGGCCCAGACGGCCCACACGCACGCCGAGCAGGACAAGGTCTACGTCGTCCTGGAGGGCGAGGGCCGCTTCAGCCTCGGCGAGCGGGAGGAGCGGCTCGGGCCGGGCGAGGCCGTCGTCGCGCCGGCGGGCACGCCCCACGGCCTCGTCAACGACGGGACCGGGCCGCTGCTCGTCCTGGTGGTCGTGACGCCGCCGCCGTCCCACGCATGAGCGCGCCGCCCCGCGCCTCGCTGATGATCACGTGCCTCGGGGACATGCTCTTCCCCGAGGTCGGGGTGAGCATCGTCCGCCTGCTGCGCCGCCTCGGCGTCCGGGTGGACTGCCCGGCCGGCCAGACCTGCTGCGGCATGCCGCTGTTCAACTCCGGCTACCACAAGGCGGCGGCGGCGGTCGCGGCGCGCACGGTCGGCCTCTTCCGCGACGCCGAGCACGTGATCGTCCCCTCGGGCTCCTGCGCCTTCATGGTCAAGCACGAGTACCCGCGGCTCCTGCGCGACCCCGAGGCGCGCCGCGCGGCGGAGCGCCTCGCCGCGCGCACGTGGGAGCTCTCCCAGTTCCTCGTGAGCGTCCTCGGCGTGCGCGAGCTGACGTCCGCCGTGAAGGGGCGGGTGACGTACCACGACTCCTGCCACCTCCTCCGCGGCCTCGGCGAGTCGCAGACCCCCCGCGAGCTGCTGCGGAACCTCAAGGGCGTCGAGCTGGTCGAGCTGCCGGGCGCCGACGAGTGCTGCGGCTTCGGCGGCTCGTTCGCCGTGCGGCTCCCGGAGGTCTCCGCCGGGATCCTGGAGCGGAAGCTCGCCCACGTCGAGGCGACGGGCGCCGCGTGCCTGGTCGCGTGCGACGCCGGCTGTCTGCTGCAGATGGGCGGCGGGCTCCGGCGGCGCGGCTCGCGGGTGCGGCCGGTGCACCTGGCCGAGCTGCTCGGCGGGGACGGGGCGTGAACGAGGGCGGGCTCGCCACGCCGTTCCGCGAGCGCGCCGGGCGCGCGATGCGGGACGCCTTCCTGCAGGAGGCGCTCACGATCGCGACGCGCAAGTTCATCGGGCTGCGCCGCGAGGCCTTCGACGACTTCCCCGAGGGCGACGCGCTCCGCGACCGCGCGCGCGCGATCAAGGAGGCGACGCTGCAGCGCCTCGACCACCACCTGGAGCGGCTCGTCGCGAGCGTCGAGGGGCGCGGCGGCCGGGTGCACTACGCGACGACGCCCGAGGAGGCGCGGGCGATCGTGCTCGACATCGCCCGGCGCACCGGCGCCCGGATGGCGGTGAAGTCCAAGTCCATGGCCACGGAGGAGATCCACCTCAACGAGGCGCTCGAGGCCGCCGGGGTGACGCCGGTCGAGACCGACCTCGGCGAGTACATCATCCAGCTCGCCCACGAGCGCCCCTCGCACATCATCGTGCCGGCCATCCACAAGACGAAGGGGCAGGTGGCCGACCTCTTCACGCGCGCGCTCAAGCGCCGGGTCGAGGCCGACCCGGAGGTGCTCACGCGGGTCGCGCGCCTCGAGCTGCGGGAGAAGTTCCTCCAGGCGGATCTCGGGATCACCGGCGCCAACTTCGCGGTCGCGGAGACCGGCACGGTCGTGCTCGTCACCAACGAGGGGAACGGCCGGATGGTGACGTCGCTCCCACGCGTGCACGTCGCGATCATGGGCGTGGAGAAGGTCGTGCCGTCCATGACCGACCTGATGGTGTTCCTCGCGATCCTGGCCAGGAGCGCCACCGGCCAGAAGCTCTCCGTGTACACGACGCTCGTGGAGGGGCCGCGGCGCGCGGGCGAGCTCGAGGGCCCGGAGGAGTTCCACCTGGTCCTGCTCGACCACGGTCGGATCGCCCAGATCGCCGGGCCGCTTCGCGAGGCGCTCTCCTGCCTGCGCTGCGGCGCCTGCCTGAACGTGTGCCCCGTGTACCAGCAGATCGGCGGGCACGCGTACGGGCACACGTACCCGGGCCCGATCGGCATCCTCCTGACCGCGATGCTGCAGGGCCCGGCGTCGGTGAAGGACCTCGCGCACGCCTCCTCGCTCTGCGGCGCCTGCGTGGACGCGTGCCCGGTGCGCATCGACATCCCGCGCATGCTGATCGGCCTGCGCCGGGAGGTGAACGAGCGGCGGATCGCGTCGCGGCGCGAGCGGGTCGCGTTCGTGCTCCTCGGGGCGCTCCTCGTGCGCCCCGTGCTGTACCGGCTCGCGGTGCGCCTCGGCCGCCTCGTCCAGCGGCCGTTCGTCCGCGGCGGCGCGGTGCGCGACCTGCCGCTCGTCCTCGGCGACTGGACGCGCGCGCGCGACCTGCCGCCGATCGCGCCGCGGACGTTCCAGGAGCGCTGGGCGACGCTCGAGCGGGAGGGGCGCCCGTGACGACGAGGGCCGAGTTCCTGGCCCGCATCCGGGCGGAGATGCAGAAGACGCAGGGCCTGTTCGCCGCGTCGACGGCGCCGCGGCCGGCGCAGCCGCGGGCCGCGGTCGAGGCGATCCGGCGCGAGCTGGCGGAGCGCTGGCCGGAGACGCTCGAGCGCTTCCGGCGGGAGTTCGGGCGGGTCGGCGGGGTCTTCCACCGGGCGGCCGCGCTCGCGGAGGTCCCGCACCTCGTCGCCGGCATCGCGCGCGAGCGCGAGGCGCACCGCCTCGTCGCCTGGCACCCGGCGGCGCTCGGAGGCGACCTGGGCCCCGCGCTGACGGCGCGCGGGCTGGACGTGCTGCCGATGCCGCCCGGCGAGCTGGCCGAGGCCGCCGAGCGGCAGGCGCTGCGGGCGCGGATCGCGGAGGCCGAACTCGGCCTCACGGGCGTGGACCTGGCGATCGCCGAGACCGGGACGCTCGTCGTGCGCTCGGGCGCCGGGCGACCGCGCTCGACGTCGCTCCTGCCGCCGTACCACGTCGCGGTCTTCGACCGGGGCGCGCTCGTCGAGTCGCTCGCGCAGGCGGGCGTCGTCCTCGAGGCGTGGCACGCGGCGGGCGCGCCGCCTGCCGGCGCCGTCGTGAGCTTCATCACCGGGCCGAGCCGCACGGCGGACATCGAGCTCACGCTGACGCGCGGCGTGCACGGGCCCAGGGAAGTCCACGCGATCTTCGTGGACGCCGAGACTCGTGGCTGAGCGCTACTTCACGCCCGACGAGGTCGCCGCCCTGATCCCCGCGCTGTCCCCCGTCATGGAGGGCGTCATGCGCGCTCACGCGGAGGCCAGCGAGACGCGCGAGCGGCTGCGGGTCGAGCGCGAGCGGATCACGCAGGCGGGCGGCGGCGTCCTGGACCAGGCCGCGTGGCGCGCCGAGACCGAGCGCATCGCGCGGCTGACCGAGCGCGTCCAGGCCGGCCTCGCGGAGGTCGTGCGCCTCGGCGGCTCGCCGAAGGACCTCGGGCTCGGCCTGGTGGACTTCCCGCACCGGCGCGACGGCCGCGTCGTCAACCTCTGCTGGCGGCACGGTGAGCGCGAGGTCCGCTGGTGGCACGGCCTCGACGAGGGGTACGCGGCGCGCAAGCCGCTCTGATGCGCTACGCCGCGGTCCTCTTCGACCTCTTCGACACGCTCGTTCGCTTCGACCGCGAGCGCATGCCGGAGATCCGGGTCAACGGCAAGACCGTGCGCTCGTCCGCGGGCGAGCTCCACGCGCTGTTGCGCGCCCACGCGCCCGACGTCGGCCTCGAGGCCTGCTACGAGGCGCTGGGCGAGAGCTGGCGGGAGGCCGAGCGCCTGCGCGCCATCGACCACCGCGAGGTGCCGGCGCCGCTCCGGTTCACGGACTTCTTCCGCCGGCTCGGCCTCGACGCGGCCGCGCTGCCGGCCGGGCTCGCGCAGGCGCTGATCGACGCGCATCGCGGTGCGCTGGGCCGCGCCGCCGAGTTCCCCGCGCACCACGGCCCGCTGCTCCGGCGGCTCGCCGGCCGCCACCGCCTCGCCGTCGTCTCGAACTTCGACTACTCGCCCACCGCGCTCGACATCCTGGAGCGCGCGGGCGTCGCGGAGCTGTTCGGCGCCATCGTGGTCTCGGACGCGATCGGCTGGCGCAAGCCGCGGCGCGAGATCTTCGACGCGGCGCTGGGGCGCCTGGGCGCCCGGCCCGAGGAGGCGCTCTTCGTCGGCGACCGCGCCGACATCGACGTGGCGGGCGCGCAGGGGGTCGGCATGGACGCGGCCTGGCTCAACCCCGGGGCGGCGCCGCTGCCGGGGACCGTCGCGGCGCCGACGTTCGAGATCCGCGACCTCGCCGAGCTGGCCGGGATCCTCGGGCGCTGAATCACGCGCCGCCGCGCGCGCATCTAAGATGACGGGAAGGATGGGGGGGCCATGGCGACCACGCGGAAGGTGATCATCCTCGGCTCGGGGCCGGCGGGCTACACGGCGGCGATCTACGCGGCCCGGGCGAACCTGGCGCCGCTCGTGCTCACGGGCGTCCAGTCCGGCGGCCAGCTCATGCTCACGACCCTCGTCGAGAACTACCCGGGCTTCGTCGAGGGCATCCAGGGGCCCGAGCTGATGGAGACGATGCGGAAGCAGGCCGAGCACTTCGGCACCGAGATGATCGCCGAGGACGCGACGGCGGTGGACTTCTCGCGGCGGCCCTTCGTCGTCAGGGCGGGCGAGCAGGCCTTCGAGTCCCACACCGTCGTCATCGCCACCGGCGCCTCGGCGAAGCTCCTCGGGCTCCCGGCGGAGTCGAAGCTGATGGGCCGCGGCGTCTCCACGTGCGCCACCTGCGACGGCTTCTTCTTCAAGGACCAGAACATCATGGTCGTCGGGGGCGGCGACTCCGCGCTCGAGGAGGCGCTCTACCTGGCGCGGCTCGGGCGGCGCGTGGACGTCGTCCACCGGCGCGACAGCCTGCGCGGCTCGAAGATCATGCAGGAGCGCGCCTTCAAGAACCCGAAGATCGAGTTCATCTGGGACACGGTCCTGGACGATATCCGGGACGTGGACCAGGGCAAGGTCACGAGCGTGCGCCTCAAGCACGCCAAGACCGGCGCGCTGACGGAGCGGCCCGTGGACGGCCTGTTCGTCGCGATCGGCCACCAGCCGAACACGCAGGTCTTCCGCGGCCAGCTCGAGCTCCTGCCGAACGACTACATCAAGGTCAAGCCCGGGACGACCCAGACGAGCGTGCCCGGGGTCTTCGCGGCGGGCGACGTGCAGGACCACACGTACCGCCAGGCGGTGACGGCCGCCGGCACCGGCTGCATGGCCGCGCTCGAGGCCGAGCGGTACCTCGAGGCCACCCAGCCCCACTGAGAACATGGGGGGCCTCGAAGGGCCCCCCAAGCCCCCCGGGCCCCGGGCGCTCGGGGCGCCCCGGCGCAGCCGTGGTGCCCCTCGACAGCGCGATTCGTTCCCAGGCTCTGAGTTGACGTCGGGGGGAGCGCCCGCCGCTCCCCCCGACACCCCCCACCGGGGATTGCGTGTGCCCGATTCCTTCACACCCTCTGAGGCGCGGGATCAGGCGCGGCCGCGTGCGCCACGCGCGTCAGGTGCCGACGCGGAGCGTGGCGCCGAGCTCGCGCAGCAGCGCGATCGTCGAGAGGTAGGAGAGCTTGCCGGTGCGCGGGTTCTCCGAGGGCACGTTCTCGATCTCGACGGCGAGCCGCCCGAATTCCCCCTCGACCGTGATGCGGTGGCGGTTCATCGGCTGCTCCGGCGCGGCGAAGACCTTGATGCGGGTGCGCTCGGGGCCGACGCCGGCCAGCGAGAGCGCGGCCACGACGTTCACGTTCGCGGGGAACGCGCGGCACGCCTCGGCCGCCGTCCCCTCGAAGATCAGCGTCTCCGTCGTGATCGCGGCGAGGTCGATCCGCTGCGCGACGACCCACGGCGCGCCGGCGAGCCCGGCGGGCGGCTTGCGCGTCTCCATCGTGACCGAGGTGATCGTGCCGACGCGCGCGCCCTTGACGCCGTCGAGCCCCGCGATGGCCGCCGAGGGGACGAGGATGCGGCAGCCGTGGGCCGCCGCCAGGTCCACCCAGTCCTGGCGCCCGAGGAGCCCGCCGGCCGAGAGCACGACGAGGTCGCGGCCGGCGGCGAGCGTCTTCGGGGCGATGTCCGCGAGGTGCGCCTGGGTCGAGGCCTCGACGATCAGCTCGGAGGCCGCGAGCAGCGCGTCGAACGGCAGGAACGGCGCGGGCGCGCGAAGGCTCTCGAGGAACCGCTCGGCCTTCTCGCGGTCGCGGGCGGTCGCTCCGGCCAGGCGCAGGCCCGCGATGCCCTCGTCGAGGGCGCGGCACACGGCCCGCCCGATCACGCCGAGACCCGCGACCCCGACCCGCATGCCGGGCGCATGGTATCATGCGGCAGGCGTGCGAACCCCGGCACCCTCGACGCTGCGACGATCGCTCGAGCGGCTCTATCGGGAGTTCGACTATGCGGCGCGCATCGAGCGCGACGCGATCCGCTTCCCCCTCCGCTACGCGGATCCGCGCGACCGCGAGCTCGTCGCCCTGCTGACGGCGTGTCTCGCCTACGGCCGCGTCGACCTGTTCTCGCGAGCCCTGGAGCGCGCGCTGGCGGCGATGGGCCCGTCGCCCACGGGCTTCGTCGCGACGTTCGACCCGCGGCGCGACGGCGGGGCCTTCGCCGGGTTCCGCTACCGCTTCAACCGCCCGCGCGACCTCGTCGCCTTCTGCGTGGCCGCGCGCGACGTGCGCGCGCGCTGGGGCACGCTCGAGAAGTGCTTCGTCGCCGGCGACGGCGCCGGCCAGGGACCGATCGGCCCCGCGCTCGAGCGCTTCGCGCGCGCCTTCCTGGAGGCCGACCTCGCCGAGGTGTTTCCGCGCGGGCGCCCGTCGCGCGGCTACCGCCACCTGTTCCCGCTGCCGTCGGCCGGCGGCCCGTGCAAGCGGCTGCACCTCTACCTGCGCTGGATGGTCCGCCGGGAGCCGCCGGACTTCGGGCTCTGGACGTCGCTCGCGCCCGCGCGCCTGCTGATCCCGGTGGACACGCACGTGGAGAACATGAGCCGCGCGATCGGGCTCACGCGGCGCCGCGCGCGGACCTGGCGCATGGCCGAGGAGATCACCGCGGCGCTGGCGCGCGTGGATCCCGCGGATCCCGTGAAGTTCGACTTCGCCCTCTGCCACACGCGCATGTCCGGCGACTGCCGCGATCGGCGCGACGCCGTGGTCTGCGCGCCGTGCGGCCTCCGCGGCGTCTGCCGCCACTGGCGGCGCGGCGCGGCCCGGGGGAGGCGCCGTGGGCGCTGAGCTGCTCGTCGCCGCCGTGGGCATCGCGCTCGGTGTCCTCGTCGGATGGCTGGTCGCGGGCGTCCGCGCGCACACGGCCGGCCAGGCCGTGCGGGAGGCGCTCCAGGCCCGCGTCGCCGCCCTGGAGACCCTGACGGAGGAGCTGCGCAAGCAGATCGCGGAGCGGGAGCGCGAGGGCGGCGGCCTCCGCGCGTCCCTCGAGGCGGCGCGCGCCGAGCGGGCGGCCGCCGAGGCGCGACGGGATGCCGAGCGCGCGAACCTCGAAGAGCAGAAGCGCCTGCTCGACGACGCCCGGGGGCGGCTCGCCGACACGTTCAGCGCGCTCAGCGCCGAGGCGCTGCGCCAGAGCAACGCGGAGTTCATCGCGCTGGCCCGGGAGCGGATCGAGAGCCAGGTGATGCCCCTGCACGAGGCCCTGGCACGCTACGAGCAGCAGATCCGGGCGCTGGAGGCCAGCCGCCAGGCGGCCTACGGCGGCCTCCGGCAGCAGCTCGAGACCCTCACCCTGAGCAGCACCGAGCTGCAGCGCGAGACCGGCAACCTGGTCGCGGCGCTCCGCGCGCCGCACATCCGGGGACGCTGGGGCGAGCTCACGCTCCACCGGGTGGTCGAGCTCGCCGGCATGGTGCCGTACTGCGACTTCCTGGAGCAGGTGAGCGTCGAAGGCGAGACCGGCCGCCTGCGACCCGACATGCTCGTGCGGCTGCCCCTGCGGCGCGAGATCGTGGTGGACGCCAAGGTCCCGCTGTCGGCGTACCTCGACGCGATCGCGGCGCCGACCCCGGAGGAGCGCGCGGCGGGCTTTGCCCGGCACGCGGCCCAGGTGCGCCAGCACATGACCACGCTCGCGGGCAAGGCGTACTGGGAGGAGTTCGCCACGGCGGCCGAGCTGGTCGTGATGTTCATCCCGGGCGAGGCGTTCGTGTCGGCGGCCGTCGAGGTCGATCCCGCGCTGATCGAGGACGGGATGGCGCGACACGTGGTGGTCGCGACGCCGACGACGCTGGTCGCCCTGCTTCGGGCGATCGCGTACGGCTGGCGCCAGGAGGAGCTCGCCGCGAACGCCGCGCAGATCAGCGAGCTCGGCAAGCTGCTCTACGAGCGCCTCCGCACGCTGGGCGAGCATTTCAACGAGGTCGGCCGCGGCCTCCTGCGCGCGACCTCGGCCTTCAACCGGGCGGTGGGCTCGATGGAGTCCCGCGTCCTGCCGGCGGCGCGACGGTTCAAGGACCTCAGGGCCGGCACCGGCGACGAGCTCCCGCGACTCGAGCCCGTCGACGAGCAGCCCCGCGAGCTGACGGCGCCGGAGTTTCCGCAGCAGCTCTCCACGGACGACGCGCGGCCCGCGGGGCCCGCGTGACGCTCACCGCCGTCGACTGGACGGTCATCCTCGCGTACTTCGCCCTCTCGCTGATCGTCGGCGTGGTCTTCTCCGGGCGCGCCGGCGCCTCGCCGACCGAGTACTTCCTCTCCGGGCGCGCGATCCCGTGGTGGCTCGCCGGCACCTCGATGGTCGCCACGACCTTCGCCGCCGACACGCCGCTCGTGGTGACGGGGCTGACGGTGAAGTACGGCATCGCGGGGAACTGGCTCTGGTGGTCGTTCGTGATGAGCGGGATGCTCACCGTGGTCTTCTACGCGCGCCTCTGGCGCCGCGCCGGCGTGATGACCGACGCGGAGTTCACCGAGCTGCGCTACGCCGGGCGGCCCGCGGCGTTCCTGCGCGGCTTCCGAGCCTGCTACCTGGCGCTCGCCGTCAACTCGATCATCATCGGCTGGGTCACGGCGGCGATGGCGAAGATCCTCGGCCTCACGCTCGGCGTGGACAGGTGGCAGGCGATCGTCGTGCTCTTCCTGCTGACCGGCTTCTACTCCACGCTCGCGGGGCTCTGGGGCGTCGTGGTCACCGACTTCTTCCAGTTCCTGCTGGCCATGACCGGCTGCGTCGTGCTGGCCGGGTTCGCGCTCGGCGCGGTGGGCGGGCGCGACGGCCTGCTCGCGGCGCTCCACGCACGCTTCCCGGACGACGCGCCGCTCCGCGTCCTGCCGGGGCTCGACTCGCCGTGGATGCCCGCGCTGACCTTCTTCGTGTACCTGGCGGTCCACTGGTGGGCCTCGTGGTACCCGGGGGCCGAGCCCGGCGGCGGCGGGTACGTGGCGCAGCGGATCTTCGCGGCCAGGGACGAGCGCCACGCGCTGCTCGCCGCCCTCTGGTTCAACATCGCGCACTACGCGCTCCGGCCGTGGCCGTGGATCCTCGTGGCGCTGGCCTCGATGGTCCTCTATCCGGGGCTCGCCGATCCCGAGGTGGGCTACGTCCGCGTGATGGTGGACCACCTGCCCCCGTTCTGGCGCGGCTTCCTGCTCGCGGCGTTCTTCGCCGCCTACATGTCCACGATCTCGACCCAGCTCAACTGGGGCGGCTCGTACCTGGTGAACGACGTCTACCGGCGCTTCTGGGCGCCGGCGCGCTCGGAGGCCCACTACGCGGGCGTCGGCCGGCTCGCGACGCTCGTGATGATGGCGGTGTCGGGGGTCGTCACGCTCCACATCGGCACGGTCGAGGGCGCGTGGAAGTTCCTGCTGGCGCTCGGCGCGGGCACGGGTCTCGTCTACCTCCTGCGGTGGTACTGGTGGCGGATCAACGCGTGGTCCGAGGTGAGCGCGATGGCGGCGGCGCTCGTCTTCTCGCTCGGCGCGCAGTGGGGCCTCGGGCTCTCGAGCGACGACCTGCACGGGTACCCGAAGCTGCTGCTGCTGACGACGGCCGCGACCACGGCCGTCTGGCTCGCGGTGACGTACCTGACACCCGCCGAGCCCGCCGAGACGCTGCGCGCGTTCGCCGCGCGCGTGCGCGCCGGCGGCCCGGGCTGGCGCGCCGTCGCGCCGGACACCGCCGACGCGCAGGGCCTCGGCGCGGGCCTCCTGCTCTGGGCGCTCGGCTGCGCGGTCGTCTATCTGGGGCTCTTCGGCATCGGCTGGCTGATCCTCGGCCTCCCCCTCAGGGGCGTCGCCGCCCTCGGCGCCGCGGCGGCCCTCACGTGGTACCTCGTGGTGGCGACCCGGCCCCCGGCCGGGGCCGAAGGTCGCGTGGTATGATGCGCCTGATGACACCGATTCCCATCCAGGTGTATGGAATCAATCTCCTCGTCCGACTGATGCTCGAAGGCCCCGCCGACGTGCGGGTGCACTGCCCGAAGGGCTCGCCGATCCGCTACGGCGAGGTCGTCGCGCGCGGCGACGGCTTCGACGAGGGCGCCAACGCGTTCCGCGAGATGCCGGACCTCAAGACCTGCGTGGCGTTCGAGGAGTCGGCCGAGGAGGTCGAGGGCCACTACTTCTACATCGCGGGCGAGGAGTACCGCGTCATCCGCCTCGACTCGGTCATCCTGTCCTTCCCGCACGAGTAGACCGACCGTCGTGCCCCGGCGCTCCGCGGACGCCCTCGACGCCGCGCTCGCGCGGATCGACTCCTCCGAGCTGACCGAGCTCACGCGCGAGCTCGTGCGCATCCCGAGCGTCGTGCGGCCCGGCGATCCCTCCGCGACCGAGGCCGAGGCCGCGCGCTACGTCGAGCGCTGGCTCCGCGCGGAAGGGCTCCCGCTCGAGGTCCACGAGGTCGCGCCCGGCCGGCCCAACGTGCTCGCGTGGCTCGGCGACGCGGGCGCGGGCCGGAGCCTCCTGCTCGAGGGCCACACCGACGTCGTCACCGAGGGCGATCCCGCCGAGTGGACGCACCCGCCGTTCGCCGCCGAGGTGGTGGACGGGCGGATCTACGGGCGCGGCGCCGCGGACATGAAGAGCGGGCTGGCGGCGGCGATGATCGCGACCGCGGCGCTCAGGCGGAGCGGCGCGCGGCTCGGCGGCCGCCTCGTGGTCGGCGCCCTCGTGGACGAGGAGGGCGACATGCTCGGCGCGCGGCACCTCTGCACGACGCCGCTCGGCCGTGGGCTCGACGCCGCGATCATCTGCGAGCCGGAGCAGAACGAGATCTGCCTCGAGCAGCGCGGGGTCGTCTGGGCGCGCGTCGCGATCCACGGACGCATGGCGCACGGTGCGATGCCCGAGGCGGGCGTGAACCCGATCGGCGCCGTCGCGGCGCTGCTCGCCGAGGTGCCCGCGCTCGAGCGCCGGCTGCGCCGGCTGTGCGCGCGCAGCCGCTACCTGCGGCCGCCCACGGTCACGCCGACGGTGGTGCAGGCGCCGGGGCAGGGGATCGGCCAGTCGAACGTCATCCCGTCGACCGCCCGCCTGACCCTCGACGTGCGGCTCACGCCGGGCCCGGACGGCGCCGCGGTCGCGGCCGAGATCGATGCCGCGTGCGGGCGCGCGATGGCCCGCGCTCCCGGGGCCGCCATCGCGTGGGAGCCCGCGAACGGCTTCCGCCTCGCGACGCGGGTGGAGCGGAGCGAGCCCCTGGTGCGCGCCGTGGCGGCGGCCGTCCGGCAGGCGACGGGCCGGGCGCCGCGGTGGGGCGGCGTGCCGGGCTCGACCGACGGCACGATCCTCCGGACGACGCTCGGGATCCCGATCGTCACGCTGGGACCGGGCAACCGGCTGATCCCCCACCAGGTCGACGAGTACGTCGAGATCGCTGAAGTGCTCGAGGCGGCGCGGATTTACGTTGCGGCGGCTCTGAACTTCCTCACGCCATGAGCGAGCCCGCGCCCCGCCTGCGGCCGGTCGATGCCTTCCCCGTCGAGCACGAGGGGCAGTCGTGCATCGCGCTGCGCGACCCGGCGGGCTACACGGACGCGGTCGTCCTCCTGCCGCGCGTGCTCCTCGAGATCGTCTCGCTCTTCGACGGCGAGCACTCGATCGCCGACATCCAGGCGGCGGTGATGCGGCGCCACGGCGAGCTGCTCCCGCGCGAGCAGATCCAGGCCGTCGCCGACTCGCTCGACGCGCACGGCTTCCTCGAGAGCGAGCGCTTTGCGGCGCGGCGGGCCGCCGTGGACGGCGCGTTCCTCGAGGCGCCGCTGCGGCCCGCCGCCCACGCGGGCAGCGCCTACCCGGCGGAGGCGGACGCGCTCCACGCCGCCCTCGACGCGTGCTTCGCGCCGCCGGAGGGGCCGGGGCCCGCCGACGGCCGGCCCGCCGGGGCGCCGCCGGTTCGGGCCGTGATCGCGCCGCACATCGACTTCCGCCGCGGCGGCCCGGCGTACGCCTGGGCGTACCGGGACGTCGCCGAGCGCGCGGACGCCGACGTCTTCGTCATCCTCGGGACCTGCCACGCCGGCATGGCCGACCCGTTCGCGCTCACGCGCAAGGACTATGCGAGCCCGCTCGGGCCCGTGGCCGTGGACCGTGACTTCGTCGAGGCGCTCGCGGCACGCGCGCGGCAGGACTGCTTCGGCTCCGAGCTCGCGCACCGGAGCGAGCACTCGATCGAGTTCCAGGCGGTGTTCCTCCGCTACCTCTTCCACGGCCGGCGCGACGTCGCGATCGTCCCCGTGCTCGTGAGCTTCGCCCACGAGGCGATGCTGCGCGGGCAGGGGCCCGAGGCCGACCCGCGCGTCCCCCGGTTCCTGGAGGCGCTCGCCGAGACCGCGGCGGCGAGCGGCCGGCGCGTCGCACTCGTCGCCGGCGCCGACCTGGCCCACGTCGGACCCCGCTTCGGCGACCCGGAGCCGGTGTCGCCCGAGACGCTCGCGTGGATCGGGCGCGAGGACCGCGCGCTGCTCGAGGCGGTGGAGACGGGCGACCCGGCGGCCTTCTACGACGCCGTGGCGCGCGACGAGGACCGGCGGCGGATCTGCGGCTTTTCGCCGATCTACGCGCTCCTGCGGGCGCTCGGCGGCGGGCGCGGGACGGTGCGCCGGTACGGCCAGTGGCCCGACCCTCAGGGCGTCGTGACCTTCGCCTCCGTGGTGTTTCCGGCGCGACGAGGCGAGCGAGACGATGGCTGGGCGAGCTGAGGCGCGTCCGGGGCGACGAGGCGAGCGAGACGATGGCTGGGCGAGCTGAGGCGCGTCCGGCGCGACGAGGCGCGCGAGACGAATGACCAGCGTCCCGGCGCAGGGCTTCCAGCTCCCGCGGCTTCGCGTGGACCGCGACGGCGACTGGTTCGACGACGGCGTGGAGGTCACGCACCCCGGCGTTCTCGCCAGTCTCCGGCGCGGGCTGCGCCGCGACGCCCGGGGCTACTTCATCCAGACGCGGGTGCGGATCCCCGTGGAGGTCGAGGACGCGCCGTTCGTGGCGACCCGGCTCGAGCGCCGCGGCGCCGCGCTCCACGTCATCCTCAACGACGGCTCGGAGGAGGACGTGGACGCCGCCACGCTCAGGATCGGGACAGGCGACGTGCCGTACTGCGCGGTGAAGGGGGGCGCCTTCGAGGCGCGCCTGTCCCGGGCGGCGGCCCATCAGCTCCTGGCGCTCGCCGAGTGGGACGAGGCGACCGGGCAGGGCACGCTCCGGCTGGACGGGAGCGCGTACGCGCTCCGGAGGGGCGCATGAACGCCGCCGCCGTGCTGATGGAGGTGCTGCGCGCGGCGGGCGTCCGCTACGTCTTCGGCAACCCCGGCACGACGGAGCTGCCGTTCCTCGACGCGCTCCCCGACTCGGGCCTCGAGTACGTGCTCGCGCTGCAGGAGGCGACGGCCGTGGCCGCCGCCGACGGCTACGCCCAGGCCACCGGCACGCACGGCGTCGTGAACGTGCACGTCGCGCCCGGGCTCGCCAACGGGATCTCGATCCTGCACAACGCCGCGCGCGCGAAGAGCCCGCTCGTCGTGACGGCGGGCCAGCAGGACAGCCGCTTCCTCGTGGACGCGCCGATCCTCGCCGCCGACCTCGTCCGGATGGCCGAGCAGTTCACGAAGTGGGCGTACGAGGTGCGCCGGGCCGAGGAGGCGCCGGCCGCGCTCCGCCGCGCGCTCAAGGTCGCGCTCACGCCGCCGACGGGGCCGGTCTTCCTCGCGCTCCCGATGGACCTGATGACGCCGCTGATCGAGGACGCCGGGGAGGGGCCGCCGCCCGTCGCCGCGCGCACGCGACCGGAGCCCGGTGCGCTCGCGCGCGCCGCGGAGATCCTCGGCGCCGCGCGCGCCCCCCTCGTGATCGCCGGCGACGGCGTCGCGCGCGCCGGCGCCGGCGCCGAGCTGGTCGCCCTCGCGGAGCGGCTCGGCGCCCGCGTGCACGGCGAGCCGTTCTACCGGCGGACGAGCTTCCCCGGCACGCACCCGCTCTGGCGGGGCGGGCTCTACCCCGGGCCCGCGGCGGTCCGGCGCGCGCTCGAGGGCTTCGACGCCGTCCTGATCGTCGGCGCGACGGTGTTCACCTGGTTCCTGCACGCGCCGGGGGCGCCGTTCCCGCGGGGCCTGCCCGTCGTCCAGCTGGACGACGACGCCTGGGAGATCGGGCGGAGCTGGCCGGTCACGCTCGGGATCGTCGCCGACCCGCGCGCCGGGCTCGCCGAGCTCGACGCGGCGCTCGCGGCACGGATGGGCGAGGCCGAGCGCCGGGCGGCGGCGGAGCGCGCCGCGGCGCTGGCGGCCTCGCGCGCGGAGGTCGTCGCCCGGGCGCGCGCGGCGGCGGAGGCCGAGCGCGAGCGCCGGCCGATCGGCCAGGCGCACCTGTTCGCCACGCTCGCCGCGGTGCTGCCGCGGGGCGCCGTCGTGGTGGACGAGTCGGCGAGCTCGCTGCCGTTCGCGCTCCGCTACCTGCCGTTCGACACGCCCGGCTCGTTCTACGGCTCCAAGACGGGGACGCTCGGCTGGGCGCTGGGCGCCGCGGTGGGCGTCCAGCTCGCGTCGCCGGGGCGGAAGGTGGTGGCCACCGTCGGGGACGGGTCCGTCATGTACGCGCCGCAGGCGCTCTGGACCGCCGCCCGCCACCGGCTGCCGATCACCTGCGTCGTGCCCAACAACGCCTCCTACGCGATCCTCAAGGCGGGCATGCTGGGCCTCGACCTCGCCTCGGCCAAGCGCGGGATCTTCCCGGGCATGGACCTCGTGGAGCCCGAGATCGACTACCTCGGCCTCGCGCGCGCCCTGGGGGTGCGCGCCGAGCGCGTGGACACGCCCGGCGAGCTGCGCGACGTCCTCGCCGCGTGCCTGGCACACCCCGGCCCCGCGCTGGTCGACGTCGCGATCGACCGCGGGTTCACGGAGGTGCGCGTCTGATGGCGAGCCTGACGGGCGGCGAGTGGGTCGTCGCGGCGCTCGGCGCCGAGGGCGTGCGCCACGTGTTCGGGATCCCCGGCGTCCACAACCTCGCGATCTACGACGCGCTCCTGCGCCAGTCGGCGATCCGCCACGTCCTGGCCCGCCACGAAGCCGGCGCGGCGTTCATGGCCGACGGCTACGCCCGCGCCTCCGGCGCGCCCGGCGTCGTGCTCGTCACGACCGGGCCGGGCGCGACGAACGTGCTGACGCCGCTCGTCGAGTCGTACGCGGGCTCGATGCCCGTGCTCGTCGTGATGTCGGACATCGCCTCGGCGCTCGTCGGGCGCGACCTCGGCGCGCTGCACGAGGTCCCGAACCAGATCGAGTGCTTCCGCCCGGTCACGCGCTGGGCGGAGGCGCTGACCGAGGCGCGGAGCATCCCCGCGGCGGTGCACACCGCGTTCGACCTCCTGCGCACCGGGCGGCCGGGGCCCGTCGCGCTCTCGATCCCGAACGACTTCCTGACGGCGCGGGTCGAGGCCGAGCCCGGGCGGGGCGGCGCCGGGCGGCGCCCGCCCTGCCATCCGAGCGAGATCGCGGAGGCCGCGCGCCTGCTGCGCGGCGCCGCGCGGCCGCTCCTGATCGCCGGGGGCGGCGTCGTCGCCGCCGGCGCCGAGGCCGAGTTGCTGGCGCTCGCGCGGCGGCTCGACGCCCCCGTCCTGACCAGCGTCATGGGCCGGGGCGCGATCAGCGAGCGCGACCCGCTCTGGCACGGCGTGCTCCCGAACCGGCGCGCCACGGAGCCCGTGCTCCAGGCCGCCGACGTGATCCTCGCGGTGGGCTGCCGCTTCGCCCACCGCTCGACGCAGGGGCTCCTGCTGAACCTCGCCTTCGCGCCCGGGCAGACGCTGATCCACCTCGACCTCGACCCGCGCGTCATCGGGCTCCTGTTCAAGCCCGCGCTCGGCATCGTCGGGGACGCCCGGGACGGGCTCGCGCGCCTGCTCGCCGCGCTCGCCGCCGGCGAGCCCACGGGCGGGTGGGACCACCGCTGGCGCGCGGGGCTCCGCGGCGCGGCGAGCGCGCGCTACACGCCCGAGGCCGCGCGGCTGCTCGAGACGCTCCGCGAGGCGCTGCCCGACGAGGCGATCGTCGCGTGCGACCAGACCGGGATCAACTACTGGATGGAGTGGCGCTTCCCGGTGCTCGCGCCGCGCACGTTCCTCTATCCCGTCGGCTCGGCGACGCTCGGCTACGGCGTGCCCGCGGCGATCGGCGCCAAGCTCGCGAAGCCCGACCGCCCGGTCGTCGCCGTCGTCGGCGACGGCGGGTTCATGTACTCGGTCGGCGAGCTGGCGACGGCGGTGAAGTACCGGCTGCCGGTGGTGTTCCTGGTGATGAACGATGACCGCTACGGCGCGATCAAGTACCTCCAGGAAGCGCTCTTCGCGGGGCGCTGGGGCGAGGCCGACCTGGCGAACCCCGACTTCCCGGCGCTCGCGGAGGCGTTCGGGGCGCGGGGCGAGCGCGTGACGGTGGCGACGCTGCCCGCCGCGCTCGCGCGCGGCCTCGCGGCCGACGGCCCGACCGTGCTCGAGCTCCCGATGGCGGTCACGCCGCCCTGGGAGCTCTAGCCCGCATCTTCACGAACGGGCATCGCGCGAGGCGGGCAGGGCCTGGCGCCGGGTGCGGTTCCCGGGGGACCGCACGGTGCGCCACCCGCCCGGTCGCGCCATCGCCGTTCGCGAACAATGCGGGCTAGGCGGGGCGCCCGCGCGCCGAGAGCGCCTTCAGGCCCTCGACGTCGCCCGCAACGAGCCGCGCGTGGAGCGGACCGTCGGCGCGCCACGCCTGGCACGTGTCGACCCACCAGGCGTCGCGGTCGGCGCGCGGCGGCTGCCGCTCGTCGCGGAACGCCGCGCCCACGGCCTGGCGTACGACGGGGCCGAGCGCCTGGATGAGCGCGGTCAGGTGGGCGCAGCCGAGCCGGCGCCCGAAGCGCTCGTTGACGGCGCGCGTGAAGCCCTGCGCCACCGAGAGGCCGACCAGCCGCTCGAGGGGCGGCAGCGCGTCCGGGCAGAGTGTGTAGGGGTGCGTCGCCATGCTCCCCGAGGCCCGCGTGATCACGAGGTCCGGGTAGCGCACGCGGATCGTCAGGCGCATGTCGTGGATCGTGCTGGCCGGCGTCGGGTCGAACCACGCCGGGACGCCCTGCGGGCGGTCGTCCACCAGGTGGCCCGTGACGTCGAGCTCGGTCTCGCTCACCTTCCACGCCTCGGCGCGGATCGCGCGGACGTGGAGCGGCAGCTTCTGCGGCTCGGTCATCCTCGGATCTCCTTGAGCACGGCGAGCAGCGCGTCGTGGATCCGGCCGTTGCTCGCCACGACGGCCGGCGTCTCCAGGTCGAGCGGGCCGCCGACGAGGTCCGTCACGCGGCCGCCCGCCTCCGCGATCAGGAGGCTGCCGGCGGCGACGTCCCAGGCGCCGAGGCGCAGCTCCCAGTAGCCGTCGAGCCGCCCGGCCGCGAGCCAGGCGAGGTAGAGCACGGCGGAGCCCATGCGGCGCACCGCGCGCGCGCGCACGCTGAACGCCGCGTACTCCCGGAGGTTGTTGTCGTCGGTCTCGCGGATGTCGTAGGGGAAGCCGGTCGCGAGCAGGCTCTCGTCGAGCGTCGTCGTGGCCGACACCGCGAGCGGCTGCGCGTTGAGCGTCGCGCCACGGCCGCGCTCGGCGACGTACAGCTCGTCGAGGTTCGGGTCGGCGACCACGCCGAGCTCGACGCGGCCGCCGACCTCGAGCCCGATCGAGACCGCGAAGAGCGGCACGCCGTGCGCGTAGTTCGTCGTCCCGTCCAGCGGGTCGATGATCCAGCGGCGGCCCGAGCGGCCGCCGGCGGCGCCCCGCTCCTCGGCGAGCACGCCGTCGTCGGGGAACGCCGCGGCCAGGCGGCCGACGATCAGCTCCTCGGCGCGCGCGTCCATCTCGGTGACCAGGTTGGTCGGCGTGCCCTTGTAGGCGATGCGGCGGGGTCCCTGCAGCTCGGACCGGAGGAGACGGCCGGCTGCCTGCGCGGCGTCGATCGCCACGCGTCGCTCCAGCGATGCCATGGTCGGCTCGACTCTAGCACGCGCGCGCTTGACAACCAACGCACCGTCCCGGAGCATGAACGGCGGCCATGGAGGGTCTGCGCCGCCGCGAACGGCTGCTCCGCGCCGCGCCCGTGCCGCGGCGGCGGCGCGTGGCGCGGATCCGGCCCGGAACGCTCCCCGGCACGCTCGAGGCGCCCGAGAGCGCCGCGGGCGAGGCCCCGCGCATCTCCGTGATCGGCTACGGGCCCGAGGCGCACGTCGAGCGCACGGTCGAGCGGATCGAGGACGCGCTCGCCGAGGTCCTGCCGGGGCGCGTGAGCTGGATCAACGTGGAGGGCCTCGGACAGCCCGAGGTGCTGACCCGGCTCGGCGAGCGCTTCGGCCTGCACCCGATGGCGCTCGAGGACGCGATGAACGTCCCGCAGCGGCCCAAGGTCGAGCGCTTCGACACGTACTTCCTCATCGTGCTCCGGATGGTCCGCCTGAGCCAGGAGGTCGAGGACGAGCAGGTGAGCCTGTTCTTCGGCCAGGACTGGGTCGTGACCGTGCAGGAGCGGGCCGACTGGGACGTCTTCGACCCGGTCCGCGACGCGATCCGACAGCGGCGCGGGCGCGTCCGCGACGCGGGCGCCGACTACCTGGCATACCTGCTGCTCGACGCGGTCGTGGACGCCTACTTCCCGGTGCTCGAGCGCGTGATCGAGTCCGTCGAGGCGCTCGAGGACGACGCGCTCGACGCGCTGCCGGAGACCCTGCCGCGGATCCAGCGGGCACGCCGGAACGTGCTCACGCTGCGCCGCGCGGTGTGGCCGCTCCGGGAGGAGATCGCGGTCCTCCAGCGCGCCGACGCGACGTTCGTCGCCGCGGCGACCGGCGTGTTCCTGCGCGACAGCTACGACCACGCCGTGCAGGCGCTCGAGGTGATCGAGTCGCTGCGGGAGAGCCTCACCAGCGTGATGGAGGTGCACCTCTCGGCCCAGAACCAGCGCCTCAACTCGGTGATGAAAGTGCTCACGGTCATCGCGACGCTGTTCATCCCGCTGACGTTCATCGCGTCGATCTACGGCATGAACTTCGCGGGGATGCCGGAGCTCGGCTGGCGCTGGGGCTACCCCGGCGTGCTCGGCCTCATGGCGCTGACGGCCGCGGGCATGCTCCTCTACTTCCGCCGGCGGGGCTGGTGGTGATGCACATCGTCGTCATGGGGGCCGGGGGCGTCGGCGGCTACTTCGGCGCCAAGCTCGTGCGGGCCGGCGAGCGGGTCACGATGGTCGCGCGGGGGGCCCAGCTGGAGGCGCTCCGCCGCGACGGGCTGCGCGTCCGCTCGTCGGTCGAGGGCGAGTGGCTCACGCGTCCGGCGGCCGTCGCGTCGCTCGCCGGGCAGCCGCTGGCGGACGCGGTGCTGTTCTGCGTGAAGGCGTTCGACACCGAGGCGGCGGCGGGCGCGCTCCGCCCCGTGGTCGGGCCCGAGACCGCCGTGCTCTCGCTGCAGAACGGCGTCGACAACGAGGACAAGATCGACGCGGTCCTCGGCGCCGGGCACGCCCTCGGCGGGGCGGCGTACGTCTTCGCGACGCTGGAGGCGCCCGGCGTCATCGCCCACCGCTTCGGCGGGCGCATCGTCCTCGGCGAGCTCGACGGCCGCGTGAGCCCGCGGGCCGAGCGACTCCGGGACACGCTCGCCCACGCCGGGATCCCCGCCGAGCTCTCGACCGCGATCCGGCGGGTGCTCTGGGAGAAGTACCTCTTCATCTGCGCCCAGGCGGGCACCACCGCGGTCACGCGCGCGCGGATGGGCGTCGTGCGCGACACGCCCGAGACCTGGCGGCTCTACCGCCTGCTGCTGGACGAGCTCGCCGCCCTGGCGCGTGCGGCCGGCGTCGCGCTCGCGCCCGACGCGGTCGAGACGATCGTGAAGACGGCCGCCGGCGTCGCGCCGGAGGCCACCTCGTCGCTCCACCACGATCTCCTGGCGGGCCGACGGCTCGAGCTCGAGGCGCTCCACGGCCACGCGGTGCGCCTCGGCGCGCGCCTCGGCGTGGCACTGCCGACCGTCTTCGCGGTCTACGCCGCGCTCAAGCCGCACGCCGCCGGGGGCCGCGGCTGACGTCTCCGGCGCGCGCGGTCTGGCGGTACGTCGCCCGCCACCGGACGCGCTACGCCGCGGGCGTCGCGGCCCTGGCCGCCGCGACCCTCTGCTCGCTGGCGATCCCGTGGACCGTGAAGCGCGCGATCGACGACCTCGCGGCCGACGCGGCCGCGGCGCCGCTCCTGCGGCACGTGACGGTCATCGTGTTGCTGGCGCTCGGCAACGGTGCCGCCCGGCTCGCCTCGCGCTTCACGATGATCGGCGGCGCCCAGCGGATCGAGTACCAGCTCCGCAACGACCTCTACACGGCCCTCCAGACGTTTCCGCCGGCGCACTTCGCCGCGCGCCCGACCGGCGACCTCATGGCCCGCGCGTCCAGCGACGTGGCCGCGGTGAAGTCGCTGGTCGGCTTCGGCCTGGTGAGCCTGGCCGGGACGGTCTTCGCGTTCGGCGGCGTGCTCGTGGCGATGCTCGCGGTGGACCCCTGGCTCACGCTCTGGGCGATGGCCCCGTACCCGGTCCTCGTGCTGCTCGGCCGCCGCTTCAACGTCGTGCTGAGCGACCGGACGCAGGCGGCGCAGGACCAACTCGGCGTGCTCTCGGCGCGCGTGCAGGAGTACCTCGCCGGGATGGCCGTCGTGCGCGCGTACACGCTCGAGGCGAAGGCACGCGCCGACTTCGCCCGCGCCAACGCCGAGTACCTGCGGCGGAGCCTCGCGCTCGTCCGCATCCAGACCGGCCTCGCGCCCCTGATGGGGCTGATCGCGGGGATCGGCACGCTCGTCGTGCTCTGGGCGGGCGGCACGGCGGTGGTGGCCGGCCGGCTCTCGCTGGGCGCCCTGGTCGCGTTCACCGGCTACCTCGGCTACCTCACGTGGCCCACCGTCGCGCTCGGCTGGACCCTCTCGATCGCGCGGCGCGGCCTCACCTCGATGGCGCGGATCCAGGACGTCCTGGCCGCGGCGCTGCCGCCCCCGCCCCCCGGCGCGCCGCTCGCCGCCGCGGCCTCGATCGCCTTCCGCGAGCTCACGTTCGCCTACGCGGGGCGCGCGCCCGCGCTGACGGGCGTCAGCTTCGAGGTCGCCGAGGGCGAGATGGTGGCGGTCGTCGGGCCCACGGGCAGCGGCAAGACCACGCTCGGCCTGCTGCTCGCACGGCTCTGGGAGCCGCCGCCCGGCACGGTCTTCGTCGGCGGGCACGACGTGACGCGCCTGCCGCTCGCGGCGCTGCGGCCGCTGCTCGCCTACGTGCCGCAGGAGGCGTTCCTCTTCGCCCGCGCGCTCGCCGAGAACGTGTCGCTCGGCCGCGACGGCGTCGGCGAGGCGGAGGTGCGCGCGGCGGCGGCCGCCGCCGGCGTCGCCGACGAGATCGAGCGCTTCCCGGCGGGCTTCGCTTCCGTGGTCGGCGAGCGCGGCCTCACGCTCTCGGGCGGCCAGCGGCAGCGCGTGGCGCTGGCGCGCGCGCTCGTGCGGGCGCCGCGGATCCTCGTGCTCGACGACGCCTTCGCCTCGGTCGACGCCGCCAAGGAGGAGGAGATCCTCGCGGGCCTCCGCGGCGGGGCGGGCGGGCGGACGGTGCTGCTCGCGACGCACCGGCTGCGCGCCGCGCAGGCGGCCGACCGCGTCGTGGTCCTCGACGCGGGGCGGGTGGTGGCGCAGGGCCGGCACGAGGACCTCGTCCGCGCGGGCGGCCTCTACGCCCGGCTCTGGCGGATCCAGCAGCTCGAGGAGGAGATCGCGCGTGCCTGACGCGCTCCCCGACACGGACGGCGCCGAGCGGCTCGGCGCGGCGTTCGACCGGCGGCTCGTCGCCCGCCTCTGGCGGGCCGCGCGCCCGCACCGGGCGCTGGTCGGCGGCTCGCTCCTGCTGTTTCCGCTGATCGCGGCCGCCGAGCTCGCCCAGCCGTGGCTCCTCAAGGTCGCGATCGACGAGCACATCCTCCGGGCGGACTGGCGCGGCCTGGCCGGGGTCGCGGGGCTCTACGTCGGGGTGCTGATCCTGCTCTACGGGCTGCGCACGCTCGAGGCGTACCTCATGCACCTCACCGGGCAACGGGTGACCTCGGACCTCCGCGAGGCGCTCTTCGCCCACCTCCTCCGGCTCGAGGCCGCGTTCTTCGACAGGAACCCCGTGGGCCGGCTGATGACGCGCGTGCTGAACGACGTCGAGGCGGTCGCCGAGGCCTTCACGAGCGGCCTCTTCGCGGTGGTGGCCGACGTCGTCACGCTCGCCGGCGTCGTGGGCGTCATGCTCTGGCTCGACTGGCACCTCGCGCTGGTCACGTTCTCGATCGTCCCGGCGCTCGGGCTCGTCGCCGGCTTCTTCCGGCTCCGCGCGCGCGACGCGTACCGCCGCGTGCGGACCCGGCTCGCCCGCCTCAACGGGTTCCTGCAGGAGTCGCTCCAGGGCATGAGCGTGATCCAGCTCTTCGCGCGCGAGGCCCACGAGGCCGGCATCTTCCGGCGGCTGAACGCCGACTACCGCCGCGCGCTCTTCGGCTCCACGGTGTACGAGGCGTCGCTCTACGCGTCGGTCGAGGCCCTCGGCTCGGTCGCGCTGGCGCTCCTCCTCTGGTACGGCGGGCAGCAGATCGTCGCCGGCGCGCTGACGTTCGGCGCGCTCGTCGCGTTCATCCAGTACACGAACCGGTTCTTCCTGCCGATCCGCGACCTCGGCGCCAAGTACACGGTGATGCAGGCGGCGATGGCCGCCGCCGAGCGGATCTTCGGCCTGCTCGATCGCGCGCCCGCGATCACGCCGCCGGCACGGCCGGCCGCGCCGGCGCCGCGCCCGGAGGAGCCGGCGGTCGAGCTGCGGGGCGTGTGGGCCGCCTACGAGGGCGAGCACTGGGTCCTACGCGACTGCGCGCTCGCGGTGGCGCGCGGCGAGCGCGTGGCGCTCGTCGGCGCGACGGGCGAGGGGAAGTCGACGATCGCGCGGCTGCTCAACCGCTCCTACGAGGCGCAGCGCGGGTGCGTGCGCGTGGACGGTGTGGACGTGCGCGCGTGGGACCTCGCGCGCCTGCGACGACACGTGGGCATCGTCTTCCAGGAGAGCCTGCTCTTCACCGGGACCGTGGAGGACAACCTGCGGCTCGGCGCCGACGGCGCGCTCACGCCCGCCGACCTCGCGCGCGCGCTCGAGGGCGCGCGGGCCGGGGGCGTCGTCGCCGCGCTGCCACAAGGGCTCGCGGAGGTGCTGACCGAGCGGGGCGGCAACGTCTCGCACGGGCAGCGCCAGCTGCTGGCCATCGCGCGTGCCCTCGTGTACAATCCGGCCGTCCTCGTCCTCGACGAGGCGACGTCGAGCGTCGACCCGGAATCCGAAGCGCTCATTCGGCAAGCGATGGCGGGACTCCTGGCCGGCCGGACCAGCATCACGATCGCGCATCGCCTCTCGACGGTGCAGGGCGCCGACCGGATCCTGGTCCTGCACCGCGGCCGCATCCACGAAGACGGGTCGCACGCCGCGCTGCTCCGCCGGGGCGGGCTGTACGCGCGCCTCTGGGAGCTGCAGGTCGGCGCGGCGCCGGCGTGAGCTTCCGGGCCGAGGTGTTCCGCCTCGTGCGGCGGATCCCGCGCGGGCGGGTGGCCACGTATGGCCAGATCGCGGCGCTCCTCGGCCGCCCGCGTGCGGCGCGGGCGGTGGGCCAGGCGCTCCGGGGCGCGCCGGGCGGCCTGCCCTGGCACCGCGTGGTGAACGCGCGGGGCGGCATCAGCCGGCGCGCGCGGCTCGCCGGCATGCTGACGCAGCGGATCCGACTGGAGCAGGAGGGCGTGGCGCTGCGGCGCGGGCGCGTGAGTCTGGGCGCCCACGCCTGGCGGGGTCGGGGCAGGCTCGCGACACGGGGAGGGCTCGCATGCGGCTGGCACTGACGCTGAACTACTCCGGCGCGCGGATGTCGCTCGACATGGACAAGGTCCTCGAGCTCGAGCGCCTCGGCTACGACTCCGTGTGGTCGGCCGAGTCCTACGGCTCGGACGCGGTGACGCCGCTGGCCTGGATCGCGGCGCGCACCGAGCGCCTGCACGTCGGCACCGGGATCATGCAGATGGGCGGGCGCACGCCCGCGGCGACCGCGATGACCGCGATGACGCTCGACGCGCTCTCGGGCGGCCGCTTCCGCCTCGGGCTCGGCGTGTCGGGGCCGCAGGTCGTCGAGGGCTGGCACGGACAGCCGTTCGGCAAGCCGCTCGCGCGCACGCGCGAGTACGTCGAGATCGTGCGCCGCATCTTCCGGCGCGAGAAGGCGCTCGAGTTCCGGGGCGAGTACTACCAGGTGCCGTACACGGGCCCGGACGCGACCGGCCTGGGCAAGCCGCTCAAGTCGATCCTGCACGGCCGCGCGGACCTCCCGATCTACCTCGCCGCCGTCGGCCCCAAGAACATCGCGCTCGCCGCCGAGATCGCCGACGGCTGGATCCCGACCTTCTTCGCGGCCTCGCGCATGGCGATGTTCCGCGCGTGGCTCGACGAGGGCTTCCGGGCCCGCGGCGGCGCGCCGGCGCGCTTCGACCTCATGCCGATGGTGGCGGTGGTGGTCGGCGACGACCTGGCCGCGTGCCGCGCGCCGGTCAAGGCCAAGCTGGCGCTCTACGTCGGCGGCATGGGCGCGCGCGGCCGCAACTTCTACACCGACATCGCCCGCCGCTACGGATACGAGGAGGCCGCGAAGACGATCCAGGATCTCTACCTCGCCGGCCGCAAGGCGGAGGCGGAGGCCGCCGTGCCGGACGCGCTCGTGGACGAGGTCGCGCTCTGCGGCCCGCGCGAGCGGATCCGCGAGCGGCTCGCCGTCTGGCGGACCTCCGGGGTGACCACGCTGATGGTCGCCGGCGACCGGCTGGCGGCGCGGACGATGGCCGAGCTGGTGCTGTAGCACGGGGAGACGAGCCATGAGACTCGAGGGCAGGGTGGCGGTGATCACGGGCGCGGGGTCGGGCATCGGCGCGGCGTCGGCGGTCGCGATGGCGGCGGAGGGCGCGCGGGTCGTCGTGGCCGACATCAACGAGGCGGCGGCCAAGGCGGTGACCGAGCAGATCGAGAAGGCGGGCGGCACGGCGCTGGCCGTGCGGGCCGACGTCAGCCGGGCCGCGGACAACCAGCTGCTGGTCGAGAAGGCCCTGGCCGCGTGGGGCCGCCTCGACGTGTTCTTCGCGAACGCGGGCGTGCCCCAGTTCCCGACGCCCATCGAGGCGCAGGACGAGGCGACGTTCGACCGCATCATCGCGGTGAACGTCAAGGGGGTCTGGCTCGGCGCCAAGTACGCGCTCGCGGTGATGAAGCAGCAGAAGCGGGGCGTGTTCCTCGTGACCGCCTCCACCGCCGCCATCCGCCCGCGCCCGGGCGGGCAGACCTACGCGGCCTCCAAGGGCGCGGTCGTGACGCTCACGAAGAGCCTGGCGCTCGAATCGGCGCCGCACGGCGTCCGGGTCGTCGCGATCGCGCCGGTCGCGACGGAGACGCCGATGCTGCCGACCTTCATGGGCAAGACGGAGGTCGACGCCGAGGGCATGGCCCGCTACAGGGCCACGGTGCCGCTGGGGCGCCTCAACCAGCCGGAGGACATCGCGCGGGCCGCCGTCTTCCTCGCCTCCGACGACGCGGCGATGATCACCGGGAGCTGCGTCGAAGTGGACGGCGGGCGCTGCATCTGACCGCGTGAAGGTCCTTCCGCTCGCGGCCGAGTCGCTCGGCGTGCGGTCGATGGCGACGTACGTCGAGCTGGGCGGGACCGGTCTCCTGATCGATCCGGGGGCGACGCTCGCGCCCGCGCGGTTCGGCCTGCCCCCGGCCGAGGAGGAGTGGGAGGCGCTGCGGCGCGCCAACGACCGGATCAGCGCCTGGGCCACGCGCGCCGCCCTCGTGTTCGTGAGCCACTACCACGAGGACCACTTCCGCTCCGATCCGGCGACGTACGCGGGCCGCCGGGTGCTCGTGAAGGACCCGCGGCGCCGCGTGAGCGGGCTCCAGGCGCGGCGGGCGGGGGCGCTCTGGAAGGCGCTCGCGCCCGTCGCCCGGGTCGAGAGCGCCGACGGCCTCACCGGGCGGCGGGAGGGCTTCGAGCTGCGGGTCTCGCCGCCGCTGCCCCACGGCCCCGACGGCACCGCGCTCGGCGCGGTGCTGGTGCTCACCGTCGTCGACGAGGACGCGCGCGAGCGCTTCGTCTTCGCCTCGGACGTGCAGGGGCCGATCTCGCCGGTGGCCGCGGCGTACCTCGCCCGGGAGCGGCCGACGCTCCTCTACGTGTCGGGCCCCCCCTCCTACATCGAGCGGGAGCTCGGCGCCGCGGCGATCGAGCGGGGCGTCGACAACCTCCTGCGCATCGTGGACGCGACCGGGTGCCGCGTGATCCTGGACCACCACGCGCTCCGCGACGCCCGCTGGGAGGCGCGCTTCGAGCGGCTCTGGGCGACCGGGCGCGTCGTGACCGCGGCCCGTCACCTCGGCCTCGCCGACGCGGCGCTCGAGAGCCGGCGCGACCGCGCCTGGGCGGCCACGCGGAAGCCGCCGGTGAAGGCCGGCGGCGGGCGTGCTATGATCGCGCGCACGCCGCGCACATTCGCGAAAGGGGGACACTCGTGAGCGCTGACACCAGGCCGCTCGACGTGGGGGACGCCGCTCCCGACTTCACGCTGAAGACGATCGGGCTCAAGGAGATCTCGCTCCGGGACTATCGGGGCAAGAACGTCGTCCTGCTGTTTTACCCGCTCGACTGGACCCCGGGCTGAAGCACGTGCATGCCCGCCTTCGACAAGCGCGTGAGCGACTTCGAGGCGGCGAATACCCAGGTGCTGGGTATCAGCACGGACAGCCCCTTCAGCCACGACAACTGGGCCAAGTCGGTCGGCATCAGCCGCTACCCGCTGCTGTCCGACGTCCACCGCAGCGTCGCCCGGGACTACGGCGTGTACTGGCCCGACTGGAACGCCAACGTCCGCGCCACCTTCGTCCTCGACCGGGACGGGAGGGTGCGGTTCGTCGAGCGCTACGGCAAGGGCGAGCTGCCGCAGCCGGACAGGATCCTCGCGGAGGTCAAGAAGCTCGGCTAGGCGCCCTCGGCGCGCGGCGCGTGCTACCGGCCGCCGTGGGCCTGCGTCGTGAGGGCGACGCCGGCGAGCACGCACGCGGTGCCGCCGAGCTGCCAGGCGCCGATCGGCTCGGCCAGCAGCACCGCCGCGAGCGCGATCCCGACGATCGGCTGGAAGTTCATGAACACCGCCGACCGGCTCGGCCCCACGACGTGGACCGCGCGATACCACCAGATGTGCGCGACCGCCCCGAGCAGCCCCTGGTAGACGACGACCGCCCAGCCGATCGGCGAGGCGAGCCGCGGGGCGGGGTAGAAGGGCGCCGTGACGAGCGTCGTCGGCAGGATGAGCAGCGTGCCCGCGACGTAGGCCCCGGTGGTCGCGAGCGCCGGCGAGAGCTCGCCGAGCACCCGCTTGCCGTAGACGGTGTAGACCGACCAGCCGCAGAGCGCCGCCAGCGTGAGGAAGTCGCCCGCGCGTAGCTCCTCCACGCGGAGCGCGGCGAGGCGGCCGCTCGTGATGACCAGGAGCACGCCGAAGGCCGAGACGCCCACGCCGAGCCACTGCACGGGCCGCAGGCGCTCGCCGAGGTAGCCGCGCGCCATCAGCGCGACCACGATCGGCGCCGCGGCCTGCAGGATCACCGCGTTGCCCGCCGTCGTGTAGTGGAGCGCGACATACGTGAACTGCGTCGAGCCCCAGATGCCGGCGAGCCCCAGGACCAGGAAGACCCGGAGCGTGCGCGCCTCCAGGACGCGCGCCGCCTCGCCGCCGGCGCGGAGCAGGAGGATCACGAGGAAGCTCGAGGCGAGCGTGCAGCGGGCGGCGGTGAGGAAGAAGGGCGAGAAGTCGCGCAGCGCGAGCTTCGCCGTCGCCGGATAGCTGCCCCAGAGCGCCACGATCGCGAGCAGCGCGAGGTAGGCGCGCGTTTGACTCGGCGCGGGCACCCGCCTATCATAAGCCCCGCGCGTCATGGCCGATTACATCCTCGAGTCGCGCGTGTGGCTCGCCAGGGCGCGCGCCGAGGTGTTCGCCTTCTTCGCCGATCCGCGGAACCTCGTCCTGCTCGCCCCGCCCGCCTGCCGCCTCGCCGTCGTCTCGGCGCCCGCGCGGCTCGAGGCGGGCGCCGTGCTCGATCTCAGCCTGTCCTGGCTCGGCCTGCCGCTCGCGTGGCGCGCGTTCATCCGCGAGTGGGACCCGCCGCACCGCTTCGTCGACGTGCAGGTGCGCGGCCCGTGGGCGCGCTGGGAGCACCGCCACAGCTTCCTGGAGGAGGCGGGCGGCACGTGGGTGGAGGACCGCGTCACCTACCGGCCGCCGCTCGGCCCGCTCGGCCGCACGGCGCACGCGCTCGTCGTCCGCCGCCGGGTCCGCGCGCTCTGGGACTACCGGACCGCGCGGCTCGGCGAGCTGCTCGGTCCCGTCGGGTCACCGGCCGGCTGACGCCGGCGCCGGGCTGGAGGCCCGTGACTCGCCCGGATTATTCATGAACGACCGTCGTGCGAGGCGGACGGGGCCTGTCGCCGGGTGCGGCCCCCTGCGGTCCTCGCGGAACATATCCCCCAGTGGGGCCCTTCCGCTGCGGTCCTCGGGGCCCGCACCCGGCGCCACCCGTCCGGCTCCCTCGGCAGCCGTTCATGAATGATCCGGACTAGTGTGTCCGTCCACGAGTTCGTGTCACCGGTCGCCGCGCGACCGGGCCGCCAGGCGCGGGCGGCAGGGGGCGACGGGATCCGTTCCCGCCACGTGGGCGGCGGGCCCCGGGCGCCCGGATGGAGCCCCGGCGCCACGGGCCAGGCGGACGCGTGCCGCGTGGTCCCGTCGGCCCCTGCCGCCCGCGCCTGGCGGCCCGAACTCCACGTGCGACGGGCTCGACATGACTTCGAGAACGGAAACACTCGTCCGCGTGTTTCACGAACGGCGCTGGCGCGACCTGCCCGCCTCGCGCGCCGACCGTTCGCGAATCATGCGGGCTAGCGGGAGGCCGTGACGCCGACCCGACGGCAGAGGCCGCGCACCGGGCACGTCGAGCAGCGGGGCGAGATCGGGGTGCAGACGTTCTGGCCGAACGCGACGAGCAGGTCGTTGTAGCCGATCCAGTGGCGTCGCGGGAGCGTGGCCCGGAGCGCCATCTCCGTCGCGTCGGGGTTCTTCGTCCGCACGTAGCCCAGGCGGTTGGAGATGCGGTGGACGTGCGTGTCCACGCAGATACCCGGCTTGCCGTAGCCCATCGTGACGACCAGGTTGGCGGTCTTGCGGCCGACGCCCTTGAGGGTCAGCAGGTCGTCGATCTCGTCGGGCACCCGCCCGCCCCAGCGGCCCAGCAGGTCGCGGCAGAGCCCGAGGATGACGCGCGCCTTCGTCCGGTAGAAGCCGACCGGGTAGATGAGGCGCTCGATCGTCCGGGGCGTCAGGCGCAGCATCGCGGCGGGCGTGTCCGCCGCGGCGAACAGGCGCGCGGACGCCGGGCCCGTCGTCGTGTCCTGCGTGCGCAGGGACAGGATGCAGGCGACGAGAACCCGGAACGGGTCGCGCGTCGCCTCGGCGATCACGGCCAGCGCCGTGGGGTTCCAGCGCGGCGCCGTGCGCCGGAGCCGGCGCAGCACCTCGCCGATCGCTACGTCTTGTCGGCGATGGACGCGAGCAGCGTGCGGGCGCGTGGCAGGTCCTTGACGGTCCAGTCGGCGACGATCGTCGGCGCCTGCTCGCCGACGACCCGCGCGAGCTCGCGGCGCGCGTCGGCCCAGCGGCCCTCGGCGATGTACAGGCGCGCGAGGTCCACGCGCGCCACGCTGAAGTGGGGGTCGAGCTCGAGCGCCTTCTTGAAGTGCGCCTGGGCCTTCTCGCGGTCGCCCCCGAAGAGGCGCGGCACCTCCAGGAAGACGTTGCCGGCGAAGGCGTGGGCGCGCACGGAGCGCGGGTTCAGCTCGAGGAGGATGTCGATCTCCTCGCGCACGGTGGGCAGCAGGAACAGCGAGCGAAGGACGCCCTTCGTCTGGCCCCAGCGCCCGGTGTTGATCGCGTACCAGAGGTGCGCGTCGTGGCTCTTCGGCGCCAGCTCGATCGCGCGCCGCCCGAGCTCGCGGCCGCGGCCGTAGGCGGCGAGCTTCTCGTCCTCGGTCGTCGCGCGGACGTCGCCCCAGAGGAACTGGACGTAGGCGAGCAGTACCATCGTTTCGACCCGGCGGTCGCGCGCGAGCGCCGCCTCGAGCAGGTCGCGCGCCCGGTCGAGGACCGCGCGGTCTTCGTGGTAGCGCGCGACCAGGGCCCGCGCCGCGTCCAGCGGCGACTCCGCGCGCGCCGGCGGCGCCAGCAGCGCCAGGAGCACGAGGGCGAGCAGGGCGGGCCGCATCGCCGCGCACTCTACCCCGAGGTCCCGGGGGCGTCAATCGGGGATCCTCGGCGCCGGCGCGCGGTCGGCGGCCGGACGTCGTCGGTGGGGCTCGCCGCGCTTCCCGTGCCGTGCCTCGCGCCACTCAGCGGCCGATGAGCTCGAGGAGCGTGCGCGTGCGATCGGCCGCGGCCGAGGGCGGCTCGCACGCGATCGCCTCGCACGCCGCCAGCAGCAGCCAGGCGAGCGCGTCGGCCGGCAGGTCCACGCGCCGGCGGGCCTCCCGCGGCAGCCGTGCGACGAGCTCCTCGAGCGCCAGCCGCAGCTGCTCGCGCGCCCAGGCGAGCGCGAGCGCCGCGGTCTTGTCGCCCTGGCTCGCGAGCCAGGCGCGGCGGAGGTCGCCGGCCAGCGGCGCGCCGGGCGCGTACGCCCCGGCGAGCCGCTCGAGCGCCCCGGGGAGCGGATCGGCGCCGCCCCGCGCGTCCCGCGCGAGGGCGCCCAGCTCGCGCGCGAGCGCGAGGAGGCGCCGCTCGGCGGGCGCGGGGCGCGGCGCGCGCGCGTGGCGGCCGGCGCGCGTCGGGCTCGGCCGCGCGCGGCGTGATTTCGGTGGACGCGGCGGGGCCATCGCGGCTAGAACATAGCAGATCGGAGGAGGACGGCATGCACTTCGAGCCGAGCGCCGAGGACCGGGTCTTCCGCGACGAGCTGCGCGCGTGGCTCGCCGCCAACTGGCCGGAGGACTGGGCCCGCGTCCGGGGCCGCTTCGCCTCGCAGGACGAGCAGTTCGCCTTCCTGCGGCAGTGGCAGCGGCGCCTGCGGGACGCCGGCTGGGTCGGCCTGCAGTGGCCGCGCGAGTACGGCGGCCGCGGCGCGACGATCATGCAGCAGGCGATCTTCTACGAGGAGACGGCGCGCGCCCGCGCCCCCGAGCTGCCCAACGTGATCGGCCTCGACATGGCGGGCCCGGCGCTGATCGCCCACGGCACGGACGCGCAGAAGCGCGCGCACCTGCCGAAGATCCTCTCGGCCGAGGAGATCTTCTGCCAGGGCTTCTCCGAACCCGACGCGGGCTCGGACCTCGCCGCCCTCCAGACGCGCGCCGTCCGGGACGGCGACCACCTCGTCGTCAACGGCCAGAAGGTGTGGACGACGTACGCCCAGTACGCGGAGTGGTGCATCCTGCTCGCGCGCACCGACCCCGCGGCGCCCAGGCACCGGGGGCTCACGTTCCTGCTGGTGGACATGCGCTCGCCCGGTCTGAGCGTGCGGCCGCTCCGGCAGATCAGCGGCGAGCCCGAGTTCAACGAGATGTTCTTCGACAACGTGCGCGTGCCCCTGGAGAACGTCGTCGGGCGCGTGCACGGCGGCTGGGAGGTCGCGATCACGACGCTGATGTTCGAGCGCGGGCCGCGGACGATCTCGCGGCAGCTCCACCTGCGCCACGCGATCGACGCCGCGCTCGAGATGGCCCGCCGCATCGAGCGGGGCGGGGCCCCCGCGGCCTCGGACCCGGTGATCCGCCAGCGCCTGGCGCAGCTCGTCATCGACGGCGAGGCGCTCCGGTTCTCGAACCTCCGCGCGCTCACGCGCATGCTGCGGGGCGAGCCGCCGGGGCCCGAGGGCTCGGCGGCCAAGCTCTTCTGGAGCGAGGCGGTCCAGCGGGTGCTCGAGCTGATGCTGGAGATCGAGGGGCCGCACGCGATGCTCGCGCAGGGGAGCGCGCGGGCTATCGAGGACGGCTTCTGGCAGCTCCGCTTCCTGCGCTCGCGCGGCGACACGATCGCGGCGGGCACGTCCGAGATCAACCGGAACATCCTGGGCGAGCGCGTCCTGGGCCTCCCCAAGGACTGAAGTTGACGTCGGGGGGAGCGACCGCCGCTCCCCCCGACACCCCCCACCGAGGATTGCGTGTGCCCGATTCCCTCACACCCTCTGAGTCCAGGGGGGGCTCCAGGCGCCCCCCAAGCTCCCCGGGCGCTCGGGGCCGCCCATGCTGCGCCGTGGCGCCCCTCGACAGCGCGATTCGTTCACAGCCTCTGACGCCCGCCGCGCGCGGAAGGACCGGCCCTCGGTCGCGCCACGGACCCGATCGAGGCGCCCGGAGGCGAAGCGCCACGCGGGAGGGGGCGGGGGGCCGCCCGAGACCCGTGTTGTCAGGGTAGTCTCGTCGCCGCGCGGACGGTCAAGCTCTTGTGGTGAGTGCTCGCGCGGTCGAGGGCGGCCCCCCGCTCCCTCCCGCGCTCGCGCTACTCGTACCGGAGCGCCTCGATCGGGTCCAGGCTCGCGGCTTTGCGCGCCGGGTAGAAGCCGAAGAAGATCCCGATGGCCGCGGCGAAGCCGAAGGCGAGCGCGACGGCCTCGACGGGGACGAGCGTGCGCCACGCGGCCAGACGGCTGATCGCCTCCGAGCCGCCGACCCCGAGCGCGATCCCGATCGTGCCGCCGATCAGCGAGAGGGTCACCGCCTCGACGAGGAACTGGGTGAGGATGTCGCGCCGGCGCGCGCCGACCGCCATGCGCAGCCCGATCTCGCGCGTCCGCTCGGTCACCGAGACGAGCATGATGTTCATGATGCCGATGCCGCCCACCAGCAGCGACACCGAGGCGATCGCCGCGAGCAGGTAGGTCATCACCCGCGAGGACTCCTCCTGCGTCTGCAGCACGTCGGACAGGTTGCGGAGCCAGAAGTCGTCGTCCTGGTAGGGCTGGAGCCGGTGCCGCTGGCGCAGGAGCGCGCGGATCTGGCTCTCCGCCTCGGCCATGTCCTCGCCGGGCCGGATCTTGATCGAGATGGCGCCGACCGCGCGCGGGTTGGCCTGGCTCGCGCCGAGGACCTTCTTCTTGGCGGTCGAGAGCGGGATCAGGATGATGTCATCCTGGTCCTGGCCCCACGAGGACTGCCCCTTGCGCGCGAGCACGCCGACGACGCTGAACGGGACCTTCTTGACCCGGATGATCTGCCCCTCGGGCTCGGCGTCGCCGAACAGGTTCTGCGCGGTCGTCTGGCCGAGGACCGCGACCTTCACGGCGCCGTCCACGTCCTCGGGGTTCACGCCGCGGCCGGCGACCAGCGACCAGTCGCGCGCCTCGGCGTAGTCGGCGGTGACCCCCTGGATCACCGTGGACCAGTTGAGGTTGCCGTAGACGACCTGGGCGGTCCCCCGCATCGAGGGAGCCGCCACCTGCACGGCGCCGACCTCGCGGGCGATCGCGGCGGCGTCGTCCTCGGTGATCGTGAGCTGCGAGCCGTGCCCGAGGCGGATGCCGCCCGAGGTCGTGCTGCCCGAGAGGACGATGATCAGGTTGGAGCCGAGGCTCTGGATCTGCTCGGCCACGCGCGCCTGGGCGCCCGCGCCGACGGCGACCATCGCGATCACGGCGCCGACGCCGATGATGATGCCGAGCATCGTGAGCGCGGTCCGGAGCGTGTTCACCCGGAGGGAGCGGAGCGCGATGCGGACGCTCTGCCACGCCGTCATGCCAGCGCCTCCTCGGGCAGCGCCGCGAGCGCCGCCTCGGCGTCGTGGGGCAGGGCGACACGCGCGTCGCCGCGCAGCCGCCCGTCGCGAAACGTGAGCACCCGGCCCGCGTACGCGGCGATGTCGGGCTCGTGGGTGACCAGCACGATCGTGAGGCCGCCCCGGTTCAGCCGCTGGAGCAGCGCCAGCACCTCGACGCTCGTGCGCGTGTCGAGGTTGCCCGTCGGCTCGTCGGCGAGGATCACCGCCGGGTCGTTGACGAGGGCCCGCGCGATCGCCACGCGCTGCTGCTGGCCCCCGGAGAGCTGGCTCGGGTGGTGGTCCTCGCGGTCGGCGAGGCCTACCGCGGCGAGGCGCTCGCGGGCGCGGCCCCGCCGCGCGCGCGCCGACAGCCCCGCGTAGAGCAGCGGCAGCCCGACGTTCTCGAGCGCGCTGGTCCGCGGCAGCAGGTTGAACTGCTGGAACACGAACCCGATCTTGGCGTTGCGGATGCGCGCGAGCCGGTCGGAGCCGAGGCCGCCGACGTCCTCGCCGTCGAGCACGTAGCGTCCGGCCGTCGGCGTGTCGAGGCCGCCGAGCAGGTTCATGAAGGTGGACTTGCCCGACCCCGAGGGGCCCATGACCGCCAGGAACTCGCCGCGCTCGATCGTGACCGAGACGCCGCGGAGCGCGTGGACGGTGTGGGGCCCGAGGTGATAGTCCTTCGTCAGCCCCTCGGTGAGGATGATCGGCGGCGCCATGCTCAGAGCCGCAGGCGCGGCCCGCCGGTGCTCGGCCGCCCGCTGCCGGCGGCGCCGAGCAGGCCCACGATGACCTCCTGACCCTCCTTCAGGCCGCCACGCACGACCTCCGTGGAGGTGCCGTCGCTGATCCCGAGCGTCACCGTCACGGGAGCGGCCTTGCCGTCGGGGCCGAGCACGAACACGCGCCCGGCCACGGCGGGCGCCCCGCCGGGCCCCGCGCCGGCGGTGCTCTCGTCGTAGCGCGCCTGCTGCTCCGGCGTCAGGAGCGTCCGGATCCGGACGCGCGTGGCCTCGCGGACCTTCTGGGCGCGGGTGCGGCGCTCGGCCTCGGGCAGCCCCGGCGCCTGGAGCGCCACGAGCTGCTGGCGGGAATCCTGGAGGATCGGGTCGAGCCGCCGCTGCTGATCCTCGCTGAGCGCGAGGCCCCGGACGAGGCGCTCCCGGATGCTCTCGAGCGATTGCGGCTGGCCGGCGGCGCGGCCGGGCGCCGCCGGCGAGCCCGCGGCCGGCGTCTCCGCGCCCGGCGGGCGAAAGCGGAGGGCCGCGTTCGGCACCCTGAGCACGCTCGGCTTCTCGGCGACCACGAGCTTCACGTTGGCGGTCATGCCGGGCAGGAGCCGGCCGGCGGGGTTGCCCACGGCGACGACGACCGTGTAGGTGACGACGTTCTGGACGATCTGCGCCGCCTTGCGGATCTGGACGACGGTCCCGCTGAACGTCTCGCCCGGGAAGGCGTCGACGGTGAAGGTGGCGTGGTCCTCGAGCCGGATCCGCCCGATGTCGGCCTCGTCCACGCTCGTCTCGACCTGCATCTTGGTGAGGTCCTGGGCGATGGTGAAGAGGATCGGCGCCTGCAGGCTCGCGGCCACCGTCTGGCCCACGTCCACCTGCCGCGAGACCACGACGCCGTCCACCGGCGCGCGGATCGTGGTGTGGTCGAGGTCCACCTGCGCCTGCTCGAGCGCGGCCCGCCTCTGCTCCACGGTGGCGCGGGCGGCGGCGTGCGCCGCCTCGGCGACGCGGAGCTGGGCGAGCGCGGAGTTGATGGCGGAGGCGAGGGCCTGCTCGCGGGCGCGCACCGAGTCGAGCTGGGCGAGCGCGGAGTCGTGGGCGGCCTGGGCGCTGTCCATCTCGCTCTTCGCGATGAGCTGCCGGGCGAAGAGCTCGGACTTGCGCTCGCGGTCGCGCCGGGTGTCGAGCACGGCCACCTGCGCCTTCGCCGTCTGCGCCCTGGCCTCCGCGAGCGCCGCCCGGGCGTTCTCGACGTCGGCCCGCGCCCGCTCGACCTGCGCCTGCTGGTTGAGCACGCTCGCCCGCGCGGCGTCGAGCTCCGCCTTGGCCTGGTTGACCTTGGCCCGGAAGATGTCGGGGTCGATCCGGGCGACGACCTGGCCCTTCCGCACGACCGAGTTGAAGTCGACCAGGAGCTCCTTGATCTGTCCGGAGACCTGGCTGCCGACCTGGACGGTGATCACGGCGTTGAGGTTGCCCGTGGCCGACACGGCCGCCGTCAGGGGGCCGCGCTCGACGCGGGCCAGGCGGTACTTCGGCCCGCTGCCGACGCTCTGGGTGTAGAGGTAGCCCCACACCGCGCCGCCGGCGAGCGCCCCGACGACCAGCAGCCAGAGCAACCGCTTCATGATCTGTGAGACGGTGAAGGGAATCCGGCTATTTACCCGGCGTCAGCGGCGGCCGAGGGCGCGCTCGAGCCGCGCCACGGCGATCCGGTTGTCCGCGAGCGCCTGGGCCTCGGTGGTCTGCGCCTGCGTGAGGGCCAGCTGGGCGTCGGTGAGCTCGAGGATGGTGCCGACGCCGGCGTCGAACCGCCCCTGGGCGAGGCGGAAGTTCTCCTGCGCCGAGGCCACGAGCGCCTGGGCGGCCTGGATGCGCTCCTCGGTCTCGGCCAGCGTGAGCTGGGCCTGCTCGACCTCGCGCGAGATGTCGAGCTCGCGGGCCCTGACCCGCGCCCGCGCCGCCTCGACGGCGGCCCTGGCCTCGCGGTAGCGCGCGATGCGGTTGCCGCCGTCGAAGATGGACCAGGTGAGGCCGATGTTGAGCTCCCAGACCTCGTTCATGTCCGCCCGCTGGGCGCCGTAGAAGCCGCCGGCGGTGACGTCGGGGAAGAAGTTCCGGAGGGTCTGCCGGACGAACGCCGCGGCGGCGTCCACGCGGAGCTGGTCCTGCTTGTACTCCGGCCGGCGGGCGAGGGCCTCGGCGAAGAGCTGGCGGCGGTCGAACTCGGCCTTCTGGTAGAAGAGGTTGTCCCGGACCTGAGTGGGCGTGTCCGCGGCGATTCCCATCGCCGTGTTGAGGGCCACGCGGGCGACACGCTCGGCGTTGCGCGCCTGGATCACCGCGAGCCGCGCGTTGGCGACGTCCACCTCGGCGCGCGTGACGTCGGACTTGGGCCGCGTGCCGACCTCGAAGAAGCCGCGCGCCGACTTGAGATTCAGCTCGGCCCGCTCGAGGGCCTGGAGCTGGACCCTGATGAGCCGGCCGCCGAAGTTGATGTTGGTGTAGGCCTCCTTCACGGCCTGCGTGATCAGCTGGCGCTGGAGCTCGAGGTCCTCGAGCGTGGCCTCGGCGTTCTTCCTGGCCACGTCGATCGCGGCGAAGGTCTTGCCGAAGTCGAACAGGAGCTGCGAGCCGCTGACCCGTGCCAGCGTCGTGTCCGTCCAGAAGGTACGCGTCCGGGCGACCTCCGTGCCGGTGGAGGACCCGGTACTCGGCGAGCCGACGACGTTCTGCGCCCGCGCCGCGGTCCACGAGCCGGCGATCTGGGGCAGGAGCGGGGCCATCGCCTGGTCCACCCGGAACTGGGCGGCGGCGAAGTCGGAGAGCCGCGCCTGGATCTGCGGCTGGGTCTCGAGCGCGATCGCGATCGCCTCCTCGAGTGTCAACACGCGCCCGGCCACGGAAGGCGGCGCGGGCGTCGTCGCGGGCGCGGGGGAGGCGGGGGGGCCGGGGGGCTGCTGGGCGCTGGCGGCGGGCGCTTCGACGGCGGCGACGCCGAGGAGCAGCACCGCGGGCCACAGGAGCGGTCTCATACGCGCCAGAGCATATCACGCACCGCGTCCACCTCCGGCGCTATCCACCGCATGCACAGCCGTCCGCCGGGCCCGAACCCTGCGTTGCGCATCCCGACTGGGATGATTACATTTTTTCTTGACGGCCGCTAGATTCTGCGTGCTAGATTCGCGGTCACCACTACATATGGAGGTTTCCGCGTTTGGGTCCCCGGAGCACTGATTTCTTGACGCATCTGGTCAAGGCTATCCAGGAGGAGGGGTTGCATGCTGTCTGAGACTCGCCCATCGAAGGTCGGCCAGTGGACCGAGCCGGCGCTCCGCGTGCTCCGGGAGCGGTACCTGATGCGGGAGGGGGGCGAGGTCGTCGAGACCCCGGAGGAGATGTGCTGGCGGGTGGCGAGCTCCATCGCCGCGGGCGAGGCGCGGTACGGGCGGAGCCAGCCGGCGGTGCGCGAGATCGCGAGCGCTTTCTACGACATCATGGTGGACGGCTACTTCCTCCCGAACTCGCCGACCCTCATGAACGCCGGCAAGGGCAACGGGCTGCAGTACTCGGCGTGTTACGTGCTCCCGGTCGGCGACTCCATGGAGGAGATCTTCGACTCCGTCAAGGCCGCGGCGATCATCCACAAGTGCCTCGCCGGCGACACGCTCGTGACGAGCGGCGGCTTGACCCGGTTGCAGGAGGTGCCGGACGGCGCCGCCGTCATGACGGCCGAGGGACCGTTCTACGTGAGCGCGCGTCACGACAACGGCGAGCAGCGTGTCTTCGAGGTACGGACCAACCGCGGCTACAAGGTCGTCGGCACGGCCGAGCATCGGTTGCTGACGGTCATGCCGGACGGCGCCTACGGATGGCGACGAATCGGCGAGCTCAGGAACGGTGACTGGCTCGTGATGAAGCCCGGACCGTGGCTCGGGGGCGAGACCAAGCTGCCGGATTTCACCTTCGCCCAGAAGGCGGGCCGGAATTCGACGAGCTTCTCCGCCCGCGAGTACCGCCTGCCGCGAGAGCTGACCCCGGACCTCGCCGAGCTCATTGGGCTGTACATCGGCGACGGCTCCAACCACCGGGACGGCATCCGCTTCACTGTCGGAGGCGACTCTCCCGAGATCGTCAGATGGATCGCCGGGCGCAGCCTCGCGCTTTTCGGCAAGGCGGCGAGCGTCAGCAAGTACTCGCGCGCGAACGCCTACGAAGTGGCGATCCTGAGTGTGCAGATCAAGCAGTGGTTCGCGTTCCTCGGGATCACCAAGACCCGGTCGCGCGAGGCCCGTGTGCCGGGAATCGTCTTGCGGGCCCCGGAGGCTGAGGCGTGCGCGTTCCTGCGTGGTCTCTTCTCTGCCGACGGCTGCGTGAGAGAAAACGGGCACATCACGCTGACGACGAGCTCGCGCCGGCTCGGCGAGGAGCTGCAAGTCATGCTGCTCGCCCTCGGGATCCCGGCGCAGCTCCGGACCGACGTCTCATCGAGCGGCTATGAGAGCTATCAGCTCTCCGTCTGCACGCGGAGCGGCTTCCGGACATTCCGGGAGAAGATCGGCTTCGCCTCCGAGAGGAAGGCGAGGCGGCTGGCCGCCGTCGACGAGCGCACCATCTTCGTCAGAGGCGAAACCATCCCCAACCAGCGCGCGCGGCTTCGCGCGTGGTACGACGGCCTCCCCGCGGTCGCGAGGCGCAGGGCCAAGGTGGAGTTCGACGACCTGCTGAACAGGGTCACCGCGCCGCGAGAGCTCACGCGGCAGCGGGTGACGAGAGCGATCGAGCGGTCCGCGCCGTATCCGCGGTTCTTCGCGGAGCTGGCGGCGGAGGACTTCTTCTTCGTGCGGGTGATCGGCGTCCACGATGCGGGGATCCAGCGCGTCTACGACCTCACCGTGCCCGAGAAGCATGCGTATCTCGCCAACGGCTTCGCGAGCCATAATAGCGGCGGCGGCACGGGCTTCGCGTTCTCGCGCCTGCGCCCGAAGGACGACATCGTCGCCTCCACCGGCGGCCGCGCCTCGGGGCCGGTCTCCTTCCTGCGCGTGTTCAACAGCGCGACCGAGGCGGTCAAGCAGGGCGGGACGCGCCGCGGCGCCAACATGGGCATCCTGAAGGTGGACCACCCCGACATCCTGGAGTTCATCGACTGCAAGCTCGACGGGGGGATCACCAACTTCAACATCTCCGTGGCCGCCACCGACACCTTCATGGACGCGCTCGCGGCGGGCGCCGAGTACGACCTGGTCAACCCGCACTCGGGCCGGACCGTGGACCGCCTGTCGGCGAAGGAGGTCTTCGAGCGGATCGTGCGCGCAGCGTGGCGCACCGGCGACCCGGGGATGGTCTTCATCGACCGGATCAACGCCAGCCCCGCGAACCCGACGCCCGAGATCGGCATGGTCGAGGCGACCAACCCATGCGGCGAGCAGCCGCTGCTCCCGAACGAGGCCTGCAACCTCGGCTCGCTCAACGTCGCGAAGTTCGCCCGGCGGGGCGAGGGCGGCGAGTGGTCGATCGACTGGGAGGAGATGGAGCGCGTGGTGCGGCTGGCCGTGCGCTTCCTCGACGACGTCATCGAGATGAACCCGTACCCGCTGCCCGAGATCGACGCGACCGTGAAGGCCAACCGGCGCATCGGTCTCGGGATCATGGGCTGGGCCGACCTGCTCTTCACGCTCGGCATCGCCTACGACAGCCAGGAGGCGATCGACCTGGCCGACCGGTTGATGGCGTTCGTGAAGGAGAAGTCGCACGACCAGTCGGCCAAGCTCGCGGAGGAGCGCGGGCCATTCCCGAACTGGAGCCGCTCGATCTACAAGGACGAGCGGCCGATGCGGAACTCGACCGTCACCACGATCGCCCCGACCGGGACGATCTCGATGATCGCCGGCTGCTCCTCGGGGGTCGAGCCGATCTTCGCGCTCGCCTTCGAGCACCGGGTCAAGCAGCCGGACGGCGAGCGCGTGCTCACGTTCGTCAACGAGACCTTCGAGCGCATCGCGCGGGAGCAGGGCTTCTTCTCCGACGCGCTCATGCAGGAGATCGCCCGGCGCGGCGCGCTCCACGGCATCCCGGGCGTCCCCGAGCAGGGGGCGCGGATCTTCAAGACCTCGCACGAGGTCCCCTTCGAGTGGCACGTCCGCCACCAGGCGGCCTTCCAGCGCTACACCGACAACGGCGTCTCCAAGACGATCAATCTGCCGAACGCGGCGACCGAGGAGGACGTGGCGCAGGCCTACCGCCTCGCGTGGGAGCTCGGCTGCCTCGGCATCACCGTGTTCCGCGACGGGTGCAAGGGCGAGCAGGTGCTCAACATCGGCGTCGGCGCCAAGAAGGACGCCGCGCCGGCGGCCCCCGCGGCGGGCCACACGGCGGTCATCCGCCCGCGGCCCAAGAGCCTCACGGGCTCGACGTTCCGGACCGAGACCCCCATCGGCACGGCGTTCATCACGGTCAACGAGACCCCCGACGGCGACCCCTTCGAGGTGTTCGTCCAGGTGGGCAAGGGAGGCTCGGACACCATGGCGGTGGCCGAGGCCCTGGGACGCCTGATTTCGCTCACGTTGAGGCTCCCTTCGCCCCTGTCGGCTCATCGCCGACTCGAGGAGGTCATCAGCCAGCTCTCGCGCATCGGCGGCGGCCAGCCGACCGGGTTCGGTCCGGCCAAGATCCTGTCGCTGCCGGACGCGCTCGCGCGCACGCTGGCCGAGCACCTCGGCCAGGTCAAGCCCGCGGGCGAGCCGCCGGCGGCGGGCGCCGCGCGCAAGCGGATCGGCGACCTCTGCAAGGAGTGCGGCCAGGCGACGTTCGTCTACGAGGAGGGCTGCAAGAAGTGCCTGTCCTGCGGCTTCAACGAGTGCTGACCTAGCACCCCGGCATGTTCTCCGGCGGGAGCTACCACGAGGTCGAGCGCTGGCTCCACACCTTCCTCACCTCGCACGCCAAGCGCGTGAGCCCGCGCGTGGAGGTCCTGCTCGACGCGGGCGAGGCGCGCGCGGAGACCTCGTACGGCGCCCGGTTGCGGCTCGGCGAGCGGACGACGGACGCGCTCGAGCTCGACTACCGCGAGGTCGCGCGGAACCGCGGGAGCCTCGCCTGGTGCGCGGCGCTCGCCGGGCGCGTCGCGGGCCTCGCCCGTGAGCTCGTCGCGGCGCGGGGAGGCGCCGACGCCCGGGCCCGGTAACCGCTCGCCCCGCTGGCTCGGCGCCGGGGACCTCAACGGGTTCCTGGGCCTCGCGCTCGACAACCTCACGCAGCTCGTCATCCTCTCGTCGCTCCTGATCGGCGTCTTCGGCTTCCCGCCGGACCTCGTGCTGGGGCGCATGGTGCCGGGCACCGCGCTCGGCGTCCTCCTCGGAGATCTCGCGTACACGTGGCTCGCGGTGCGGCTCGCGCGGCGCACGGGCCGCGACGACGTGACCGCGATGCCCTTCGGCATCGACACGCCGACCCTGTTCGCGATGGTCTTCGGCGTGCTGGGCCCGGTGATGCTCGCCACGCGCGACCCCGCGCTCGCGTGGAAGGTCGGCATGGGCGCGACCGTCGCGATCGGCGTCGTGAAGGTGCTGCTCGCGCTCGGCGGCGACTGGGCGCGGCGCGTCGTGCCGCGCGCGGCGCTGCTCGGCTCGATCGGCGGCGTCGCCATCCTGTTGATCGCGTTCCTGCCGACGCTCAAGATCCTGCGCGATCCGCTGGTCGGCGTCGTCGCGCTCGGCGTGCTGCTGCTGGCGCTCCTCGGCGGCGTCCGCATGCCGTTCGGCCTGCCGGGGGCGTTCGCGGCCGTGCTCGCGGGCGCCGCCATCTTCTGGCTGCGCGCGGCCGCGGGCGCGGGCCCGGGCGCCGTCGTCGCGCCGGCGGCGCTCGGGCTCGCGCTCCCGTGGCCGACGCTCGTCTGGGTCGAGGCGCTGCCGGCGACGCTGCCGTACCTGTCGATCGCGCTCCCGTTCGCGCTCGTGACGATCATCGGCGGGATCGACAACACGGAGAGCGCGGCGGCCGCCGGAGACGAGTACCGCGCCCGCGACATGCTGATGGTCGAGGCCGGCGCGACCGTGCTCGCCGGGCTCTGCGGCGGCGTGGTCCAGAACACGCCGTACATCGGCCACCCGGCGTACAAGGCGATGGGCGCGCGCGCGGGCTACACGCTCGCGACCGGCCTCGTCATCGGCGTGGGCGCCGCCGTGGGCGCGCTCTCGCTGCTGGTCGCGCTCCTGCCCGAGGCGGCGATCGCGCCGATCCTGGTGTTCATCGGCCTCGAGATCACGGCGCAGGCCTTCCTCGCGTCGCCCGCGCGCCACGGCGCGGCCGTCGCGGTGACGTTCATCCCCGTCGCGGCCGCGGTCGTGCTGATCGAGACCGGTGGCCTGCTCTCGGCGCTCGGCCAGTCCGCCGCCGCGCTGACGGGCGAGGGCGCCGCCGCGCACGAGGCGCTCCGCGTCCTCGGCCACGGCTTCATCCTCACCGCGGTGCTCTGGGGCTGGGCCGTGGTGACGATCGTCGAGCGGCGGCTCGCCGTGACCGCGGCGCTCTTCGCCGTGGCGAGCCTGGCGACGCTCTTCGGCGTGATCCACTCGCCGCTCGCGAGTGGCGCCCTCTTCTGGCCGTGGAGCGTCGCGTCCCCGGTGCCGGCGCGCCTGGCCGGGGCGTACGGCGCGCTCGCCGGCCTCTCCGGGCTCGCGGCGGTGCGCGAGGCGCGGCGCGGCCGAATATCGGCTTGACCTCCTTCGTCACACGAGTGTTAAATGGCGCGGATTCCGTTGTGAACGCCATCACGATCAGAAGCACGAGAGGAGGCGCCATGAGCGCGTTCGGGAAGTCCCTCACAGCGGTCGCGGCCGCGGCTGCCCTCGTCGCGGTGACCGGTGTCGGGGCGGCCTCGGCCCAGGGGCCGTGGGCCGCGCCCGCCGACGCCAAGAAGACGACCAATCCCGTGAAGGGAATCGGCAACGCCAAGAAGTCCGTCGAGACCAACTGCGCTTCGTGCCACGGCGCCGGCGGTCGCGGCGATGGTCCCGCGGCCGCGGCGCTTCCGCCGCCCAAGCCCGCGAACTGGACGGCCGAGGCGGTCCAGAAGCAGACGGACGGCGAGATCTTCTGGAAGATCTCGAACGGCCGCGGCGCCATGCCGCCCTGGAAGCACCTGCCCGAGAAGGAGCGGTGGGAGCTGGTCAACTTCATCCGCTCGCTCAAGAAGAAGTAGCGCGGGCGCACGCAGCGCGCGCCCCGTCGGCCCGCCGACGGGGCGTTTTGCTGTCCGGCATGCGGATCGCGACGATCGACGTGGGGAGCAACACCGTCCGCCTGCTCGTCGCCGACGCGGGCGAGGCGAGCGCCTGGCGCGTCCTCGACGAGGCCCAGCAGGTCACGCGCCTGGGCGAGGGCCTCGCGGCCGCCGGGGTCCTCGGCGAGGCGCCGGCCGCCCGGACGCTCGCGGTCGTGCGCGCCTACGCCGAGCGCGGCCGGCGCGCGGGGGCCGCGCGCGTGCGGATCGTCGCGACCAGCGCGGTGCGCGAGGCCGCCAACGGGCGCGCCTTCGCGGCGACGATCGAGCGCGCGACGGGCGTCGCCCTCCGGGTCGTGAGCGGCGAGGAGGAGGCGCGCCTGACCCTCCTCGGTGTCCGCCGCGGGCTCGGCGACCCCGCCGGCGCCCTCGTCGTGTGCGACATCGGCGGCGGCAGCACCGAGTACATCCTGGCCGAGGGCGCGCGCGTCCGCGCGCTCGCGAGCCTCCGCCTCGGCGTCGTCCCGCTCGCCGAGCGCTTCGCGTTCCCCGAGGCCGTGGACCGGGCGCGCTACGACGCGCTCCGCGCCGAGGTCCGCGGCCGGCTCGAGCGCGAGCTGCCCACCCCGTTCCGTGGCGCGCGGGGCGCCCGCCTCGTCGGCACGGCGGGCACGGTGACGACGCTCGCCGCGCTCGACCTGGGACTCGCGCGCTACGACGCGGCACGCGTGCAGGGGCACCGGCTCGGCCGCGCGGCCGTCGAGGCGCAGCTCCGGCGGCTCGGCGCGCTCCCGGTCGCCGCCCGCGGGGCGCTGCCGTGCCTGGAGCCCGGCCGCGCGGACCTGATCGTGCCGGGCGTCGCGATCGTCCAGGCGACGCTCGACTGCCTCGGGGCCGAGGCGCTCACAGTCAGCGACTGGGGGCTCCGCGAGGGGATCCTGCTGGACGCGCTCGAGGGGGACGCCGGCCGGCCCGTCATTTGACACCCCGCGGTCCGCCGTCTATGCTACTGAATCAGCGAGATGGATGAGATCGCGGTACTGGTGCTGAACTACACCTTCGAGCCGCTGCATTTCACCAACGCCCGCCGCGCCATCACGCTCCTGCTCGCCGGCAAGGCCGAGGCCGTCGAGGCATCGCCGCGTGTGGTGCGGTCGCCGTCGGTGACGTTCGCGCTCCCCGCCGTGATCCGCCTGGCGATCTACATCCGCAAGCCGTTCCTGGACCGGGTGGCGTTCAACAAGAAGAACATCCTGCGGCGCGACGGCTACACCTGCCAGTACTGCAACCGACGCGGCGAGCGGCTGACCGTGGACCACGTGGTGCCCCGCTCGCGCGGCGGCGCGACCACCTGGGTCAACGTCGTCGCCGCGTGCCTGCGCTGCAATCTGAAGAAGGGCAACCGGCTGCCGGACGAGGTCGGGATGCGCCTGTTCCGCGAGCCGGTGCACCCGAAGTTCGTCTTCTCCACGCACATGCTCCGCCACCCGCACGCGAGCTCGCTGCTGGACTCCTGGCGCAAGTACCTCGTCGCCGTCCCGACGCCGTCCTGACGCGGCCGCGCGCCGTGTTCCGGCTCTCCTCGGAGTACTCGCCGCGCGGCGACCAGCCGCAGGCCATCGCGGCCCTCGCGCGCGGCGTGGGGGAGGGGCGGCGCCACCTGGTCCTGCGCGGCGTGACCGGCTCGGGCAAGACCTACTCGATCGCCAACGTCGTGGCGCAGGCGAACCGGCCGACGCTGGTCATCTCGCCCAACAAGACGCTCGCGGCGCAGCTCTTCAGCGAGTTCAGGGCGTTCTTCCCGGAGAACGCGATCGAGTACTTCGTGTCGTACTACGACTACTACCAGCCCGAGGCGTACATCCCGCAGTCCGACACGTACATCGAGAAGGACGCGCTCGTGAACGACGAGATCGACCGGATGCGCCACTCGGCGACGAAGTCGCTCCTCGAGCGGCGCGACGCGCTCGTCGTCGCCTCGGTCTCGTGCATCTACGGCATCGGCGAGCCCGGCACCTACCAGGGGCTCCACCTCGAGCTCGGCGCGGGGGAGCAGATCGACCGCGACGAGATCATCCGCCGCCTGATCGCCGTGCAGTACGAGCGGAACGACTACGATTTCCACCGCGGCACCTTCCGCGTCCGCGGCGACGTGGTCGAGATCTTCCCGGCGAACGAGGAGACGGTGGCCCTGCGGGTGGAGCTGTTCGGCGACGTCGTCGACGCGATGTCGCGGATCGACCCGCTCCGGGGAGCGGTGCTCGAGCGGATCGAGCGGGTGCACATCTACCCGGCGAGCCACTACGTGACCGAGGCGGGACAGCTCGAGCGGGCGCTCCACACGATCCAGGAGGAGCTCGAGGACCGGCTCCGCTTCCTCCGCGAGCGGAACCGCCTGCTCGAGGCGCAGCGGCTCGAGCAGCGCACGCTCTTCGACATGGAGATGCTGCGTGAGCTGGGCTTCTGCCACGGAATCGAGAACTACTCGCGGCACCTCACCGGGCGCCGGCCCGGCGAACCGCCGCCGACGCTGATCGAGTACCTGCCGAAGGACGCGCTGATCATCATCGACGAGAGCCACGTCGCCGTGCCGCAGATCCGCGGCATGTACTACAGCGACCGCTCGCGCAAGGAGGCGCTCGTCGAATACGGGTTCCGGCTGCCCTCGGCCTTCGACAACCGGCCGCTCACGTTCGAGGAGTTCACGCGCGCGACCGGGCAGACGGTCTACGTCTCGGCGACTCCGGGGGAGTACGAGCTCGGGCTCGCCGGCGACGCGGTCGCCGAGCAGGTGATCCGTCCCACCGGACTCATGGACCCCCGGATCACCGTGCGGCCCGCCACGGCGCAGGTGGATGACCTGCTCGCCGAGGTCCGCGCGCGCGCCGAGCGCGAGGAGCGCGTGCTCGTGACGACCCTCACCAAGCGGATGGCCGAGGACCTCACCGCGTACTACCAGCAGGTGGGGCTCCGCGTCCGTTACCTCCACTCGGACGTCGACACCCTCGACCGGGTGGCGATCATCCGCGACCTCCGCCTCGGCAAGTTCGACTGCCTCATCGGCATCAACCTCCTGCGCGAGGGCCTCGACATCCCGGAGGTCTCGCTCGTGGCGATCCTGGACGCCGACAAGGAGGGCTACCTCCGCTCGGCGATCTCGCTGATCCAGACCGCGGGGCGCGCGGCGCGCAACGTCAACGGCGAGGTGATCCTGTACGCCGACCGCATGACCGGCTCGATGGCCGCGGCCATCGGCGAGACGGAGCGGCGGCGCGAGCTGCAGGCCGCGTACAACCGGGAGCACGGGATCACCCCCGAGTCGATCCGCTCGAGCATCCGCGAGCTGCTGCAGACCGTGTACGAGCGCGACTACTACACGGTGCCGGTGGAGGAGGCGCCCGCGGAGACGTTCGACTCCCCGGCGGCGCTCGCCGCGCGCATCGGCGAGCTCGAGGGGCGGATGCGCGAGGCGGCGCGGCGGCTCGACTTCGAGCAGGCGGCGGAGCTCCGCGACCGCGTCAGGGCGCTCCGCAAGCGGCAGCTCGCATGACGCTCGCGGAGAAGCTCGCGCGCGTCCCGGACCGCCCCGGCGTCTACCTCTACCGCGACGCCAGGCAGCAGGTGCTCTACGTCGGCAAGGCCGCGTCGCTCCGGAGCCGCGTGCGCTCGTACTTCCAGGACTCGCGCCCGCGCGACCCCAAGACCGACGCTCTCGTCCGGCAGATCCGCGACCTCGAGTACGTGGTGACCGACAACGAGCTCGAGGCGTTGATGCTCGAGGCGAACCTCGTGCGCCGGCACCGGCCCCGGTACAACATCATCCTCAGAGACGACAAGCACTATCCGTTCCTCAAGCTCACCACCGGCGAGGACTTCCCGCGCCTGCTCGTCGCGCGGCGCGTCCAGGACGACGGGGCGACGTACTTCGGGCCGTTCTACCCGGCGACCGCCATGCGCGAGACGCTGCGCCTGGCCCGGCAGCTCTTCCCGCTGCGCACGTGCTCGATCACGATCGACGGGACGCTCGAGCGGCCGTGCATCCAGTACGCGATCCACCGCTGCAACGCGCCGTGCACCGGCTGGGAGACCCGCGAGGGCTACGCGAAGACCGTGCGCGACGTCATGCGGTTCCTCGAGGGCCGGGACGAGGACCTCCCGCTGCGGCTGACCCGCGAGATGGAGGCGGCGGCGGTCGAGACGAAGTTCGAGCGCGCCGCGGTGCTCCGCGACCAGATCCAGTCGCTCAACGCGGTGCGCGAGCGCCAGAAGATCATCTCGACCGAGGAGCTGGACCAGGACGTGATCGGCGTCGTGCGCCAGGGCAGCGACGCGTGCGTCGAGCTGTTCTTCGTCCGCCGGGGCCGGCTCGTCGGGCAGGAGCCCTTCTACCTCGACAAGGTCGCCGGCTGGCCCGACGGCGAGATCCTGTCGGCCTTCGTGCGCCAGTTCTACGGCAAGGCCGTCGTGCCCGCGCCCGAGATCCTCGTCTCCGAGGCCATCCCGGAGGCCGGGCTGGTCGCCGAGTGGCTCTCGGTCCTCGCGGGCCGCCGCGTCCAGCTCCAGGCGCCCCGGCGCGGCGTCCGGCGCGAGTTCGTCGCGATGGCCGAGGAGAACGCGGCGCTCGCGCTCCAGAGCCACCTGCTCTCGCGCGCCGACCGGCAGCAGCTCGTGCTGGACGAGCTGGCCCGCGCGCTCAGCCTGCCCGGGCCGCCGAACCGGATCGAGGGCTACGACATCTCGAACATCCAGGGGACCGAGCAGGTCGGCTCGCTGGTCGTCTGGGAGAACGGGGGCATGAAGAAGGACGGCTACAAGCGCTTCCGGATCCGGAGCGTGGCGGGCGCCGACGACTTCGCCTCCCTCCGCGAGGTCCTCGGCCGGCGCTTCGCAAAGGCGCTCGAGCAGGGCGGCGTCCTGCCGGACCTCGTCCTCATCGACGGCGGACGCGGCCAGCTCAACGCCGGGCTCAAGGCCCTGGGAGACCTCGGCCTCGACTGGATCCCGGTCGCCGCGCTCGCCAAGCGGGCGGAGGAGGTCTACGTGGGGGAGAGCCTCCACCCGCTCGTCCTCGACCCGACCTCGCCGGCGCTCCACACGCTCCAGAAGATCCGCGACGAGGCCCACCGCTTCGCGATCACCTACCACAAGACGCTCCGCGCCCGCCGCACGCTCCGCTCCGAGCTGGACGCGATCCCCGGTCTCGGGCCGGCGATCCGCACGAGCCTGCTCAAGACCCTCGGCTCGACCCGGCGTGTGCGCGACTCGTCGGTGGCCGAGCTCGCGGCGGTCCCCAAGGTCACGCCCAGGCTGGCGCAGCGGATCTTCGCCCACTTCCACCCGCCCCCGACGGACACGCCGCCCGCGGAACCGGAGACCGCGCCCGGCGGTTAGCCGGGGGAGCCTGCTCCGGCTCGACGGGGGGTGAGGGAAGAATGAAGACGCTGACTATGGTGGCGGCGGTGGCGGCGCTCGTGCTGAGCGCCGGCGCGGCGCAGGCCTTCCAGTGCCCGAAGCTGATCACGCAGGGCCGGGAGGCGGCGGCGAAGATGGACGCGACCGACGCCAAGGTGAAGGGGGCGCTGGCCCAGCTCGATCAGGCCGAGGCGCTCCACAAGCAGGCCAAGCACGCGGATGCCGTCAAGACGGCCAACGAGGCCCTCGCGGCGCTCGGCGTGGCGAAGTAGTAGCGCGTGCGGGAGGGGGGCGGGACGCCCGAGGCGCCGCCCCCTCCCGATGTCTCGTGGCATTTCTTGTCTAGGAGCCCTAAGTATGTAAAACTCTAGCCCAATTATGTCGAGCGACCGCTACCCGTTCCGCGAGATCGAGACGAAGTGGCAGAAGATCTGGGAGGACCGGAAGCAGTTCCGCGTCACCGAGGACCCGAGCCGCCCGAAATTCTACTGCCTGGAGATGTTCCCATACCCCTCCGGCCGCATCCACATGGGCCACGTCCGCGTCTACGCGATCGGCGACCTGCTCGCCCGCTACAAGTGGATGCGCGGCTTCAACGTGCTCCACCCGATGGGCTGGGACGCCTTCGGCCTGCCCGCCGAGAACGCGGCGATCGAGCACGGCGTGCATCCCGCGATCTGGACGCACGAGAACATCGACAACATGCGCGCGCAGCTCCGGAAGATGGGCATCTCCTACGACTGGGATCGCGAGCTCGCGACGTGCGACCCGTCCTACTACCGCTGGGAGCAGCTCGTCTTCATCAAGATGCTCGAGCGCGGCCTGGCCTACCGGCGCCGCTCGACCGTCAACTGGTGCCCGTCGTGCCAGACCGTCCTCGCCAACGAGCAGGTGGAGGACGGGCGGTGCTGGCGCTGCGACTCCGAGGTGACGCCCAGGGAGATCGACGGCTGGTTCTTCAAGATCACCGCGTACGCCGACGAGCTGCTCGCCTGGTGCGACCGGCTGCCGGGCTGGCCCGAGCGCGTGCTGACGATGCAACGCAACTGGATCGGCCGGAGCGAGGGCGCGGAGTTCGACCTCCCGGTGGCCGGCCGGCCAGGGCTCCGCCTGCGCGTCTTCACCACGCGCCCCGACACGGGCTTCGGGATGACGTACGCGGTGCTCGCCCCCGAGCACCCCCTCGTGGACGAGCTGGTAGGCGACGCGCGCGAGCGCGCTGCCGTCGCCGCCTTCCGCGCCGAGGTCGCCCGCGAGTCCGAGATCGAGCGCCTCGCCGCGGACCGGCCCAAGCGCGGCCTGCGGCTCTCCGCCCGCGTGGTCAACCCGTTCAACGAGGCCGAGATCCCGCTGTTCATCGCCGACTACGTGCTGATGGGCTACGGCACCGGCGCGATCATGGCCGTGCCCGGCGAGGACCAGCGCGACTGGGACTTCGCGAGGGCGCACGGGCTGGCGATCATCGAGACCGTCACGCGGCCGCCCGGCTGGGTCGGGGAGGCGTACACGGGCGAGGGCGTCAAGCGCAACTCCGGCTTCCTCGACGGTCTCACCATCGCGGCGGCGAAGCGCAGGGCCATCGACTGGCTCGTCGCGCGCGGGCTCGGCGAGGCGAAGGTCAACTACCGGCTGCGCGACTGGGGCATCAGCCGTCAGCGCTACTGGGGCGCGCCGATCCCCGTCCTCTACTGCGAGGCGTGCGGCATGGTCCCGGAGGCCGAGGCCAACCTCCCGGTCGTGCTCCCGCGCGACGTGCAGCTCTCCGGCAAGGGCGGCTCGCCGCTCGCCGACGCCGCGAGCTTCGTCCACGCGCGCTGCCCGACGTGCGGCGGCCGGGCGCGGCGCGAGACGGACACGATGGACACGTTCGTCGAGTCGTCCTGGTACTTCCTCCGCTACTGCTCGCCGCACCACGAGACGGGCATGTTCGACCGCGCCGCGGTCGAGTACTGGATGCCCGTGGACCAGTACATCGGCGGCATCGAGCACGCGGTCCTGCACCTGCTCTACGCGCGCTTCTACACCAAGGTGCTCCGCGACCTCGGGCTCGCGAGGGTGGACGAGCCGTTCACCGCGCTGCTCTCGCAGGGCATGGTCATCAAGGACGGCGCGAAGATGTCCAAGTCGAAGGGCAACGTCGTGGACCCGGACGATCTGATTCGCACCTTCGGCGCCGACACGGCGCGGCTGTTCTCGCTCTTCGCCGCGCCGCCCGAGAAGGACCTCGACTGGAACGACCACGGCGTGGAAGGCGCCTCCCGGTTCCTGAACCGCGTCTGGCGCTTCGTGCTCGCCCACGCGGACGAGCTGCGCGGGGCGCCGAGCGTCCCGGCGCCCGCAGCGGATGGGGGGCCGTCGGGGGGGACCCCACGCCCCGCGCCCGCAGCCGATGGGGGGCCGTCGGGGGGGCGCCTCGCCCCCCCGACGTCAACGGACCAGGGCCGGGCGTTCCGGCGGACGATCCACGAGACGATCGTCCGCGTCACCGACGATCTCGAGCACGACTTCCACTTCAATACCGCGATCAGCGCGGTGATGGAGCTCGTCAACGCGCTCTACGCGTTCGAGGCCGCCTCGCTCGACCGGGTCCCGGCCGGCGAGCGCGTGGCGCTCCTGCGCGAGGCGGTGGAGACGGTGCTCCTGCTGCTCGGCCCGTTCTGTCCCCACGTCACCGAGGAGCTGTGGGGCCTGCTCGGCCACGCCGAGAGCCTGTTCGCGCGGCCGTGGCCCGTCGCCGACCCCGAGGCGCTCCGCAAGCAGGAGGTGACCGTCGTGGTCCAGGTGGACGGCAGGGTGCGGGGGCGGCTGGTCGTGGACGTGGACGCCGCGGAGGATCGCGTGCGCCAGCTCGCGCTCGGCGACGACAAGGTGCAGCCCTGGGTGGCGGCGCGCACGGTCGAGAAGGTGGTCGTCGTCCCGAACCGCCTGGTCAACATCGTGACCCGCACATGAGGCCGCGCCTGCTCGCGCTCGGGCTCGCGCTGCTCCTGGCGGGGTGCGGCTACTCGGCGCGCGGCACGCTCCCCGACCACATCCGGACCGTCGCGGTGCCGGTCTTCACGAACCGCACCGCCGAGCCCGCCGTCGAGAACCTCCTGACCCGCGCGGTCGTCGAGGCGTTCTCGACCAGCGGCCGGCTGCGGGTGGTGCGGCCCGAGGAGGCCGACGCCGTGCTCGAGGGCGAGGTGATCGGCTACGAGGTGCAGGCGCTCGCCTTCGACGCGCAGGCGAACGTGCGCCGGTACCGCCTCGTCGTGACGCTCAACCTCCGCTTCCGCGACACGCGCAGGAACGAGGTCCTGTTCGAGGAGTCGCGCCTGCAGGAGCGTGCCGACTTCCGCGTCGTCGGCGCGGCCTCGCAGACCATCGGCCGCGAGGAGTCGGCGCTCGGCGCCGCGGCGGTGGACATCGCGCGGGCGATCGTGAGCCTGGCCCTCGAGCGGTTCTAGCGCTGGACTACGCGGCCTTCCTCCGCCAGGTCGACCGGGGCGAGGTGCCGCCGGTCGCGCTCCTGCACGGCCCCGACGTGCAGCTCCTCGACGACGCGCTGGCCGCCGTGACCCGCCGCCTGTTCCCCGACCCCGGCACGCGCGCGACGGGTCGCGAGGTCTTCGACGGCGAGGAGGCGTCGGTGGACGCGATCGTCCAGGCCGCGCAGACCCTGCCGTTCATGACCGCGACGCGCCTGGTCGCCGTCCGTCGCGCGTGGGCGCTGCCCCCGCGCGACGCCGCGGGGCTCGCGGCGTACGCCCGCGCGCCCAACCCGACGTCCTGCCTGCTGCTGCTCTCGGAGACGAGTCTCGCGGCCGGCCGCGAGCGGCGCACGGAGCACTGGCTCCTGGGCGCCGTGCCGGCGGCCGCGACGGTCGCGCTGCCGGCCCGCGAGGGGCGCACCCTCGAGGGCTGGCTCCGGCAGCGCGCGGCGGCCGAGGGGCTCACGGTCTCCGAGGAGGCCGCGCGCCTGCTCGTCGAGTGGGTCGGGGACGATCCCGCGCGACTCCTCGGCGAGGTGCGCAAGGCCTCGCTCGCCGGCGGCCCCGAGGGCCGGACCCTCGGCGTGCGGGAGGTGACCGCGGTCGTCGGCGAGCAGCGGCTCGCCGGCGTGTTCGACCTGACGCGCGCGGTCGGCCGCCGCGACGCCGGCGCCGCGCTCCGCACGCTCGACCGCCTGCTCGCCACCGAGGAGCCGATGCGCCTGCTCGCGCTGCTCACCGGCGAGACGCGCACGGCCTGGAGCATCGCCGCGCTGCGCGCGCGAGGCCAGTCCACCGAGCAGATCGCCCGGACGCTGCGTCGCCCGCCCGCGGTCGTCGAGGCCGTCGGGCGCGCCGCCGCCGCGTTGCCGGCGGCCGCCCTCGCGCGGCGGCTCCGGCGCTGCTGGGAGGTGGAGGACCGCCTCAAGTCGGGCGGCGAGGCGCGGGCCGAGATGACCGCGCTCGTCGCCGACCTGTGCGCCGAGCGGTGAGCCGCCGCGCGCCCCGGCTCGCGGCCGCCGGCGGCGCGCTGCTCGCGGTCGTCGCGACCGCCGCCGGCGCCGGGCCGGCGCCCGCGTGCCCCGACTGCCTCCGCGCGGGCGCCGCGACGGCGGCGCTCCGCGCGCCGGCGGGCACGCCGCTCGGCGGCTACGGGGCGCTCCGGCGCCGCCTGCTCGTGCCCGACGTGCTCGGCCGCCATCCCCACGCGTTCTGGTTCAAGCCCGCGGCGGGGGAGCGTGATCGGCTCCTGGCGCGGGCGCTGGTCCTCGAGGTCCCGCCCCGGCGGCTCGCGTGGGTGACGGTGGACCTGGTCGCCGTGGACCGTGCCTTCATCCGCGAGGTCGAGCGGCGGCTCGCGGGGGCGGGACTCTCCGGGACGACCCTGATCGTCTCCGCCTCGCACACGCACTCGGGCCCCGGTGCCTTCGTGGACTCGACGCTGATGGGCTGGCTCGCGATGGACCGCTTCGATCCCACGGTGCGCGACATGCTCGCGGACGCCGTCGTGGAGGCGGTGCGCCGGGCCGACGCCGCGCGGGCCCCCGCGCTCGTCGGCGCCGCGAGCGTTGCCGCGCCCGGGCTCACGCGGAGCCGCCTCGGCCGACCGCTCGACCCCGAGGTCATCGTGCTCAAGGTCGTGCGGCGAACGGGCGCGCCCGTCGCGCTCCTCTGGAACCACGCGATCCACGGCACCGTGCTGGGGCCGCGGAGCCTGCAGCTCTCGGGCGACGTCATGGGCGTGGCCTCGGCCGAGCTCGAGCGCGAGCTCGGCGTGCCGGTGCTCTTCGTCAACGGCGCGGTCGGCGACGTGAGCCCCGCGGGCCACGGCGAGCGGGCCGTCGCCGAGCTCGGCCGCGCCCTCGCGGCGGCGGCGCGGAGCGCCTGGGCGCGGGCGCGGCCGCGCGCGGTGACCCGGCTCGAGGTCACGCGCCGGCGCATCCCGCTGCCGCCGGCGCGGCTCTCGCTCCGGAACTGCGCCGGGCGCTGGCTCCCGCGCTCCCTCCGGGTGCCGCTCGGCGGCCTCTTCTCAGCGGACGCGGAGGTGCTCGCCGTGGCCGCCGGCGACGCCGCGTGGGTCACGATCCCCGGGGAGCTCCAGACCGCGCTCGGCCTGGCGATCAAGCGCGAGGCGCGCTCCCTCTTCGAGCACGTCGGCGTCGCGGGCGTCTCGAACGACTATCTCGGTTACTTCGTGACGCCGGAGGACTACGACCGGCCGGCGTACGTGACGTGCGCCACGGTGTACGGCCCGCGGGCGGGAACCTGTCTGGCGGACACCGCGGTCGAGCTGCTGCACGGCCTGCGTGGCCGCCGGAGTCCGCTCACCGCGCTCCCGCGCCCCTGCGACTTCTCCCCCGGCGGAACGAGGTAGCGCGCGTGAGGCGCGGAAGGCTAGCGGACGGCGGCCAGACGGGCGAGCGCGGACTTCCGGCGGGCGGCGGTGTTGCGGTGCAGGACGCCCTTGGTCACGGCCTTGTCGATGGCGCGGATGGCCTCGAGCATCGCGGCCGGCCGCGCCTGGGCCTCCGCCGCGCGGACCGCCTTGACGGCGCCGCGCACCTTCGTGCGGACGGCCCGGTTCCGGAGTCGCCGCTTCTCGTTCTGCTTGATCCGCTTGATCGCCGACTTGATGTTTGCCACGTGGTCGCTCCTTTCGTCCCCGATGCATCATGCCGGAACGCTCGGGGGATTTCAAGGTGAGCGCGGGCGAGCGGCAGGTCGTGCGGGCCCTCGGCTCGATCGGGAGCGCCACGCTGGTCTCGCGCGTGCTGGGGTTCGCGCGCGACGTGGTGGTCGCCCTCGCCTTCGGCGCCGGCCCGCTCACCGACGCGTTCTTCGTGGCCTTCCGGATCCCGAACATCCTGCGCCGGCTCCTGGCCGAGGGCGCGCTGTCGACGGCGATCATCCCGGTCTTCACCGAATACTTCGTGACGCGCCCGGCGGAGGACGCGCGCCGTATGCTCCGCGCCGTCCTGGCCCTGGCGCTCCTGGCGCTCGGGCTCACGGCGCTCCTCGGGATCCTCGGGGCCCCGTGGATCCTCGACGCGATCGCGCCGGGGTTCGCCGACGAGCCCCGGCAGGCGGCGCTCGCGGTGCGCCTGACCCGCGTGATGTTCCCGTACCTCGTGCTGGTCGGCCTCGGGGCGCTCGCCACCGGCGCCCTGAACGCGCACGGCCGCTTCTTCGCGAGCGCGCTCGGCCCCGCCGTCCTGAACGTCGGGATGATCGCCGGGGTGGTGGCCCTCGCGCGGCGTGTCGACCCGCCGATCCTCTCGCTCGCGCTCGGCGTGCTGGCGGGCGGCGTCGGGCAGCTCCTCGTGCAGGTCCCGGGCCTGCGCGCGCTCGGGCTCCTCGTCCCGCCCTCGGGGGAGCTGCGCCACCCGGCGCTCGTCCGCATCACCCGGCTGCTCCTGCCCGCGGTCTTCGGCCTCGCGGCGGTGCAGGTGATGGTCTTCGTCAACACGGTCCTCGCCTCGCTGCTCCCGCCCGGCTCGATCTCGTTCCTCTACTATGCCGACCGCGTGATGGAGTTCCCGCTCGGCGTCTTCGGGATCGCGCTCGCCTCGGCGTCCCTGCCGCTGATGGCGCGCCAGGCGGCCGCGGGCCAGCCGCGCGCGCTCGCCGGCACGCTCGGCTTCGCGCTGCGCCTGTCCCTCTACGTGTCGGTGCCCGCGATGGTCGGGCTCGTCGTGCTGCGCGAGCCGATCGTCCGCGTCCTGTTCGAGCGCGGCCGCTTCGGCGCCCCCGAGACCGCCGCCACCGCCGTCGCCCTCGGCTGGTACGCCGCGGGCCTCGCCGGCTTCGCGGGCGCGCGCATCGCCGCGCAGGCCTTCTACGCGCTCGGGCAGGCGGGGACGGCCGTGCGCTGGGGGATCGTGGCGGTCGGGGCCAACGTGCTGGCCGCGCTCCTGCTGATGGGCCCGCTCGGGCACGCGGGGCTCGCGGCCGCCTCCTCGCTCGGCGCGTACGTGAACCTCGCGGGGCTGCTCTGGGCCGCGCGACGGCGCCTCGGGCCGCTCGGCGGCCGGGCCCTGCTCGCGAGCGCCGCGCGGACCGTCGTCGCCGCCGCGCCGCTCGGCGCCTGGTGCGTGCTGGCGCGCGTCCTCTGGCCCGCGCCGGCACCCCGCGTCTGGGTGGACGCCGCGTGGCTCGCCGCGGCGGTCGCGGGCGGCGCCGCGATCTTCTGGACCGCGAGCCTCCTGCTCTCCGCGCCCGAGCGCGCGGATCTCCTGCGCATGCTGCCCGGCCGCGGCCGGACCGACACGGGCTCCTGAGAACATGGGGGGCCCCGAAGGGGCCCCCTTCATGCCCCCCCGACGCTCGGAGCGCCGCGGCGAAGCCGTGGCGCTCCTCGACGGCGCGATTCGTTCACAGGCTCTGAGCGCCCGCATTTCGGCGGGCGGGGGACGCGGTGATATAATCCGACGTGGTCACTCTATGACCGACGCTGTAGCGGAGTATCTCGGGGCCCTGCAGGCGGAGCAGGGAGCGTCCCCGAATACTCTCATCGCCTACCGCCGCGACCTCGCCGACTTCCTCGACTTCCTCGGGCGCCGTCCGCTCGCCGCCGTGGACGCGGACGACGTCGTGGGCTACATCGAGCGCCTGCGCCGCCGCGGCCTGCGCCCGGCCAGCGTCTGCCGCCGGCTCTCGGCCGTGCGGGGGCTCTACCGACACCTGCTCCGCGAGGGCGCGCTCGCGGGCGACCCCACGGAGCACGTGGACACGCCGCGGGGGGCGCGGCCGCTGCCGCGCACGCTGCCGCGCGAGGTCGCCGCGGCGCTCGTCGAGGCGCCCGACACGAGCCGGCCGCGCGGCGTGCGCGACCGCGCCGTCCTCGAGCTGCTCTACGCGACCGGGATGCGTGCCTCCGAGTGCGTCGGCCTGCGCCTGGACGACGTCAAGCTCCAGGCCGGCTACGTCGTGTGCACGGGCAAGGGACGCAAGCAGCGCCTCGTCCCGGTGGGCGGCGAGGCCTCCGCGTGGGTCGCGCGCTGGCTCGCCGAGGCGCGGCCGCGCTTCACGCGGCGCCGCGACGCGGGACGCCTGTTCGTCAACCCGCGCGGCGGCCCGCTCTCGCGCCAGTCGGTCTGGGCGCTCGTGCGGCGGGCCGCCGCGGCCGCCGGCGTCCGCCGCCGCGTGTCCCCGCACGTGCTGCGCCACTCCTTCGCGAGCCATCTCCTCGAGGGCGGCGCCGACCTCCGCTCGGTCCAGGCGATGCTCGGCCACGCGGACATCACGACGACCCAGATCTACACCCACCTGCCGTCGGCCGCGCTCACGCGCATGTACCGGCGGTTCCACCCGAGGGCGTGAGCGTGGCGCGGCGCTCGCACGCCTATCCCCAGGTGCGCGTGGACGCGGCCGCGCTCGTCGACGTCCCCGCCGTGGCGGCGCCCGCGGGGATCCGCGTGGGGGACGCGCTGCGGCTCGCGCGCCGCCGGGACGCGCGGCTCCTCGTCGCCGACGGGCGCTGCGTGCTGCGCGACGACCTCGTGCGCGCGCAGGCCCTCGGCCTCGACGCCCTCGGCGCCGGCGCGCTGGCGCGCGCGCTGCCCACGGTGGACGCCGGCGCCGACGAGGTGGCGGTGCGACGGGCGCTCGCCGGGGGGGCGCCGCTCGTCGCCGTCCGCGACCGCCGGGGCATCGTGGGCGCCGTGGCCGCGCCCGCGGCCCGCCGCGCGGCGCCCGTCGCCTCGCTCGGCGCGCGCTTCACGCGCGCGGTCCCCGACGCGGTCCGGGCGGTGCTCGCGCGGGTGGCCGAGCTCGCGGCGGCCCACGGGGCGCGGGCCTTCGCCGTCGGCGGCCTCGTGCGCGACGTCTGCCGCGACGCGGCCGTGACGCGGCGCGACCTCGACGTCGTCGTCGAGGGCGACGGCCTGCGCGTGGCGCGGCACCTCGCCGACGCGCTCGGCGGCACGCTCACCGAGCACCCCCGCTTCCTCACCGCCTCGGTCGAGGCGCCGGGCCTCGGCCGGATCGACGTCGCGACCTCCCGCGCCGAGCGGTACGAGACGCCCGGGGCGCTGCCCCGGGTGCTGCCCGCGGGCATCGCGCAGGACCTGGCGCGGCGCGACTTCACGGTCAACGCGCTGGCCGTGGAGCTCGCCTCGGGCGGCTTCGGGCTCCTCGACCCCTTCGGCGGCCGGGCCGACCTCGCGCGCCGCCGCCTCGCGGTGCTTCACCCGCTGTCCTACGTCGAGGACCCGACGCGCCTGTTCCGCGCCGGCCGGTACGCCGTGCGCCTCGGCCTCGCGCCGGACGCCGCCACGCGCCGGGCGCAGGCGCTCGCGCTCGCCCACGCACCGTACCCCGCGCTCTCCGGCCAGCGCCTGGCGACCGAGCTCGAGCGGGTGCTCGCCGAGGCGCGGCCCGACGCGGTGCTCCTCCGGCTCGCCGCCGGGGGCGTCCTGCGGCTGCTGCACCCGCGCTGGCGCCTCACCGCGGCCACGCGACGCCGCCTCACCGCGCTGCCCGCCGCGCTCGCGTGGGCGGTCGGCGCGGGGCTCGCGGTGCCGCCGCTCGAGCTCGCGCTGCTGGCCCTCCTCGCCGACCAGCCCCCGGCGCTGGCCGCCGCGGCGCTCGACCGGCTGGCGCTCGCCGGCGAGCCGCGGGCGCGCGTGGGGCGCGGGCTCGAGGGCGCGCCCGCCCTCGGCGCCGCGCTCCTCGACGCCGGGCGGCCGAGCGCGCGCGCGCGGCTGCTGCGCGAGCGCGCGCCGGTGGAGCTCGCCTGGCTCTGGCTCGACGCCGCGGCCACGGGCGGGCGGCCGGCGCCGGTCGGCGCGATCGTCGCGTGGTTCGCCGGGCTCGAGCCGCGCGGCGGCGCGCTCGGCGGCGAGGACGTGATCGCCCTGGGCGTCCCGCGCGGCCCCGCGGTGGCGCGGGTGCTCGCGGAGCTCCGCGACGCGCGGCTGGACGGTACCGTCACCGACCGCGCCATGGAAGAGGACCTCGTCCGACATCGGATCCTGGAAGGAGGATGATCTTGGCCCCGAAATTCATCTTCGTGACCGGGGGCGTCGTGTCCTCGCTCGGCAAGGGGCTCGCGGCCGCCTCGATCGGGTCACTCCTGGAGGCGCGCGGCTTCCGGGTCACGCTGCAGAAGATGGACCCGTACATCAACGTCGACGCCGGCACGATGAGCCCGTACCAGCACGGCGAGGTGTTCGTGACCGACGACGGCGGCGAGACGGACCTCGACCTCGGACACTACGAGCGCTTCACCTCGCGGCGCGTGACGCGGGACCACAACGTGACGACGGGGAAGGTGTACTTCTCCGTGATCCAGAAGGAGCGGCGCGGCGACTACCTCGGCCGCACCGTCCAGGTGATCCCGCACATCACGGACGAGATCAAGGCGGCGATTCGCCGGGTCGCGCACGACACCGACGTGGTCATCGTCGAGGTCGGCGGCACCGTGGGCGACATCGAGGGCCTGCCGTTCCTCGAGGCGATCCGCCAGTTCAAGAAGGACGTCGGCCGCGAGAACGTGATCTACGTCCACCTCACGCTCGTGCCGTTCATGCAGGCGGCCTCCGAGCTGAAGACCAAGGCGACCCAGCACTCGGTCAAGGAGCTGCGCGCGATCGGGATCCAGCCCGACATCCTGCTCTGCCGGACGGACCGCTACCTGCCGCCCGGGATCAAGTCGAAGATCGCGCTCTTCTGCGACGTCGAGGAGGAGGCCGTCATCACCGCCAAGGACGTCGAGACCATCTACGAGGTGCCGCTCGTGTTCCACCGCGAGGGCCTCGACGACATCGTCTCGAAGCTGCTCGGGCTCGAGCCGCGCCCGACCGACCTCGCGCGATGGGAGGACGTGGTGCGCCGGGTGAAGTCGCCGAGCGCCGAGACCCGCATCGCGGTCGTCGGCAAGTACCTCGACCTCAAGGACTCCTACAAGAGCCTCGCCGAGGCGCTGACCCACGGCGGGATCGCGAACGAGGCGCGCGTGGACGTGCGCTGGGTGGACGCCGAGGCGATCGAGCGCGACGGCGCCGCGGCGCAGTTCGCCGACGTCCACGGCGTGCTGGTGCCGGGGGGCTTCGGCGACCGGGGCATCGAGGGCAAGATCGAGGCCGTGCGCCACGCGCGCGAGCGCCGCGTGCCGTTCTTCGGGATCTGCCTCGGGATGCAGTGCGCGGTCATCGAGTACGCGCGGCACGTCTGCGGCCTGGCGGGCGCGAACTCCGCCGAGTTCGACGCGGCCGCGCCGCACCCGGTGATCGACCTCCTCCCGGAGCAGCGCAGGGTCGCCGACAAGGGCGGCACGATGCGGCTCGGCCTGTACCCGGTCGTGCTGGCCGAGGGCAGCCTGGCCTCGCGGCTCTACGGGCAGGGGATCATCCAGGAGCGCCACCGCCACCGCTACGAGGTGAACAACGACTACCTGCCGCGTCTGGAGAAGAACGGGCTCCGCGTCTCGGGCGTCTGGGCCGAGAAGCAGCTGGTCGAGATCATCGAGATCCCGGAGCACCCCTACTTCGTCGCCGGGCAGTTCCACCCGGAGTTCCGCTCGCGGCCCTGGGACCCGCACCCGCTCTTCGCGGGGTTCGTCCGGGCGGCGCTCGAGCACGCCGGCGCCGCATGACCGACCGCCGCCCCGCCGTCGTGCGCGTCGGCTCGATCCCCGTGGGGGGCGGTCACCCGCTCGTGCTGATCGGCGGGCCGTGCGCGATCGAGGACGAGAAGCACGCGCTGCTGACGGCCGAGCGTCTCGCGGCGATCGCGGCCGAGCACCACGTCCCGTTCGTCTACAAGTCGTCCTACGACAAGGCCAACCGCTCGTCGATCCACGGCTACCGGGGCCCCGGCCTCAGCGCGGGGCTGCGCATCCTGCGCAAGGTCCGCGAGCGGGTCGGTGTGCCGGTGCTGTCGGACGTCCACCAGGTGTCCGAGGTCGGGCCGGCGGCGGAGGTGCTCGACGTGCTGCAGATCCCGGCGTTCCTCTGCCGCCAGACCGACCTCGTCGTGGCCGCCGCGCGGACCGGCAGGCCCGTCAACGTCAAGAAGGGCCAGTTCCTCGCGCCCGGCGACATGCGGAACGTCGCGGACAAGATCCTGTCGACCGGCAACCGGGCGATCCTGCTGACCGAGCGGGGGACGTCGTTCGGCTACCACAACCTCGTCGTGGACATGCGCGGGCTGCTCGACATGCGGGCGCTCGGCTTCCCGGTCGTCTTCGACGCGACGCACGCGGTGCAGCTCCCCGGCGGCGCGGGCGACCGCTCCGGCGGCGAGCGGAAGTACGTGCCCGCGCTCGCCCGCGCCGCGGTCGCGTTCGGGATCGACGCGCTGTTCCTGGAGATGCACGAGGACCCCGATCGCACGCTGGCCGACGGCCGCCCGCTCTCGGACGGGCCCAACATGCTCCGCATCGACGACCTCCCGCGGCTCCTCGCCGAGGTCACGGCGATCGACCGGGCGGTGCGGGCGTGAGCGCGCCCGACCTCCGCCGCCTCGCCGAGCGCGTCTTCCGCCTGGAGGCGGACGCGATCCTCGGGCTCGTCGCGAAGCTCGACGAGCGGTTCGACCGCGCCGTCGAGCTGCTCCACGGCTGCCGCGGCCGCGTGATCGTCACGGGGATGGGCAAGTCGGGCCTCGTCGGCCGGAAGATCGCGGCCACGCTCGCCTCGACGGGCACGCCCGCGTACTTCCTGCACCCGGCCGAGGGGGTGCACGGGGACGTCGGGATGGTCGCGCGCGGCGACGTCGTGCTCGCGCTGTCCAACTCCGGGGAGACCGACGAGGTCCTCGCGATCCTGCCGCCGCTCAAGCGGCTCGGCGTGCCGATCCTGCTCCTGACCGGCAACCCGTCCTCCACGCTCGCGCGGCAGGCCGAGGTGGTGCTCGACGTGAGCGTCGCCGAGGAGGCGTGCCCGATGAACCTCGCGCCGACCTCCAGCACGACCGCGGCCCTCGCGATGGGCGACGCCCTGGCCATGGTGCTGCTCGAGCTGCGCGGCCTGCGGCCCGAGGACTACGCGGCGCTCCACCCCCGCGGCACCCTCGGCTGGCGGGCGCTGTTCCGGGTGAGCGACCTCATGCACACGGGCGACGCGGTGCCGCGCGTCGCCGAGACGACGCCGCTCCGCGACGCCATCGGCGAGATGACGAAGAAGCGCCTCGGCATGACCACGGTCGTGGACGCGGCCGGTCGGCTCGCCGGGGTGCTCACCGACGGCGACCTGCGCCGGCTCCAGCTGCGGGAGACCTCGATCGCCGGCGTCCGCGCCGGCGACGCGGCCAGCCGGCAGCCCAAGACCATCCGCGCCGACGAGCTCGCCGCCAAGGCCCTCGAGGTGATGGAGTCCTGGATGATCACGAGCCTCGTGATCGTCGCCGACGACGGTCGCCCGGCCGGCGTCATCCACCTGCACGACATCCTCCGCGCCAAGATCGTCTAGCCCGGGCGTTTTCCCTTCCCGCTCCCGGCGGGCTGTGATAGGCTGCTGGTACCGAATTTGCACAGGGCGATGAATTCCCATGAAATCAAATAAATCCGCCAAACGGGCCGCGCGGGCGATTCTCGGAATCGTCGCGGCGTTCGTGCTGGTCGTGGCCGGGACCCTGGTCGTGAAGAGCCGCCTGGCCCGGGTGGAGCCGACCGGCCCCGAGGTCACGCGGGCCGACCTCAGGATCAAGGAGGCCGAGATCGAGGAGGTGACCCAGGGCGTGCGCTGGCGCCTCAAGGCCGAGCAGGCGCTGCTCTACGAGGGCGAGGGACGGACGCACCTCCGGAAGGTCTCGGTGAACGTGTTCGAGCGCGACCGCGCGTGGACGATCGTCGGCGACGAGGGAGACCTCTACGAGGCGTCCAGGAACGTGGAGATCCGCAGCAACGTGGTCCTGACCTCGAGCGACGGCATGCGCCTGGAGACGAGCGTGCTGCGCTGGCAGGGCCAGGAGCGCCGGATCTGGACGGACGCGCCGGTCCGCCTGTCGCGCGAAGGCGCCGTCGTGAACGGCACCGCGCTCGACGTGCGGATGGGCGACGAGGTCACCACGCTCCAGGGCCGGGTGCGCGCGACGTTCGCCAGGGGGCGGCCGTGAGCCCGCGCCCCACCGCGCTGCTGGCGCTCCTCGCCGCCGGGCTGCTCGCCCTGGCGGCCGCGCCCGCCGGCGGCCAGGCGCCGGCCCGCGCGGGCGCCAAGGCGAAGGACGACCGGAGCCAACCCCTCACCATCGACGCCGACAAGATGGAGCGCTTCGGCAAGGAAGGCCTCGTCATCTTCACCGGCAACGTCGTCGCCCGCCAGGACAACTCCGTCCAGTACGCCGACCGCATGGAGGTCTACCTCGACGAGAAGGGCGAGCGCGTCCTCCGGACGGTGTCCACCGGGGCCGTGCGGATCATCACGAAGGACTGCCGCACGGCGACGGCCCGGCGCGCCGAGTACTCCGACCTCGAGCAGCGCGTGGTCCTGCTCGGCAACGCGCGCGTCTGGCAGGAAGACAACCTCGTCAGCGGCGACACGATCACGATCTATCTCTCCCAGGACCGCTCGGTCGTCGAGGGGGGCAAGCAGGCGCGCGTCAAGGCCATCTTCTACCCCCGCGACGGCAAGAGCGACGCCGCCGGCCCGAAGCGCCCGGCGGGCGGCTGCAAGAACTGAGGGCGTCGAGCCATGGAAGGCCTGGTCGCCCAGGGGCTCGTCAAGTGGTTCAAGCAGCGCAAGGTCGTCGACAACGTGTCGCTCGACATCCAGCGTGGTGAGGTCGTGGGCCTGCTCGGCCCCAACGGGGCGGGGAAGACCACGTCCTTCTACATGATGGTCGGCCTGCTGCCGGCGGAGGGCGGCCGGATCTTCCTCGAGGGCGAGGAGATCACGGGCCTGCCCATGTACCAGCGCTGCCGGATGGGCGTCGGCTACCTCCCGCAGGAGTCCTCGGTTTTCCGCAAGCTCACCGTCGAGGAGAACCTGCTGGCCATCCTGGAGACGCTGGACCTCAGCGGCGCCGAGCGGCGCGCGCGCGCGCGCGAGCTGCTCGCCGAGCTGGACCTCACCGCGCTCGCGCCGTACCCCGCGTACACGCTCTCCGGCGGCGAGCGGCGGCGCCTCGAGATCACCCGCGCCCTCGTCACGTCGCCGCAGTACCTACTCCTCGACGAGCCCTTCACCGGCATCGACCCGATCGCCATCGGCGACATCCAGGAGATCGTGGGGCGGCTGCGCGCGAAGGGCATCGGCATCCTCATCACCGACCACAACGTCCGCGAGACGCTCGCCATCACGGATCGCGCCTACATCCTCTACGACGGCAGGATCCTGGTGTCCGGGACGGCCAGCGAGATCGCCAACAACTCCGTGGCCCGGGAGATCTACCTGGGCGACCGGTTCGCGCTCTAGCCGGGGGAGCCGCCGCCGTGGCCATGGAACCCCGGCTCGTCGCGAAGATGACCCAGCGGGTCGTGATGACCCCGCTGCTGCAGCAGGCGATCCAGCTCCTGCAGCTCTCCACGCTCGAGCTGCAGGAGGTCGTCCAGAAGGAGCTGCTCGAGAACCCGCTGCTCGAGGAGGTCACGCCCGAGACCGCCGACGCGCCCGAGGGCGCGGACGGCGCGCCCGCGCCGGACGCCGCGCCCGCGCCCGCCGTGGAGGCGCTCGCGACCGAGCCGCCGCCGGCCGCCGAACGGGAGACGGACGAGCTGCCCTTCGACCTGAACGCGGTGATGTTCGACGACCACGAGGAGCGCTCGCTCGTGGCCCAGGAGGACCGCGAGGACCTGCCCTTCGAGAACCTCGCCCGGTCCACGACGTCGCTCGCCGACCACCTCGACGAGCAGCTCCGCTTCGCGACGGAGGACCCGCGCGAGCGGCGGATCGGCACCGAGATCATCGGCAACCTCGACGAGGACGGCTACCTGCGCGCGGAGCTCGAGGAGGTCGCCCAGCGGTGCGCGACGACGGCCGCCGAGGTCGAGCGCGTGCTGACCACGATCGTGCAGAAGTTCGACCCCAACGGCGTCGCCGCCCGGAGCATCCCGGAGTGCCTGCTCCTCCAGCTCGCGGCCAACCCGCCGGTGGACCCGGTCACCGTCGAGATCATCGAGCAGCACTTCGAGGACCTGAGCCGCCGGCGCTACGCGGAGATCGCGCGCGCCGTCCGCCTCCCGCTGGACCGGATCATGGAGTCGATCGAGGAGATCATGGGGCTCGAGCCCCGGCCCGGCCGCCGGTTCGGCGTCAACGACTCGCGGTACATCGTGCCGGACGTCTTCGTCCACAAGCTCGGCAGCGAGTACACGGTCGTCCTCAACGACGAGGGGATCCCGCGGCTCCGGGTGAACGCGCTGTACCGGTCGCTCCTGCGCTCCTCGGGCGACGAGGCGCGTGCGTACGTCGAGCAGAAGCTGCGCTCGGCGCTCTGGCTGATCAAGTCGGTCGACCAGCGCCAGCGCACGCTGCGCAAGGTGACCCAGTCGATCGTCAAGTTCCAGCGCGAGTTCCTCGACAAGGGGCTCGCGTGCCTGCGGCCGCTGTCGCTGCGGGACGTCGGCGAAGACATCCAGATGCACGAATCGACGATCAGCCGCGTCACGACGAACAAGTACGTGGAGACGCCGCAGGGCCTGTTCGAGCTCAAGTTCTTCTTCCACAGCGGCATCGCCTCCAACGACGGCGAGATGGTGTCGTCGGTGTCCGTGAAGAAGATGATCCAGGACCTCCTCGCCGCCGAGGACGCCACCAGGCCCCTCTCGGACCAGGAGGTCGCCCAGGTCCTCAAGGAGCGCAGTCTCACGATCGCGCGGCGGACGGTGGCGAAGTACCGCGAGGAGCTCGGGATCGCGCCCTCGCACCAGCGCCGTCTGAACCCGCGCAAGCGGTGATGGACGAGCGGGTCGCCTTCGTCGTCATCACCGGCCTGAGCGGCGCCGGCAAGAGCTACGCGATCAAGTGCTTCGAGGACATGGGCTACTTCTGCGTGGATAACCTGCCGACGACGCTGATCCCGACCTTCGCCGACCTGACCGCGCGCTCCACGCAGGCGGTGCGGCGCGTGGCGCTCGGCGTCGACGTGCGGGAGGGGGAGTACCTCTCGCACCTGCTCGACGCGCTCGGCGAGCTGCGCACGCGGGGGCACCGTGTCGAGGTCCTGTTCATGGAGGCGAGCGACGAAGCGCTCGTGCGGCGCTACAGCGAGACGCGGCGGCGCCACCCGCTCGCGCGCGACGGCAGCGTGCTCGACGGGATCCGCGCCGAGCGGAAGGCGCTCTCGCACATGCGCGAGGTGGCCGACCGCGTGCTCGACACCTCCGCGCTCACGGTCCACCAGCTCAAGGACCGGCTCGTCGAGCTGTACGGAGGCACGACGGTGCGCCCCGGGCTCGCGCCCGCGCTGGTCTCCTTCGGCTTCAAGTACGGCACGCCCTACGACGCGGACCTCGTCTTCGACGTCCGCTTCCTGCCGAACCCGCACTTCGTCGAGGCGCTGCGCCCGCTCGACGGCCGCGACCCTCGCCTGCGCGTCTTCGTCCTGGAGCGCGCGGAGGCGCAGGAGCTCCTGCGCCACCTGACGGACTTCCTGAAGTTCCTCCTGCCGCTCTACGAGCGGGAGGGCAAGGCGTACCTCACGGTCGCGGTCGGCTGCACGGGCGGGCGCCACCGGTCGGTCGTGTTCGTGGAGGAGCTCCGGGGGGTGCTCGAGGGCCTGGGCTACACGCCGACGGTCGTCCACCGCGACCTGGAGCGAGAGTAGCGGACCGTGATCCGCGTGCGCGTCCACTGCACCGGGAGCCGGCCCGAGTGGCTGCGCGCGCGCGCCCCCCGGACCGTCGAGCTGCCCGGAGCCGTCCGCCTCACGGTCGGCACGCCGTGACGCTCGACGACCCGGCCCTCTACGAGCGCGGCGACCCGCACCGCGCCCGCGACGTGCTCGCCGCGTTCCCGCGGCACTGCCGCGCCGGCGCGGCGCTCCGCGCCGAGCCGCCGCTCGCCGCCCGCCGGCCCGCGCTCGTCGTGGTCGCGGGCATGGGCGGCTCGGCGGCGGGCGGCGACCTGCTGGCCGCGTGCGCCGCCGGGCACCTCGAGGTCCCGATCCTCGTCCACCGCGGCTACGGCCTGCCGGCCGCCGCGGGCCCGCACGCGCTGGTCATCGCCTCGTCCTACTCGGGCGGCACCGCCGAGGTGCTGTCGGCCGCCGAGGCCGCGCTCGCGCGGGGCGCCGCGCTCGTGGCCCTCACGTCGGGCGGCCCGCTCGCCGCGCTCGCGCGGGCCCGCGCGGTGCCGAGCGTCGCGCTCCCGGGGGGCCTGATGCCGCGGATGGCGCTCGGCTACCTCTTCTTCGCCGCCGCGCGGGTGCTCCAGGCGGTGGACCTCGCCGTCGCGACCGACGCCGAGCTCGGCGAGGCGCTCGACGTGGTCGCCGCGCTGAGCGCCGAGCTCGGGCCGGAGCGGCCGGCGGCGGGGAACGAGGCCAAGCGGCTCGCGCTCGCCCTGGGCGAGCGACTCCCCGCCGTCTACGGGGGTCCGCTGACCGGCCCGGTGGCCTACCGCTGGAAGACGGACCTCGAGGAGAACGCCAAGCGCTTCGCGCTGGCCGGCGCGGTGCCGGAGATGAACCACAACGAGGTGGAGGCGTGGCGCCCGCCGGACGCGCGCGCGCTCCACGCGGTGCTCCTCCGCGACGCCGGCGAGCCGCCGGCCATCGCGCAGCGGTTCGCGCTGCTGCGCGAGCTGCTCGCGCCCGCCGCGGGCGGCGTCACGGAGTGCTGGACGCGCGGCCGCGGCGCCGCGGCGCGCCTGCTGTCGCTGGCGTGCCTCGGGCAGTGGGTGAGCTTCTACGCGGCGCTCGCCCGCGGCGTCGATCCCTGGCCGGTCCCGGTGCTCGACGAGCTCAAGCGGCGGCTCGCGGGCGTTCGGCCCTGAGAGGTTCCGTGTTACAGTGGCACAGCGTGCGTCGCCTCGGTCACGACGACGCCCTGGAGGGTGGGCATGGCGCGGGAAGAGTACCTCTTCACGTCGGAGTCGGTGACCGAGGGTCACCCCGACAAGATCGCCGACCAGATCTCGGACGCGGTCCTGGACGCGATCATCAGTCAGGATCCGACGGGGCGCGTCGCCTGTGAGACGCTGCTGACGACCGGCCTCGTCGTCGTCGCGGGCGAGATCACCACGGCCTGCTACGTCGACATCCCGCGGATCGCGCGGGACACGATCCGCGAGGTCGGGTACACGCGGGCGAAGTACGGCTTCGACTACGAGACGTGCGGGGTCATCACGGCGATCGACGAGCAGTCGTCGGACATCGCGATGGGCGTGGACAAGCTCGGCGCGGGCGACCAGGGGCTCATGTTCGGCTTCGCCTGCACCGAGACCCCCGAGCTGATGCCGCTGCCGATCACGCTCGCCCACAAGCTGGTCATGCGCCTCACCGAGCGCCGCAAGACCGGCGCGCTCGAGTACCTGCGGCCGGACGGGAAGTCGCAGGTCACGGTCCGGTACGCGGACGGCAAGCCGCGCGCGGTCGAGACCGTCGTCATCTCCACGCAGCACGGTCCCGACGTCACGACGGAGCGGCTCCGCGAGGACATCATCGAGCAGGTCATCCTCCCGACGATCCCGGCCGCGCTGCTGGACCGCAAGACGTGCGTCTTCCACGTCAACCCGACCGGCCGGTTCGTGACGGGCGGCCCGATGGGCGACACCGGCCTCACCGGCCGCAAGATCATCGTGGACACCTACGGTGGCTCGTGCCCCCACGGCGGTGGCGCCTTCTCGGGCAAGGACCCGACGAAGGTGGACCGCTCGGCCTGCTACATGGCGCGCCACGTCGCCAAGAACATCGTCGCCGCCGGGCTCGCCGAGCGCGCGCAGGTGCAGGTCGCCTACGCGATCGGCGTGGCCGACCCGGTCTCGATCATGGTGGACACCTCCGGCACCGGCAAGGTATCCAACGCGATCCTCGAGACGCTGATCCGGCGCCATTTCGACTTCACGCCGGCCGGGATCATCAAGTATCTGGACCTGCGCCGGCCCATGTACAAGAAGACGGCCGCGTACGGCCACTTCGGGCGCGCGGAGCCGGAGTTCGCGTGGGAGCGCACCGACCGCGTCAAGGACCTGCGCGACGACGCGGGGGTCTAGGCCCGACACCGGTCGAGCGCGGCACGGCCGTCGGCGCCCGGACCGGGCGCGGCTCGCGGCACGCCCGCGAGCCGCCCACCGCCAACGCGAAAGGAACGGATCCGATGGTTGCGCATGACGTCAAGAACCCGGCGCTCGCCGCCGAGGGTCGCCTCAAGATCGAGTGGGCCGAGCAGTCGATGCCCGTGCTCCGGCAGGTGCGCGAGCGCTTCGCGAAGGAGCAGCCGCTCAAGGGCATGCGCCTGGGCGCCTGCCTGCACGTGACCACGGAGACCGCGGTCCTCATGCTCACGCTCAAGGCGGGCGGCGCGCAGCTCGCGCTCTGCGCCTCGAACCCGCTCTCCACGCAGGACGACACCGCCGCCGCGCTGGTCCGCGAGTACGAGATCTCCGTCTTCGCCCACAAGGGCGAGGATCACGCGCGCTACTACGCGCACATCGAGGCGGTCCTGGGCACGCGGCCGCAGCTCACCATGGACGACGGCGCCGACCTGATCTCGCAGCTCCACGGCGCGCGCCGTGACCTCGCGGGCGACGTGCTCGGCGGCACCGAGGAGACGACGACCGGGGTGATCCGCCTCCGCGCGATGGAGCGCCAGGGCGTGCTCGCGTTCCCGGTCATCGCGGTCAACGACGCCGACACCAAGCACCTCTTCGACAACCGCTACGGCACCGGGCAGTCCACGATCGACGGCATCCTGCGCGCGACCAACGTCCTGCTGGCGGGCCGGACGCTCGTCGTCGCCGGCTACGGCATGTGCGGCCGCGGCGTGGCCGCGCGCGCCAAGGGCATGGGCGCCCACGTGGTCGTCACCGAGATCGAGCCCATGCGGGCGCTCGAAGCGGTCATGGACGGCTTTCCGGTGATGCCGATGGCGGCCGCGGCCCGGGTCGGCGACCTGTTCGTCACGGTCACCGGCAACACGTCGGTCCTCCGCCGCGAGCACTTCGAGCGCCTCAAGGACGGCGCGATCCTCGCGAACGCGGGACACTTCAACGTCGAGATCGACCTCGAGGGGCTCGCGGCGCTGGCCAGGTCCCGCCGCAGCGTCCGGCCGTTCGTGGAGGAGTACGCGCTGGCCGACGGCCGGCGCGTCTACGTGCTCGGCGAGGGCCGGCTCATCAACCTGGCCGCCGCCGAGGGCCACCCGGCCTCGGTCATGGACATGAGCTTCGCGAACCAGGCCCTCGCCGCCGAGCACGTGGTCAAGCACGGCCGCACGCTCGAGCGGAAAGTGTACGTGGTGCCGCGCGAGATCGACCTCGAGATCGCGCGCCTCAAGCTCGCCGCGATGGGCGTCCGGATCGACGACCTGACGTCCCAGCAGCGCGAGTACCTGGCCTCCTGGACACACGGGACCTGAGGCCGGCACGGTGCCGCGGATGAGCCGGCCGCAGCCCATCGTCATCCTGCTCCTCGTCTTCCTCGTCCTGGGGCTCGCCGTCCAGGTCGTGCCCTTCTACACCGACTGGCTGTGGTTCGGCGAGGTCGGGTACACGCAGGTGTTCACCGGGATCCTCGCGCTGCGGGGCGCGCTGTTCCTCGCGATGGCGGTCGGCGTGCTGGTCTTTCTCTGGGCGAACCTCACGTTCGCGGCGCGGACGGCGGCGCCCGACGTGATCTGGGAGCTCGAGGACCAGCTCGGCCTGCCCGGGCGGGTGGTGATCGAGCCGCTGATCCGCCGCTTCCTGCCGATCGTGCTCGCGCTGCTCGCGCTGGTCTCGGGGCTCCGCGCCACCGCGCACTGGCAGACCGTGCTCGAGTACCTGAACGGCGGGCCGTTCGGGATCGCGGACCCGCTGTTCGGGCGCGACCTGTCGTTCTTCGTCTTCGTGCTGCCGTTCTGGCGGCTGGTCCACGGCTGGGCCTTCACGCTCGCGACGGCCACGATCCTGCTCACGCTCGTCATCTACGTGCTGCAGCGGAGCCTCGTGCTCACGACGCGCGGCCCGCGCCTCGCGGCGGGGGCGCGCGCGCACCTGCTGGGGCTCGCCGCGCTGGCGCTCGCGCTCCGCGCGGTCGGCTTCTGGCTCGACCGGTTCGAGCTGGTCTACTCGCCCCGCGGGGTCGTGTTCGGCGCCGCGTACACGGACGTCTACGGCTCGCTCCCGGTGCTCGGCGCCCTCGCCGTGCTCGCCGCGCTCTGCGCCGTGGCGTGCGTGCTCCAGATCGGCCGGCCGGGGCTGCGCTTCGTCGTCGCCGGCCTCCTGGTCCTCGGCCTCGCCTGGGTCGGTGGTCTGGGGATCTATCCGGCGCTGCTCCAGCGCTTCCGCGTGGCGCCGAACGAGTTCGTCGCCGAGCGGCCGTTCATCGAGCACAACATCCGGATGACCCGCCAGGCCTACGGGCTCGACCGGATCGAGGAGCGCGGGTTCCCGGCCGAGGAGACCCTCGACGCGCGGGCGCTCGCGCGCAACGCCGCCACGATCAAGAACATCCGGCTCTGGGATCACCGGCCGCTGCTGCGCACGTACGGTCAGCTCCAGGAGATCCGGACCTACTACAAGTTCGTGGACGTCGACAACGACCGCTACACGCTGGACGGCGAGTACCGCCAGTTGATGCTCTCGCCGCGGGAGCTTTCCTACCAGCACCTGCAGTCCCCGGGCTGGATCAACGAGCGCCTGGCCTTCACGCACGGCTACGGCGTCGTCGTGGGCCCCGTGAACCGGGTGACGCCCGAGGGACTGCCCGACTTCTTCGCCAAGGACATCCCGCCCGTGACGACCGACGCGTTCCCGAAGATCACGCGGCCCGAGATCTACTTCGGCGAGTTCTCCAACGAGTACGTCATCGTGCGCACCCGCGCCCAGGAGCTGGACTACCCCGCGGGCGACCAGAACGTCTACACCCGCTACGCCGGCCAGGGCGGCATCCCGATCGACTCCTGGCTCAAGAAGCTCGCGTTCGCCGCGCGCTTCGGCGAGAAGAACCTGCTCCTCTCGAACGACCTCACGCCCGAGAGCCGCGTCATGATGCACCGGGCCGTCGCGCGCCGCGTGCGGCAGATTGCGCCGTTCTTCCGCTACGACCGCGATCCGTACATCGTGGTGACGAAGGACGGGCGGCTCGTCTGGATGCTGGACGGCTACACGACGACCGACCGCTACCCGTACTCGGACCCCGTGCCCGGCGTCGGCAACTACATCCGCAACTCGGTCAAGGCGACGGTCGACGCCTACAGCGGCGCCGTGATGTTCTACCTCGCCGACCCGGGCGACCCGCTCGTGCGGGCCTGGGCGCGGGCGTTTCCCGGCCTGCTCAAGCCGCTCGACGCGATGCCCGCCGACCTGCGCGAGCACATCCGCTATCCGGAGGACCTCTTCGCGATCCAGGCGCGGAAGTACGCCGTGTACCACATGCACGACCCGCAGGTGTTCTACAACAAGGAGGATCTCTGGGCGATCCCGCGGCGCTCGATCGAGGGGCGCGACCGCGAGATGGAGCCGTACTACACGGTCATGCGGCTCCCGGCCGAGCGGCGGGAGGAGTTCGTCCTGCTCACGCTCTTCAACCCGAGCCGGCGCGACAACATGATCGCGTGGCTGGCGGCCCGCTCGGACCCGCCGAACTACGGCCGCCTGGTCGTCTTCGACTTCCCCAAGCAGAAGCTGGTCTTCGGGCCGCGCCAGATCGACGCGCGCATCGACCAGGACCCGGTCATCTCGCAGCAGCTCTCGCTGTGGAACCAGCGGGGCTCGAGCGTGATCCGGGGCTCGCTGCTCGCGTTCCCGATCGAGCAGTCGCTGATCTACGTCCAGCCGCTCTACCTCGCGGCCTCCGAGCAGGGCGCGCTCCCCGAGCTCCGGCGCGTCATCGTCGCGTACGGCAACCAGATCGCCATGGAGCCGACGCTCGAGCAGTCGCTGGCGCGCATCTTCGGCGGCCGCGCGCCGTCGGCGCCCGCCGCGCCGTCCGGCCCGCCGCGCCCCGGCGCGGCGCTCGACGCCGGCACCGCGGCCCTGCACGCGCTCGGCCGCCAGGCGTGGGAAGCGTGGTCCCGGGCCCAGGAGGCCCTGCGGCGCGGGGACTGGGCGGCGTACGGGGCCGAGCAGAAGCGCCTCGAGGAGATGCTGCGCGCCCTCGCCGAGGGCCGGCGCTAGCCCGCATTACTCACGAACGGTCAGCGCGCGAGCCGGGCAGGGCCTGTCGGAGTATCGAGGAGCGCCACGGGTTCCCCGGGGCGCTCCGAGCGTTTGGGGGGCGTGGGAGGCCATGTCGGGGCCCCCCACGTCACTAGGTCCGGGCGCGGAGCAGGAGCGAGATCCCGATCCCGAAGAAGATCACGTTCGCCGTCCACGCCGCCAGCAGCGGCGGCAGGAGGTCCGCGCGCGCGAACGCGAGCGCCACGTAGTGCACGACCAGGTAGCCCGCCATGATCGCGATGGCGAGGCCGATGCCGAAGACGCGGCCGCCGCGGGGCGACTGGAGCGCGAAGGGGATCGCGACCAGGACCATCGCCAGGTTGACCAGCGGGAACGAGAGCTTCGAGTAGAGCTCGACCAGGTACTTCTTGACCTGGAAGCCGGCCGCCTCGAGCTCCGTGACGTAGTCGCGCAGCTCGCGGTAGCTCATCGCGCTCACCGGCTTCTGGATGCGGGTGAAGTCCTCCATCTCCTCCTTCAGGTCGAGCGCGGTCCAGACGAACGGCACGGTCTGCACCTGGCCCTCTCGCCCGATCTCCCGGTAGGCGCCTTCGCTGAGCTCCCAGCCGGGCGCGGTCCAGTGGGCCCGGCGCGCGTCGAGGCGGCCCGTGAGGTGGAAGTCGCGGTCGAGCTCGAGCACCGTGACACCGTACATGTCGCTCGTGCCCGGGTGGAGCAGCTCGACCCGGTAGAAGCGGCTGTCGGCGCTCCGGAGCCACAGGCGCTGCTGCGACTGCAGGTGCCGCGGCGCCTGGCCGCGGATCTTCACGCGGTCCACCTCGTCGCCGCGCTCGTTCAGGACCGGCAGGGCGAGCTCCTGGAAGAAGCCCGACCCGATCGCGACGAGCAGCGCGAGCCCGAGGACCGGCAGGCTGACCCGGTAGAGGCTCACGCCGGCCGCCTTGAGCGCCGTGAGCTCGTGGTAGCGCGAGAGCGAGAGGTAGAGAAAGATCGTCGCGACGAGCATCACGACCGGCAGCCCGCCGTGCAGGGCCGCCGGCAGGCGGTAGGCGAAGTGCTCGAGGATGTAGAGCAGGGGCGGCTTGGCGCGAAGGTAGCGGTCGAGCGTCTGGCCCAGGTCGATCACCACGAACAACGCCGCCGCCACCAGCAGCCCGATCCCCATGAACGTCAGGTACTCGCGCACGAGGTACCGGTCGACGATGTGCGTCGACTCGCGCGCGGCGCCCGCCGCCTGCACGCGCACCGGCCGCACGCCCCGCGGCGCCTGCCGCGTCCCGTGCGCGGCGAGCGCGCGCCAGAGCCACGGCACCGCGGGCCAGCGCCACTCGCGCACCACGGCGGCGAGCAGCCCGAGCCCGGCGGCCGCGAAGAGCACGTTCGGCGCCCAGACGGCCATCCACGGCCGGATGCGCAGGCGCAGCGCCGAGCTCTCGAGCGCGGCCATGAGCATGTAGTAGGCCACCAGGATCACGAGGCTGCCGACGAGCGCGATGCTCCGGCCGCCCCGGTGCGAGCGGACCGCGAGCGGGAACGCCACGAGCGCGAACACGAGCGCCGCCAGCGGCAGCGCGTACCGCTTGTGCCGCTCGAGCTGGAAGGGCGCCCGGCTGTGGGCGTCGCCCCGGAACTCCGCGATCCGGGCGGCGAGCGCGCCGAGGCTCAGGTCCTTCTCCGGCTTCTCCACGCGCGGCGCCCCGCTGAGCGGCGAGTCGACGGACAGGCTCATGTCGTAGATGCCGAACCGCGTGTGGCGGTAGCGCGCCGCGCTCGCGGCGCCGCCGCGCGGGCGCGCGTCGCCGGCGACGCCCTGCGGCGGATTCGCCGGCATCACGTCGGCCTCGTTGACGGCGCCGTCGATCAGCCGGAGCGTGATGCGCCGGTTGACGTCGTCGGTGAGGAGTCGCCCCTCGCGCGCCGTGATGATCCGCGACAGGCTCGGGTCCCGCTCGTCCGACACCAGCAGTCCGCGCAGCGCGACCTGCGAGGCGCTGACGTCCTCGACGTAGATCGTCATGCCGCCGAAGGTCGTGTTGAATACGCGCTCCTGGAGCCCGCTCACCGCGCGCGCGCGGAGGATCGTGAAGAGCTGGCGCTGGAACTCGCGGTTCGCGAGCGGGTTGAGCGCGAGCGTGAGCGCCGCCGTCGCGAGCGCGACCACGGCGGCGGCCGCGAGCACGGGCCGGAACAGGCGGAGCGGGTTCACGCCCGCGGACTTGAACGCGACGATCTCGAGGTCGCCCGCGAGGCGCCCGCCGGCCAGCAGGACCGCGACCAGGAGCGCCATCGGCAGCGTGTGGGCGAGAAAGGACGGGAGCATGAACACGAGGAGCTGGACGACGAGGTAGAACGGCACGCCCTTCGTGATGACGAGGTCGGTGAGGTGATAGATCCGGTCGATGACGAGAAAGAATGTGAAGAGCGCCCCGCCGAACACGAACGGGGATACGAGCTCGCGCAGGACGTACCGATCGAGCACGAGGAACTTCACGCGTCTGTTGTACCATAGGCCCGTGAGCCGGCCATCGCGTTGTACGTCGTGGAGATCGCTGCTCACGCTCGCCGTGCTGGTGCTCGCCGCCCTCGCCCCGCGCACGCCCGGCGTCGCGGGCCAGCCCGACCGCCTGGACCGGTTCCGCCAGCTCGCGCTCGCGCGCGACGGCCTGCGCCAGGTCGACGCCGAGTCGCCCGACGCGTACCGCGAGATGTACGCGCTGCTCGACGAGGAGATCGTCGAGAGCCTCGCGAGCGGCGGCGTGTTCGCCTCGCCGGGATTCCTGCAGGAGCGTCTCGACGGGTTCAGCGAGGCCTGGGGTGCCGCCGCCCTCGGCGTGGTCGGCGTCGGGCGGCTCGTCGTCGGCGCCTTCCAGCTGAGCGACGCGCCGGGCGTCAACACCGTGCGCGTCTACGGCCGGCTCGGCGGCGAAGCGGCCCTGCTCGCCACCGTGCACCGCGAGGGCCGACCCGTCGTGCTGCCGCTCCCGCCGGCGCCGGGCGGCGCGCCGCAGTTCCTGGCCGCGTGGGAGGGCGGCGCCTCGGGGTGGGGGACGCGCGCGCTGCGGATCGAGCTGGTGCGCCAGGACGGCGACGGCGTGCGGACCGCCTGGAGCACCGCCGAGCAGTACCCGGAGGGGCTCCTCGCGCGCTCCTGGGCGCTGCGCGGCGGCGCGCTCCGCGTCCGCTACGAGCTCCGCTACCCGGGCTGGACACCCGGCTGCGCGGCGCAGACCGAGCGGGAGGATGTCTGGCGCCTCGCGCCGGTCGGTGGCGCCTTCGCCCGCGTCGGCCGCGTCCAGCACCACGCGTGGCACCGCGAGCTGCGCGCCGTCGTGGCGCGCTTTCTCGACGCGGTCGCGGCGGGAGACGGCAAGGCGGTGGCGGCCCTCGTGCCCGACCCCGCGCTGCGCCGGCGGCTGCCGGCACGGCTCGCGGCGGAGCCGGCGTGCGACGCACCCGACGACGCGACGCGCCCGCGCACGGTCTCCGTCGCCGCGACCGGCGACGGCGCGCCGTGGGAGCTCACCTGGGAGCGCGCCGGCACCACGTGGCGCCTGACGGCCGCGAGCCGGGTGCTACAATGACGGCTCCGCCATGAGCGACATCCCGGATCGCTACGAGCCCTCGGCGGTCGAGGCGCGCTGGTACCCGGTGTGGGAGGCGCGCGGCTACTTCCGGGCGGATCCCGCGGCGCCGGGCACGCCGTTCAGCGTCGTGATCCCGCCCCCGAACGTCACCGGCTCACTGCACATGGGCCACGCGCTCAACAACACGCTCCAGGACGTGCTCGTCCGGCTGCGGCGCATGGACGGCTGCAACACCCTCTGGGTGCCGGGCACGGACCACGCGGGCATCGCCACCCAGTACGTCGTCGAGCGCCAGCTCGCCTCGGAGGGCAGCAGCCGGCAGGCCCTCGGCCGCGAGGCGTTCGTCGAGCGCGTGTGGCGCTGGAAGGCGGAGTCGGGCGGCACGATCATCCGGCAGCTCAAGCGGCTCGGCGCCTCCTGCGACTGGTCGCGCGAGCGCTTCACGATGGACCCCGGGCTCTCCCGCGCCGTGCGCGAGGTGTTCGTGCGGCTCTGGGAGGAAGGGCTCGTCTACCGAGACGACTACATCGTCAACTGGTGCCCGCGCTGCCAGACCGTGCTCTCGGACCTCGAGGTCGAGCGCGAGGAGCGCGACGCCGAGTTCGTCTACATCAAATACGGACCCGTGACGCTCGGCACGGTGCGCCCCGAGACGAAGCTCGGCGACACCGGGCTCGCGGTCCACCCGAAGGACAAGCGCTACGCGCAGTACGTGGGACGGATCCTCGAGGTCCCCTCGGTGGACGGCCCGATCTCGGTGAAAGTGGTCGCGGACGACGCGGTGGACCCGAAGTTCGGGACCGGCGTCATCAAGGTCACGCCGGGTCACGACCCGGTGGACTTCGAGATCGGTCGACGTCACGGCCTGCCGGTGCGCACCGTCATCGGCTTCGACGGCAGGATGACCGCCGCGGCCGGGCGCTACGCCGGCCTCGACCGCTTCGAGTGCCGCCGGCGCATCGTCGAGGACATGCAGGCGCTCGGCCTCGTCGAGCGCGTCGAGCCCTACCGCCACGCGGTCGGCGTCTGCTATCGCTGCAAGACGGTGGTCGAGCCGCTCGTCTCCAGGCAGTGGTTCGTGCGGATGAAGCCGCTGGCCGAGCCCGCGATCAAGGCGGTCCGCGAGGGGCGGATCCGGATCGTGCCGCGCGGCTGGACCAAGACCTACTACCACTGGATGGAGAACATCCGCGACTGGCCGATCTCCCGCCAGCTCTGGTGGGGTCACCGCATCCCGGTCTGGTACTGTGCGGCCTGCGCCTCCACGCACGTCTCGCGGACGGACGTCCCGCGCTGTCCGGCGTGCGGCGGCGCCGTGCGCCAGGACGAGGACGTGCTCGACACGTGGTTCTCCTCGGGCCTCTGGCCGTTCTCGACGCTCGGCTGGCCCGACGACACCCCCGAGCTCCGGCGCTACTACCCGACCTCGGTGCTCGTGACCGGCTTCGACATCCTCTTCTTCTGGGTCGCCCGGATGGCGATGCTCGGCCTGCGCTTCATGGGCGACGTGCCGTTCCACGACGTCTACATCCACGCCCTCGTGCGCGACGCCGAGGGCCAGAAGATGTCGAAGTCGAAGGGCAACGTGATCGACCCGCTCGTCGTGATGGACCGGTACGGCACCGACGCCTTCCGGTTCACGCTCGCCGCGCTCGCCGCGCAGGGCCGCGACATCCGCCTGGCGGAGGACCGGATCGAGGGCTACCGGAACTTCGCCAACAAGCTCTGGAACGCCGCGCGGCTGGTCCTCGCGAACCTCGACGGCTACGACGCCGCGCGCGCCCGCCGCGCCCCGCGCACGCCGGCCGACGCGTGGATCGAGGGCCGTCTCGCCGCGACGATCCTCGCCGTGCGCGCGCACCTGCGGCGCTACCGCTTCAACGACGCCGCCTCGGCGATCTACCAGTTCCTCTGGCACGAGTTCTGCGACTGGTACCTCGAGATCGCCAAGCTCTCGCTCTACCGGCCCGAGAGCCCGGTCCAGCGTCTGCGGACCCAGCACACCCTGGTCACGGTGCTCGAGACGACGCTCCGGTTGCTGCATCCCTTCATGCCGTTCATCACCGAGGAGCTGTGGCAGCGCCTGCCGCACGCGGGCGACTCGATCATGGTGGCGCCGTACCCGAAGGCCGGCGGCAGGCGTCACGCCCCCGAGGCGGAGCGGGCGATGGACGCGGTGATGGACGTGATCACCGCGGTGCGCAACATCCGCGGCGAGATGCGGATCCCCCCGGGCGTGACCCTCACGGCGACGTTGCGGCCGCCCGCGGACGCGCGCGGGCTCTTCGAGGCCCAGCGCCCGCTCGTCGAGGCCCTGGCGCGGGCGCGCCTGACGGTCGACCCGGCCGCCGCCCGGCCGCGCAACTCGGCGCTCGCCGTCGTCGGCGCCGCGGAGCTCTACGTGGAGCTCGAGGGCATCGTGGACCTCGCGGCCGAGCGCCAGCGGCTCGAGAAGGAGATCCGGCGCGCCGCCGAGACCATCGAGTTCCTGCGGGGCAAGCTCGCCCGGCCGGAGTTCCTCGAGCGCGCGCCGGCGGAGATCGTCGACAAGGAGCGCGAGCGGCTCGGCGAGCAGGAAGCGCTCCGCGTGAAGCTCGCGGAGAGCCTGGGCTGGATCGGTGACGGCGCCGCCTAGGCCCGGGCCGCCCGTCGTCCGCCTGGACACCGTCGAGTCCACGCAGGCGGTCGCCCTCGCGCTCGCCGCCGAGGGGGCGCCGGACCGGACCGTGGTCGTGGCGGACCACCAGACGGCGGGGCGCGGCCGCCGGGGACGCGCCTGGGCCGACGCGCCCGGCGCGAGCCTGCTCGCGTCCATCGTGGTCCGCCCGCGTCTGCCGCTGGCGCGGCTGGCGGCCGTATCGCTGGCGAGCGCCGTCGCGGTCGCCGAGGCGCTGGCCGCGGCGGCCGGCCTGGCGCCCCGGCTCAAGTGGCCGAACGACGTCCTCGTCGGCGGCAGGAAGCTGGCGGGCATTCTCGTCGAGTCGCGCCTGACGCCGGCGCCGCTCCTCGTGGTCGGCGTCGGCGTCAACCTGCACCAGGCGAGCTTCGCGCCGCCGCTCGACGCCGGGGCGACGTCGGTGCGCATCGAGACCGGGCGCTCCGTCGAGCGGGACACCCTCCTCGCCGCGCTCCTCGAGGCGTTCGATGTCTGGCGCGCGCGGCTCGAGGGGGAGGGCGTCGGCCCGGTGCGCGCGCGGTGGCTCGCGCTCGCCGACACCGTCGGCCGCCGCGTGACGGTCGACGGCCTCGAGGGCACGGCGGTTGGCCTCGACGCCGACGGCGCCCTTCTCGTGGACGACGGCGCCGCCGTGCGGCGCGTGATGGCCGGGGAGATCACCGAGAGCGGGGTGACGCATGCTGCTCGTCGCTGACGTCGGCAACACGAACACGAAGATCGGCGTCTTCGAGGGGCCCCGACTCCTCGTCTCCTGGCGGCTCACGAGCCGCCGGGAGCAGACCGCGGACGAGTACGGGATCTTCTTCGAGACCCTGCTGCGCACGCGCGGCATCCAGGCGAGCGACATCCGTGGCATCGCGCTCTCGAACGTCGTGCCGCCGGTCCAGCAGACGCTCGAGCGCATGTGCGAGGAGTACTTCGGCCACGCGCCCTTCAGCGTCGAGCCCGGCGTCAACGTGCCGATGGCGCTCGCCGTGGACAATCCGCGCGAGGTCGGCCCCGACCGCATCGTGGATGCCTACGCGGCCGCCGTGATCTACGGCCCGCCGCTCATCGTCATCGACCTCGGAACGGCCACGACCTTCCACTGCGTGAACGCGCGTGGCGAGTTCGTCGGCGGCGCGATCGCGCCGGGGATCAGCACCGCGGTGGACTCGCTCGTCGCCCGCGCCGCGCGCCTGTTCCGGGTGGAGCTGGTGCGGCCGAAGGAGGCGATCGGGCGCAACACGGTGACGAACATCCAGTCGGGCGTGATCTACGGCTACGCGGGCCTGATCGACGGCCTCGTCGAGCGGATGAAGGCGGAGCTCGGCGGCGCACCGAAGGTCATCGCGACGGGGGGCCTCGTGTCGCTGATCGCCGACGTGGCGCGCTCGATCCAGCACGTGGACGAGCACCTGCGCCTCGAGGGCCTGCGCCTGATCTACGAGGCGGCGTACCCGGCCTGACCCGCGACGCCGGCCCCGCGCCGGGGCCTTCCGCGTTGACACCCACGGGGCCCGCCGGTATAGTGGTACGAAATCTGGTATGACTGGTGGTGGACGATCCCTATATACGGGATCGTGGCGGGCGACCACGGGGGAGCGCGACGGGAGGAGAGCCGATGGGGATGTGGGTCGGCCGGGGGCGCAAGGCACGGGTGGCGTACGGCTTCGATGACATCGCGCTGGTGCCGGGGGCGGTCACGGTCAACCCCAACGAGGTCGACATCTCGTGGGAGCTCGGCGGTCACCGGTTCGAGATCCCGATCATCGCCGCCGCGATGGACGGCGTGGTCGGCCCCAGGCTCGGCATCGAGATGGGCCGGCTCGGCGGCCTCGCGGTGCTGAACCTCGAGGGCGTCTTCTCCCGCTACGCGAACCCCGAGGAGGTCCTCGACCGCATCGTCTCGGCGAGCCAGGAGGAAGCGACCAAGATCATCCAGTCCATCTACGGCGAGCCGATCAAGGAGGAGCTGATCCACCAGCGCATCAGCGAGATCAAGAAGGGCGGCGGGCCCGCCGTCGTCTCCTCGATCCCGCAGCGCGCGGAGCGCTTCGCGCAGATCGCGCAGGAGGCCGGCGCCGACGTCTTCGTCGTCCAGTCCACGGTCACGACGGCCCGCCACATCGCCACCGAGTACACGCCGGTCGACCTCCGGAAGCTCAAGAAGCAGCTCGCGATCCCGCTGATCATCGGCAACGTGGTCACGTACGAGGCGTGCCTCGAGCTGATGGACGTGGGCGCCGACGCGCTGCTGATCGGCGTCGGGCCCGGCGCGGCGTGCACGAGCCGCGAGGTGCTCGGCCTCGGCGTGCCGCAGGTCACGGCCACCGCGGACGCGGCGGCCGCGCGCGACTTCTACTGCAAGCAGAAGGGCCGCTACGTGCCGATCATCACGGACGGCGGCATGACGACGGGCGGGGACGTCTGCAAGGCGCTCGCCTCGGGCGCCGACGCGGTCATGATCGGCTCCGCCTTCGCGCGCGCCGTCGAGGCGCCCGGGCGCGGCTTCCACTGGGGCATGGCGACGCCGCACGCGAACCTGCCGCGCGGCACGCGCATCCGCGTGGGCATCGCCGGGTCGCTCGAGCAGATCCTGTTCGGGCCGGCCTTCACGGAGGACGGCACGCTCAACCTGGTCGGCGCGATCCGGACCTGCATGGGCTCCGTCGGCGCCCGCAGCATCCGGGAGCTCCAGCTCACCGAGCTGATCATCGCGCCCACGATCAAGACGGAAGGCAAGGTCTTCCAGCAGGCTCAGAAGCTGGGGCGCCCCCGGTAGCGGGGCGCTGGGCGTGATCGCGGCCGACAAGATCGCGGTCCTGGACTTCGGCGGCCAGTACACCCAGCTGATCGCCCGCCGCGTCCGCGAGATGTCCGTCTACTCGGAGATCTTCACCTGCACGCACCCGCTCGAGCAGATCCTCGCCCAGGGCGTGAAGGGGATCATCCTCTCCGGGGGCCCCTCGAGCGTGTACGAGGACGGCGCGCCCCTGCCGCCGAAGGCGCTCTTCGAGGCGGGCGTCCCCGTCCTCGGGATCTGTTACGGCATGCAGGCGATGGGCTACCTGCTGGGCGGCCACGTCGTTCCCGCCGAGCGGCGGGAGTACGGCCGCGCCGAGATCGAGCTCCGTGCGGGCGCGAGCCCCCTGTTTCGCGGCGTGACGCCCGACGCCGACGGACGGCTCACCGTGTGGATGAGCCACGGCGACACGGTGCTGCGCCCGCCCAAGGGCTTCACGGCGCTCGGGGCCACGCCGAACTGCCCGGTCGCCGCGATGGCCGACGAGGCGCGGCGCCTCTACGCCGTCCAGTTCCACCCCGAGGTGGTCCACACGCCGCAGGGGAGGAAGATCTTCGACAACTTCCTCGACATCTGCGGCGTCGGGCGCACGTGGTCCATGGCGGGCTTCATCGACGCCACCGTCCGGGCGATCCGCGCGCAAGTCGGCGCCGGGCGGGTGCTCTGCGCGCTCTCGGGTGGGGTGGACTCCTCGGTCGTCGCCGTCCTCGTGCACCGGGCGATCGGCGAGCAGCTCACGTGCGTCTTCGTGGACAACGGGCTCCTGCGCAAGGGCGAGGCCCAGTCGGTCGTGCACACCTTCCGGGATGCCTTCAAGATCAATCTGATCCATGTCGATGCATCCAGGCGATTTCTCGATGTTCTTCGCGGCGTGACCGATCCCGAGCTCAAGCGCAAGCGGATCGGCGCCGAGTTCATCGCCGTCTTCGAGGACGAGGCGCGCCGCCTGGGCGACATCCCCTGGCTCGCCCAGGGCACGCTCTACCCGGACGTGATCGAGTCGGTCTCGTTCCGCGGCCCGTCGGCGACGATCAAGACGCATCACAACGTCGGGGGCCTCCCGCTCACGATGCAGTTCAAGCTGATCGAGCCCCTGCGCGAGCTCTTCAAGGACGAGGTGCGGCAGCTCGGGGAGCTGCTCGGGCTCCCGTCCGACATCGTCTGGCGCCAGCCGTTCCCGGGCCCGGGCCTGGCGATCCGCGTCCTCGGCGAGGTCGCGCCCGAGCGCCTCGACGTCCTGCGCGACGCCGACGCGATCGTCCAGGAGGAGGTGCGGGCGGCCGGCCTCGAGCGCGAGGTCTGGCAGGCCTTCGCCGTGCTGCTGCCGATCCGGACGGTGGGCGTGATGGGCGACTTCCGCACCTACGCGCACGTGATCGCGCTGCGCGCCGTGATGAGCCAGGACGCGATGACCGCCGACTGGGCGCGGCTGCCCTACGACCTGCTCGGACGCATCTCCAACCGGATCATCAACGAGGTCAAGGGCGTCAACCGCGTGGTCTTCGACATCTCGTCCAAGCCCCCGTCCACCATCGAGTGGGAGTAGGAGGTGAGGCCGCTCGAAGGCCGCGCCGACGCTTCGGTGGCTCGGAGATGAGCCATGCACCATAGCGAGTTCGTCCACCTCCACGTCCATTCGGAGTACAGCCTCCTCGACGGCGCCGCGCAGCTCGAGAAGCTCGTCGCGCGGGCGAAGGCGCTGCGCTTCCCGGCGATCGCGCTCACCGACCACGGCAACCTCTTCGGCGCGATCGACTTCTACCTGGCGGCGCAGAAGGCGGGGGTCAAGCCGATCCTCGGCTGCGAGCTCTACGTGGCGCCCGGGAGCCGCAAGGACCGCGGCTCGCAGGACGGCGGGTACGAGGGCGCGAACCACCTCACGGTCCTCGTGCGGAACCGCGCCGGGTACAGGAACCTCATCAAGCTGGTCTCGAAGGCGTACCTCGAGGGCTTCTACTACAAGCCGCGCGTCGACCGGGAGCTGCTCGCCCAGCACGCCGACGGCCTGCTCGTCCTCTCCGGGTGCCTCAACTCGGAGGTCTCGCGCCTGCTCTCGGCGGGCGACGCGGCCCGGGCGCGCGAGGTCGCCGGCTGGTACCAGGAGGTGTTCGGGCGCGCGCACTACTTCATGGAGGTCCAGGCGCACGGCCTCGAGGAGCAGGTGCGGGTCACGGCCGCGACGCTCGAGATCGCGCGCGCGCTCGGCGCCCCGGTCGTGGGCACCAACGACTCGCACTACCTCGAGGGGGGCCACGCGCACGCCCACGAGGCGCTCCTCTGCATCCAGACCGGCACGACGCTCGGCGATCCGGGCCGCTTCCGCTTCTCGACACAGGAGTTCTACGTCAAGTCGGCGGAGGAGATGGCGCGGGTCTTCGCCGAGCTGCCGGAGGCGTGTCGCAACACGCTCGCCGTCGCGGAGCGCTGCAATCTCACCCTCGACTTCGGCGCGTTCCACCTGCCCCACTACGTCGTCCCCGAAGAGCACACGCGCGACAGCTACCTCGGCGAGCTCGCCCGCGCCGGGCTCCGCCGGCGCTACGGTCCGAGCCCCGGGGACGCGCTCGAGGCGCGGCTCGCGCACGAGCTCGCCGTCATCGAGAAGATGGGCTTCGCCGGCTACTTCCTCGTCGTGTGGGACTTCATCCACTACGCGCGTCAGCAGGGGATCGCCGTCGGGCCGGGGCGCGGGTCGTCGGCCGGCTCGCTGACGGCGTACTGCCTGGGAATCACGAACATCGATCCGATGCGGTACGGACTGCTGTTCGAGCGGTTCCTGAATCCGGAACGGATCTCGATGCCGGACATGGACATCGATTTCTCCGACGACCGGCGCGACGAGGTCATCCGCTACGTCGCCGAGCGCTACGGCCGCGACCGGGTGGCCCACATCATCACCTTCGGGACGCTCGGCGCGAAGGCCGCGATCCGTGACGTCGGCCGGGTCCTCGGCATGCCCTACGCCGACGTCGACCGGATCGCGAAGCTCGTACCGAACTTCCCGCTGAACATCACGCTCGACGACGCCTACCAGAAGTCGCCGGCGCTGGCCGAGCAGGTGAAGGGGCAGCCCCACCTCAAGGAGCTCTGGGACATCGCGCGGACGCTCGAGGGCTGCACGCGGCACGCCTCCGTCCACGCCTCGGCGGTGGTCATCTCGGACGACCCGCTCGACGAGCACATCCCGCTCTACCGGGACCCCAAGCGCCCCGAGCTGATCACCGGCTACGCGATGGGCCCGATCGAGAAGCTCGGGCTGCTCAAGATGGACTTCCTGGGCCTCCGGACGCTGACCGTGCTCGCGAACACGGTCGCGCTCGTCCGGGAATCGCGGGGCGTGCCGCTCGACCTCGACACGATCCCGCTCGACGACGCGCGGGCCTACGAGCTCCTGGCGGAGGCCAAGACCTTCGGCGTGTTCCAGCTGGAGTCGAGCGGCATGCGCGACGCGCTCCGCGGGCTCAAGCCCGAGCGGCTCGAGGACCTGATCGCGATGGTCTCGCTCTACCGGCCGGGCCCGATGGACCTGATCCCGGACTTCATCGCCCGCAAGCACGGCCGGTCGCGGATCACGTACGAGCACCCCGCGATGGAGAAGTTCACGCGAGAGACGTACGGGATCATGGTCTATCAGGAACAGATCATGCAGATCGCCTCCGAGATGGCCGGCTTCACCATGGGCGAGGCGGACACGCTCCGCCGCGCGATGGGGAAGAAGGACCGCGAGCTCATGGGGAAGCAGCGCGACAAGTTCCTCGCCGGCTGCGCCGAGCGCGGCACGCCCGCGGCGAAGGCCGACCACGTCTGGGAGCTGATGGAAAAGTTCGCGGGCTACGGCTTCAACAAGAGCCACGCCGCGGCGTACGCGCTCGTCGCGTACCAGACGGCGTACTTCAAGGCGAACTACCCGGTCGAGTTCATGGCGGCGCTGCTCACGTCGGAGATGGGCGACACCGACAGGATCGTGAAGTACATCGAGGAGTGCCGGGCGATGGGCCTCCGGGTCGAGCCGCCCGACGTCAACGTCTCGGCCGTGCGGTTCAGCGTCGCCGGCGACACGATCCGGTTCGGCCTGGCCGCCATCAAGAACGTCGGCGAGGCCGCGATGGCCTCGATCCTCGCGACGCGCGCCGAGGTCGGGCCGTTCACGACGCTCGAGGACTTCTGCGCCCGCGTGGACCTCCGCCTCGTCAACCGGCGCGTGCTCGAGAGCCTGATCAAGGCGGGCGCGTTCGACTCGCTCGGCCTGCCGCGCGCGCACCTCCTCGCCGCCGCCGACGCGGCGCTCGAGAGCGGCCAGCGTCAGCAGCGCGACCGCGCCGAGGGCCAGGCGTCGTTCTTCGAGCTGCTGCCGTCCGAGCCCGCCCGCGCGAGCGGGCCGGCGGTCGAGGTCGTGCCCGAGTGGGACGACGACACGCGGCTGGCCGGGGAGAAGGAGGTCCTCGGCTTCTACGTCTCGGGCCATCCGCTCGCGCGCTACCGCGACGTCGTGGACGCGCTCGGCATCACCACGCTCGGCGACCTCGGCGCGAAGGGCCACGGCGCCCGCGTGCTCCTCTTCGGCCACGTCGGCGGCCTCAAGGAGACGCAGACCAAGAGCGGCAACCGCATGGCGTTCTTCACGCTCGAGGACATGGACGGCACGGTGGACGTGACGGTGTTCCCCGAGCCGTTCAGGGCGTCGGCGCCGGTGCTGCGCGCGCGCGAGCCGGTGCTCGTGCGCGGGCGCGTCGACGACGGCGAGAAGGGGCGGGTGGTCCTCGCCGAGGACATCCGGCCGCTCGAGCAGGCGCTCGCCGACGGCAGCGGCCGGCCCCGCGGCGGTGCCGCGGGCGGCGAGCCGAACGCCTGCCGGATCCGCGTGGCGCCGGGCGAGGACGCGGCGGCGGTGCTGGCGGCGGTGCGGCAGGTCTGCGCCGCGCACCCCGGCGGCGTGCCGGTCTTCCTGCACCTCGTGCTGCCCGCGCAGGAGGTCGTCGTGCGCGCCCGCGGCCTGTCCGTGGACGGCAGCCCGGCGCTCGTCGCGCGGGGCGAGTCGGTGCTGGGCCCCGGCGCCGTCAGCGTGGAATATGCCGGACGCGCTTGACTTCGAGCAGCCGCTGCTCGAGCTCGAGAACCGGATCACGGCGCTCCAGGCGGAGGACTCGCCGCGCGCCCGCGACGAGATCCCCAGGCTCGAGGAGCGCCTCGCGCGCCTGCGGCAGCGCACGTACGCGAGTCTCACCGCCTGGCAGCGCACCCAGCTCGCCCGCCACCCCCGGCGGCCGCACACGCGCGACTTCTTCCGCCTGCTCTTCGAGGACTTCGTCGAGCTGCACGGCGACCGCCTCTACGGTGACGACGCGGCGATCGTCGGCGGCCTGGCGCGCTTCGGGGAGCGGCGGGTCGTCGTGATCGGCCAGCAGAAGGGCCGTGACACGCGCGAGAAGCTGGCGCGGAACTTCGGCATGCCGCACCCCGAAGGGTACCGCAAGGCCCTGCGTCTCATGCAGCTCGCCGACAAGTTCGCCAAGCCCGTCATCACGCTCGTGGACACCCCGGGCGCCTACCCCGGCATCGGCGCCGAGGAGCGCGGCCAGGCCGAGGCGATCGCGAGGAACCTCCGCGGGATGGCGGCGCTCGGCGTGCCGCTCATCGCGGTGGTGACGGGGGAGGGGGGCAGCGGCGGAGCCCTCGCGATCGGCATGGGCAACCGCGTGTTGATGCTCGAGTACGCGGTCTACTCGGTGATCTCCCCGGAGGGCTGCGCGGCGATCCTCTGGGGCGACGCGGGCAAGGCGCCCGAGGCCGCCGAGTCGATGAAGATCACGGCGCCCGACCTCCTGCGCCTCGGCGTGATCGACACGATCGTGCCCGAGCCGCTCGGCGGCGCCCATCGCGACTGGGAGGGCGCGGCACGCCACCTGCGCGAGGCGCTCCGCGCGGAGCTCGGGGCGCTGGCGGGCCGCTCCCGGGAGACGCTCGTCGCCGAGCGCTACGACAAGTTCCGCCGGATCGGGGCGTTCGAGGAGACCGCGATGCCCGCGCCCGGCGCCTAGCGGGCCCGCAGGAGCGCGGCCGCCACGTCCTCGTCGGTGACGAGGACGTTCATGAAGCGGCCCGCGAGCGCGCCGCGCACCGCCTCGAGCTTCGCCCGCCCGCCGGCGATCGCGACCACGTGGCGGTCGGGCCGGCGCGAGAGGGCGTGCAGCCGCTCGCCGCCCACCGACAGGATCCGCCGCATCAGCACCCGCAGCTCGGGCCGGTCGACGATGCGCCCGGCGGCGTCGAACGGCTGGTAGTTGATCTCGCCGACGACCCCGAGCTCGCGCAGCCGCGCGACGCTCACCCCGTAGGACTCGGCCAGCGTGCAGAAGCCCGGCGTCGCGCCGGCGATCGAGCCGATGCCCACCAGCGCGATGTCCACGTCCTGGGCGGCCTCGTAGATCGTCCGGATCGCCGGATCGCGCAGCAGGCGCCGCCGCTCGCGCTCGATCTCGCGCAGGGAGAGCAGGTGCTGGACGGGCAGCGCGTAGGCGGTCACGTGGGGCCGGTACTTGGCCGCCATCATGCCGACGAGCGTGTTCGGAAACAGGTCGACCAGCTTGAGCGTGCTCTCGCCCGAGAGCGGGTAGAGGACCAGGTCGCGGAAGCGCCGCTCCCGGAGCTGCCGGATCGTCTGGTAGAGCGTGAAGCCGCAGGAGAGGCCCACGCGCATGGCGTGGGCGGCGGTCTTCTCGAAGTAGGCGGCCGCCGCCGCGCCCAGCTCGGCGCGCAGGTCGCCGCGCGCGCCCGCCGCGACGACGACCGTGTCGCGCAGCCCGAAGCGCTCGATGAGCCCCGCCTCGAGCTCCTCCACGCGGGGCAGGTCGAGCTCGACCCGGACGAGCCCCTCGTCGAACGCGCGCTTGAGCAGGCGCGAGACCGTGGCCGCCGAGACGCCGAGCGCCCGGGCGATGTCCTTCTGCTGCCGCCCCTGGCGGTAGTAGAGCTCCAGGCAGCGGACCACCTGTCGGCGCTCACGCGGCGTGTGAGAAAGTAATTTCATCATCGTGAAGTTCTTGCTTGACGTCGCCCAGTGTACCCCCGTATGCTGGCCGAAGCCACGGAATCCTCGGCCACGGACGCGCGGCCGCACAACGCCAGGAGGCCTGCATGGGCGCACAGCGCTATGGGTTACCCGCCGGCCAGGGCCCCATCGAGCCGACGGAGTACCACCAGTCGAGGGACGAGCTCGCGGGGCTGCCGCAGACGACCGCCGAGAAGGTGCCGGTCACCAGCACGCCGAACATCTTCTCGTACCGCGCGTACGTCTTCGCCAGGAACCCGGCGCTGGTGCAGCGCTACATCAAGGCCACCAAGGCCGACGTCGGCGGGGTCGGGGGGCACGTCGTCGCCGCCGACGAGGTGAAGTCGGTGATCGCGAAGTACGTGCTCGACAACAACTGGTGCGGCAACGAGCCGATCTTCACCTCGCTGATCGTCACGCACACGGGCGACGACGTCGCGGTCACCGGCATCGTGGCCGAGACCGTGGAGATGGCGGTCGTCGACCGGCTCATGTGGGACGCCCTCCAGGAGGGCGCGCGCAAGGCCGCGGAGCTCGGGCTCTACGGTCCGGGGCAGGACCTCGTCGCCGACGCGTTCACCGGCAACCTGCGCGGCGCCGGCCCGGCGAGCGTGGCCCTGCCGCTGCCGGTCCGCAAGGACAACGCCTCGCAGACGGTCCTGGTCTCGTTCGCGGACAAGACCGAGCCGATGGCGTTCAACTACTACGCGACCGGCGCCTACCTGCTCCCGCGGTTCAACACGGGCCTCATCGTCGCCGCCTCGAAGATGAAGCGCGGCTACCTCATGGAGATCGTGGACCTCGACACCAAGGCCCAGGCCATCGAGGCCGGCGCGCACCCGCGCGACCAGAGGGCGCTCGACGGCAAGATGGAGGAGCTGGCCAAGGGGCTCCAGGAGAAGGTCATCACGCTCCGCGCGCCCGAGGACCTCTACGACATCGAGGGGCTCACGCGCGCGTCGCGCTTCGTCATCGCGCGCATCTGGAGCCGCGACGAGAAGGGCGAGCGCGACCAGCTCGGCTACGTGTGCTCGGCGGAGCGCCTGCACAACATCAAGACCAAGAAGGGCTTCACGTACGGCGGCAAGGACGACCCGGTGCTCCTCGCGTTCGCGCAGGGCGACTGGCCGGCGCCGGGCGAGCTCACCTCGCCGTGGGCCGCGGCGCCGATGGTCGCGGGGGACTGCCGCGGCAGCCACAACCTGCACATCCTGCCGATGCCGATCAACTCCCAGACCTCCTACTGGTCGGGGCCGATCCTCTCGGCGATCACCCTGTCGTGCAACATCCACACGGGGCGGATCGGCGCGATCTCCGACCAGTTCGCGCTGGGCACGCCGTGGGACGAGGTGCGGCGCCGCGCCTCGGAGCTCGCGATCCAGTTCCGCCTCGCGCACGGGGTCAAGCAGCCGGCGACGCTCCACGAGGACGAGCTCGAGTACCAGGAGGGCTGGAAGGAGCGCCGCAGCCGCCTCGAGAGCCGGTTCGAGGTGCGGCCGCCGCTCACCTTCGGCGGCAACGGCCATGGCGCGCCGGGAACGGCGCCGCCCGCGGGCGCGCGCCGCGGCGACCGCCCCGCGAAGATCGACTAGCCCGCGCCGCACCGCCGCCGCGGGGCCGAGAGCGTTCCCGACCCCGCGCGCGTTTCCCCGACAGCGCGTTTCCCCGCAAATTGACTTCGCTCGGGCCGGGTGCTACGGTCAAGCGAGCGCAAACGCTGGATTTCTCACAGCGATCATGGCCAAACTCCACGTCATCACGTACGGCTGTCAGATGAACGAGTACGACTCGGAGCGGGTCGCTGGCCTGCTGCGGGCGAGGCGCTGGGAGCTGACGGACGACGAGCGGGCCGCCGACCTGATCCTGGTCAACACGTGCGCGATCCGCGAGAAGGCCGAGGACAAGGTGTTCTCCAAGCTCGGCCAGCTCCGCGGCCTCAAGGCCGCGAACCCCGGGCTCGTCATCGGCGTGATGGGCTGCATGGCGCAGCTCCACCAGCGCGAGATCCGCGCGCGGGCGCCCCAGGTGGACCTCGTGTTCGGCTCGCCCGCGATCGCGCGGGTCGGCGAGCTGGTGGACCGCGTCCGCCGCGAGCGCCGGGCGGTGCTCGAGACCGGCGAGGGGCCGCTGGTGAAGATCACGGCGCGGCCGGCCGGCGCCTCCCGCCTCAGGGCGTTCGTGACCGTGATGGAGGGCTGCGAGAAGCACTGCACGTTCTGCGTCGTGCCGCGCACGCGCGGCCGCGAGCGGAGCCACCCGCCCGAGGCGATCGTGGCCGAGGTCCGAAGCCTCGCGGCCGAGGGCTGCCGTGAGGTGACGCTGCTCGGCCAGACCGTGAACGCTTACGGCCGGGACCTCACACCGCCGACCGATCTCGCGGAGCTGTTCGCGCGGGTCAACGACGTCCCCGGCATCGCGCGCATCCGGTTCACGACCTCGAACCCGTACAACCTCACGCCCCGGCTGATCCGGGCGCTCGCCGACGTGCCCACGGTGTGCGAGTGGTTCCACCTGCCGCTGCAGTCGGGCTCGAACCGGGTCCTCGAGCGCATGAACCGCGGCTACACGCGCGAGCGCTACCTCGAGCTCGTGGCGGAGATCCGCGAGGCGGTGCCCGAGATGGCGTTCTCCACCGACCTGATCGTCGGTTTCCCCGGCGAGACCGAGGCCGACGTCGAGCAGACGCTGGACATGGTCGAGCGCGTCGGCTACGACAACGCCTTCGTATTCCGGTTCTCGCGCCGCCCCGGCACCCCCGCCGCGACGCTCCCGGAGCAGATCCCGGAGGACGTCAAGGCCCGCCGCAACGCGCGGCTCCTCGAGGCGACGGCCGGCGCGGCGGCGGCGCGCGCCCGCGCGCTCGAGGGCCGGACGGCCGAGGTCCTCGTGGACGGGGCCTCGCGGAAGAACCCGGGCGAGCTGTCCGGGCGGACCCGCTGCAACCGCGTCGTCAACTTCGACGGGCAGGGGCGGGTCGCCGTCGGCGACCTCGCGCGGGTGCGCATCAGCGAGGCGCTGCCGCACAGCCTGCGCGGAACGCTCGCGGAGCTACCGGAGGAGGCCGCATGTTTGTCGAGATGAAGGTGCGCGGGCTCGCGCTCGACGCGGTATCGAACATGCCGATCATCATCCTGCGCGACGACGAGGATCGGCGCTCACTGCAGATCTGGGTCGGCATCTTCGAGGCCAACGCGATCGCGCTCGAGCTCGAGAAGGTCGCGCCGCCCCGCCCGATGACCCACGACCTCATCAAGAACATCCTCGAGACGCTCGAGGCGCGGGTGCTCAAGGTCGTCGTGACGGATCTCCGCGAGAACACCTTCTTCGCCGTCCTCAACCTCCAGCTCGGCGAGACCGAGTACACGGTCGACTCGAGGCCCTCCGACGCGATCGCGCTCGCGCTCCGCGTCGGCGCGCCGATCTACGTGGACGAGGACGTCGTGCGCAAGGCCAAGAGCCTCGAGGTCGCCAAGGAGCCCGAGGCGGTGAAGGCCGACGATCCGGAACAGCTCCGGGAATGGCTGCAGAACATCAAGCCGGAGGATTTCGAGAAGTTCAACAAGGCCTGACGGGGGCCTGTGTGCGCGTCGCGCTGTTCACGAACAACTACCTGCCGTTCTGCGGCGGGGTGACGATCTCGGTCGAGACCCTGCGGCGCGGACTCGAGGCGCGAGGCCACGAGGCCTGGGTGTTCGCGCCCCGCTTCGCCGGCGCCGCCGCGTGCGACGGCCGCGTGGTGCGGTACCCCTCGATCCCGGCCGCGACCTATCCCGAGTTCGCCCTGGCGATCCCGTACTCGCGCCGGGTCGCCGCCCGGGTCGCGACCCTCGACGCCGACGTGTTCCACGCGCACCACCCGTTCCTGCTCGGCCCCGCGGCGCGCCGCTTCGCGCGCCGCCACCGCCGGCCGCTCGTGTTCACGTACCACACGCGCTACGAGAAGTACGCCCACTACGTGCCGCTGCTGCGCCGAAGCCTGGTCGAGGCGGCGGCCCTCCGGCTCTCGGGCCGCTTCGCGGCGCGCGCCGACGCCGTGCTCGCGCCCTCGACGCCGATCGCCGAGGAGCTCCGCAGGCGCGGCGTCCGCGCGCCCATCGCGGTGGTGCCGACGGGCGTCGACTGCGCGCGCTTCCGCCCTGGCGACGCGCGCGAGGCGCGCCGCGTGCTCGGGCTGCCCGCGGACGATCCGCTCGTCCTCTACGTCGGCCGCCTCGACCCCGAGAAGAGCGTGGAGCGCGTGCTGGGCGCCTTCGAGCGCGTCGCGGCGACCGTGCCGCGCGCGCACCTCGCCCTCGTCGGCCACGGCACCGACGCCGCGCGCCTCGCGCAGGTGACGCGCGGGCTCACGGCGGGCGGCCGCATCCGCTTCGTCGGCGCGCGCGCTCACGACACGCTCGCGCCGTGGTACCAGGCCGCCGACCTGTTCCTCTTCGCGTCCGAGACCGAGACGCAGGGGCTCGTGCTCGCCGAGGCGGCGGCGTGCGGCGTGCCGACCGTCGCCGTCAGCGCCCCCGGCGCGGACGAGGTCGTCCACGACGGCGCGACCGGGGTCCTCACGAAGGGCACGCCGGCCGCCCTGGCCGACGCCGCGATCGGCCTGCTCCTCGACCCCGCGCGGCGCCGCGCGATGGGCGCGCGCGCCCGCGAGGCCGCCGTGCGCGAGTTCGACGTCCGCCTGCAGGTCGAGCGCACGCTCGCGGTCTACGAGTCGCTCCGATGAGCCGCGCGCAGCAGGCGCACCGCCGGATCCGGAACGAGATCGTCCAGGAGCCGGCCGCCGCGCTCGGCCGGGCGGGGGAGCACCTCGAGGACGCGCTCGAGCGGCGGCTCCCCGGGCCACCTCGCCGCACCGGCTCGCGTCCCGCGCCGTGACGCCCGGCCCCTGCCGCGTGCTGGTCGCGGACGGGCGAGCCGCCGCGCGGAGCGTGGTCGAGCCCCTCCTGCGCCGGGCGGGCTTCGACGTCGCGGCGGTCGCCTCGAGCTTCGACGTCCTCCGGACCCTGCGCGACCAGGAGGTGGGCCTGCTGCTGATCGACCCCGAGCTGCCCGGCGGCGGCGTGAGCGGCGTGGACGTGCTGCGCACGCTCCGGGGCTCCACGCGCTTCCGCGCGCTGCCCGCGCTCTTCCTGCTGGCGGGCACCCAGCCGGCGCCCGAGGGCCTGGCCGACGGCGCGCTGCGGCTCGACACCATGAGCGACGAGGCGTTGCTGGCCGCGCTCCAGCAGGCGCTCGGCGGCGCGCCGCCGCCCGAGGCGACGGGCAACGGCCGCCTGCCCGCGGACGCCGAGGCGGTGCGGGAGGCGGTCGCGCGCTGCTGCCGGGACGAGCTCCGGGAGGCCGTGCTCGAGGCCGTGCGCGAGGTCGCGCGCGAGGTCGTCCCGGCCGTTGCCGAGCGCCTCATCCGTGAGGAGATCGAGCGCCTCCGCGCCCGCCACGGCCTCGACGTCGGGCCCTCCGAGGGCGGTGGGGTATCCTAGGCGCACGGAGGCACACCATGAGCGACCTGGCCAGGGAGATGACGGCGAAGATCGAGCGCGGCGTCCGCCTCGAGTCGCCCCAGGAGGTGACCCCGGAGTACCACGACAGCCTGGTCCACCTGATGACCATGCAGGCGGACTCGGAGCTCGCCGGGGGCTACGGCTACGTGCCCTGGATCGCCAAGGCGCCGACGGTCGAGGAAAAGCACGTCGTCGCCCAGATCGTGAAGGACGAGCTGCGCCACGCCGCGGTGATGTACGGCCTGCTCGGCGACCTCGGCTTCGACGTCGCGCGCCACGTGCAGCACCACGACGAGACCTTCACGATGCGGATCCAGGCCGACGCCGACATCGGAACGAGGCGGATCACGAGCGACAAGCGCGTCAATATCTTCTACTACCCCATCGACACCTGGGCCGACTTCGTGTTCTTCAACTTCTGCATGGATCGCGGCGCCGGCCACCAGCTCGAGGACGTCCGCGGCTGCTCCTGGGGCCCGTGGGCGCGCGCCATCGAGGGGATCTTCAAGGAGGAGAAGTTCCACATCCGCCACGGCGAGCACTGGGTCGAGCGCCTGGCCGGCGACCCGGCGACCCGTGCCGAGGCCCAGCGGACGTTCGAGAAGTGGTACGTGCGGACGCTGAAGATTTTCGGACGGCCGGGATCGCCGAAGAATCGGGTGTACAGGGCCCTCAGGCTCAAGCTCCGTGACAACGACGAGGTCCGCCGGGCCTTCCAGGCGGAGGTGCAGGGCCTGTGCAAGAGGTTCGGCCTCGAGGTCCCCGAGTGGAGGCCCACCTGGTCGGAGCTCCCCGAGGAGGCGCAGATCCCGGGCTAGCCCGCGACCGGGGCCAACGG